>Ga0070745_1001819_pt1 | contig 11669 bp, 21 predicted proteins | sample VirMetDEL_Mar_4_FD_77438 | JGI IMG/M metagenome (GOLD analysis project Ga0070745, IMG submission 77438) | Aqueous microbial communities from the Delaware River and Bay under freshwater to marine salinity gradient to study organic matter... | ecosystem: Environmental > Aquatic > Marine > Coastal ...
ATCAAAAGTTTTTCTAAATATTTGACCATCGGAAACGGCAATAGCCAAACACGATAAACGTTCTTACATTATTTCAAATTACAATTGTCGCAGTGACCGAATGCATTGGTTCATGTAGCGGTGTTAGTAGTAAAGCATAGCAGTCAGACTTGCTGAGTACGTGTACTCTTGGCAGAAGCAGTTAGTCTATGAGTATAGCGAAAGCACTTAAGCATTTACAAACGGAGACAAAAGATGCAGAAGTGGGTGATAGCACGTTGTAGTATGAATTGGGAAAGGTAGCAAGGTGTACACGTTGCAAAAGGAATAGCAGTGCAGACTGAGGAGTCTGTCTGCAAGTGGTGTACAATGCCTACTACCGAAATATTCAAGGTTCGCTCTGCGTTTAACTAAGCAGATGACTACATTGAATGACCGACCTATCAAGGTTAACTGATGAGATTTGAGATAGACAATCGGGATATAAGAAGCAGACTGATGTTGCTGATGAGCAAACGAAGAGCTATATGCACTTTGCCTTTAAGCACTGACATCTATAGTCTGTATGAATCGAAATTGAAAACACTTTTGTGGGCAGTGCATCGCACTGCTCAATCTTAATCATAACTAAAACAAAATTATTATGGCACGTTTTACGAGCAAACAATGGGCAATCGTTGAATTCACTAATGGCGGTGGACATGAAGTAGTAAAAACTGCTACAGACTCGCAGACTCTGTTTAGAGAGTACGGAATCTGTACTTACGATGGTAAGCTATCAACGAAACAAGCAGTCTACAAGTTGAACAATCTAACGATGAATAGCAATAATCCAAAATACTTAGTATCACTCAAGGATAACGTGGTGCATATGTTTGTGCATCTTAGAGACATTGGTAAAGGTCAAGCAGACTATGTTATTGATGAGGTTGATAGTGGCAGACTATTTCGTGTAGTGAAAGAAGCATTCAAAGATACAGACAAGGCTGAGTCTAAAACACAGACAAAGAAAACCGATTATAAACTTCCTAAAAATAGAGACATGGGAAACAATCAAAGTCAGACTGCAGAGCAGTTAATGGTGCAAGCAATGCAGATGCTTGCCGAAGGGAACAAAGGTTCAGTAGATGCTGAGTCTGTTGTGAAAATTGTACATGAGGAATTGTCTAAGCTAGACAGACCGAAGGTAATTGAATTAGAAGTCAAACTGCCCGAAGGCAGAAAGAGTAATGTCAAAGGTCAGCACAAGGAGTTCCCGAAGTTACTCAAACTGATGGGTGCTAAGAAGTCTGTTATGCTTGTTGGCGATGCGGGTAGTGGTAAGACTTTCGGTGCAAGGATTGCCGCCAAGACTCTTGAGTTAGACTTCCGAGTATTCTCATTCACCAATGAGACATCACTTGGTCGGACTATGGGATTTATGAATGCAATGGGTGAGTATGTACCTACTGCAGTTCGTGAAATGTACGAGAATGGCGGTGTACTTATCCTTGATGAGTTTGATGCGGCAAATGCGAATGTTGCAATGGCTTTGAATAACTTGCTTGATGGCGAAGAGTATGTCTTTGCAGACAAGGTAGTACAGAGACATGAAGACTTCCGTTATGTAGCTTGTACCAATACCTATGCGAGTGGTGCAAACAAGAAGTACAATGCTCGTAACAAGATTGATGATTCAACGATGGACAGATTCTCTGCTATCATTGATTGGGGATACGATGAGGTTCTTGAGCGCAGACTATTCGGTGATACTGATGCTACACGAGTGGTTCAGCAAATCCGTAGCAATGCAGACAAGATGGGTCTCAATGGATTGGTGACTCCACGTAGAACAAGAGATGTCAACGACATGGTGAGCATTGGTTTCAGCATCAAGGAGGCGGTGAATATGAGTATACTAGCCAAGCACAAGAAAGATGTGCAGAAAGGATTAATCGAAGGAGTCACGCTTTAAGCGTGACTTCATTGTCTAACAAATAAATAAAAGAGTTATGTTATTTAGAGAGATTGGAAGAAAAAGTCAAAGCAGAACTACTCATGTATGGGCATCGGATTTCGGTGAGATACTTGATATGATAGGTGATGAAAAACCAACCACAATCCCCGATGAATATGGTGATGACAAGGATGCAAATTCTGATAGTAAGTACAGAAAAGGGTTTCATGGTGATACGAAGTTTGGCAAAGACTTTGAGTCTGCTAAACGATTGATGACAAGAGGTTATCAACCCGATGAAATGAAAGGGGCATTCGCAGACTTCGATACTCAATTTGAGGCGAGTGAAGATGTCATCAAGATGAGCGAAGAAGGATATGACTTCGACATACCAAGTCTGCTGAGTGGTGATGATGAGGTGTGGTTTAATTCTGTCAAGAAGGGCAATGCACCAAGCATCCACATAGTGTACGAAGGTGCGGCAAACGCTAATACAGACTCCATGAATTTCTTCATTCAGTCTGCAGTAGTTAACAAGTTAGCTGAGATACTTAGCGAAGAGGCGCACATCAAGGTTTCAGCTACGTTTTCTAATGCTCGAATGGGCAAGTGGTTAAGCGGTAAGGATAAAGGCAAGGAGATAAAGATGGCGATGTATGTCACCATGAAAGACTACGATGAACCAATTGATTTACGCAGACTAGGCGGTGCATCGCATCCAAGTTTCTTCCGCAGAGTCATGTTCAATGTATGGGAGAATCGTGATGGTCGTATGTTTGGCGAGAAGACTGGGATAGCTTGGGGTTATGGTAGAGCATCTAGCACTAAAGAAATCGGTGTGACTGATGAGTTAGAGAACGAGTTGTTCGAGTCTGACATCGTACTTCACTTACCTGCTCCAAGCAGTTCACGTTACGATGATGTACAGAGCGCAGTTGAGTTATGCAAGTTAAAACTTGCAGAGGTCAATGCACAGAAGGTGCAGTAATCACAGATACTACAGAGGGACAGACAACAGAGTCTGTCTCTCTCACAATCATCAATCTTAACTAATTTAAAATCATTACAAAAATGAATGGATGGAATACACATCAGTCATGGAGATTAGCTACTACAATCCATAACACAGAACAATTGAATAACGAAGCATGGTTTATCTGCGAGGACTACAGACAAGGTAAGACTACGCTAAGAGAAGCAATAGATGAGTTGTATAAATTGCTATTAGACTATAGGACTCGTATTAATGTGTCCTTTGGATATGCTGATATCAAAGAGTTTATACTAAGTCACTAAGCAACAATTAAGAGCAGACTATGAGTCTGCTCTTCAATCTTAACTAAAATAATTGTCTTATGTCAATGAGATTTACAAATGGGGTTGATTATAACGAAATCAACGACAAAATAATGGATAGTCTAAACATTAAAAAGGGAGACATACTATTTTTTAAGAATAGTGGAGAAACCGCAATAGCATCTCATCGTATGGGTATTGGGTGGTATTTTAGAAAAGAGAATACTTTATATCACTACGAAGGAGTATCTATTGAGTATTGGCTAAACAAAGGATTAGCTGAGATTAATCGAGAATAAATAATTAAGGGCAGACTATGAGTCTGTCCTTCAATCTTAACTAATCCTAAAAAAGAGAAAAAATGGAAAAGGTGGTAGTAAGCGAAAACGTAGTTGTAGACTACAGATTCAGCGAAAATCAAAAGGTAGACTTAGGTAGAGCAGTCTACTTAGTCTGGAGTTGGGAAGACTCTTACAATCCGATTATGACCAAAGCGTTTCACAGACTTGAAGATGCAATAGAGTATGCTAAAAGCTACGTGAATAAATACGACACAAGATTCGGTATGAGATTCGATATGGTTATTCAGCAAGAAATGATTCAGTTCATGTTTGATGATACAGACAATGAAGAGGATGAGGATTACGAGTAACAACAAAAGGACAGACTTTAAGTCTGTCCTTCAATCTTAATCATAAAATAATTCAAGATGAGTGGACTAGAAGAATTAATCCAAATTCAAAAAATTGATGCGTATTGGGACAAGTATTATGATATGCTAGAAGAACGATACGAAGACCTTGTTGATAATTACAATGAGGATGCTTTATTCTAAATAATTATTAATTATATTTGAATAAATATTAAAAGGGCAGACCTATAAATCTGCTCTTTCAATCTTAACTAAAACCGAAGAGTGCAATGAGATAACCGCACACACTTGACTTATGAAAGACAGAAACTTAGTGTACATTCTTGCTTTACCATTATTCATCCTTTCGTTTATAGCTTTTGGATTATCTATGTACTTGTGGCACGATGTGTTTACTATTCCCAAGTTCATAGTTATACTGCTGACTCTTACAAGCGCAGTATTATCGGGAGCAGAGTTGATTGAATAAACCACAAAGGGACAGACAAATAGTCTGTCCTTCAATCTTAATCATAACTAGACCGAAGAGTGCAATGTGATAACTGCACACCAAGAAAGATGGAAAATATCCTATCTAAATTCGAATCGTATCGTTTGGTTCAAAGAAGCGGTGAGTTCAATATGTTTGACCCAAGAGCAAGAGAACTTGCAAATGAATTACGATTAAGTGATAATGAAGGCTCTATATCAAAAGATGAGTGGGTGTACATCATTAAAAACTACGCAAAACTTGAGACAGAGTACGAGCAGACTAAAAACAAAATAGACTACGAGTCTATCGGTGACTATTGGGAAGGTAACGGAAAGTATCAAGAGGCATACGATAATATTTGGGAAACACAAGTTCCTCCAAAGGATGAGTCTCCTATTGAATATGTAGAGGCAGTGCGTTGTATGGGCAGACTGATATACGAATACTACAACAATGGTAATTGTAATTCTGTGGAGTTTGACCAAGAGGAATGCGAACATTGTGATGGGGTTGGCTATGAGGAATTATCGGAAGATGGTGATTCTGAAGTCTGTTCTTTTTGTGATGGCGATTGCTACATAGATGGCGATGCATACGTGAATGAGTATTATGCAGACTGCTTAAACAAAGTCCGTAACTACACAAGGGCATATAAACTTGTAAGAGAGGTCGAAAAACTGATGACAAGAAAAAGAAAATCAGCATACACATACTCTGCTCAAGAGAGGTCTGCATACAATCTGTTGTGTGACTCACTTATGGAGCGTGTTTTATTAATCAAAAAATCTAATTAAGATGTCAAAAGAAAAATACATCATTGAAAGAAGTGACTCTATGGATGCAGACTATGTTCGCATTCCTACAGAACCTAAAATCACAATCATCAAAGGTCATAAGCTACGTGCTAAAGATATCGGTGCAGACAAATGGGTAGACACCTATGACAAGTTTTTAAATGCGTTGTTTGTGTTGGTTTTTAGTTTGTTCATAACCTCTTGCAATACCGATGAGATTAGCACAGAGGATTATGTGAGTTATGACAATTCCGAGTCTGTTTCAGTACCTATCCCAAAGGTGCTGAACGGACTTTACCAAGTGGACTATGTGGTTCACGAGTATACCGATGGTTCTACGTTGTTATTCACTTACGAGGATAGTCCGTATTGGGAAGAACGTGATGGTCAAATGGCGCAGACTACTTATGAGTTTGTCGGTAATAAACTAATCATCGGTCAGCTAATGAATAACGGATGGAAATATGGTGATGTGTCTGTTGATTGGAGTAATGGTATGCCGACAAGAGTGGGATGCAAGTATGTGGATTCTGCTACGGATAACTTTATCTCTTGGGTACAAGTGCAGACTCCTAATAATGTATTAATTAAACACTATTTAACTAAGCTATGAAGAAGACAAGAGTAGACCAAAGGACATTTAAACTAAAGAACAAAAAGTCTTTAGTAGTATGTGGTGACAATTACTATCTAGTGGACATGAATACCTTGATAGAAAAGAAAATTCAGTGGGGCGAAGCGATGCATCACCTACAGAAAAACAGACTAAATTAATTTGATAGGGGCATTGCCCCTTCAATCTTAGCCATTAACTAAACAAGTCCGTACAAGGCTAAGTACGGCATTTAAGTATTATGGGTTTTACCTATTATCTAGCTAAAGCTATTAAGTTAGCTTTAATAATTCTGGGACTAACGAATTGGTCTGCAGTATTTTTCTATTGTCTGATTAGTGGATTCTTAGAAGAAAAGATTCTTCACTTTCAGATGTCTACACCTTCCGCTTTGTGTCTTGGTGCTTTTTTGATTGCATTGTTTGTATGGAGTCTGACTCTCATTGTTGATGAGGTGTTTGATGTCATTGTAACTAATCGCAAGATGAAAGAGTTTGATGATTTATTGTCTAAAAAAGAATGGGACAAAGCTAACGAGTGGATTAAATCTAATAAGTAAAAAGATGAAAAATAACAGACTAAAAATCGACATCGTCTACACAGACAAAGGAACATTTTACAAAATAGAACTATCAAGATACGATGGGTTCTTTAAAACATCTATAGGTAAATATTTATTTGAATTTATGTTCGATGTAAGTTTACCCGATGTTTATGACTATTCTCATATGGATGCAATTAAACGTGCTATTGAAACAGAATGGAAGGGAATGGCTGATGTAACCCATAGCGATGCTATGGATGTTTCTTAATTTGTTTTTAAAAGAATTATTAATTATATTTGAATAAACATTAAAACTATGACATTATTCATTGTGGAGATTGACCCACGAGAAAAATCAATCAAGAAAGTAGAGTTCAACGAGGAATCTGTTGGACTCAAGGATATGTACTCATCGCTTGAATGCGATATGGTAGAACGTGTTTCACTAAATAGTGAGGTTGACCTTTGGATAGATGAAGAAGGCGGCATCAACGGAGCATCGGATAGAATCGGATTCTTTAATATCGGAGAACATCAGTTTGTAGGCAAAGGTCTTATATGTGGTGTTGATATAGAGGAAGGTGAATCTGTTCCTCTTGATGAAGGGGAAGCGGATTTCATTATAGATGAACTTAAAAGAATACATCTTAATTTTTAATAATAACTAAAACTAATCAGTATGAACATTGATGATTTTATGAACCAAGCAGGGTCTTACAATACAGACTCAGACACACTAACTGGATTCTTCGGAATAGATGATGGAGTTGCAGAAAAGAAAACCAAGAAGATTATGATGTCGGCAGTCAAAGAAGACAAGAAATCTGACATCGTGCTTACGATTGATGCGCTGACCGAGTCAAAGATAGAGGCTATCGTTCTGACTTTTTTAGCGATATCTCACTTGTCCGAAATCAAGGATAACAAGGAACTTACTGCGCCAAAAATAGCTATGGCTTTAGCTATGTGTAGTCACGATGAACTAATACCCGAAGAGAACATGGAGAAAGTATTAGAAGTTTTCTCTAAGGTGTTTGGCTAGAATTAATAATCAAAAATGGGGCAGATTTATTCTGCCTCATTAATCTTTAAAAAACAATGAAAAGAGTAGAAGAATCAGACTATAATAAAATGCTAGACTTTTTATTCAGAATAGAAAGCATGGGGCATAACAATAGTTTTGTAAGAAAAATGTTTCACGAACTTGAAGGTAAGAAAGAGGATTTGTTAAAACCAAGAAAATGGTCTGAATACATGAGTGAACGAATAGATATTGTTCATGAGTATATGCTGAAAGATTATTCTGTTCAAGGTATCTTGACTGTGGTCAGAGATAATCTGTCAGACTCAGACAGACTATTATTGTCTGAAGGAATCCTAGATATCATCAAGGAAACAAAAGATGGTAAAGTCTCTGAGATTACTTCTAAGTTTTAAAGAAGGTGATAAAGGGGAAGCGATGCTTCCCCTAAATCTTAACCAAGATAGAGAGATATAGAGAACTATACAGACAAATATACAAGAAATTACTGGCTCTACAATTGAGTTTCAGATAACAATTAATTTAGTTTGGTTAGAAGAGAAGCGAGAAAAGGTTAGACTCCTTTTAGCTTCTCTTTTTTTATGTCTAAAAATCTCCCCCTTTCCCCCAATGATATATATTATATAATATCTAACCCCCTTAACCCCTATATATAATACATATATTAACGATTGCCCACAAAAGTTTTTTTAATTTAATTTCACAATCATCATTGCATAACAGATTCTGTTTTCTATATTTGTTCAAGTTAATTTTAATTAAATAGAGAAAATGGAAAAGCTAAACAAAGCATTAATCAAGGTGCAATCAGAGTTGAAAGCACCCAAAGGTCAGTACAATTCTTTCGGTAAATACTCTTACCGCAGTGCTGAAGATATCTTAGAATCTGTTAAGCCTATCTTGGCTAAAAATGGGTTATCAATGACAATCTCTGATATGATTCACGAAGTATGTGGAATCCCTTTCGTAGAATCTATGGTAAACATTACCGATGGAACAGATTCATTTTCAGTGACCGCACAAGCTGGTATTGACCCTAATCGCAAAGGAATGGATATCGCTCAGTGTTTTGGAGCAAGTTCATCTTACGCTCGTAAGTATGCTTTAAATGGTATGTTTTTGATTGATGATACCAAAGACCCCGATGCTACGAATAAACACGAATCTAAATCGAAGCGTACCGCATCAGCACCCAAGACAACAGACACGTTTCAACAAGCATTAGACTACATAAAATCTGCAAAAAACAAAACTGCTAAAGAGACTGCATACAAGCAAGTCATCACGAAGTACGGCTCTGAGTTCTCAGACAAGCAGAAAGAAGCACTTGCTAAATTCGTAGGATAATGGAGTTCGCAAGTAAACTTATGGAAAGAACTGGTAAGGGATATGTTTCTTACTCGGCTCTCAAGTATGCGGCTGATGGCTCAAGACAACAAGACATGAAGTTGTTTGAGTTATATATGTGTGGTCTTCTGAAGAAAGAATCTGATGCTTTAACATTTGGCGGATTATACGATACACTACTACTCGAACCCGAAACAGTTACAGATAAATACTATGTTATCTATGATGACAAACAGATTGAAATGTTGTCTGATAGGTACAAAAATCCTCGCTCGTCAAAGCAGTATAAAGAATGGTATGCTAAAGAATCTGAGGAAGCTATTGATAGTGGTAAGATTGTAGTTCCCGAAGAAATGATGAACCAAGCAGAGTCTATGATAATCAGACTTGATGATTCTGAAGTTCTAGACATGAATACTGGTGAGTTAAAAATGGTCAGAGAATACCTTAACGGAAAAACTCAGTATGAAATAAATGATTGGATTGGTGATGTCCCAGTTCGTGGATTTCTGGATGTTCTGGGAAATGGTTTTATATCAGACTCTAAAACATCACGAGATTTGCACGGATTTAAATGGGATGTAGATAAATTCTGTTATGACATCCAAGCGTATATCTACTGCGAAGTAATGCAGACAGATGATTTTTATTGGGTCGTTCAAGGAAAATCTAAACCATATATGTGTGCAGTGTATAAAGCTTCAGAACTAAGCATAAGAAAGGGAGAAGCTAAGTTTTGGTCTGCAATTGATAACATAAGAACGTGGCTTGACCAACCTAACAAGGACACGAGTACGTTTGCAATTTTTAGTACAATATGATGGATAAAAATAAGTATCTTTCGATGCATGGATTAGACCCTATCGGCATGATAGAGGCTATTGTTAAAGAATACGATGTAGATGTATATAGCGAAAGCAGAGACAGATTTACATCTGATTTAAGAAAAATGTTTTGTGCTTTTTTATATAGAAACACAAGGATGACTATCCAAAACATATCTAGCATAATAGGTAAGTCTGTAGGTAATGTTTCTTATTACTTAAGCACTCACGATTTAAAAATGAACAACAACGTAGCTTATGCTGAACGCTACGATGTTTTCCAAGATAAAATGAGAAAAGTTTCAGCAAAAACAATTTAATTTTTTCGATATGTCAGAGACAAATCAAAGTCAAGATGTATTTGTGGGTTACGTGAATCAACCACAAACAAGTATTAACTTCAGTTTAACTGAGCAAGACCTTAATGATTTAAGGAAGTATTTAGTTCCTAACTCTAAAGACCCAAGTAAACCAGCAAGAGCATGGTGTACTTTCAAAAGCGGGGTTTCTAAGGCTGGAAAATCTTACAATTTTATTAGTGTGTACGATAAGTCTGCAAAAGAAGAGCAGTCACACAGGAAAGTTGTAGTTGCTGAAACTGTAGATTCAGACGACTTACCGTTTTAGTCTGCAGACTATTTTTACAAGGGCTGGGAGTTATCCTAGCCCTTTTTTTGTCTAAAAAATCATACCATGAGGGGAGATAATATTTACTATTTAGAAATTAGCATTTCGTTCAAAAAGGGAAAATCTTACATAAAAAGAAATACTTGGGCAGTAAGTAAACAAACTACCGCACAAGATATTATGAAAAAAGACCCAACAACAATGTTTATGCTTAACGCTTTCGCTTATGGGAATAAGTACAAGTCTGCAAAACAATTAGTTATAACCAAAATAATCAGTAGAAAAATAATAGGGAAATCTGTTGTTTAAAATAATGTTAGTAATTATATTGTAAATAAATAAAATTAAACATGAAATTGATAGACCAATATTCAGTGTTATTAGATTACTGGGAGTCCATAGTTGAACTACACAACATAAGAAACAATAGAGAGAGCAGAAACGTAATGTATAGACACGCTTTCTTTGTTGCTTGTAGGGAGTATAGCAATATGTCTCTTAAATCAATAGGGAGGATAGTAGGTCGTGACCACGCTACTGTTTTACACGCTCAAAGAGTACATAAGAATAATTATATGTTCAATAAAACATACAGAGAGATATACGATTCTGTTTCTTATGTAGTTTCAGAAAAGATAAATAGACAAACCGAAGAGATTGAAGCTTTGATGTTTAAGCGTTTAGCTAAATCAGACATAAAGCTATATACAGACTCTATGGTTATTATCTATAAAAAAAGACTGGAAACAGAAGAGCAAAAACATAAAAATCAAGTAGAGTCTTTAAAAAACGAAATAAAAATTCTACGAAAAGCATCAAAAAGAAATCAAGAAAGAGCAGAATACCTAAATGAAGAATGTTTAAGATTAAAGAACCTATTATGAAAAACCAAATGTCGCAGTTCCTTAGAATTGCAAATGCTAGACTGAGAAAGATTTATCCCAACAAACATCAGAGAGGTGCTTGGTCGGCTAAAATGTACACTATGTGGTTAGAACGTAAAAACAAAAAATAACATAGAGGGGGAGTGAATTTATTAATTTAAAAAATGAATTGGTTATTCAGCGGAACTCCCCCTTTATAACCTTTAACACCAAAGAGAGATGAAAGAAAAGTTACAAGAGTTGTTTGAATGGTGTTTATTTACACCACTAACAAGAGTTCAAGCATATAATGATGGGAAATTCCATCAAATCATTTGCATAGACATATAACCTTTAACACCAAAGAGAGATGAAAACACCAATGCAAGAAGTTTACGAAAACTTCAATTTAATGAGTGATGCAGACTTTAAATCTTGGATGCTTAATACAGATTTACTTAAGAAAGAGAAAGAGGTGATGTGCAAATTCCAAGATTTAGCCCAACGCTCTGATTTTTGGGTAGAATACGATGGTGCAGAGGGCTGTTTTGATAAAACCTTTAACACCAAAGAGAAATGAAAAAACTAACAGAAAAAGAAAAGCAGATATTGCTTATTAATATTAGAAGAAATAAATATCCTACTTTATCTGCTTCAATATTATTAAAAGATAAAGATAC
>Ga0070745_1001822_pt1 | contig 11654 bp, 16 predicted proteins | sample VirMetDEL_Mar_4_FD_77438 | JGI IMG/M metagenome (GOLD analysis project Ga0070745, IMG submission 77438) | Aqueous microbial communities from the Delaware River and Bay under freshwater to marine salinity gradient to study organic matter... | ecosystem: Environmental > Aquatic > Marine > Coastal ...
ACCCAGGATATTTGCGACAAGAAAGAGCTACTCATATCCGACGTTATGCGCCTGATCGAAAAGGCAATAGAGGACCACGAGCGCGGCTACTCACTGGCCCTAGAAATCCCGCACAAATGGACGGGTCACTCGCTCCACACTATATTTTTGCCGCTGGATGAGGCTGAGTTCAGCGTTGAGCCAGATGCATGGCCTGTTCGCGCGTCTCCTCTACGCGGCGCGTCCAGCCCCGACCGAACGTCCTGAACAGATTGGTCAGGCTTTCGTAGTACGCCTGCCGCATCGTGGAGTAGCTAAAGATCAGCGCTTCGGGGTCATTGCGTTCAACCGCCAGCAAAGTGTTTGGGCCAATGACCCCGTCTACCGCTGAACCAGACGCTGCTTGCAGCGTCTTGATGGCGCGGGATACGCCAGCGTTGACGGCAAAATCGAACACGCACCAATCAACCCCAGCCGGGAGATCATCGCCGCGCACCTTGTCCCAATATATCTGCCGATAAATTGGCCGCACGTCGTCCTGTGTGAGCGAGCGCATCTCGGCTTCCGTCACGTCTCGCCAGATGAAGCGCTCATATGTGGCTTTGGTGACGCCCCAGTTGGTCATGCCGCCGGGGTCGTTGGGATGATTCACAAAGCCACCCTCATGCTCCATGAGCCACTCAAAGCAACGGCGAAAGTTGCCGATCATTTTTTGAGCTTTCCGGCTATTTTCTCGCCTGATCGGCCAACCACATAACCGCCCACACCGATCATCAGCAGATTCCAAAGCTCGTCCGGTAACGGAATACTTAATACCACTTGTTGTCCTAGCGCGTAGTTGGCTACCACCGCTGCAATGGGTGCCAGCAAATAGTTCCAGCCAACGATAGCCGTAATCGTTAACATCAGAATTGGACGCCACGTCGCTGTGATCGTATGTTCCGACTTAGCCTCTGCCATAACAACCTGTGCCGCTGCTTGCTCAATAGCATGGCCGTTGGTCACAAGCGCCATATTAAGCTCGCGTTCGATCTCAGCGCGCTTATTCTGATCCTCCGGCAAAATTCGGCCTAATACGTCACCGATAAGTGGAGCTAGGATTGGGAGTAGTGCACCGATCATTTCATCACCTCGCGTTTTAGCTGATCGACCTCGACACGCAGGCGCTCGACCTCTCGATGGCGGCGTTCCATCGTGTCTGGTGACGACATGCCAGCCAAGATGCCGATCCGGTGCTGCGTTGTGTCAACGACGTTTTCCAATTTGTCCACCCGCTGATCCAGCTTGCGCAAGCGGATCTCGATGTCGTGCGCCTGATCCGCCAGCAGCTTTATCTCGCGTTTTGCTATAGCCGCTGCACTGACGACGCTCACCAGCATCCCGGCGAGCGTCAGCATCAGCTTGATATCAATCGCCCCGTCCATCGGCGGTTACTTCTCCTCGCCTCTCACGCGACCCAGCAGGCGCTGAACGGTATCTGTCTCGTATATGCGAAGCGACAGCCAGATGACCGACAAAAGAGCGCTGATCGCAGGCAGGAACTCGAAGAAAGTTCCGGCTGCGATTGTCACAGCGGTCCAGTCAAATATGCTGCGCTCGTCCTGCATTATGCTATCATTTTATCATAGACGGTTTTTAGATCTTCTGAGCTTCCGGCAAGGTCGATCTGCTCATGCAATATCGCTCAACACCTCTACCCTAATATACCCGTCATTGGGGAACGTCTCGATAGTGCTGTCGGAGTAGGTGACTTCGAACTCACAGACGTAGCTACCAGCCGCGGCGGTATCGGCGGCTTGCCATGCATAGCGCACAAGGCCACTGGCGGCTGTCACCACCGTTGCCGCCGCATCAACAACAGTCGCCGTCGCGCCAGCCCGGCGCATATGGAAGCGAACCGACGCGCCGCTTAGATCGATTGCAACGCCTGCCGCCGTCGTCAGAGTCGCCTCTAAAATTGGCGAGGTGTCAGACCGCTTGATTTGGAAGGCCATTGATCGCCGCTCCGTTTCTGCTGGATTGAATGGCGGCAACATTCGCTGCCGATATTGACACCCGCACAACTCGCGCGGCACTGGCAGCGCCGAACGATGGAGCCAGCGCGCCAATCGTCAACGCCGAGACAGGAGCCGAGATCGTCGCCCCTGCCAATATACGCGGCGCTTGGCCAGCAACATCTATTGCCGCAATCGGAGCCGAAATCGTGACGCTTGCCGATATGCCGGGCACCAGGCTCGCGAGAGTGACGCCCGCAACCGGTGCCGAGATCGCAGCTCCAGCAGATATGCCGGGCGCTTGGCCAGCAATATCTATCGCCGCAACCGGTGCCGAAATCGTCGCCCCTGCCGATATACCCGGCGCTTGGCCAGCAATATCTATCGCCGAGACAGGAGCCGAGATCGCAGCTCCAGCAGATATGCCGGGCGCTTGGCCAGCAATATCTATCGCCGCAATTGGAGCCAAGATCGTGACGCTTGCCGTCACTGATACGGCAGGCGTTAGGCCAGCGACTGCCATGTCCGCAACGGGCGCGGAAACAACTGCCCCGATGGCAAGTCCCGGCGCTAGCGCGGCAATCGTGACGACTGCGGATGGGGCCGAAACTACCGCGCCTGCCGATAGGGCAGGGACTAGGCCTGCAATTGATACCGCCGCCGATGGCGCGGAAATTGTGACGCCCGCCGCCGCTTCTGCCGCTGGCAGCGCCGCCAATGGCGCAGAGGCGAGTGGGGCAAAGCCGAGCATCTAGGGCCGGCTGGGCCAGTTGATCGTTTCCGGAAAACCCGCTTGCTCCGGCACATCGCGGAGGGCTTGGCGATAGGCGGCTAGCTCAGGCGAGAGCGTGTTATCGGTCAGCGCAGCCCAATCCGTCTCAGCCAACAGCGCATCTCGCTGCTGGCGCGCTGAGGCAGCCTGTGCGGCAACTGCATCCGCTTGACGCTCAGCCTCGGTACGCAAATCCCACTCCGGAACTTTGATGATTTGCCCGTTTTTCAGAACCTTTGCCATCATAGCGCCTCCCTGTAGCCGTACAGCGCCGCCGTGCCGCCAGTGTATAGCGCTGTCCCAGAATAGAACGTCAGGCGCATTGCATCCGCACGAGTTGTCGTTGCAACCTGTCCGTAAGTTAGAAAACGGTAAAAATCAGAAGAAAACGAACCCGTCCCCATGCCCGTTGTTGATGCTTGATCCGCCGAAATAATTACGTCGATAACGCCTGAAATGTCGGAATTGATTCCGTTCAGATAAGACAGCCCAGTGTCACTATCCCCATTTGTCTGGCTTGATGACGTTCCGCCAATGTCCGTCGTCAATGAATAGCTATTATGAGTAGAAGTGGATATGAATGTACTACCTCCATCAGTGGAGAACCTGATTATTGGGTAGGCATTGTCACCAGAAACATTGTTGAGAATTAATCTGAATGCTGAAAATCCCGCAGGCAAATCAAAATCAACGGCGTTTACGTTGCTGGTTACTGTGTTGGTGGCAAGCAGCACGAGACCCCCGACATCCTCAGCCGCCGCCGTGACAAAGACCGTGGCGCTGCCGCTTAGGCTCAGGAGCGAGCCGGTAGAGCTTTCCAGCAGAGTGCGTGAGAGCGTCGTGCCGGATGCCGTGTATGTGCCAGTGCCGATCTCCCAGGCTGTGCCATCTTCGATGGTGTAGCGGAGCACGTCGCCATCGCTGACGCCGGCAGCGGCGAACGTCTGAAACCCGCTCTCCGCCGCGCCCAGGGTGATCGAGCCTGTGCCGGTACTGGACGTGCTTACCTTGACGCGGTTGAATAATTTCACCATCAGCGCGGCTCAGTCCTAGGTGTAAGTAAACGTAAAGATGCCGCTCGCGTTCCAAGCGACGGTGAAATCAGCGCCATCTGTCGCTGTTTGCGTCCCGTCAAAATTAATAACGGCCAGCGGCGGATCGTTGGCGTCGGTGTCGTTGTAGATGACGCCGTATGCCGCCGCAATCGAGCCGCCTGAAGCGGTCCAAGTCACGTCATCGGCATCGAACTTGGCGTCGTTCGTCGTGACCGTAGTCACCGCGACGTTGGCCAAAGCCTGCCCGCCTGCGGTGTAGCCGGTGCCGGTGGTTGCCTCGGTGCCGGTGGCATCGACTTCGGCGAGCGTCGTGTCAGTCACGTCTGGCGTCAGCGCGCTGTACAGCTTGATTTTGTAGGTATCGCTGCTGCTATTCGCGCCGCTCGCGAACAACTGGGCGGTGTGGTTGAAAAGGGTGATCGTGACGGCCATAGTAGCTGCTCCTATTGCTTCTCAAGACGTAATTCGGAGACGCCTGTTCCGTCGTCCGTAACCTCGCGCACAATATAACCTGTTCCGGTTATAGACAATGATGCGCCCTCAATAGTTGACGAATATGACGATATATCAGTCGAGCGACAGGTGAAGATCGGCACACGCATGATAACAGCGACAGCGCCATCTACCTCTTGCTCTTCTAACGCCTTGTCGAAGATCCCCCGCAATGTGATGGATGACCCGCCGACAGGCGTCAATGTCGCCGCAACAGCGAAATCGTTGACGCTCATCAGCGCCGATAGGTCATCGTCAAACGCTATCGCCATCTTCTTCGATCTCTGGTGCTTTTACGGTCGTGATGGAGCGATCAGCCTTGGGCGGACGACCACGACGCTTCACTTCCTCCGCGTAGCCGCGCGCAATCAGTTTTCGCGCAATCACGTCGGCAAAATCAACCTCTTCGCCGGCCATAAGATTGCCACCAGTTCCGGCAAAGCACTTTTCGAGGATCTTAATTTTCATGTTATCTCCAAACGGTCAGGGGAGGCAGTTGCCCACCTCCCCCTTGGCTACTAGGCCACCGACACTTCGTTGGTGACCGCGAAGCTCTCGCCGTTCCGAACAGCAACATCGACCTCTTGGAGGACGGTGATGCGCACGGTGCCAGACTTGTCGCCGGCATACGGGTTGACCATGATCGACGGGCTGGAGAACAAGCCGATCATCATCTGCGAGAAGTCGCCGAACACCAAAGCCGACGCGTCGTTGCCGCCGTCGCCGGGGTCAAGGTTCGTCGGGATGTTGCTGGTGAACGCAGCGCGGTAGCCGTACATCGACGCCCACGGATCGTTCAGCAGCATCACGCTGTCGGTGCCAGACACCTTCGCGGTCGAAGCCAATTTGGCTTTGACTGCTGGGTGCGACAGCCAACCGAGAGCCCCGGCGTTAATGACACCGTTCGCTTGCTCGACAGTCTTCACCAGAGCGACGATGTCGGCCCAGGTCAGGCTGTCAACGTCAGTACCAGCGGAGATGTCAACATCGCCGATGCCGGAGGTGTTCAGCAGGCCAGTCGGCTGACCGCCGGAGCCGGTTCCGTTGATCGCGTAGTATTCCAGGCGATCAGCCATCGACGCCAGCAGGTCGTTGCGAACGATCTGCTCAATCGAGGGCACACTTTCAAGCGCCAACAGCCGAGAAATCTCGACAAAGGCACCGAACGTGCGCGGCTGCAAGCTGACAGAGGAGTCGGTCTGGCTTTGATCCGAAACGTCCCCGCCTTCCTCGACGAACGCGGCCTGCGCGCCCGACAGTTTCGGAATGCGGATGCGGTTCGTCAGGCCACCCATATAGGTAGCGCCCAGGCCACCGAGCACCTGACGAGCACGCAGGGCTTCGATGAACAGATCACCGCGCTGGATCGTCGGGACGAAATTGTCAGTGACAGCTTCGCCAGAGATCGCACCAGTCGCCGCGGTCGTCATCACGCCGGAACGCCATGCAAAGTCAGGAACATAGAAGCCCTGGCTTTCCTTGCCGGTGCGGCGCACGATTTCCTCGTGCAGTTCGCGCTCGTAGCCAGCGTGCTTCCAGTCACCGCTGACTTGAGCGCGGATCAGGTTGCCGATGGAATAGTTGCGCTGCTCTTTCGGCTTCACATCGTGCGAGAGCGGAGCGACATCGAGGGCTTGACGCTTCTCAATATCACTCAGCAGTTCGCCGCGGAATTGCTCGACAGAGATGCCACGGCCAAGGGCAGCTTCGCCCAGGTCGCGACGGTTGAAACGGGCGGCAAGGTCGAGGATCGCCTTGTCGTTTTCGCGAGCGGCACGGACAGCTTCTGCCTTGGCCACTTCGACATCAACATGGGGTTCCATGTCTTCAGTCCTTTCTTCAGGAGTAGATGTTGAGGTAACAGGCGGATGCGAACGCCCTACGCCGACTTGATCTGACATGTCAGCCGGAATGGAGACAATCGACACCTCAAGCGGCTTGGTTTTCACCCGATAGTACTCCTCGGGATCGTCCTTCCGCTCTACTCGGCCATGAAGTTCATAGCCGCAACTTATGTTCCGGCGAATTCCGCCGAGAACATCATCGAACACTTCACAAGCGAGCGCGCTCTTTCCAAAGCGCACCATTGCCCGCAGACGACGGGTTGCCTCATCGAGTTCGACGTTCTCTACGACGCCGATTACTTTGGACATGTCGTGATCCAACAGCAACGGCGCACGACCAGACCGCAGGAACGTCAGGTCCATGCTGTCGGCGCTGTGATCAATAACTTCCAGGCCAAACGACCTGCGAACCGGCTCTTCAGTGCTAACGCCGACCGTGATACGTCGTGCGTCCGCGTCAATACCGGGCTCTTCCATCGTAATTGCGCGCTTGACCATGTTCTCGCGATCAAATCGCTGCTCAATCTCAACGACCTCGTCCGAGATTTCTAATGGAATTTCTGTCGCTCTTTCTTCCATAGTCGCCGCCTCAAAAGTAATGGGATCAAAGTCGTGATCCATCAACCATTCTTTCGCCTCTTCCGCAGTCTGGATCGAAGCATCGAAGCGAATGCTCTGTATTTCGCTCTTACCATCTTTGATGCCATAAATAAAGTCGATGCCTTCTCCGCCAGCGTTTGCTTCGCGACGGAAATCATCAAACTGATCAGGATCAGCCAGACGTGCAGCGTGTTCATTCGGGTAAGGGCGAATCTCATCCATCGCTCTGTACTCCTTGACCTTCTCATCAGCAAAGCTCTTGCCTGCGTCCCCGCCCCATAATGACCATGCAATTCTTCCATTGCTAGGATACCCAGGCTCGCCCGGCGAGAAACCTTCAGCCTTCTTGTCTACCTCGTGCCTAGCGAAGAACGAATGCATCCGCTTGATCGTGCTGGGTGACAAGGTTTCGTTATTAACAATGTCGCGTGCGCGTGCAATGCCGACCTCGGTCCCACCGCGCCCGAACTCCTTACGCCAATCAAGGCCACGCTGCGCTTCCGTACGCATACCAGCCGTCGGTTTATGGCCATCCATTGTTAGCCCTCCTCAACAATCGGAGCGGCTGCGCTTTTGTCGCCGAACGGCTCATGGGCGAACTTCAGACCATACTGCGCAGCCAGTTCTTTATCCGCTTGCAGCGAGCCAAGAAGTTCTTCCACGTCCTTACCATAATTCGCCGCGATGTCCGAAAGCGAGATGATACCATTCGTGAGAGCCGTGACATTCGCGTTGATCTCCTTCTGCGGATCGACCCAGGCGTAGCCTCGACCACGCCAGATGACGTTTTCGCTGAACTTGTAGAACTTGTTCGCGGGGATCGGGAAGTTGTCGAACGATAACAGTGTTTCTAACCACTGCGAATAAATGGGAGCGCACATGTGATCAATCATAAATGATTGCAACATCCGGTAATAATCGCGGTCTTCGATGGTTCCCTGCCGAATCGAAGAATAGCTGACGCCCTCCAGGTTCTGGCTGAGGCTGGTGTAGCTGACGTTCAGACCAGCAGCGATGCCTCTGAGGATCGCAGACTCGAAATCAGCGTATGCTGTAACAGGATGGGTCGGGTCGATAAGTTTCAGATCGTGTCCCGCCGGCAACTGATACATGGCCCCTGGGTTCATATCGATGATTGGAACGTCATCGACTTCATCATCTCCGGCAAATTCATCGCCGCCCGGCGTCGTAATGACGCCGAACTTGGCCGCAGCCGATCTGGCCGCGATTAACTCAGCCTCGCGATAACCGTGCAGCATCTTCAGCGACGCAATGGCAGATGCCATAAACGGCTCGCCTCGCGTCTGGAATGGCCGCGACGGCATATAGATGTGCAGGATCTCGTCCGCTGGCACACGAATATGCTTTCGCACATTGCTGAAACGAGCGTTGAGCGAGTCGCCAGGATGGGCCGTCAGAACATAATATGCGACAGCCTTCTGGTTGCGATCAACCTCGACGCCCATCCTGATCTGATTGCCGTTTTCGGCAGTGCCGGTCTTGTCGTGATCAATCAGATCACTCTCTAGAAATTGGATGGCAAAGTTGTTGTAGTAGCGCGCGCCACGCACAAGCCTGATAAAGACTTCGCCGTCGCGCGCCAACGTCTCAACTGCATGACGCTGACAATCAACCCAACCCATCCGACCGCCTACTTCGGCGCGGCCCAGCCGACCCCACTGTTTCCAAGCGGTCTCGATAATATCGTTCCCACTGACATCGATGCTTCCATCTTGATTTCTCGCGCGGACCTGCAACGTGAACCCGCGTTCGCCGACGACGTTTGTCTTCATCAGTGTTAGAAAGCGTTTCGCATACTCGTTGTTTCGCGCCAAGTCTCGGCAGCGATTGCGCAGCAGCGGCAAGGCTTGGTTTAGATCGCCATCCGCCGTGAACATCGAGCCAGGAAAGTCCGCAAACAGTCGCCCTTGGTTCGCCCCGCCATAGTTCCGGCGCTGCATACGACGCTGTGGCTGCGGCTCCATATCTGGCGAGCGGCGAAAGAAATCTAGAAGCCCCATCATACAAACCTCGCCAAAATGGTTGCTCGGCCCTTTTTGCCACGTTTAATGTCCATTTTTCGACGATGAGCCGTAACCTCCTGCCGATAGGCGTCGCGCCACTTCATCAACTCTTCTGGCGTCATCTTGGTCAAAGACCGGCCAGCGATGGCATAGCTATTAATGTCGCCGTCAGCACGGTTCTCCAGGACTGACTCAATCTTGTTGAGCATGATCTCGGCGTGAGTGCGCGGATCGGACTGGTTCTCATCAAGATCGACAACAGCGGTAAACTCGCCTCGGTCAACAACAAGGCGATTGCCGGTCGAAGTCTGAGTGATCTCAAGTTGCCAATGATAGCGCCCCGGCGAGAACGCAGCGCTGGTATCGCTATCGACCTCAAACCAATAGTATGTGCTTCGCTCAGCCGCCGAAAACTTGATTTCGTTCGAGCCGCCGCCGGTGATCCTGGCTACATACTCGGCGCTGTGGCTTGCGGTCGGGTAATCAGCGACAAGGTCGGACCGCTTCCAGGAAATATAATCGCCGACTACGATCTCTGTCGGCTCGCCCTCCGGCGCGTTTGCTTCGTCGAATAAGTTGGCCATCAAGCGTACCCCGTCACGAAGTTCCTGCGCGGTGAAATCTTAGTTTTGCGCCGGCTAGTCGCATTGGGGTTGTGTACTATATTTTGCATGTTTTTGTAAAGCGCGTCCAAGTTTATGTTGACGATGGCCAAGGCCGCGATTGCGTAGACCCGGCAGTCAAGCGCCTCGTTGCGCGCCCTGACCTTAACCCATTCCAGTTTTGGCCTTCCCTTGTAATACTTCGTCACTCGCCTTTCCGCCGTTAGCATCCTGTAATATTCTGCATCGCGATCCGCCGGGAAATGGCAGTAACCGGGTCCATCGGCCTCGATCTTCAGTCGCGCATACACCAACTCTTTACAGGTGTTGACGCCAACGCTGAACAGGTTGATGCGACCAATGTTGTTGCGGCTTGGCCTTGAGACGATTGGCCGACCATCGCCGCCGACACCTTTGATGGCGAATATGCGCTTACCTGTCTGCTGTTTGACAAACTCATACGTCTGCTGAGTGTAATGACCGCCGGTGTCGATGGCGATGCCGCGCGGAACCATGTCGCCCGCGATAGGATGATCCCATGTTTTGCCAAGGGCGATAGCTAGGTCGTTCCACAACTGCTTGGTCGATGGATCGCCGAATATGGTTTCATACGCGAGTGAATAGCTTTTCTCCCCTGGAGCCCAACCAACGACTTCATACGCAAGATAGGCATCCTGAACGTCAACGCCAATGGTGATGGCGACAACATCCTCTGGCAGCATCTCGCCCCAGTTGTGTGCCCTCGCCATAAAGTCATGTTCATCGACGCCGGCGGATTGATCAATTTCCTCAAACGTCTCGCCCAGGAACGTGTTGACCCACGTTCTCAGACGCATTGGGTCGCCCTTACTAGCGATGAAGTCACGAACGCCATCCTCCAGTGTCGCCCATGGCGAGTACAGAGCATTCAGGTGGAAGCCCGCTGTCTTGCCATCGCCGATGGATGTTGCTCGCCATTCACCGTATCGGATGGCTCGATAGCGAGCGGCGTCGTTCCAGCAAGATCCGCAATGCTCGCAAACGTAATGCGCGGTGCCAGGTAGATCCTTCTCCCACTGCACCTGCGACCACTTCAGGTGCTGGTATTCAGTGCAATCCGGGCATTTGACAAAGTACTTGCGCTGGTCGCTCTCCTCATATGCCGCCTCGATCCGCGACGCGCCTTTGGTCGTCGGCGTGCTCACTAGTACGATCTTGCGATTCCAGAAGGTTGCCGCCCGCCGTCGAGCAAGAGCGACAGGGTCGCCCTCGGCTCCAGCGCTCACAGGGTAACGATCAACCTCATCGCAGAGGATCAACCGGCAGGGCCGGCTTGCCAATGACGACGGACTGTTCGCGCCGCAGGCGGTTACATGGCCTCCCTTGAAACTCTTATGCAGTACGGTGTTTCCACTGTCGCGAGACTTCGGATCGGATATGACGTTGCGCAGCGCCGGTGTATCGCGGATACAAGGCGCAAGCCGATCCTTGGCCCAGGTCTGCGCCATCTCCAGAGTCGGCTGTACCACCAAAGCGGGACATGGGTTCTGAGCGATGTGGAAGCCGATGACGTTGTTAATCAGTTCCGTCTTTCCGATTTGAGCCGCGGTCATAAGGACGACAGTCTCGATTGCCGGGTCGGTGACGGCATCCATCATGCCGCGCTGGTATTCCGCTCTGGATGTTGACCATTTACCGGCTTCTGCGCTGCTTTCGCTCGACAGATACCGGTATTGGTCAGCCCATTGGCTGACGGTCAACTTAGGCGGTGGTCGCAGCGCGCTTGCAACAACATCCGAAAAACGACGGCTAAGCTGCTCCGCCTGCGTCTTCCTCGTCTTCTCGTCCCAGTTCATCTAACGCCTCCAGTACCGCTCGCTCGATGATGTCCTGGACTTCTGGGACGGTTTCGACGGCATTGCATTCTGGCGCGACCTTTGATGGGATGACAAGCAGCTTACTCCTGACCCGGTAAAGCTGTCGCTCCAGTTGCGAAGCAACGTCCTTAATATAGACAAGTTCACCACGCTCTACTTCGTTCTGCATCTCTTTAGCATCTGCTTGTTCTTTTGCCAATCTTGCACGTTCGTTGGCTAGATCAAGACCTTCGCTTGTCATGCGGCTGGCGGCGACTTCACGAATATGGTGGATGTAGGCCGCTCGAACCTCGTCAATGTCATATTTGCCATTTTGTTTCTTATCTATTATCCCTTTATTAATCATAATTCTTATATTTTTCTCGTTCATTTCAAGATGTCTTGCGCATTCAGCTATAGTTGCCATAACAGCCTCGAATATTTGACGGATGCTCCC
>Ga0070745_1001823_pt1 | contig 11653 bp, 8 predicted proteins | sample VirMetDEL_Mar_4_FD_77438 | JGI IMG/M metagenome (GOLD analysis project Ga0070745, IMG submission 77438) | Aqueous microbial communities from the Delaware River and Bay under freshwater to marine salinity gradient to study organic matter... | ecosystem: Environmental > Aquatic > Marine > Coastal ...
ATACAATTCTTCCTCTTATTGATTTCTTACGTGCTTCGACAACTCGTCGTATTGCCCGTGCTATCGATAAATCAATCCTTCGTGGTACTGGTGCTAGCTCAGGCTTTACTGCTAACGCTGCCGCAATTACAGCAGGTACTGGTTTTGCTTCTGTAATTACTGGTATTACTAAGCTTGCTAATGCTGCTGCGTTACAACAACAGACTGGTTCTGCAACTGCTAAAGCTGCTCCTGCTGAAATCGCAGATGCACGTGCAACTCTTGGTAAGTATGGTCTTCAGTTAGGTGATCAATTAGTATATATCACTGGTGTTGAAGGTTATAACTCACTTGTAGCTGAGTCAGACTTCCGTACTGTAGATAAGTTCGGCCCTAATGCCACTTATTTAACAGGTGCTCTTGGAGCTATTTATGGAATTCCAGTTGTTATCTCTGAATTTATGGATAACGTAGGAACTTCATGGAACACTCTTGGAACTCTTGTTTACAAGCCGGGATTTGTTATCGGTGAGAGACGTGGAATGGAAATCGAAAGTGAGTACGAACCACGCCAGCAGGTAACTGCAATGTATATGTCAACACGCTTTGACTTTAAAGCCTTGACTACTGCAGGAACTGCTTCAAGCCCAACTTTGAGCTCATCTTACTCATTCGCTTGTAATATCGCAGCTGGCTAATTTTAAAACTAGTCATATAGCGTAAAAAAGCGTTAATGCAACAGGGCAGGTGTATACAACGCCTGCCCTATTTTACTAAAAGGAGAATTTATAATGGCAAAAAGAGATCCTATAGAGAGATTACTTTCCATCGATGACTATCAAGAATTTTTACTTAAATTAAAATCTTATAGTGTAGATAATGAAGAAATGAAAAAAAAGTGGAAAGAAAAAAGAAAACCTGTACCTTCTACAACTAATAGATCAATGCAGTCAGTGTTTTCCACAAAAAAAGTAGTGACAGAGACATCAGTATCAAATACTCTTGATGAGGAGTAGAACATGGCACAACCTGTAACAGTTCCTTATGTATCTTTAGGCGAAGTTAAAGAATATCTACAGATAAATAGTAATACTTATGATACTAGAATAAGTAATCTAATTTCTTATGCTTGTTCAGTGGTAGAAAGTTATGTAGGTAGAGAAATTAAAAACAACGTTTATACAGAGGTTTTTAATGGAGGAGCTTCTCAGGTATTTGTTTCTAGATTGCCTTTAAACGGCGTAAAGACAATTACTGAATATGACGGAAGTACTCATAAAACACTAATAGGCCCTAGTTCTGATGGATCTTTTGTAAGCGGGGACTTTGATACTTCAACTATTACTTCTACAGCTACCTTAAAAACAAGAAGAAAAAAATTTGGAGAAAGTTCTGTCTATTTTGATGGATCAGCTTTTGTATCATCAAATGATCCAGAAACCAGTAATCCTAAATTTGATTTTCAAACTGATGATTTTACTATTGAAGGATGGTTTAGGTTTGAAGACCTTTCTAGTACTAAAGCAATGGTATCTAGAGGAGATGCTAACACTAAAATAGAATTAGGTTATAGTCCTTATCTAGGAGTTAACTTCAGAGCTTTAAATTCAGATACTGAAATAGCTAATGTTCATCATTTTACTAGCACCTCGTCTACTTCAAGTTATTATTTACCTAAAGCTAATTCATTTAATCATTATGCAGTAAGTAGGAAAGATAACGATATACGCATGTTTATTGATGGTACTTTAGTCAATACTCAGACTACTTCAAACTCTCTTCCTACTATATCTGTAAGTACTCCTCTGTATTTAGGTAAAACCGGAGTAACAGGTAGTGAAAACTATTTTAAAGGATATTTAGATGAATTTAGAATTACTATAGATTCAAAATATGATAAATCATTTTCTGTTCCTACTACTCCTAACGCAACAGATGAAAATACAGTATTACTTTTACATTTTAATGGAAAAAATAACGATAGTACGTTGAAAGACGATTCTAGAACTACTCCAGAATATATTTGGAATTCAGAAACTGGAGGAATTAGAAGATACACAGCTGGAGTACAGGGTATAACAAATATTTCTGTTATTCCCGAAACCATCTTTAGAAATTATCCTAGAGGGATAAAAGTTACTTATGATGCTGGATTTAGTATTATACCTCGTGATATTAAAGTAGCTACATTAGATTATATTAAGATATTACATAAGCAAACACAAGAAAACGCTGGATTCTCTTTACAAGGAGAAAGTGGTAAATCACACGGATTAAGTGCTAACTTTCCTCCACATATTCGTAGGGTTCTTGAAATGTATCGTGTGGTAATGTAGTGACTGTAGTAGCTTATAAAATTTCTGTAACAGACCCTGAACTAATAAATAATTATACAGGTCTTTTACAATCTGTAGGTAAAATAACAGCAGGTAAAGGCACAAGAAGAAGTGAAAAATATTGGGGAGATGCTATTGAGCAAAGTTTAGCTAAATATTATGGAGGTCGAGTATCTCAACAAGCTGAAAAGAACGTAGCCGCTGTACCAGACTTAGAAATAACTAGTGATCGAGTAGCAAAAGCCTTAGCTAGATCTTTTGGGGCTGATATAGAAGATGTTTTAACTCCAGAAGTTAAAGCAAAAAGAGGTGGATCTCCAGGATCTACAATAGGTCAAAGAGCTTATTCTGCTTTTGGCAGCGGTTATCTAGACCAACTTAAATTGTTAGCTACACAATCACAAGAAGAAGGTTTATTAAAAACAGATAAAGACTTTGGAAAAAAGGGTAAAGAAACTTTTGACGTTAATAATCCTGAAGAAGTTTTAAAAGCAGTCAGAGCTAAAATAGGTGGTAGAGGTTTTTTCGATTTAATTGCAAAATACGATCCAGATTTACACAAAGCCTTTTATAACAAAGCTAAAAATCTTTTGATATCGAAAGCAAATATAGTAGGCAACAAAGTTACTTCTGTTGATGTAATTAATATTTATTTTCCTTTTTCTAACTTTAGATCTCCCCCTTTTACTACGGAATTAAAAGGAAAAGGTAAATCTGCAGGAATTCAGTATAACTTAGGTGATGCTTTTGAAAAAGATTTATATAGGCAATTAGGAGAAACAGGCCCTCCTATTATAGCTAAATCTGCTGATGAGTTTACAAAAATTTTAGATTCAATTAGTGGAAAAAAGAAAATAACCTCAAAAGAATTTGCAGGAGCGCCTCCCTTAGATTACGAAATATTATATGGCGTACCTACTGGAGGTTCTATACCGAGAGTAACTGGTAAAGTAAAAACAGGCAAATATGTAAGTCAAGAAAGAGAAGATAAAGAAACTACTACTAAGTTAATATCTTCTGCGCAGTTTACAAGTATACTTCAGGATAGGATTGAAAATAAAATGCCAAAGCTTGGCCCCGCAAACCCTACTGAAGGATTAAAATATAGAACAGGACGTTTTGTAAATTCTTTACAGTTTACAATAGATTATAAAAAACAACTAGTAAGTTACTTTGCCAAACCCCCTGTATCAGAATATTTTGATAAATTTCATAGACGGCCATATGCAGTAGGACAAAGATTAATAAGACCTACTATAAGAAAAACTGTTCAAGAATTATTTGGAAGACAGTTTAGAATAATTAAGACTTAAAAATTTTTAATTTGCCAGCACAAGTTTAAGGTGTTATACTAATAATGTCGAATCAAAGAAGAAACATAATAAACCATATTCTTACAAATTTAAAACTTATAGATGGGTCTATTTCTTCATTAAACTCTAATTATACTTTTCAAAACAATATATTTAGCAATGTTTTTAGAAAAATAAAATTTTTAGACGAAGTAAATGACTTTCCATCAATATTTTTTCAAGTCGGAGAAGAAGTTAGGGTATACAATACTTCAGGTAATACCACAGGTTTAATACCACTAACTCTTAGAATTTATGTCAATGATGAAGAATCGTCTGGTAGTTTAGATAGTTTGATTCAAGACATAGAACACATAATATACAACTTAGATACTGGAGTTTACAGTATCCGTGATATAATTATTTCTAGTATAGATACTGATGAAGGATTAGTAAAACCTTACGGAATATCAGAAATAGAAATTATAATTGATTATGAATTAGATATAGAAAACTAAGGAGTTAAAAATGGCAGGTACTCAGCTAAACCTACAAAGAAATACTAAAGTCTTCTACTCTGTAGAAGATCTAACTCTAAGTGCTACCGCAGCTACTGACCTTACCCCTCAAAATACTTGGAGAATTGAGGTTCTAGCTGGATATGCACTTTCTGCTGATTCTGCGGTACAAGATATCACTTCATTAGAAAGTGGATTAGACCCAGATAGAAGCGTTCAACGCTTTAACACAGCAAGAAACCCCGTGGAATGGAATTTCCAAACATATTTACGCCCTACAGGAGCAGAAGTAAACGATGGCTCACAAGGAACTGGTCTTGCAGAAACAGGCAATAGTAAGCCTGTTGCTGATTGGTATCTCTGGCAAGCTCTTGTAAGTAATACTAAGCCAGCATCTTCTAATGGTGGAGAGCAGTCTATTTGGCATTATGATACAACTACTAGTTCTGCTAAACTAGCATCTGCTAATACAGCAGGTTCTGCTAATACTCACTCAAGTAGATCCAACTTCGCTATTGCACAAGAAAATCATATGTATTTTAAACTTGATAACCTTGTATATCAAGTTAAAAATGCTATTGTTAATACTGGTGAAATTGATGCTTCTGTTGATGGAATTGCTACTACTACTTGGAGCGGTTTTGGTACAGAGATGGTAGAACTTACAGGCGATGCAAGAGCTAAAGCTATTGCAGTATTTGGTGGTGTTGGTAACGATGGAACTACTGTTACTCCTAATGCTAGTATTAGCATGGACGCAGAAGCATCACATCATCCTTACGCTACTATGAACGTAGAGGGCAGTACTTACACAGTTGACTTTATTAAAAACCGCTTAAGTGCTATTTCTATTAGTCATCAAGGAAGTGCAGTAGAAGGAGCAAATATTTATTCGTTCCCAGTAACAGGGCTATCTTTCAGCTACTCAAACGATGTTACATATTTAACACCTGAAGAACTAGCAGCATTGAATACTCCAATTGGACAGTTTACCGGATCTAGAACAATTACTGGTTCATTTACTGCATATTTAAGATCTGCCTCTGAGACCTCTGTTAGAGCTAACTCAGCACAGTTCTTGAATAAAGTTGTTAACGATTCTCGTGTGTCACACGCATCTACCAGTTCTGCTAATATTCAAATTGGTGGTAGTACAGCTCCATATTTACATATTAATATGCCAGCTGTTCAATTTAATTTCCCAGTTCACCAAATTGATGATGTTCTTGGAATGTCAGTCGATTTTCTTGCACAAGAAAAACAAAGAGGTGGTGGAGACGAGATTCAATTCTTTGTAAAGAGTGACAATAATTAATATATGATATTATCTGAGGGGGTAATAAATTTCATGTGGGTGTTCATCATCAGCAAAAGCAAGCTTCCCCCTCAGCTTAGCCTAAGCTAATATATGATGAACACCCTTTTTTTATAACCTAACTAGGGGGAAAAATGAGTAAAATTCAAAATTTAATTGCAACTGAAACAATTTCAGAAGTAGAATATCCAGATATTGAAGGTTTTTTTATTAAGATTGCTTATCTAAATAGAGAAGACTTAGTTAAAATTAGAAATGCAAGTTTAAAATACGCTTTTAATAAACGCACTCGCCAAAGAGAAGAAGAAATCGATAACGATAAATTCTTAGAAGCGTATACAAAAAAAGCTATTAGAGGTTGGAAAGGTTTAAAAATGAAAGATCTTCCTAACTTATTGCCAGTTGATTTATCTAATTCTAAATTAGATGAAACAATTCCTTATTCAGAAGAAGAAGCTTTATTCTTAATTAAAAACTCTTCACTTTTTGATCAGTTTGTTACTGATTGTATGAGTGATTTAGAAACTTTTTCTACTAAGAAGAAAGAGACTGCGGAAAAAAACTAATACACTACCTTCAAACTAGTTTTGTTGGGGGTGGTATTAGTAAAGAAGTATACTGGCAAATGGCTGATCAAATGGGTTGGACTGACTTTGATGATGAGCCTTTAGACCCTAGCGATTTGTCAATATCTGCTCAACAAGCCTTAATTCTTATGAATATCTTGCCAGATAAAGTTGAGGGAATGAGTGGTGTTTGGCTTGGAAAAGAGTATGCAGGTTTAACAGATATAATGAATATATATCAGATGATAGATTGGAAAGATACTTTTGAAATGCTACAAATCTGTATTCAGGAATATGGTAAACATTACGAACAACAACGTAAACAAGCAGAAGCTAGAGCTAAAAGTAAAACGAGGTAGGGATGTAACAAATGGCAGCTAAAATACAAAAAGTTACTATAAAAGCACAAGCACAAGGTTTTAAAAAAGCTGCTGGCCAGGTTAAAACTCTAGGTGATGCACAGTCTAAAACTATTAGGGCTCAACAAAATCTAGGTAAAGCATCTGCTTCTTCAGGAAGACAATTTGCTGCCCAATCTCAAGGTTTAGGTGGTTTAGTGTCTGCTTATGCTGGTGCTGCTGCAACAGTTTTCGCACTTCAACAAGCTTTTTCAGCTCTATCTGCGGCTGCTCAATTTGATCAAATTATTCAAGGTACTAATACTTTAGCAGCCGCTGTAGGTGCTAATGGTACAGAAATTCTTAATAGTGTTAGAGAAATTACTAAAGGACAATTAACATTAATTGAGGCTTCTAGATCTGTAAACATCGCTTTATCAGCGGGATTCAATCAAACACAAATTGAAGGATTAACACAGGTTTCTCTTAAAGCATCAAGAGCTTTAGGAAGAAATTTAACTGATGCTCTTACCCGATTAACTAGAGGTACTGCGAAACTAGAACCAGAACTTTTGGACGAACTTGGTATTTTTACTAGAATAGAACCAGCCGTAGAAGCTTATGCGGTATCTTTAGGCAAATCCGCCGCTTCCCTTACATCATTTGAAAGAAGACAAGCTTTTGTAAACGCGGCTATCGAAGAAGGTCAGCGTAAATTTGGAGCTATTAATACTGTAACTCCTACTACTGCAGAATCATTTGAAGCTTTTTCTGCTTCTTTTATAGATCTGGGTTATAATATAGGCAGCGTGTTAACTAAATATTTAGCTCCACTAGCAGAATTTTTTACGGACAATCTATTAGCCAAAGTTACTTTATTCGCTGTTGTAGGAGTAAAAGTTTTTGGTGTCGCATTAAGAGAACTTGGCAGTTTCGGTACAAAAACTTTTGCTGGCATGTCTGCTTACATAGATACAGGTATTAATAAGATTAATGCCTGGACTACAAGTACTAAAAAAGCTACCGCTTCTCTAAAAAATCTTCAAAAAGGATTAGACCCTAAAAGTTTTGAATTGTCTAGACTTACTAAAGACGGTAAAGCAGATATTTCAGGTCTAGTACAAAAAGGCAGAGAAGGTAACTTAGATATAGCAGGAGTTAATAGATTAGAAAAAGCTTTGCTAAGAGAACAAGCTGCTGTTAAAAAAACAATTAAAGATTTAGAAAAACGCATAGCAACAGCTAAAGCGGCTGGTAGAAGTACTAAAACATTAGAAGGCCAATTAAAATCAAGAACAGCTTCTGAAATACAATTAGCCGCAGCTATTCAAAGAACAAACGTGGTTTTAAAAAGACAAGGTATTATTGCAAGAACCACTGCTAAAAGTTTATTATTTGTAGAAAAAAGTATAAAAGGTATCGGTAAAGCTTTAGGTGTTATAGGAAAAATAGTTAATTTTGTTGTTCTATTCGGTACTGCTATAGCAGCTGTAGTGTCAGTACTTTCTGATTGGTTAGGAATAACTGAAAAGCTAAACAGAATTTTTACTACCTTTGGTAGATATTTAAAAGTGGTAAACGGTGGGTCGAAAGAAGCAGCAGAAGGTATAACAGCTATTACAAACAGCGCAATACAAGCACAAAAAGAATTAAAAAACTTTCCTGGTTTAGAAATAGAAGTAGACATAGGGTTTGGGCCATTTGAAAAAACAATTAAAGAACAAATTAAAGCAGAAGATATACAAAAAACCATTCAATCTAGTGTTTCTACTGCTATAGAATCAGGAGCAAACAACACCGAAACTGCAAAAATAGCAAAAGACGCTATTGAGTCACTTCTTGGAAAAAGTGCAGACGATTTTAGTGAAGCAGAAAGAAAACTTGGTTCGGCGATCCAACGAGCAGTTATAAACGCGGTTAAATCAGCTGAAGGAGCGGGAGTAGAGCAAATAGGAGCTCTAGCAAATTCTTTAGGTATTGCAGGTCAAGAAATTACTAACAAATTTCAAACTGAGCTTATCAAAGGTATAAGCGGAGGTAGCGACAAATTTAAATTAGCTATAAAAAATGAATTAGCACCGGCTTTTACTGACGGAATTGCAGAGACTCTTCAAAAAGGTTTTAAATTTGAAACAGATGCCAGTGGAAGTAAACAATTACAAGAAACACTTGTTTCTGTGACTAAACTAGCTGGAGATTTTCAAAAAGGATTAACTAACGCGGAAGATTCTGCAAGACAACTATCAGGTATATTAACAAGAATTAAAGATCTTGAGTCTTTAGGTAATTTAAATAAAGAAAACCAAGAGGCATTGAAGATTCTTAAACAAGCAGCAGAAATATTAAAAATTCAGACTGAACAAACTAGTGTGCTTGTTACAGAAAGAAAAAAGATAGTACAAATATTTGGTGCCGAAATAAAAGCTTATGAATCTTTGCTTGGTTATGCTAATAAAGAAGGTAAGTTTGCTGCAACGGCTGAAGAAAGAAGATTAAATCAGGTTAGGTATTTAAAAGAAACAGTAGCAAACGCACAACTTGAATTAGACATCGCTAAAGAATACGGTGATGAAAGTCAAAGAACCAAAGACTTAGAAGTATTGCTGTTAACTACAAGAAAAGCTTTAGTTGGTGCAGCTGAGAAAAACTTCCAAGCACAGAAAAAAATTACAGATGAACTTAAAAAACAAACCAATCAATTAACAAAACAAGCTAGAGAGCTTAATGATAAAACATTTATTACTTTAAATAAACAGGCACAAGAACTATTAAAATCTAATTATGATCTCAGAAATCAATCATTGACTGTTCAAATTAAACAAGTTCAACAAAGTAGACAATTAGCCTCAGCTTTAAATGAAGTTAATAGAACAGCTAGAGATTTTGAGTTAACACTTCAAGAAGCTTTGAGTGGTACTCCTTTAGGAGCATTATTAAGTTCTTCACAAAAAAGAGAATTAAAAATTGAACTTGAAACAAGAGCTTTTGAAGACTCTTTAGCTGATTTAATAGCTGAATTTAATTCTTTTGCAAAATCTACAGCTCTTCAGGCAAAAATATTAGATAATAAAATTAAAGTAGAGATACAGACTCAAAGATTACAAAAAGTAGCTTTTGAGAAACAAGCAGATGTTGCTCAAAAAACAGCAGAAGCACAGATAGCCTCGTCAAGATTACAAAGAGAAAGTTTTGAAAGAAGAGCTAATTTCATTATACAAGAGGGAGAGCTTTATAAAGAACATGTTAAAGGTATCGCTGAGGCTTTAGCCCAATCTAGATTTCAGGAAGCATTTGCTAAAGTAGACCCAAAAACAAGCCCAACGCAGCTAGGTAAGACTTTAGGATTACAGGACTTTAAAGCTGACAGTCTTGAGGAAGTCAGAAAAGAATTTGTAAGAATTCAAACTGGGGGAATAGCTGCTTTAAATGATTTAAGCGGTGCACAACGTATAAGCAATGATCTTCAAAAAGATTATCAGGTTGCTATTACTAAATATGAAAAAGCTGTCAGGGCAAGTGCTAATGCTACAAATAATGCTGCTCAAGCACAAATTAATGCAAACAAAGGGCAAGCAAGAACAAATGCTTTAGAAGAAGAAAGAGCTGCTCTATTAAAAAGTGTTGAAATAAAATATAAGGAAACTGAAGCGGCTATACAAAATCTTACAGTAGGTTTTAGTGTTTTTCTTGCTCAAATAGAAGCAAGTAATAGTATGTTAGCTGCTGTAGTTTCTACATTTGTTCAATCATTTGAAACTAATTTGCAAGGGTCTTTAGAATCTTTATTTGAATCAATTGCTAAAGGTACTCTAACTTTAAAAGGTTTCAGAGATGGCTTTAATCAATTTCTATACAATATATTAGCGGATATTCAAAAGAGCATTATTCAAGAAGGTCTTGTAACTCCTATTACTGATTATCTTAAAGAAAGTATTACCAAGCTTCCTGGATTATCAGGGTTTGCAGATAAAGCTAAAGATCAGTTGGAAGCCCAACAACGTAAAGTTCTAGAAGATCTTAATATGACCTTAAAACAACTAAACCAAACACTTTCTGGCGGAATTAGTGCTGCATCAGGAACTAACACAGGTAGATCAGCTGACGCTTCTGCTAGATTAACCGGCGGAGCATCGAGTGCTGTCACTGATCCTATTGCTTTAAGACAAGGAGCATATGTTGGGTCTGATAAAGGATTTGATGTAAATGCTGAAAAGAAAAAGACAGCCGATTTATTACAAGGTACACAAGAGCAAACTACTGGATTTTTAGATAAAATATCTGGAGCTACAATAGCTACGTTTGCTACAGTTGCAGCGGCTACTGGTGATTTCAAAACTGCTATGATTGCTACTTTTGCACAAATGTTTTTAGAAATTGCTATTCAAAAAGCAGTAGCTTCATTTGGGGCTGGAGCAGCACACGGCGGCTCAGTACCTTTTGGTAATAAAGTTCAATCATTCGCCGGAGGCGGTTCTGTTGTTGCTAGAAGAGACAGAGTGCCTGCTTTACTAGAGCCTGGAGAGTTTGTTATAAGAAAACCAGCTGCAAAAGCAATTGGAGGATCGGCCCTTAACCAACTTAATGCAACAGGTAAAATGAATTCTGGTAATAATGTAGTTGTAAATGTTCAAAATAATGGTACACCTCAGCAAGTAGAAACTACTCAGGTGAGAACTGATACTGGTCAAATGATTATTGATTTGGTTGTTAAAGATATTCAAAATAATGGCCGTGTAAGAAAGGCGATGAGAGGTTAATTATGGCAATAGCAAGGTATCCTAATGACGCACTTTTTAATCCAATATTAATTCCTGCTCTTTCTAGAATTAATCATACCGCTTCTGGTACTCAGACTAATTTTAACTTAGCTGAACCAGCAGAAAAAGTAGGAGAAGTTATTGCTCTCATAAACGGTGTTGTTCAATCTACTGACACATATACTTTAAGTAATACAAATTCTTTAAATGCAAGTTTAAAAAACACAGTTGTTTTTGATGAAGCCCCTATCTCTAGCTTAGATGTAGAATTAAGAGTAATTAGAATACCTCGCTCTATGGAAATATTAAGAAGTTTTCCAGATGTTAAATCAATTACTTATTCAGGAGCTAATGTTAGTGTTAACTCTAACAGCTATGCAATAGATGGAAGCCAGCTAAACTTTGCTCTTCCAAGAAATAGTAAAATAGATGTAAAAGATGATATTATAATTAGTATTGGCGGTGTTACTCAAAATGCTTCCGAATTTACTTTCCCCTCTTCTACTTTAGGAAAACAAGGAGTAACTATAGGAACAGACGCTGCTAGTACTA
>Ga0070745_1001825_pt1 | contig 11650 bp, 9 predicted proteins | sample VirMetDEL_Mar_4_FD_77438 | JGI IMG/M metagenome (GOLD analysis project Ga0070745, IMG submission 77438) | Aqueous microbial communities from the Delaware River and Bay under freshwater to marine salinity gradient to study organic matter... | ecosystem: Environmental > Aquatic > Marine > Coastal ...
CACGTCGAGGTTCGAGTCGTCGACTCGACAACTGGTGAGGTGCTTGATGGCCCGGCGACCGGGGAACTTCTTGTACGTGGCCCGAGCGTATTCGCCGGCTACTTCAGGAATGACGCACTCACCGAAGCAACTCTCCGTGACGAGTGGCTTCACACGGGCGACCTCGTTGAACGAGACGCCGAAGGCTATTACCGCATTGTCGACCGCATTAAGGACATCTTCATTTCTGGTGGAGAGAGCGTAGCTCCCACCGAAATCGAGCAAGTGTTGCTCGGGCATCCGGCTGTGGCCGAGACCGCTGTGGTTGGGGTCCCCGATGAGCGGTGGGGCGAAATCGGAGTTGCATTTGTTGTGGCTCGTGACGGAGTTGCTACTGACGACGTGGCGCTTACCGACTGGTGCCGAACTCAACTAGCTCCATTCAAGGTCCCCAAAGCCATCGAGTTCGTCTCGTCGATCCCGCGATCGGCGAGTGCCAAAGTACTGCGTCGAGAATTAGCAGCCACGTGGACATCCCGGAAGGTTCAAACCTCATGACAACACCAGAGATGTCGAGAGTTCCGCGCACGGCGCGCGGAACGGCCACTCGGGCAAAATTACTTGCTGCTGCAGAGACAGTGTTTGCGCGCACCGGCTACACAGAAGCCTCGATCGTTCGTATTACCGAAGAGGCGGGCGTTGCTCAAGGTACGTTCTACTTGTATTTCGAGAGCAAGCTGCAGATTTTTGAAGAACTCGTGGATGACCTCAATCATCGGGTTCGCCAAAGTATGAGTGAAGCGGCCGCCAGAGGTGCAAACCGAATCGAAGCGGAGCGGCTGGGGTTCAAGGGCTTCTTCGAGTTCACGGCTGCCCATCCCGCTTTGTACCGAATCATCCGCGAGGCGGAGTTTGTTTCACCGCGAGCGCTTCGATTGCACTACTCCCGCATTGTCGACGGCTATAGCGAAGGTCTCAGAAGAGCGCGGGACGCTGGCGAAATTTCCGCAGACCCGACGGTCGCAGCCTGGATGCTCATGGGAATCGGTGAGCTCGTTGGAATGCGCTGGGTTTTGTGGGGCGATCGTTCGCTCGCAGAGGGCGCCCTGTCGGGTGAAACATCTGATGTTCCTGACGAAGTTTTCGACGAAATGATGGCTTTCATTGAGCGCGGACTTGGTTCCTCGCCACATGAAACACCACGAAAGGCACAACAATGACAACGAAGCTCCAGGGGCGTAAAGCACTTGTGACCGGTGGCGCGAGTGGCATTGGCGCTGCGACCGCACGAGCGTTAGCCGCTGCGGGAGCATTCGTCGTCGTTGCGGATCTCAACAAAGACGCAGCTGAGTCTCTCGCCGCTCAGATTGGGGGCGAAGCCTGGGCCGTCGACCTGAGCGCGACGAAGGAGCTTGAGTCTCTAGTTCTCGATGTGGACATCCTTGTGAACAATGCGGGGATCCAACACGTTAGCCCGATTGAGGAATTTGACCCTGAGAAGTTTCGCCTCATCCTCGCACTCATGCTCGAATCACCTTTTTTGCTCGTTCGAGCGGCGCTTCCACACATGTACGCGCAAGGTTTCGGCCGAGTTATCAACCTCAGCTCTGTGCACGGACTGCGAGCGAGCCCCTTTAAGTCTGCATATGTCACGGCTAAACACGGTCTCGAAGGTTTGTCGAAGGTCACGGCACTCGAGGGCGGTCCTCACGGTGTGACAAGCAATTGTGTCAATCCCGGTTATGTTCGCACTCCACTTGTCGAGAAACAGATTGTGGACCAAGCGCGAGTGCACGGCATTGCCGAATCCGACGTCGTCGAGAAGATCATGCTGACAGAAAGCGCGATCAAGAGGCTCGTTGAACCCGAGGAAGTCGCTGATCTCGTGCTGTGGCTTGCGGGGGACACCGCAGGCATGGTTACGGGAGCGTCCCACACAATGGATGGTGGCTGGAGCGCGCGATGACCAACTACAGAACTCTTGCCGTACCAGTTCGCGGCGGCGACCTCGCCGTAGGTGTGTGGGGCCCTGATGACGCACCCACGGTGCTCGCGCTGCACGGAATAACCGCGAGCCACCGCGCGTGGTCGCTTGTCGCTGAAGCCCTTCCGAGCCTGCGGATCGTTGCTCCAGATCTTCGAGGGCGCGCTCGCAGCAGGTCCCTTCCGGGTCCATGGGGCATGAGCACCCACGCTGAGGACGTTGTAGCGGTTCTCGATGAGATTGGAGCCCACAGCGCTGTAGTGGCTGCGCACTCCATGGGTGCTTTCGTGGGTGCAACTCTTGCCCGGCAACACCCCAACCGTGTTCGTGAACTCATTCTCATCGACGGTGGCCTCCCCATTCCGTCCCCCGAGGGTGTAGCCCCTGACGATCTCGCAGAAGCGCTCATCGGTCCGGCCGTCACGCGGCTGTCCATGACCTTCGAGAGCGTTGACGCGTACCGAGAGTTCTGGAAGAAACATCCGGGGCTTGCCGACGACTGGAGCGCGAGCATCGAGCAATACGTCGATTACGACTTGGTTGGGGTGGCTCCCGTGCTCACCTCCTCGAGTTTGTTCGAAGCCGTGAGCCAGGATGCTGTCGACCTCGGTAGCGCGGACGGCTACGTTGCAGCGCTCGCCGCAATGACAACTCCACTGCAATTCGTGCGAGCACCACGCGGATTCCTGAACGACTTGCCCGGCTTGTATCCGGTCGAAGCTGTGACGGAGTGGAAACGGCAGATTCCCCGTCTCGAGACTCTGGAGGTTTCAGATGTGAATCACTACACGATCATCATGGCCGAGCGAGGAGCTCGGGAGATAGCTTCTCTCATCGAGCGCACGGTCGCTCGGTCGCGCAGCGCAGCACAAGTGAGGTAAATCGTGATTGACAAATATTTCGGTTCCGCCGCACAGGCAGTGGCCGACATTCATAGCGGAGCGAGCATTGCCGTCGGGGGATTCGGTTTATCCGGAGCTCCCATGGCTCTCATCAACGCTGTTCTTGAGCAAGGCGCAGATCGACTAGACATTGTGAGCAACAACTGCGGTGTTGACGATTGGGGGCTCGGGGTTTTGCTTGCTGCTGGACGAATCCGCAAGATGACGTCGTCGTATGTCGGCGAAAACAAGGAATTCGAACGGCAGTTTCTTTCTGGGGAGCTCGAAGTGGAACTCACACCTCAAGGAACCCTGGCCGAAAAGCTCCGTGCTGGAGGGTCGGGGATCGGTGCCTTTTTCACTCAGACCGGAGTGGGAACCCAAATGGCCGAGGGCGGATTGCCTATGCGTTTCGATGGCGCTGGGGGAGTAGCCCTAGCCTCTAGCGCTAAAGAGGTTCGTGAATTTGAGGTTCGTGGAAAACTGCGCGAGTTTGTTCTCGAAGAAGCTATAACCACCGACTTTGCTCTCGTTCATGCGATCAAAGGTGATCGACACGGAAACCTCGTCTTCAACAAAGCCACTCGCAACTTTGCGCCTCTTGCTGCGATGGCCGGCCGCATAACCATCGCCCAAGTTGAGGAACTCGTTGAGCCTGGTGAGATCGACCCCGAAAACGTGCATCTGCCCGGCGTGTACGTGACGAGGGTGATCGAGGTTGGTTCTGACATCGAAAAACGTATTGAACGTCGCACTGTCACCGAGCCGATATCTCCCGAATCGAAAGTGAGCTGACCATGGTGCTCTCTCGTACAGAGATGGCCGCTAGAGCGGCTCAAGAACTTGTTGACGGCTCATACGTCAACCTCGGTATTGGCTTGCCAACCCTCGTGCCAAACTATGTGCCTGAAGGGATCAGCGTCGTTCTGCAATCGGAAAACGGCATCCTCGGGGTTGGCTCATATCCAACCGAAGCCAACGTTGACCCGGATCTCATCAACGCAGGCAAAGAGACGGTCACGGTGCTCCCTGGAGCCTCTTTCTTCGACTCAGCGCTCAGCTTCGGAATGATCAGGGGCGGGAAAATCGATGCGGCCATCCTCGGCGCAATGCAAGTGTCGGGTGATGGAGACCTAGCTAATTGGATGATCCCCGGAAAGATGGTCAAAGGACCGGGTGGGGCCATGGATCTAGTTCACGGCGCCGAGCGCGTCATCGTGCTGATGGAGCACGTCGCAAGAGACGGCTCGCCAAAGATTGTCCACACGTGTTCTTTGCCATTAACAGGCAAGCGAGTTATTGACCGCATCATCACAGACCTCGCAGTTATCGATGTCACGCCGAACGGCCTCGTGCTGCGTGAACTCGCCCCCGGCGTAACAGTCGACGACGTCGTCGCAGCTACCGAACCGCCACTCACTATCGCATTGGAGACACAATCATGAAGACCCTTTTTGACGGAATTAGGCAATCTCACGTTGCCACTCCTCGACTGAAAGCATCTGTCCTTGAGCGCCCGGGCTCGAGCGAAAACACTCCCGTTGTGTTCATTCACGGGAACGTCTCGTCCTCGATCTTCTGGCAGCCAACAATGCTTGCGCTACCTGATGGAATTCGCGGAATCGCGATAGATCTTCGAGGTTTCGGCGACAGTGAAACGCTCCCAGTCGATGCACGCAGAGGTCTTGGTGACTTTGCTGACGATGTTTCGTCTGTACTTGAGGCAATGGGTATTGCTCGCGCCCACTTTGTCGGTTGGAGCATGGGCGGTGGAGTGCTCATGCAGTTGTTGTTGAGCCACTCAAGCCTCTTCGAGACACTCACTTTGGTCGCACCGGTTTCACCGTACGGCTTTGGTGGAACGGTCGGCGCCGAGGGTCGTCAGTTGAGCGCCGATAGTGCGGGCACCGGCGGAGGCGGTGCAAACCCCGAGTTTGTGGCCCTATTGGAAGCTCACGACGCTTCCGACGGTTCACCAACCACTCCTCGCAACGTCTATCGCGGAACCTATGTCAAAAATTTCGCGGGACTGCCTCACGAAGACATCTGGATCGAATCTATGTTGACGACCCGTACGGGGCTCGACAACTATCCTGGTGACTCTGTCGCTTCAGATAACTGGCCGGGATTTGCCCCAGGGACTCGCGGAGTGCTCAACACAATGGCGCCGGGAAACTTCGACGTGTCAGGGATCGTCAGTATTGATGAGAAGCCTCCGGTTCTTTGGATTCACGGTGCCGACGACGCGATTGTCAGCAACGACTCTCTGTTCGACCTCAACACTTTGGGCAAGCTCGGCGCAATACCTGGCTGGCCTGGAGACGAGATCGCACCCTCGCAACCGATGATCACGCAGACTCGAGCTGTACTCGATGCGTACGCGGCCAACGGCGGTCGCTATAGCGAAGAGGAGTTCGCCGACTGTGGGCACTCGCCTCACCTCGAGTACCCCGAGAAATTCTCAGCAGCGCTTCACGCACACATTGACTAACCGTTTCTCCAAGGATTCTTGGATGTCGCAGTACTACACTCGTTGTTGTGCCCGCTGTAAATCTTGGTTTACCCAAAGTCCCTGAGACCCTCGCCCCTCGCCGCAAGACGCGTCAGATTCGTGTTGGCAAGGTGGGAGTAGGTAGCGAGTCTCAAGTCAGTGTTCAGTCGATGACGACGACGCAGACGACAGACATCAACGCGACTCTGCAGCAAATCGCCGAGCTTACTGCGACCGGTTGTGACATCGTTCGTGTCGCGGTGCCGCATCAAGACGATGCTGACGTGTTGCACATCATTGCCGCTAAAAGCCAGCTTCCGGTCATTGCAGATATCCATTTCCAACCGCGCTACGTGTTTACAGCGATCGACGCTGGGGTTGGCGCTGTTCGTGTCAACCCGGGCAACATTCGTAAGTTTGACGATCAGGTCGGAAAGATCGCTGCTGCCGCGAAAGCTGCCGACGTGTCCATTCGCATCGGTGTCAACGCTGGTTCTCTCGAACCGAGCCTTCTGCAGAAGTATGGAAAAGCTACGGCAGAAGCTCTCGTCGAAAGCGCCGTCTGGGAAGCGAGCCTCTTCGAAGAGCACGACTTCCACGACTTCAAGATTTCGGTCAAACACAACGACCCCATCGTCATGGTCAAGGCTTACCGGATGCTCGCAGAGCGCGGTGACTGGCCGTTGCACTTGGGCGTGACAGAGGCCGGGCCCGAGTTTCAGGGAACGATTAAGTCGGCGACGGCTTTTGGCATCCTGCTCGGTGAGGGAATTGGCGACACGATTCGTGTTTCCCTTTCGGCTCCTCCCGCTCAAGAAGTCAAGGTTGGTCTGCAGATTCTCCAGTCACTCAACCTTCGTGAGCGCAAGCTTGAAATCGTGTCGTGCCCGAGCTGTGGCCGCGCGCAAGTTGACGTCTACAAGCTCGCCAATGACGTGACCGACGGCCTCGAGGGAATGACAGTTCCTTTGCGTGTTGCCGTCATGGGCTGTGTAGTGAACGGCCCGGGGGAGGCTCGCGAGGCCGACCTTGGTGTCGCTTCAGGCAACGGTCGCGGTCAAATATTTGTCAAGGGTGAAGTCATCAAGACTGTTCCTGAGTCGGAGATTGTTGCAACCCTCATCGAGGAAGCGAACCGCCTTGCTGCCGAAATGCCAGCGGGAGTTGTCGGCACGCCACTGGTTGTGACCTCGAACTAACAACTCGAACGGCGCTCTCGGTGTCTCGTGAAGGGTTTCCGCACGTCGTACCCCGCCTATCCGAGTAGGGTAATTGCGTGTCAACTCGCCTATCTCAACTCTTTGTCCGTACGCTCCGTGAAGACCCGGTCGACGCCGAGGTCGCCAGCCACCGCTTGCTCGTGCGCGCTGGTTACATTCGCCGCCAAGCACCCGGGGTTTTTGCCTGGCTGCCGCTTGGCCTCAAGGTGCGACGCAAGATTGAGGCGATCATCCGCGAAGAACTTGAGGTTTTTGGGGCTCAAGAGGTGCACTTTCCTGCCCTCTTGCCCCGCGAACCCTACGAGACGACCGGCCGCTGGACCGAGTACGGCGACGGTATCTTCCGCTTGAAGGACCGCAAGGGCGCCGACTATTTGCTCGCGCCCACTCACGAAGAAGTGTTCACGCTGCTTGTGAAAGATCTGTACTCGAGCTATAAAGACTTGCCTCTGTCGATCTATCAGATCCAAGACAAGTACCGCGATGAAGCACGCCCTCGCGCGGGCCTTTTGCGTGGTCGCGAGTTTTCGATGAAGGACAGTTACTCCTTCGACCACACCGATGCTGGTCTTGACGTGAGCTACCAGCAGCACCGTGACGCCTACGAGCGCATCTTCTCAAGGCTCGGCCTGGAGTACGTCATCGTCAAGGCAGACGCTGGAGCTATGGGCGGCTCGCGAAGCGAAGAGTTTTTGCACCCTACCGCCGTTGGTGAAGACACTTTTGTGCGCTCGGCCGGTGGCTATGCCGCTAACGTTGAGGCCTACACAACGCAGGTTCCGGATGCCCTCCCCGTGGACGGTTTGCCCGAAGCCACGGTGTTCGACTCGCCAAATACTCCGACGATCCAGACTCTCGTTGACCTGGCAAACGCCAACCACCCGCGCCCGGACCGCCCGTGGGAGGCCGCAGACACGCTCAAAAACGTTGTGCTTGCTCTCACGAACCTTGACGGTTCGCGCGAACTTCTTGTCATTGGTTTGCCGGGGGATCGCGACGTTGACCTCAAGCGCGTCGAAGTTGCCGTAGCTCCAGCAGAAGTTGAGGCGGCAACCGAAGCCGACTTCGCTAAAAACCCTGCACTCGTGAAGGGGTATATCGGTCCGTGGTCTGCCACTGGGGCTGTCCTCGGCGAGAATACCGACGACAAAAGTACTGCTTCTGGAATCCGCTTCCTTCTCGACCCGAGGGTTGTCGACGGAACCGCGTGGGTCACTGGTGCGAATGTCGACCAGAAGCACGTCTTTGGACTTGTCGCCGGTCGTGACTTTGTTGCCGACGGTTTTATCGAGGCATCGAATGTGCGCGCGGGCGACCCGGCTCCCGACGGCAGCGGACCTCTCGAACTTGCTCGAGGCATGGAAATTGGGCACGTCTTCCAGCTCGGCCGCAAGTACGCTGAGGCACTCGGCCTTAAAGTGCTTGATGAAAACGGCAAGCTCGTTACGGTAACCATGGGTTCGTATGGCATTGGTGTGACACGAATCATGGCGGTCATCGCCGAATCGAACAACGACGAGAAGGGCCTCATCTGGCCTGCAAACGTCGCGCCCTTCGACGTGCACGTAATCGCTGCCGGTCGCGATGAGGTCGTCTATGACGTCGCTGAAGCCCTCACCGAGGCCCTTGAGGGCTCGGGGCGCGATGTTCTGTTCGACGATCGACCTAAGGTGTCTCCCGGCGTGAAGTTCGGCGACGCCGAGTTGCTCGGTGTACCCGTCATTGTGATCGTTGGACGGGATGCCGCCGAGGGTTCGGTCGAGTTGTGGGATCGCCGCACGGGCGAGCGCACCAAACTCGCTGTTGATGACGTCGTTAGCGCGATCGCCGCCCTGTCGTAGAATGGACTCGGGTTGGCCGGCGGGTGCCGCACAACCGACACAAACCTAAATAGTGGAGGCCCTCAGTGGACATCGATCTGAGCGTGCTGCGACTCATGGAACGCGAGCGGGAAATCCCGTTCGAAGAACTCGTTCACATCATCGAGCAAGCGATCCTCACGGCATACCTCAAACACTCCGGAGAGAGTGAGCAGAAGCCCGGGGAGGCAGAGCCTTCCGAAGCTCGCGTTCACTTGGACCGCAAAACTGGTCACGTGAGTGTGTTTGTCGCCGAGCGCGACGACGAGGGCAACATCATCGGTGAAGCCGAAGATAGCCCGAGCGACTTTGGCCGCATCGCGGCGTTCGCAGCCAAGCAAGTCATCAACCAACGCCTCCGCGACATCGCCGACGACCACGTCATGGGCGAATTCAAGGCACGCGAGGGTGACATCGTTGCGGGCATCGTTCAGCAGGGCCCGAACCCTCGAATGATTCACGTCGATCTTGGTTCGATCGAAGCGATCCTCCCCCCAGAAGAACAAGTACCGAGTGAGGATTACGCTCACGGCAGCCGACTTCGTGTCTACGTGACGAGCGTGAGCAAGGGGCTCAAGGGGCCACAAATCACTGTGAGCCGCACGCACCCTTCTCTCGTACGCAAACTGTTCGCGCTCGAAGTTCCCGAGATCGCCAATGGACTTGTTGAAATCACCTCGGTAGCTCGCGAAGCGGGGCACCGCACCAAGATGGCTGTTCGGGCAACCGAAGCAGGTATCAACGCTAAGGGCGCGTGCATCGGCGAGCTCGGGCAGCGCGTGCGAGCGGTCACGAGCGAGCTCAATAACGAGAAGATCGACATCGTCGACTACTCGGAAGATCTCGCGACTTTTGTCTCTAATGCTCTCTCGCCGGCGAAGGTGTCGAGCGCGTTTGTCATTGACGAAGCAACCAAGGCCGTCCGTGCCCTCGTGCCCGACTACCAGTTGTCTCTAGCGATCGGCAAAGAGGGGCAAAACGCCCGCCTCGCTGCAAAGCTCACAGGCGCGCGCATCGATATCCAGCCTGACAGCGTTCTTGAAGACTAAACATCACGATTTCCTGCCTCGTCTCAGTTTCGCGATGATCGGGGTAAGATGAATGCTGTAAGAACTTGCCTAGGCTGCCGTGTGCGCACTGACCCCTCCGCTTTGCTGAGAGTGGTTATGCGTGACGGCGTCGTCATCCCGGATCCGTCCGCGACGATGAGCGGCCGAGGCGCGTGGGTTCACCCCACTGCTGAGTGCATTGAAGCCTCGATCAAACGAAAGGCCATCGGCCGAGCGTTGCGGTCGAACGTTTCTCTTGATACTCGACAGCTTCTGACGCACGTGCTGAGTGATTAGCGCGTGAATGAAAAACACACGTTCCACCTCGAAAAACTGGAGGAGCCTCAACCGGGGCTCCCTGAAGAACAGGCTGATTGACCTATGGACAACTAATGAGCGGCTCGAAATGAGTTCCGTCCACTAATGGTCTGCCCCTGTCCGGGAGCAGACCCAGACAGGAGTATTTGTGGCAAACCCACGCGTGCACGAGATCGCAGCTGAACTCGGCATTGAAAGCAAAGTTGTTCTTGAGCAACTCAAGAACATGGGCGAGTTCGTAAAAGGACCGTCCTCCTCTATCGCACCGCCCGTCGCCCGCAAGGTCAAGGCGGCGCTCGAAGCCGAAGGCATCAAGCCCGCCCCCGAAGCGGCAAAAGCTCCGGCAAAAGCCGCAGCTAAGGCTCCCGCGAAAGCAACCCCCGCGCGCCCCGCTGCACCCAAGGCAGAAGAAGCACCGGTTGACGCTCCAGAGAGTGCAGAAGCGGCCGTTCCCGCTCCGGCACCCCTCACTGTTGCCGAGCGTCAAGCTCAAGCAGAAGCTGCTGCCGCCGCGCCCGCAACTCCTTCCGCGCCAACTGATGAGGCTGCCGCAGAAGGTGCGGCCCCCGCAGGAGCATCCGGCGCACCCCGCCCCGGCGCACCCCGACCGGGTAACAATCCCTTCGCAAGCAATCAAGGGATGCAACGCCCAGGAGCAGCTCGCCCCGGAAACAACCCGTTCTCTAGCAACCAAGGCATGCCGCGCCCCGGTGGCGCTGCAGGAATTCCGCGCCCAGCGGCACCCCGACCAGGCGCTCCGCGTCCGGGCGGACCCGGCCAGGGCGCTCGCCCCGGCGGATTCGGTCAGCGTCCAGGCGGCGCTGGCGGCGGATTCCGCCCAGGTGGCGCTGGTGGTGCGGGCGGCGGACGTCCAGGCGGAGCCGGTGGCGGATTCCGCCCGGGTGGAGCAGGTGGCGCCCCCGGAGCACCCGGATCCAACTTCGGACCCAACCGTCCGGCAGGTGGCGGCGGTCGAGGTCGTGGCCCAGGCGGCGGAACCGCTGGAGCATTCGGTCGCGGTGGCGGCAAGAGCAAAGCTCGCAAGTCGAAGCGTACGAAGCGCGCAGAATTTGAGCTACGCGAGGCACCATCGCTAGGTGGCGTAAGCGTTCCCCGAGGAGACGGCAAGACTGTCATCCGCTTGCGTCGCGGCGCCTCGATCACCGACTTCGCTGACAAAATCGACACGAGCCCCGGAAACCTTGTGACCGTTCTGTTCCACTTGGGGCAAATGGCGACGGCAACCGAGTCTCTCGATGAGGCCACGTTCGCCATTCTTGGTGACGAGCTCGGATTCAAGATCGACATGGTCTCGCCTGAAGACGAAGACCGTGAACTTCTCAGCGGATTCTCGATCGACCTCGATCAAGAACTTGAAGACGAAGACGACGAAGATCTCGAGATTCGTCCGCCCGTCGTTACCGTCATGGGTCACGTTGACCACGGTAAAACCAAGCTCCTCGACGCCATCCGTAAGGCCAACGTCGTTGCTGGCGAGGCCGGCGGAATCACGCAGCACATTGGTGCGTACCAAGTGAATACAGAGCACGAAGGAATTGATCGCAAGATTACCTTCATCGACACACCGGGCCACGAAGCCTTCACCGCTATGCGTGCTCGTGGTGCTCAAGTCACCGACATCGCGATTCTCGTGGTTGCGGCGGACGACGGCATCATGCCCCAGACTGTTGAAGCTCTCAACCACGCTCAAGCGGCCAACGTGCCCATCGTCGTTGCGGTCAACAAGATCGACAAAGACGGTGCCAACCCGGCCAAGGTTCGCCAGCAGCTCACCGAATACGGCCTCATCGCCGAAGAGTACGGCGGAGACACGATGTTTATCGACGTGTCGGCGCTCAACAATGTTGG
>Ga0070745_1001827_pt1 | contig 11643 bp, 11 predicted proteins | sample VirMetDEL_Mar_4_FD_77438 | JGI IMG/M metagenome (GOLD analysis project Ga0070745, IMG submission 77438) | Aqueous microbial communities from the Delaware River and Bay under freshwater to marine salinity gradient to study organic matter... | ecosystem: Environmental > Aquatic > Marine > Coastal ...
CACGGCTACGGAGATTACGGCTCTCGCGGCATACTCGGCATCCGAGATCGGTCGGATGGCGCGTGAGCGGGACGCAGCCATCGCAGAGGTCGCGCAGGCGTACGTCGTCATGCTTGCGACGCTCATGGGCGACGAGATCGAGATGGTTCGCCTGGGCGGAAAGGCCAAGGCGCTCCAGTCCGACGACCTGACCGGAGACTTTGGGTTCTTCGCGCAGGACTCGGGCTCGACCCCCATGTCCGAGGCAGTGAAGAAGCAGGAACTCATGAACCTCGTGCCAGTCCTCCAGGCTCTCGGCGTCAGCAACGACACCATCCTCAAGAGCCTTGTGCGCGTGTACCGGCTCAGCGAGGACTTCCTGCCGAAGGCGCAGCCGACACCACCAGTACCACAGCCGTCCCCGCAGGGGATGCCTCCCGGGATGATGGGCGCACCCGGCGAGGCGCTTCCGTCGATGGGTGTAGCACCCGGCGAGATTCCTACGCCCGGTTCCGTCCGCGCAGTACTGCCTGACGGAGAGGTCATCTGATGCCGCTGTACAGCTACCGCTGCCGTTCCGGGCACGTCATCGAGGAACTGCGCAAGTTCGATCGCCGCATGGAGGAGTTGTCCTGCGGCATCTGCCAGCAGCCTGCGACCATCGTCGTCACCATGCCCGCGAAGACTGCGTGGCAGTGGGGAGACACGAAGTGGGACGGCTTCTACGACCGCGGTCTGGGGATCACCTACCGCGACAAGAATCACCGCGAGAGTGTCATGGCTGACCGCGGACTTCGTCCCCTTGAGGACGGCGAGGTCGAGGCGGAGCAGAGCCGCGTTAGCCGTGAGCACGAGCAGCACAACAAGAACGTCGAGACCTTCAAGCGAGTGCTGGAGGACACGGGCAGTTCTGCAATGGCGATGGCACAGACCTTCCCCGACCCTGAGGTGTGAGATGGACGAGATGGAGCAGGTTGCCAACGAGGCAATGATGGCAGGCGCAGAACTTCAGGAGGGTCTCGACATGGGCCTTCCGTCGGTGCGGGGGATGTTCTCGCAGACTTCGATGAACGCGCTGGTCAGCGCCGCCAACGATGCCCTGGAGTCCGCGGGGTTCGAGGGCGACTACCCGGAGTTCCAGTCCGACGTGACCGAGTTCCCGGGCGAGTTCATGCGCCTGCTCATGATGCTGTCCGATGCAGCCGGAGAGGCAGGCACTGGCGTTAGCATCGAGGTGTCGGGCATCGAGGATGACCGTGACGTGGCGATGCTCGCGTCGCAGGTCAAGAAGTTGGCCCAGAGCCCCGAGTTCCAGCGCGCCATGTCGGGCGGAGCGGAGGTCGAGGTCGAGGCAGAGATGGCTCCGGGGATGGCCCCCGAGGGCATGGGAGAGGAAGCACTCATGATGGAGCGTATGTGACATGAGCGAGCAGACAGCAGCACCCGAGGCACAGGACACGGTTGCTGTCGAACCAGGGCACGTTGATGAGGTCGCAGAGGCGACCCCAGAGAACGCTGGTCGGCGCAACCCGAACTCCAACCAGTACAAGCAGGAGGTCGAAAACCTCCTGTCCGCCTACGAGACCCGCAAGGCTCGTCAGCTGCAGGAGCAGCGCGAGGCGGAGAAGAATGCACCGGAGCCAGACCTGGAAGGTCTGCGCGAGGGCGAGTCCTGGGACAGCATCTACTCCACGCAGCCTCCCGAGGTTCAGCGTGCGATGGCGGAAGTCCGCAAGATGATGACCCGCAAGACGCAGGAACTCGCTGCGGAGAAGCGGAAGATCGAGGCGCAGAACAAGGCGCTCATGGAGTCGGGTCTCATCGACTCCCTTCGCGAGCAGGCGGGGAACGCTCCAGAGAACTTCGATCCCTTCAACCCGGATCACATTCAGCAGCTGATCGAGAGCAAGGTCGCTGCTCGGCTCCAGCAGGTGCTTGAGCCACTCCACAAGAAGAACCAGCAGAGCGAGGCGCAGGCCCGGTACGAGAACTTCAAGACGGAGCATCCCGACCTCATCGAGGACGCGAACGTCAAGAAGGGTGTGTACGAGGCGCTCCAGGCAGACCCCAACCTGAAGTTGGAGTCGGCGTACTGGATGGTCAAGGGCAAGATGCTGGTTGCTCAGCAGCAGCTGGACGAGGACCGTGCTGCGGTTCGCCGTCGAGCGCAGCAGCGAGCCGCACTCATGACCGACCGAGGGCAGAAGCCGGGCAAGCCGGTGCTGTCTCCGGACCTCAAGGACAAGAGCGCCTACGAAATCTACCAGACCTTGAAGTCTCGTCAGAACTGAGGTAGTGTTCCCGCAAGCCCTTGGACCCTGCGGGACACGCCAAGCGGCACCGGCCCCGATGACGGACACGCCGAACCGCATCCCCCAGAACTCGTACCTACGAGAGGCTACCCATGCCGACGACTACCGGCGTCCAGGCGGACATTCTCGCCAGTACCCTCCGAATCCTTCGGGACAAGGAGGTTGACAACACCTTCCGTATCATCCCGCTGCTCGACGCCATCGAGCGCGGCGGCAACGTCGAGGACGTGGACGGCGGGTCGTACATCGACTCTCCGGTCATCCTGACCGACCACTCCACCATCACCCAGCTCAGCTCGGGCTACGAGGCGGTCAGCCTCGCGGTCAAGGACCCGATGCGTACCGCGTCCTACTCGTGGTGTGACGCGACCGCCCCGGTCGTCATCACCCGCAAGGAGGAGCTGTCGAACAAGGGTGAGCGGGCGATCATCCGTATCGCCGAGGCCCGTCTCAAGCAGACGATGGGCATGTTCAAGCGCGAGATCGAGAAGCAGATCATCGCAGGCAACTCCACCATCCTGACCGACCTCCAGAGCCTCAACGGTCTCGACGGGGCAACGGGCTGGTTCGAGGAGGGTGCGTTCGGAACGCAGACCAACACGGTCGGCGGGATTGCCAAGTCCTCGTTCACCACCTCCTGGCAGAATCAGGTTCAGAACGGTGACTTCGCGACCAACGGTCTCAAGAAGATGCAGTCGCTGCTCATCGACTGCCAGCAGTACGCCCCCGAGGGCGACGTAGACCTCATCCTCGCCAGCCCGACCTCCTACGGGCTGTACAAGGACGAACTCCAGCAGCTTGAGCGCTACGTCTCCGCCACCGAGGAGCGGAACATGGCTGGCCGTCTGGCCCTCCAGTTCAACGGCGCTGCCATGTACATCGAGCCCAACCTCGGGTTCACCGGCTCCGGCGCATCGAACAAGATGTCGATGTACTTCCTCAACACCCGGCTGTTCAACGTCTACTTCGACCGCGACGCCAAGTTCGAGCTGGGCGACATGGAGTCCATCAGCGGCTACGCTGCGATGAGCGCTCAGATCGCTGTGCGGATGCAGGTCTGCACCTCGAACCTGTCGGGCCACGGCATCCTCATCAACGCGGAGACCTGAGACCATGGCAACCAACGACATTCTCCAGAAGATGGACGGCGGCTCCGACTACGGTGCCACCACCAGCAACCGCCGCAAGACGGAGTACTTCCGCGCTGCCGCTGCGGTCTCTGCTGCCGACCTCATCGCCTACGACTTCTCGCAGACCGAGGACGCCGACAAGGTGCTGTTCGTCAAGACGGCGGCCTCCGGTACGGCGACCACGACCTGCTGCATCGGTGTCGCTCTCCGCGCTGCCGCTGCGGACGAGGGAGTCGAGGTGCTCACCCGCGGGCTGTACGTCGTCGCGGTCGATGGTTCCGGCACCAGCATCGCGGCAGGAGACGCTCTCATGCTCTCCGGCAGCAAGCTGGTGAAGGCCACGGCGGGCAACGTCATCGTGGCCCAGGCTGCGGTCGCGGTCACCACCGACACCACCGCTGCGGTCTACTTCGACGGTCGCGTCTGAGTCTCAGTCCCGTCCGCTCTGAGCCCCCGCTTCGGCCCCGCCGGGGCGGGGGTTCTTCGTAGGAGAGCACTATGCCTGCGTCCGATCTCAAGGCACTCCGCGAGTACGTCGCCAACGTGCTCGACTACGATCCCAACAACGACACCTACCGGCGTCAGATTGACCGGCTGCTCAACGAGGCAGACCGTTCCATCTGTCTTGCCAAGCCGTTCACCTTCATCAACAAGGCAGAGGATGTGCTGGTCTACAGCGACCGCACGGCGTCCCTGTCCTTCACCGGCTCGGGCCGCATCGTCACCGCTGGCGCTGCGTTCTTCGAGGACTGGATGGTGAACCAGCAGATCGAAGCCGACGACAAGACCTACGTCATCACGGTCGTGGACAGTAGCACCCAGGCGCGCATCGAGCGCGACTTCGAGAGCGCCACGGGCAGCTATGACTCGACCGTCATCAACCGGTACATCGACCTGCCCTACGACTGCACCACCATCCTCGGTGTTGCCCGTCGCTCGCAGACCCGCACGCCAGACGACCCGGGGCTGCTCTCCCCACTGTCCCGCTACGAGGACGAGTGGTGGAACCTGCCCCTGGGTGAGACGAACCTGCCCATCTATTGGGTGAATCACGACCCCGACTACATCGCTGGTCCTCGTCGGAACTTCAACCTGGGGGTGACTGTAGTCACTGCGGGCAAGGGGAACCGTACGGTCGAGATCACCTCGACTTTCGTCCGGGGCGGTCGTGAGTCGAACCACGGCGAGGTCGTGTCCATCAGCGCCACGGACACGCAGGACATTCAGCTCACGCCGTTTAGCGGGGTTGCCAACGACGGGCTCAAGAAGCGGTACTACTTCCGCTGCCCGACGCTGGGGTACCACGCATGGCGTCAGCTGAACGACCCGACGACGGGCGAGCCGATGGAACTCGACCCGACTGATGTGACTGTCCGGACGCTCACCGACCTGCGCACTTCGACGCTGACGGACTCCGAGACACTGTTCGACGATCGCCGGATTCCGAACAGCGACGGGTTCACTCAGCGCATTCGGCTCTACCCCCGGCAGGACAAGGACTACACGTTCACCATCCGGTACATGCGTCGTCACGAGTACATGTACGAGGACGGTGACACGTCTGCAATCCCGCCCGACCAGCGCATGGTCATCGCCTACAAGGCGCTGTCCGATATCTTCATGAAGCACGACAACCCGACGCAGTCGGAACTGTACCGGCGGCGCTTCGATGAGATCATGCTGCGCCTGGAGAAGCGGTACCTCATCACGCCTGCACGGCGCATCGTGAAGGGCAACTGGCTGGCGAACATGGAGCCGAACTCCTTCTCGCGGTTCAGCACGCTGGTTCACTCATGAGAGGTCAGACGCTACAGGTCCGTGTCCTCGGGGGTATGGCGCAGGATCTCCCCCAGCCAGCCGAGGGCGCGTCGCTCATCGAGAACTGGACGGTGGATCCTCGTACCCAGGGCATCTCGACCCGCATCGGGTATGAGAAGTACCGCCCACTCGCGTCTGCTGGGTACGCCCCGTTCGGCTCCACGCCACGGGTAGACAGCCTGTTCGTCGCGCAGGGCTCAGTCAACGGCGCAAGGCAGACCATCCTGTTCGAGGCAGGCGGGGTGCTGTACCTGTACAACGAAGTCGGCCAGGAGAACGACCTCATCAGCCTGACCAACATGGTGCCGCCCACGGCGACCGACATGCCCACGATGTACACGCAGTGGCAGGACCGGGTCATCGTCACCAACGGGCGGGACGCACCGAAGATTCTGTCTCTGTGGCCGATGGGCGCAACGGCGGATGTGACCGATGCGGTCAAGGCGTCGATGATTCGCCCGCTGGGGTTCTCGGGTCAGCCATCGTCACCCGACCCGCTCAAGGTGGTGACCATCGACGCCACGGGCGGTGGTGCATCGTCGGACAGCTACACCGGAGCCAGCACCACGAACTGGTACCCGGTGTATGGCAACGCCATCTCGTTCCCCGGTGCGTTCGGCATGGGGCAGCACAAGGGTGGCACCGACGGCGTCGAGAACAACTACCAGTTCAAGGTCGCGTTCGTGTCGGACACGGGATCGGTCAGTCCACTGTCGGAGCCGTGCGAAGTGGATTGGGAGATTCCCGCCAGCAACGCCGGGTTCAGGTACTGCCCCACCATCCGTATTCCACTCGGCCCTCCAGGGACTGTGGCCCGGAGGGTGTACGGCACGTTCGACGACGGGCAGGACTTCTACTTCATCGCAGACGTACGCAACAACGTCGAGACACTGTTCCACGCTTTCCGGCGCAGTTCCACGCTCTCGACCCCAGCGCCGGACGTGACCGAGACCGCAGTGTTCCCGGCTCCATACGCCCGGTTCGCCGCGGTGTACAAGCAGTGCCTGTTCCTCGACGGCGGGCGGAACAATGGCACGACGCTGTACTTCAGCAAGCCAGGACTTCCTGACCAGTTCGGCGTGTTCGACAACCTGACGCTGACCGGAGAGGGTGGCGATGTGGTGGGGCTGTACTCCCACTACAACAACCTCATCATCTTCCGCGAGTCCAGCATCGATGTGCTGACCGGGTCGTACCCGAACTTCTCGGTGCAGACCATCACCAAGCGGGTTGCCTGCATCGCGCCCGCATCGGTCGAGGCAGTCCCTGGGCTGGGTGTCGTGTTCCTTGCTCTCGACGGTGTGCATGTCCTGACCGGCGGGCTCGATGGCGGGTCTGTGTTCGACGTGCGCCCGATTGGTCTGCCCATTCGCCGCGAGTTCGAGCGGCTCACCCTTGAGTGCGCGACCCGGGCAGTCGGTCGATACGCCCCGCGTCAGCGCGAGTATCATCTATACATCCCGGTAGACGGTAACGACCGTCCGAACCTCGGCGTCATCTTCCACATCGAGAAGGGCTGGTCTGTTCGTACTGGATTCCCTGTCGGGTGCATCGACCGAACCTTCAACGGCGCCCTCGTGTTCGGCCACAACGTCGGGGCGACCGGAGCGAACGACGACCCGGCGGGACTGTTCGTCATCAGCGGTACGCCATCGATGGGCGGCACCATCGACGGGGATACCTACACCCCAGCGGGTCCGCCCACGTCGAAGTACCAGTCCCCGTGGATGGACTTCGGGGATGCCCAGGTCAAGAAGCAGGTCCAGTATGTCGTCCTGTGGTGCATGACTCGGGGCAACCTGACCATCGACTTCCGGTACTACAAGGACTTCGAGTACAGCCAGACCGGCACCGACACTCGGTTCAAGTTCCAGTCTCCTGACCAGTCCGACCAGCCCGTGTACGACTCGGCGGTCATCGGGACGGACGAGTGGCAGGAAGCGCGACTGGTTCCGATTCGCCTGCCGGTCGCCTTGCAGAGCTGCTCGTGGTTCAAGTGGGAACTGGAGACCACGGACGATGTGACACTGGTCGGCTACGAGATCGAGTACGTCGCTCGTGGTACCGTCACCGTCGCGGGGAAGTTGGCATGAAGGACTGGACGAAGCACGACGCTCGGTCCTCGCACATCACCGAGGCTGACCAGTTCAACGACCAGCACAACCGCTTCCGCGGTCAGATGGTCGGGCTCGACCGCTCGCAGTACCCGGCGGGCTGCGTGTCGTCCTCGATGGTCGTGGCCAATGCCATGCACAAGGTGTGGACCTTTGTGCCGTGGGACTCCTCCGCGACGTACGCCAACACTGACGGAGAGCAGACAGCACTCCGGGCAGATGAGACCGATACCCTGCCAGAGCAGTTCATGGCTCTGACTTATCAGGAGTACGGGACAGGCTGGAGGACGGTGTTCTCAGAGCAGCTGACCCCGTTCAAGGGCGGGAGCCTCCTGACGGAGTGGTGTGGCTGTTCGGCCCTCCAGATTTTCTGGACGTGGACGAAGAACGCGACTCACGCCTCGACGCCCCCGTCTGCGCCGAACGACAAGTATGTCGGTGTGCGGATTCTCTACAATGGTGTCGTCGTGGCAGAGCGGCTCGGTCCAGCGAAGCCGATGGACTCGTTCCGCATCATCGGTGAGGGGCAGGTCCCGGCTGGCAATGTCACCGTGTCGCTTCAGTTCAAGGTGACCGGCGCAGGTCCAGACGATGCGCTGGAGGAGAACGCCACGAACAAGAACCTCATGCAGGCACACTTGTACGGCAACCGCGTCGTCTGTGTCGGGAGATGGCGATGAGCCGGATCGTTCGCAATCGTGTCGGTCCTGGCGACACCATCGACGCCACCACCCTGAACGACACCTACGATGACTACTCTCAGAGTGCTGCGCTCGACGGCTCGAACACCAGAGAGCAAGCCTTTGATATCGTTCACTTCTCGAACGCCCCCATCATCCTGAACTCCAAGACTTCGATCTTGGGGAACGCGGGGATGCTGCACCAGTCGCCCGAGACCACGGTCACGCACACCACGAGCATCGGCACTCCGGTAGCGCACGCTGTTCAGGACAGTGGGGGTACGGAGACTCCGCTCGACCTCGGGAGCACGGGCTGGTCGCTCTCGACGGGCGATGTGCTGCGGGTCTGGTGGAACCTGTCCGTGGAACCAGAGGTGAGTGGAACGCCGTGGAACAATGCCTCGGCATACGGTCGCTACTCGATCCCCCAGAACCCCGGTTCCGCTACGAGCGTCAACATCACGGACGGTCTGCACTGCTGGGTCGCGCGCCTGGAGTGGGACATTACCGACAACACGCTGACGAACTGGACGGCAGTGCCGGACCAGTCGGCATTCACGCAGTCGTTCAACGGTGGCGCGGACAAGGGTGGCTACCTGAACCGCATGGCTGCCTCGACTGTGATCAGCGCGTGGTCGGTGTTCTCGGCAGGCATTGCGTCGGAGGGTGCGTCGAACAGCGTCACCACCCCGAACTACGGCGTGTACAAGTCGCAGGGGTACTTTGGTGTGGACTCGATGTGGGCCTACCCAGCTACGGGTTCGGTCACGGTGTACGGCATCCGGGTCGTCATCACAGGTCTGATGCACCCAGCTCATGTCGCGAGTCCTGACCGGAACATTCTGCTGTACGACGTGAACGTATCTGGCAGTCTGAACTACAAGGGCGGTCGCATCAGCGCAGTCCAGATGCGGGGTGGGTGATGGCGTACTCGAAGCCCAACACGTTCGTTGACGGTCAGCCCATCACCGCGGCTGACGTGAAGGGCAACGACGAAGCCTTGAAGGTGTACCTCCACGAGGGTGTCGTGGCGGGTGACCTCGCCACCACTCCGTGGATCAACACGGAGCACATCCAGGCCCCAGCACTCAACCCGTACATCGGCGTGCAGCACGGTGTGACTGGCTTCCAGGGCAGTCAGTGGGATGGTGGCGTCCTGGTGCGTGCGCAGTTCGGCTCCGCTCTGCTGACAGGCAAGCGATACGGTGCGAGCACGGAGACCTGGGAAGTCGTGCCTCAGACTACGTTCGGCATCGACCTTCGTGCTCCGGCGACGGTCCTGTTCCACTGGTGGATGGAGTCGAACAACGGCCCGGACAACGGCGACCGTTCGCTGGGCAGCGACGCCTACATGTGGGTGACGGAGTACAACAACAGTGGGCTGCTTGCTGGTCTGGAGAAGTTGAACGTCACCACGACGTACGCTCTGGAGGCGAAGAACAACGCTCAGGGCTACACGGGTATCGCGTCTACTGCGGGACCAGCGTATCCGTACACCTTGCAGGGTTACGGGAACATGTCGGGCACGAAGGTCATGGACAACGTGACGGGTGTTCTGGCCGTTGGGCTGGCGCACTTGAGCACCATTGACCGGTCTGCGATCATCAACTGGGGCATCACCATCGAGGCGTACTACCTCAAGTAGGATTGACCATGCCGCTTCCACTCCTTGCGATCCCTCTTGCTGCTGGCGCTGCGGCTGCTGGTGGTGCAGCCATTCGGGGCGGTGCTGCAATCCGCAGTGCTCGCGACATGTTCCCCGAGGACTACGAGCGACAGCTGGCAGAGTTGCGTGCCCAGCAGGCGGCGGGCGGGCTTGGTCTGACCGGTGCGGAGCGTACGCAGATCGAGTCCGGTTTGGCTGCACGTCAGGCGGGGCAGACTGCTGACCTCCAGGCACAGCAGCTCCAGCAGGCTCAGTCGATGGCGGGCGGTGGAGCGGTCAACTCGGCCATGCTGTTCCAGCAGCAGGTTGCGGCAGAGGAGGCTCAGCGTCGTCAGGCTGCGCTCGATGAGCAGATCGTGATGCAGGAGCAGGCCAGGGTCAAGGCGGCCCAGGAGCAGCGCCTCGACGAGTTGGTGGCGGCGGAGGCAGAGGCCCGCATTGCAGAGCGTCAGGCGAAGGCGAACCTCGCGGCAGACCTGCTCAGCGCTGGAGCGCAGACGGGTGTCGGCATCGCAGGCACGCAGGCGATGGGGCAGGCGTCTCAGGCTCTGCTTCAGGCGCAGGGCGCGCAGGGTCGTCAGGCTGCAATGTCGCAGATGTACAACACGCAGATGGCGATGAGCATGGCGGGAGCGTTCGGCGGAGGCCAGATGCCTGCGATGCCGATGCCAGTGATGCCTGCGCCTGCGACTGGAACCACCTTGCAGGCAACAGGTGGGCAGGGTCCGGCAACCGGGTTCATGCAGATGCCTGACGGTTCCCTCGTGCCCATCTACGGAGCGACGGTCTGATGCCCCTCCCGAAGCCACAGTACCCGACGTATGTCCCCAAGTCCTTCATCTCGCCGGAGGACCGCAAACTATCGGACATGGCTCTCGGGCTGTACGCCAAGTACCACCCCGGTGCGATGCAGCAGGCTCTGTATCAGTCGCTCCTGGAGGACGAGCAGTTCAAGGCCAAGCGGGATCAGGAGAAGTTGAAGATGCTCATGGAGGAGCGGGACACGGTTCTCAAGAACCTGTCGCGTTTCCGTGAGTCCGGTCTCGGACCCCTTGGTCGAGGTGGCGCAGGCGGTGGCGCAGGCGGTCGTCGTGGCACTGGCACCGGTCGTGGCACCGGAGGGTTCGGTGGTGGCGATGTGCTCGACTTCTACGCGGACATGGGGAGCATTGAGCAGAGGCGTCGTACGGCCAACATGGAGCAGGGCGTCGAGGCTGCGAACAAGATTCGCCGCGACTACGAGCCCCTGAGCGGTCATCGGCGGTTCATTGCCGACGTGACCCGCAAGTTGGACGCTGGCGTCGGCACGATGACCAGCGACCAGATCGCAGCGACTATCGCCCTGGAGGCGTCCCAGAACCTGAGCCGCCTTCTGGGAGGGACAGCGCCTACTCGTGAGCAGGCTATCGCTGCTTCCACGGAGCTGTATACCAACGTCGCAAGCCGCTTCCCGGGCATGTTCACGGATGCCAGTGGCAACCCGACCGAGGCAGGCAAGCGGCTCGCCAGACTCATTGATGAGCAGATGGAGACCCGCGGGTTCATCGAGGGGTCCCTACTGTCAGGGCAAGAGCCTACGGGACGCCTCGACGCGGAGCGTCGTGCAGCCCTGGAAGGCGTCACTCGTGGAGTAGGCGCGGGCTTCTTCGAGAAGGCGGGGCAGAAGGTTCCGCTCGACGCGAACGGCGACGGAGTCGTGACCGAGGAGGAGCGCACATTCGCCAAGGAGCAGGAGGAGCGGCGCAAGGCCCTTGGCATCGCGGAGCCACTGACCGACGAGGAGCAGGTGTTCCTGAGTCGGTACATCGATGCTCTGCGGGACGACGGTGTCGCCTCTCCCGAGGAACTCGGTGCGGACTACGAGGCAGGCAAGGCTGCGTACGAGAAGGCGCGTCGTGCTGATGTGATGCCCAGAGGCTTCGGGCCGTTCTTTGACCCGACGTA
>Ga0070745_1001828_pt1 | contig 11629 bp, 8 predicted proteins | sample VirMetDEL_Mar_4_FD_77438 | JGI IMG/M metagenome (GOLD analysis project Ga0070745, IMG submission 77438) | Aqueous microbial communities from the Delaware River and Bay under freshwater to marine salinity gradient to study organic matter... | ecosystem: Environmental > Aquatic > Marine > Coastal ...
GGAGCTAGTAGCAGGACGCGGTAACGCTAACATACAAGTTGTTTACGAAGCTGGCTATGTGACCCCTCTTAGTCCAATACAGACGGGCGAGGCTTTGCCAAGTGATATTGAGATGGCTTGTATCACTTTTGTTAAGTGGCTTTGGAATATAGACCATGATGAAAGAATGGGCATACAGAGCAGAGACAAGCAAAACCAGAACACTACCTACATAAACGGCATACCTAAAGAAGTTTGCGACATGATCGAAGACCACAGACGGGTTGAGGTTACTTCAGAACATGCAGTCATTGAGATGTTCTAATGGATATTGAAAAGCTAATAGCGAAGCTGCAAAGATATGATAAAAAGATTAGCTCGAATCAAATCCTTCACCGTATTGGTTTGAGGCTTACCAATAGACTAAAGGTAGAAGTGACTAGGTTAAAAATAATTGATTCTGGCAGGCTTAGAAACTCTATTGCATACAAAGTAAGTGGCCAAGAATTAGATGTTGGTGTGTTTGGTGTGAGATACGCTAAATTCCATGAATTTGGCACAAGGCCAAGCACAAGAATGGCTAGGTTTTTACTTTGGAAGATGAGAAACGAAAGAGTCAAAAAACCCAGTAAAGGTGTGATTGAGTGGGGCGGCTATGGGAAAAATAGAACTGCTAGGATTAGACCTAGACCGTTTTTCTTTAATACTATAGAATCTGAAAAAGATTACATTTATGACATGATGAAAGCTTGGTACTCGATAAATGCCGACACCTAACATTGACAGAGCAATTTTAGACGCAATGCAAACGACACTTGAGGCTTTGCCTTGGGTTAGATCCGTTGAGTCTGAAGATATAAAAGTCGCTTTTGATAGTGATGAGTTTGAAATTCCTTATGTGCAAATATTTGGAAATGGTCAAAGGTTTAAGCACGAAAGAAATGGGCGGGTGAAGGTTGATTGGTCTATTATTGTTGAGTTGGTTTTAAAAGAAGATCGAAACGGATCTTACAATCAACGTGTTCTTATGGATAGAAGACAAGAGATAGAACAAGCAATTGGAGCCAATGTCCGATTGGGTATACCAGAGGTAATAAATGTGTTATATTTGAACAATCTTGACGACATTGGATTGGTTCGACCGTTTTACGTTACTCAAATGGAATTTAATGTTGAGTATCATAAAACATATTCTGGATTTTGCTAAGGACTAGCGCAAATTATTTTTTCAAAAGAGGTAAAAAATGGCAAAAAATTATGCAAGTTTGTATAGTTCAGCGTTAGATTCATCGGCATTGAATCAATCGCTTTACGTCAAAAAGGAAACGGTTAACGGTACGATGATTGCACCAACAGATTCAGACTTTACTTTTGTATTGGCTGGTGGTTCGATGTCATTCTCTCAACCGCAAGAAAGCTCTCCGCATAGAAGCGGAAGACATAACAACAACACAATCTTGAAAAAGAAGACGCTAGAGTGGTCATATCCTACTTATGTAAACATAGACACTGGTGTAGCGGCTGGAGCTACAGAGGTTGAAGATGGAATCAAGGTTCTTTGGGAATCCGCACTAGGTAGAGAAACTATTGATGTTACTGGTTGTGCTTATGATTCAGCCAATGACCCTAGCACTACTTTTACAATTTTTGAAATTGGCGATATGTGGTGTAAGCAAGGCTATGGGTGCTTTGTTGATAGTGCCGAAATTCAGTTGGTCGGTGATGGAGAATCCCAAATTAACTGGAGTGGAATGGGTGTAGAGTCTTACCTAGTTGGTATGTCTCAATCTGTAATTGATAACAACGGTGGAAACACCGTAACGGTAGCAGCGGGAGAAGGCAAACGCTTCCCAGTTGGCTCAATGGTTATGCTTGTTGAGTCAGACGGTTTAACACGTTCTGCGGATACTCCAAATGGTTCGCCTAGGTTTGTTACGAGTGTTGCGGGTGATGTTGTAACGCTTGACGGCGCTGCATTAGCTGACGCTGACGGATCGGTAACACCTGTTTATTTGGTTTACTACGAGCCAGAATCACCTGTAGGGATTGATAATCCCCAAACAGGGCTTGTTGGTGATTTTATTTCTGCCTCTATGGGTGGGCAGTGTGTTCGTAATGCTACAATAAACATTGCAAACAATCATGAGCCTGTTAACTACTGTTTTGGTACTGATGCTCTTTCTGGTTCATTGTTTGTACCTGCTTCAAGACTAGAGGTTTCTGTTAGTGTTGAAATAAACCTTAACAAAGAAAATGTTGGAATTTACAACGACATTCAAAACTTTGTAGACCAAGACCTTCAGTTTATCTTGGGAGATTCAACCACTAGACATTTCCAGGTAACACTTCCAAGAGTTGAATTTACAACACCTTCTATAGATGTACCTGAAAGTGGTTCTATCCCTGTGACGTTTGAAGGTATTGCTTACCAAACAGCACTAGACGCGGCCAATGAGATTGAGGTAAAATATCTCTAAGCTTTTATTCATTGCTCCATTTACTCTATGTAGAGAGAAGTCTTTTCAAGGCTTCTCTTTTTTTGTATACTTCAAGCAATTATCATAAACATTTTTTTAAGGATTAAAAAAAATGCCATTATTCTTTTCTGCAATTAAATCAAAAGAAATTAGAGTTGTTTCACAAAAAGACGATGCTTTAACCGAAGACGTAACACCTGAAGTTTATCAAGAGTATTTGAAAGATTTGGACGAATCAAAACTAACTTTCAAAGAAGGCGAAACACCGACATATTTTGTTTTAAAAACAGCCGGATCACAAGAAGAGATTTTAAGACAAAAAGACAACATGGCTAGCCTTGCTATGAAATCAAAAGATACTGGTGAAATGCCTATCTATTCTATGATGCTTGCAACGGTTCGAGTTGCGTTAAAGGATATGGTTACAAACGGAGAGAGTCAGATTTTAAAAGATACTTCTGGACTAGCTTCTGAGGAGTTTATGACTTGGCTAGTTGCTAATGACATTATCACAGACTTATTCACTGCTTTAGAAGGGCAAAGAGGCGCAACGGATCAAGAAATACTTAAAAAAAAATAAGTGCGATTATTGATCTTAATTTTGCCGACCACGCAAAACTAAAAAAACAAGGCAGAAGTTTTAATTGCTCAACATGCAAGGTTTCTCACTTGAGAAGATGCAAAGAAGACAAATGGGATTTTAACGAAAAAGATTCAAATGTTTTTCCGATGTATGTGCATCAAGGTGGAACTTTGTATGGTTTTTGCCCCGCTAAAGCCACCTGGGATAATGAGGCCACAGAGATTTATAAGACGTTAATTGTCTCAAGGGAGTGTGGTATAATGTTATCAAACGGTGGAATACTTGAACAGCCAGCATGGTTTATAGATTTACTCTCATGGTTCACAACTAGATACGACCATGAGAAATTTGCGTCAAGGGCTAGAATGGTTTTGGGCGACGGTAAAAACGCTGCAAAAGGGCAAAATAACAATGGCAGTAAACACAGAAGAACTAAATATAAAAATTAAGATAAACAACAGGCAAGCTAAAAAGTCTGTTGATGGTTTACTCAAAAGCCTCGGTGAACTTACTACTGAAGTAGACGGTTTAGAAACCAGTGTAAAAAAAGGTGGGAAAGCTAACCAAAGTTATAGCAATTCATTTTCAAAAATAGGTGCAGCGGTTATAGAAGCTAATCAAGCTTTAGATTTAGCATCTAGGGCTTTTCAAGCTGTATCTAATTCAGTTGGCAGGACTGTGAGAGCCTTTACAGATTTTGAAACTGCTTTGGTTGGTGTTCAAAAAACGTCTAATCTTTCTGACAATGAAATAAAAAACTTTGGATCTAACATTTCTGATTTATCCAAGACTATACCAGTAGCAACGACAAGGCTTCTAGCTTTCTCACAAACAGCTGGGCAGTTAGGTGTTGAAGGCCAAGAAAACTTAGAAAACTTTGCAGAGACAATGGCTAAAGTTGAAACCGCTACTGACCTAGCGGGTGATACAGCGGCCACAGCATTTACCCGTATTTTAACAGTTACTCGCACTAGCATAGATGAGATTGATGAATTTTCTTCTGTGATTGTTAGGCTTGGAAATAACTTTGCAGCTACCGAGTCAGAGATTGCAAGGATGACAAACGAAGTAGCTAGGTCAATTGGTCAGTTTGGGGCTAGTGCTGATGAAGCAGCCGCTTTAGGTACTGCAATGAGAGCGATTGGAATTAGGGCAGAACTTGGTGGTAGTGCTATCGGTAGACTTTTAAGAACTATGGAATCCTTAATTAGAGAAGGAGGCCCAGGATTAGAAGAGTTAGCCAGAATTTCGGGAGTTACTTCTAAAGAATTTGTTGAAGGGTTTGGTGAAAATGCTACCGATGCTCTTTTAAAGTTTTTAGAAGGTTTAAGCCGTACAGATTCAGCGGCGGCGGCTTTAGAAAATTTAGGTTTAAAAGGCGATGAAATAAATAAAGTCATTCCCCCATTATCAGAAAACTTTTCATTGTTTGCAGAAGCATTAGGCATGGCCAGAGACGAGATGCAAAACGCTACAGCTCTCAACGAAGAAGCAGCTAAAGCATTTGCTACGACAGGCTCAGAGATACAATTATTTTTTAATGCTATTAACAATCTTGCGGTTTCCGTTGGTAGTGTTTTATCTCCATTCCTTACTAGCCTCTTATCAGTGTTATCAAGTTTAGCAAATGGAATTGCTTTTGTAGTCGAAGAACTAAGAGAAGTTTTAATTGTCTTTGGAGCGGCTGGACTTTTAAGGGCTTTGCCTTTAGTCATATCGGGATTTGGGGCTTTAAAAACAGCAATTGCAGCAACTACTGTCGGTGTTTTTTTAAAACAGTTTTTAGCTATACCATTAGCGATGAAAGCGGTTTCAGCTAGTTCAACTTTAATGACGGGTGTTTTAACTGCAAACTTTGCAGCAATAAGAGCAGGTGTTTCAGGACTAATTGCTTCATTTGCAGCACTAGCAAGAACACTACTTTTAAATCCTTTCACATATATTATTATAGGCGCAGCCGCTTTAATAAAAGCACTATCTGACCTTCAAAGTAACTTCGAGTTTTTGACAGATCTTTATGAAGTTTTTGTGCCTGCTTCGGATGAAATAAACAAGAGCATAAAAGAAACAGAGGCACAGGTTGGATTTTTAGAAAAAGCATTTAACTTACTACAAAAAATTATAGTTGCTACCATTGGTGGGCTTGTAGGATTGATGGGTAGATTTGTCGGTCTTTTTTCGGATCTTCCCATAGTTGGTGGTTACTTTGATGGGCTATCAAAAAGAGCCGAAGCATTCATGAACAAAATGAAAATTGTTTATGATGAGATAGGGAAGGCAAAAGAAAAAGTAGAAGAGGTTTCAGCCGAGCCTGTAGTTGATAATACCTCTATTAGTGGTAATGCTTCTAAAGATTATGAGAACATAAAAGATCTTATTAAGAACTTAAACGATCAGACTAAAGAAATCAGAAATGAACTAACAATAAGTAAATTTATAGAAGATTCTGATGATAAAGAATTATCAAGATTGCGGATTTTAAATACTTTAAAAACTGAAGAACTTGAAACAATCAGAAAGCAAATAATAGAATATAAAACAGACATAAGACTAAAACAACAAGCTTTCGATGCTTTGATAAATCTAAGACAAGCCACTCAAGAATATTTTAGGGTTCAAGAGAGATCTTTCATTACTAAAAGAATAAACATACTAAAAAAAGAAATTGAAGAATTAAATGAATCATTAAAAGAAAGCAGAGAAATAATAACAGGTTTTAACGATAATAATTTTGAAAAAATAGTTAAAAGTTTTAGAAAAAAAAGAGAAGACCTTGTAAAAGAGCAAATAGAAGCTTCAAAAAAAGAAGAAGAACTTATAAATAAAATAGAAAATTCAATAAAAAATAGAACACCAAAAGAAACCGTTTCAAAGCTACAAGAGGAATTAAAATCTCTTAGAGATAAAAGAATTAAATTGTTTGTAGAGCTTGATGTAAATGAGGAACTTTTTGACTTAGCAATATTTGCCGAAAAACTAAACATGGCTAATGAATTTGTATCGGCAGCCGGTAGCGGAGCGGATGCAATGGTAACAAAAACAGTTGATGCTATTGGTTCACTCTATGGCCCTATAGGTCAATTGGTTGCTGGCATTGTTAACGTAGTCAGACAAGGTTACAAAGCAATGTATGACCTGTCTAAAGGTTTCATTGACATTATGATAAACCTTCCACAGGTGTTAGGCGAAGGTATCATGGGACTTGTTGACGGTATTTTTGATGCTTTAATTGCTGCATTTTCAGACCCGGATAGAATAGCAAGGATGTTAGTTGGATTGGGTACTGGTATTATAAATGCGATTACTAGCGCAGTAAGAAAACTTCCACAGCTACTTATGAAAGTTTTAAGTATAAAGTTTTGGGCAGATGTTATGGAAGCTGCATTTTTAGCTTTACGAGATGCCCTAGTAGGACTTTTTGAATCTGTATTAGATTTTTTCACAGGTAACTTTGGTGATGTTGTAGCAGAGTCTTTTATTGAGGGTATAAAGATTGCTGGAGAATCTCTAACGGGGTTTGCTAGTAGAGTGTTTGAAGTTGTCACTGATACTACAGCCGGGTTAATGGGAAGCGATGAAAACGATACACAGAAAAGTGCTAAAAACGCCGGTAAAGCAATGGCAGAGTCTTTTGTAGAATGGCTTGTTAGATTTTGGCATTTTTTCGTAGATGCTGGTGAAGCTATTTGGTTAGCTTTCCGTGATGGGCTTTCTGGACTAGGTGAATTTTTAGTTAAAGCTGGCAAAGAATTTTTTGATTTTATTATGACTATCCCAAAAGCCTTATGGGACAGTATTGTTTATTTTATAGAAAAATTCCCTGGACAATTGTTTGAAGGTCTGATGGACTTCGGTGAAAAAATGTGGATTCTATTTAGGGATGCATTTTCTAGCCTTGGTGGTTTCTTCCTAGATGCGTTTAAAGGAATTGCAGGTGGTTTGTGGCAGGCTTTCAAAGATGCATTTTCTGGTATTGGTAATTTCTTTTCAAATATTTTTGGTGACCTTTGGGACGGTTTTAAAGACGGTATATCAAACTTATTCAGTTTCCCAGAGAGCAAAGGGACTGTAGAAGGTTGGATGGGTGTTGACTTACCAGTTTTGAAATTTGCTGAAGGTGGTGTTGTACCGGGCATAGCACCAGTGAGAGGAGATTCACCAAAGAACGACAATCAACTATCAATGCTTTCACCGGGTGAGTGGGTGATACCAAGAAGTATTACACAAGACAAAGAAAAGGCAACACAGCTACAGCAAGTTATTTCTGGAGATGTCCCACAGTTTTTCATGGGAGCCATTAGAAAGGCTGGAGAAGTAACGGGTGTTTCAAAAGCCATTAGTGATGTTGGCGAAGCAACGGGTGTAAATAGTATTTTAGAAGAAGCTGAAAATGCTTTCAAGGGTTTAAGCACTACCTTAAAAGCTGTTTATAATTGGGTTTCTGATAATATTGGTGCAGTAGACATAGTTAAATTTGTAGAAAATCCAGTTAAAGCAGTTATGAAAATGATTGAAAACGGAATGGCAGGATTTGTTGAGCCTAGAGCAAGCGGAATTATAAAATCATTAGCGCAAAAATCCTTCCACAGCGGCGGCTTTGTCGGTAACAACGGAATGGCTAACCTACAGGGTGGTGAGTTTGTTATGAGAAAATCAGCCGTTAATAACATTGGACTTCAAAACCTAATGGGAATGAATGCAGGTAGCTCAATGGCTGGTAGTAACCAAGAATTTAATATTGATATAACACTTAACACGACCGAAAAAGTTGACGAATCATTTTTGACTAATAGACTTATGCCAGAATTTAAACAGCAACTAAAAGACGCTTCTTTAAGGGGTGATTTTGTTATCTCTCAAAAAGGAATTAGATAGATGACTACGTTAGGATATTTAGAAACAGACTATGCCACAATTCAATATGGTGGCGGTATCGCAACAAAGGTACTTCCTAGCCAGTTTGAAGCGGTTGCCAATGTAGATGAAAGACTTCTGGCTGAGTTTGAGGGTGTCAACACAGTCACCAAGTTTTTAAATGCACAGTTTGAAGCAATAGTGAACAACGATAAGGTTTTAAATACTCAACTTGAGGCACTACGTTTAGACTTTGATGACGGGCTATCAACCGAGTTCACAGGGGCTAATCCTGATAATGATAAATCCTTTGGTATTCAGTTTTACAAAACACCAATTAAAGCGGTTTCTATTGGTCAGTATTTGAGCCAAGACGATTACGCAACTTATTCTTATGCTTCACCTGTTTTCGCAAAGTGCATGAATACGCAATTTTTTGCAGTTAACACTCAGGCTAAAAGCCTTGGTGTACAGTTTGAAGGTAAGATCACAGCCGACGACATAACCGGAGTACAGTTTGAAGGAAAGATTACTTCGACTAAAACGGTTGGGACGCAGTTTGAATCTTTTATTATAAAAACTCTTAATACTCAATTTAGAGCCGTAATTTATAACACAACACAACTAAGATTTTTATATGACTTTCCTAGTCGAGGAATCAACGGACTTAATTGGGTGGCAAGTAGTACAGCAACAAGTAGCTCGGATGCTTTTAGTGTTTATAATCTTAACACTGACATAGTTGAACAAGCATGGAGATCAGGCCCAGGGGGAGTGCAAAACATAACTTGCGACACTCAAGACACTGGGGGTGTTTTCCTAGATACCCTTGCTATACTTGAGCATAACATAACAAGAGGTGCTACGGTTCTTTTGGTTGGATCAAATGATAATTTTATCACTACTCCATTTTCTGAGTTTTTAACTGTTGAAGACAGAAATATGTATTACATATCTGAAGACCTTCCTTTACAGTCATATAGATATTGGCAAATACAAATAGTTGACCCTGCAAATCCCGATGGATACATTCAAATAGGTACCGTTGTCTTTGGTTCTTCTGTAGTATTTTCTTCTGAGGAAAACATAACCGAAGAAGTTGATTTTGGAATCACACAATATGCAGATACAATTTTCACAGAAGGATTTACAAACATATCAAACGACCGTGGACAAAAAAGACAATTAGGATTTAAGTTTAAAAACTTAGAAGCACAAAGCAGAAACTTTGTAGAACTTAGAAGAATGTTTGAAGCAGTTGGAAACATTCAAAAGGTTTTATGGATACCTACTCCACAAGACCCAAGCGAGTTTGCAGTGTTTGCAAAAATGAGAGAGGTTCCAAGAGAGCGCCACAAACAAATGGGCAAGCACTATGTTTCACTAGATATCAACACAGACGAGAGTTTATAAGATGGCAAGCAGAGACAGAAAACCATACGAAGTCGCTACTTTCTTAGACCAAGAAATTTTGGATGAAATGCAAGAAAATCAAGTGAACGGGCTAAGAGCTATCTTAGATATCACTGCCCCTGATGATAGCATCATAAGAGTATCTGATAGAAATACTTACGTTGGCGAACATTTTTATGAAGCTAGAACTAAATTTCCAGAAATCAATAGAACGGTTGGAGATTGGCTTGGTAGCAATTTAGTTTTTTCGGAGATTGATTTTGTTATATCTAACGTGGACGGGAGATATAACCATTTGCTACCGGCTGGAGATGACTTTTCAGACTGGAAGGGAAGACCTGTAGAGTTAAAGATTGGACTTGGTGAAATAGAAGAATCTTATATTTCAGTATTTAAAGGCATTGTGAGCAATGAAGGTGGGTTTAGCAGAACGGTTGCTAATTTTCGCATAAGAGCTAGGAACGATTTAGCTAGAGTAAACGTAGCTTTTCCCACACAGGTTTTTAATATTGCTCAATATCCAGAAGCAGAAGAAAGTCTTTTTGGTGATTTAATCCCTCATGTTTTTGGTGACTGGACAGAATCAGTTACACAAAATGCAGCAAGCTTGCCAGCAATTGTAACTAACGGTGCTGATATATTTGTAACCAATGAGCAGATTGATGTTGAAATTTCTAACGGATCACCGGCTGTTTTTACGAAAGAAAGACACTTGTTAAAAGCTGGAGACAAGATTGCTTTAAGCACAGACGGAACTTTACCGAACGGCCTAAATGAACAAGACTATTTTGTGAGAAACATTTTAAGCGATGACACCTTCACGGTATCAGCAACACTTGGCGGTAGTGAAATTGACACGACTACAGATGGAAGCGGTATCCATCGTCTAAGAAGAGCTGAAGATGGAGACTATAGAAATGTAAAACTGACCATAAGCTATAATGCTTTAGAGTCAATTGATACAAATAACATTTATCTTTTACGCGGAGATCTTGCCTATAGAATACCTACTGCAAACATTATAAACATTGGAGCAGGATTTAGGACTTTTGAAATAATTCAAAACTTGCCAGGATTTTCAATAGGTGAAAACCCGTGGACGTTTGCTAGTTCGGATGAATTTTTGTTGAAAGCCAAGGGAGAAATCATAGACCCAGGTTATAATGATAATCCAGTGTCATTAGCCAAATTTATTTTAATCAATTACGGTGGTCTAAACGAAAATGATTTTGATTTTTCTTGGATTTTTTATAGGGATAAAACTAGTGTATCTATCACTAAAGCTAGAGCGTATATTAACCAACAGCAAGACGCCATGGAATACGCTATCTCTATTATGGAGCAAGTCGCGTTAGAGCCGTTTATCAATCGTGATTTAAAATTTTCTATAAACTCTTTACAGTTTGACGACTGGATTAGCGGCGAACCAAGAGATGTCACGATCACAATAAATTCACCTGCCACGTTTTTAAGTCAAAACCACAGGCTAAAGCCTTTTGATAAAATTATACTTGATACGAACGGACAACTTCCGTCGGGCTTGGTTCCAGGTGAATACTTTGTTGCATCGGTTACAAGTGCAAACACTTTTACAGTATCGGAAACTGTTAACGGCCCAGAGATAGGCACGGGTTTTCCCGTAGGGTTTGGAGATCACACAATACAAAAGACTCCTTTTAGAGTTAGAAATTGGGACGTTCAAAGAGAAACATTTAATCCACAGGTAGACCAAAGAAATAACTTTAACAGAGCGAGAGCTATTTATAATTTCTTACCTAACTTAAATGAAAACGCTTTTACTAGTTCTTATTATAGAAACCAAAATGCAATCAATCAACAAGGACAAAGTGAAACAAAAGCTTTAATTTATCCTAATCTATACCAACGGAGCAGGGTTGAATTCTTTTTGGTTGAAACGCTAAAATTGACTAGTGCTTTTAGGGAAGTTGTATCCTTTACAGCTACGCCAAGAGCTTTTTTATTAGATGTGGGTGACTTTATAAATATAGATGTTAAAATAGGTTCAAGCATTTTTGAAGATGTCCCATTTATGATAAGAGACATAGGTTATGACCCTGCCACGTTAAAAATTAAAATCTCTGGCTGGGCAATGACCATGATACCGTTTCCTAATTACGAGCCTAATTATGCTGGAACGGTTGGCGGTTTTAATGCTACAATAATAGAAGAAACATAAATTTAAAGGATTTAAAAATGGCTGTTAATTTATTTGTGTGTCCAACACTTGTTGCTTCAGACACTAGCGCACCTTCTGAATTTTCTGATTCATTAGCCGGTGGTGGCTCAGGGCTTAACCTTGGCC
>Ga0070745_1001833_pt1 | contig 11598 bp, 9 predicted proteins | sample VirMetDEL_Mar_4_FD_77438 | JGI IMG/M metagenome (GOLD analysis project Ga0070745, IMG submission 77438) | Aqueous microbial communities from the Delaware River and Bay under freshwater to marine salinity gradient to study organic matter... | ecosystem: Environmental > Aquatic > Marine > Coastal ...
ATTTACCCAGATAGTTCCCTTGAGGTTACGTTTGCATGTAAAATTGCTTCTAATGAAGTTAGGCCTCCAGTACAAGATACTCCTGTTGAACCTAGTATTGATATACCAGAAGATACAGAGGTTTATAACGAGCCTAGTGTTCAAGAACCTATAGAAGAAGAAGATGACCTAGATTCTCCAGCTGAAGAAGAGTATGATTACAAAGACCCTTTTGATAAGTATTTTAATGATTCTGAGTCTAACATAGAATCATGGATGTAATTCTAAGTAAAATATTATCTAAAAAAGCTGAAGAGTTAGGTATATCAAAAGCAGAAGCTGTAGAGATATTTAACTCTTTACCTAGGTTTATAGCTAAGGTAATGTCTGAAGGTGACCCTTTAGATTTAGATACTTATAAATCTGTTTATATCAAGGACTTAGGAATTATATTTCCTAGAAAAGACATAGCTAAGAATATACAAAGAAGTATTCTTAATAAACAAGACCAAGAAAATGAAGATATTCAACCTAGCGAATAATAAAGTAACCTTTGATACATCACTGCTTTTAGTACCTGAGTTTAAAACCTTATGGGAAAAGGATAAGAGTAAGACAAAGGATTTAGCATTTAATCAGTTTGCTTATATCTATTTTGTAGTAGATTCAGCTAGCCCTTATAGTAATTTCCCTGAGCATAAGAGAAAGGAGATTGTAGGTAAGGATTTGTTTAAAGGTCAAGTGCAGGAAAATGCTGACCTTAAACTTGCTATGAATAAGTACATAGAACTATCAGAAAGTCCAACACAAAGATTACTATCTAGTGTTAAAGGTAAGATTGATGATGTAGCTGGCTTTTTAAAGAATACTGATATCACAGAAGATTCTTTAGGTCCTGTACTTAAAGCCATTGAAAGTACATCTAAACTTGTAGCACAGTTGTCTACACTTGAAGATGCAGTAAATAAAGAAAAAGCAGCAGATTCTACAAAAAGAACTGGAGAGAAGAGAACTAGAAAGTATGAAGATTAGTATATCACCTAAATATTTCCAAGAAGCTGCTAATTTCTTTGAAGAGAATGGTACTTATTCCAAGTACCCCATAGGGACTTATCAGTTTGATGAGTACTGGGAAGAAGAAACTAGAAAGTGTAAGGAAGGATTTACCCATGGTGGTTTATATATCCCAGGTGCATACTACTTTTATTTGAACTACACTCAGATTGAACTGAAGAATCCTAAGACAGGTAGAAAAAGTAAAGGCTTTCCTTTATTTACTGATGTGGATTTAGAGTATTTCACTTTCATTGAGAAAGCTAGGAAAGAACAAAAGGGTATAGTGTTAGTAAAACCACGAAGGATTGGTTTTTCATATAAATCAGCAGCTATTATTGCACATGAATTTAGCTTCTATAGAGATGCTAAATGTATTATAGGTGCTTACCAGTCTGATTTATCAGAGAACACTATGAGAATGTCCTTGGATGACTTAAATTTCTTAGACCTCTATACAGAATGGGGTAAAGAAAGAAATCCTAATACCAAGGACTTTGTAAAAGCTAGATATAAAAAGACAGTAGATGGTGTATCAGCTTGGGCAGGGTATATGTCTGAGATTCATTCCTTTACTTTTAAGGATAACCCATTTGCTGCTATTGGTAAATCTAGTAACTTGTTCCTATTTGAGGAAGCTGGTAAATGGCCAGGCCTTCTTCAGTCATATAATATCTCAGAACCTTGCTGGAAAGATGGTGATGACTTAATTGGTGTACCTATTATCCAAGGAACAGGTGGTGATATGGAAGGTGGTACACAGGAATTTGCTGAAATGTTCTTTCATCCTGAAAAGTATAACTTCTTATCTTTTGACAATATATGGGATGAAGATTCTGTAGGCTCAAAATGTGGATTTTTTATTCCTGCTACTAGAATGAGATTTGGTGTCTATAAAGATGCCTATAAGGAACATCCAGAGTGGAAGGATAAACCTATGATAGATGAATTTGGTAATTCTTTACAAGATATTGCTAGGCAGTCTATTATGGATTTAAGGAAAAGAGCTGAACAAGGTGCAGACCAACAAGCTAAGATTGACTCTGTAACTCAGTTCCCTTTAAGTCCTAAAGAAGCTTTCTTACAAAGCCATTCTTTCTTTTTTCCTATAGTAGATTTAAAGCATGCTCTATCAAAGATGGATGATTCCACTGAAATTGATAAGCATAATGTAGGTATGCTATCATTTGAAGAAGGAGAGCTTAAGTGGAGAGATATACAAAGTGGTACTCCATACAGAGAATATCCTGTACATAAACCAGAGCCAGGACTTATAGAAATATTTGAAACTCCTAGACAAAAAGAAGAGGGTGAAAACATTGGAAGATATATTGCAGGTATTGACCCCTACAGATATGATACATCTAGTACAGATTCAGTAGGTTCAATATTTATATTTGATAGATTAACCAGAAGAATTGTAGCAGAATACACAGGTAGGCCTGAATCTACAGAAGTATTCTATGAAACTTGTAGGAAATTAATTATCTATTATCAGGCATCAGCAATGTATGAAGCCAACATTACAGGTATGTATTCTTACTTTGAAAAAAAGAAAGCTTTGCACTTGTTAGCTGATACTCCGTATAATCTTAGAGATAGAAATACTTGGAGGCCAAATACCAATACCTCTAAAGGTATTATTATGAGCAAGGCTGTAAAAGAAAGAGGATTAGAATATCTTAAATCCTGGTTAGATGAAAATATTTCTGAAGAAAGTGAAGAAAAAAATCTATCAAAAATTAGGTCTATAGGACTCCTTAGAGAGCTTATAGCATGGAATCCAAACCCTAGAGCTAACTTCGATAGGATATCTGCCATGTTAATGATTGTGTGGTATGATGCAACTTTACAGGAATTTAATCGTATATCTATAGAACAATCTCCACAAAAGAAAAAAACTTCTTCATATTTTGATAGATATAAACAAAAAAGAGATAATCAAGATATATGGATGAAGCACTTTAATAATATACAAGAAGAATAATATGTATAATAGAATATTTACTGCCCCTAGTCAATTAGTTTCAGATTCAGTTAAGAAAACTAAGAAGTGGCAACAGAATACTATTGATGCTTTTGAATCACTAGTGTTATTTGAAAATAGACAGATTAAAAACTCTTACTATAACAAAGTAACTAACTATAATCTAAAAAGGGGTATTCTCAATATGAATGATGTTGAGAAAGTAGTTGACCCTTATGGACTAGGCTTAGGTACTTTCCCAGCTAGAATGGAACATAAAGGGATAGGCAACTCTAAGATTGACCTGCTAGTAGGAGAACACATGAAAAGAAAGTTTGACTTTCGTGTTATTAGAAGTTCATCTGACCAGCAAGGTATTAGAGAAGTAGAAGAAGCTAAACTCCAAGAATATCAAAAGTTTTTTGCTGAGCAAATCCAGAATCCTAATTTTGACCAAGCATTAGCTGAAAAAAGATTAAAAGAACTAGAAGAGTATACTAACTCTTCTTTCTTTGATGTAGCTGAAAGGGGTGCTAATAAACTGCTCAAGTATCTTTACAAGTATTACTATGTTAAAGATTTAGTATTTGACCCTGCATTTGAAGATGCATTAATTGCTGCTGAACAATACTGCTTTATTGAGGAAATGGGTGGAGAAGTATCTATTAGAAAGGGTGACCCTACTAGGATATTTACCATTATGAATGGACATGCTACTAATGAATCTGGTTTAGAAGCACTAGTAGAAGTAACTTATCATACTATTTCATCTCTTGTAGATTTATTCCATGATTTTCTAACTAAAGACCAACTTAAAGAGTTAGAAGATTACAGAGGTTATAACTCTGGACCAATGCCTTACTTTAATTATCCTATGTATGGACACATAGGAGAACTAGCTATTCCTACTAATTCTGCTACTGCTAGAGTACAGGAGTTAATGCCACTAGGGGACTTAGACCTTCCTATGTTCTCTAGTTACTTTGATGCCAGGGGAAACATTAGATTACTACATTGCATATGGAGGTCTAAGAGAAAGATTAAACTAGTTAAGTACCTAGATGAAAATGGTGTAGAGCTTCTTAAGTATGAGCACCAAAAGTATGTAGTTGATGAGGCTAATGGAGAGTTCTTAGAAAGAGAAGAATGGATTAATGAATGGTGGAGAGGTTATAAAATTGGAGCTAATATCTACATTAAAGCTGAACCTATTCCTTACTTAGGTAACTCATTAGATAATATCTCTAGGCAAGAACCTCCTGTAGTACTTCAGTTTTACAATACAAACTCTTCAAGGGCACAATCCTTAATGGATATTATTAAGCCTTATGATTACTTGTACAACATATTTGATTACAAGCGTCAAGTACTAGTAAACCTAATGTTACCAGATATTGTGCAGTTCCCAACTTCCATGATACCTGATAACATGACTTTACATGAGTTTTTAAACTATGTAACATCTACTGCATTTATGCCTATGGACCCTACTGCAGAAGTAATGACTCCTAAAGGTTTACAAGCAGCAGGTACTTATAATACTATTACACCTAATAGATTATCATCAAACCAAAGTGGACCTATTAGTGTACTTAATAATGTTATGCAGGATATCATCAGAACTATGGATATAGTATCTGGAGTTACTCAGCAGAGACAAGGAGCTATTAGCTCAACTGAACTAGTAGGTAATGTTGAAAGAGCTGTTACTCAATCTTCTCTAACTACTGAAAGATGGTTTGCTAAAAATGAGTTCTTTAAAGAAAGATGTCTAAAAAGAATTCTAGATATTGGTATTCATATACTTAGAAAAAATCCTAAGAAGTTATCCTTCCTTATGGATGACTTTACTAAGGAGATTATGACAGATGAAGAAATCAATGGAGTTCTTCTTGCTGACTTTGACCTTATGGTATCTAAGTCTTCTGATGATGCTCTGCTACTGCAAATGATTGAGCAAAACTTTAGTCAAGCTGTAGCAGCTGGAACTGCTGATATGGGTGACCTTATTAGTGTGTTTAAAACTGAAAGTGTTCAAGATGCAGCTAGGATTCTTAAGAAAAGAAGAGAAGAGCAGCAAGCTAGACAAGAACAACAACAGCAAGAAGCTAATAAGATTAAACAACAAGAGATTCAGCAGAAAGCTCAAGAAGCTCAACAAAAAATGGAGCTAGATATGAAGAAATTAGAACTTGATAAATACAAGTATGACTTAGAAGCTCAAACTAGATTACAGATAGCTACCATACAGACTTATTCCAGAAGAGAAGAAATTGACTTGAATAACAATCAAATTCCTGACCCTATTGAACTAGAAAAGGTATATCAAAAAGATAGAGAAGCTGAAGCTAAGAGAATGGATAAGGAATTAGAAATTTCTACTAAGTTTAACATTGAACAGCAAAAGCTAGCCCTAGAAAGGGAAAAGATTCAGAATCAAAGAGAGATTGAAAGACTTAAAGCTGAAACTGCTAAAGAAGTAGAAAGAATGAAACTTCGTAATCCTGTAGCAGGAGAAAAAATTAGAAACAAAAAATAATTATTATGGATGATATTATCAAAGAACTCGCATCATTAAAATCTTCTAAAGTGACACCTGAAGTATTTATCTCAAAATTATTCCAATCTAGGGATACTACTCATCTAGCACATCTATCAACAAGAAGCTATGCAGAGCATAAAGCTTTAAATTCTTATTATGATTCTCTGCTAGATTTTATTGATTCTTTTGTAGAAGCTTACCAAGGACTCTATGGTATTGTAAAGCTAGAAATTCCTAGCTCTACAAACCAAAACCCTATTAAACACTTAGAAGAACTACATAAATTTATTGACGATAATAAAAAAACTTTTACTGATTCTGCTCTGTTAAATCAGATAGATGAGGTAAAAACCTTAATTCAATCAACCCTTTATAAACTCAAGAACCTTTCATAGTTGTATATAACCTATATATAATTGCTATATACCTTGTGCATACAGTAAAATTTTATAGCAGTTTTTTGCAACTTATAACTAGATTTGTGAGTATTAACTAACAACTTAAGATATGGCATTAGATTTCTTAAATTCATTAAAAGTAGAGGAACAACCTCTTATGAGTCTTTCAGATATGCAAGATTCAGATAGCCCAGCTGCTGATACATCAGATAGCAGTGGAGAAGATTCTACACCTTCAACCCCTCCTCCTTCTGATGAGAGTGGCTTAGTTCCTATTACTGATATTGACGACTCCAAAGATGATGGTGGAGAGCCTGCTAAGGCAAAAAGTGATGATACTAACACCTCCTCAAGTAAACGAGAATCATCCTCTCAATCATCATCTAAAAAATATGCAGCAATCATCAAAGCTCTTCATGAAAAGACTGGAGCTTTTGAAGGCTTCAATGAAGAAGAGTTTGAAGACTCTCCTGAATCTTTCCTTGATTACTTAGATGAGTATGCAACTAGAAATGCTGAGGCTATGGCCACAGATTACATTGAAAGAAACTTAACTCCACTACAACAGAAGTTTGTTGATTTAATGGAGAATGGTGTTTCTGAAGATGACGCTACTCAAATTGTAAAAGGATATAAATTAGCAGAAGGCATCAATGAAGATGTTCTAATTGAAAATCCTGACAAAGCTAAAAACCTTTATGCTGAGTATCTTCGTTATACTACTGCTTTCTCAGAGGAGAAGATTAAAAGAGAAGTTCAGAAAAGAGAAGACCTAGGAACATTAGTAGATGATGCCCTAGAATCTCTACCTGAATTTAAACAGCTTTTGGCTGAGCATGAAAAAGGTGCACAAGCTGAATTAGCTAAACAAGAGTACCAAAGAAGAGAGTTCCAAAAAAGACAAGCTGAGGAGCTTCAGAACTATCTTCAAAGTACTGATGAAATTGCTGGTATTAAACTGACCAAGAAAATGAAAGACAACTGGATGAAAGAATATTCTCTAGTTGAAACTTCAGAAGGTCAAAAGGTTAATCCTATCTTGGCAACAAGAGAGGTTGACCCTAACAAATTTGATGCTCTACTTAGACTATATCATACTATGGGTCTATTTAAATACGATGCTAGAAAAAGGGATTTTGTTCCTGATTTCTCTGTTATCAAATCTCTAGGTAAAAGTGAAGCTATTAATGAGCTTCATAGAGCTGTAGATTCTGATAATGTGAGAAGAAGAACTTCTGGCTACAGTACTGATAGTTCTATAGATATGGATGTAGAAAAAGAAGACCATAAAAAACGATGGGCTGAATTAGCCAAAAAACTATCAAATCAATAAGTAAATTTTTTATTAACTAAAACCCAAATACAATGACTGAATTATTTCCCTTAATTGCAAGGTACGGTCCTAAAACTTTTAATGGACCACTGAAGGTTCCCCACTTGGGAGAACTAGGCATGATTGAGCCTCAATTGGCTTCTGATATGTATCGCAGAATTTTCCAAACTCTGCCTTCTGATGATTATGTGAACTTTATGAATGAGTTCCCTACCAAAGTTCTTGACACAGAGAACAAATTTTACCATTGGAGAGTAGCTGGTAACAACAACAAAACTGTACAGCTTCTTGACTGGTATGATTCTTTGGGTGCTAAGCCTGCTGCTGTAGGTCTTAACCAAGCTCGTTGGTACATGATTTTTGGAGAGCGTTTCTTTGACCTTAATGACGTTATTGTTGGTCACAATCCTGATGACTACTATATCCAAATTAAGAGTGTAGAAGAAGAAGCTCCTAACCGTTGGAAGTATGAAGTAGCTCTTATTACTGATGACCCATTAAACCGTTCTGTACCTGCTACTGAACTTGGTATTGGTACTCGTTGGTCTAAAGAAACTAACTTCCAATCTGGAGAGCGTTCTATGAGTGGTACTCAAGCTCACTTTACTACTTTCGTAGAATTGAAAGCTCGTGCTGCCCTACAAAGAATGAACTATAAGGTTGATGGTAACATCATCGCTGAGGGTAAAAACGTACCTCTAGCTTTTGGTTTCCCTGATCCTACAGACCCTAAGTCTACTAAGCCTTATACTGGTGCTTTTGTTAACTTCTATGATATGGTAGCTCTTTACCAATTTAAGAAGCAACAAGCTCGTGCATTCTTGTTCTCTCACAAGAACTACACACAAAATGAAATTTATTATGGTATTGATGACCGCAATGGTTGTACTATCCAGACTTTTGCTGGTATGTTCAAGCAAATTGCTAACACCAATATTCACCCCTACTCTACTCTAAACCTTGACAAAATTGTAGACATGACCATTGAAATGGGTCTTGCTTACAAAATGCAGGATGAGTATTATGTAGTAATTGAAACTGGTGCTTACGGTAAGAAAGATATCTCTCAGTGGATTGAAAGCCGTTCTACTCAATATACTCCTAACTTTGTTACTCAACGAGTAGAAAAGAATGGTGATATGGGTAGCCAAGGTTTGACTTACCAAGGTGTATTCACTCAGTTCAAGTCTTACAATGGTGTAAACATCATGGTTAAGCACAGACCTTTCTTTGATGATGTAGAGCGTTACAAAGAGAAACATCCTTCTGGATATGGTCTTAATGCTTCTCGCCATATGTTAATCCGTGGTGGACATAAAATGGCCAATGGTGAATTCTTGGGTGACCCAGGTATCCATCGTTTGACTGTTAAAGGTCTTGAAAATGGAGTATACAAATATATTCCTGGAATGCGTGACCCATTCTCCCCTTACACTTCTAAAGTAAACACTGGTTCAGCTATGACTGCTAGCCCTGTAGATGCTTATGAAGTACATGGTATGGAGTGGACTGGTTGTGTTGTAGAAGACCCTACCAAAATCTTGTGGATGCCTTATAACATCTAATAGTTGTTGATATTTGCAAAAGTGGGGGTAAAACCCCACTTTTGTATATCATTAAACAAAAAAATATTGCTATGCCTAAAAAATCAACAATTCCTACAACTGTAGAAGAAGTGCCCCAAACAGAACAAATCACTTTAGCATCTACTCCTTCAAAACCAAAATATCCTACTATGGATTTTTTGAATAAAAGGACTGTTAGAGTAGTACCTATTGAAAGTAGGACTTTTACTAATCAGCAAGTAGAACAATTGCCTGAAGGATTTATTCATGAAGGTATGGGAAGGTCTCTTGAGTTAAAGAGAGATAGAACTACTGGTGAATTCTTACCTATCTTTGACCACATTGAGAAGGTATTAACTCCTCAGTTTCCTGATGAACCTATGACAGAACTAGAGTTCTTTAATAGAATTTCAGGATATGATTTATCTTTTGCTAAAGAAACAAAAAACTTTTGGTCAGGATGGATTTCCGATGGGCCAAATAACAAAGGTAAACTACCTTATTCAGTAAAGCTTCCAAAAGAAGGCTTAACTCTTGACTTAACTAATGTATGGGATAATATTACTTGGAGAGTTCTAAAAACTAATGACAAGTATATTGCTCCTTCTTGGGAATCAAGAAATGCTAAGCCTACTTACTGGTTTGCTTTAGTAGATGAAAAAGTATCTGTAGACCGCAAGAAGGAAGAGATTAACCTTAGATTAAAAGCAACCGAAGAGTTTAATAGGATGAAAGATCATCGTGAGCTTCTTATGGAGTTTATGATTATCAAAGACCCTAACAATATTATCTCTAAAACTGCTTCTACAGATTTCCTATTTAACTTGGTCTATGAAGTTATGGAGACCAATCCTAAGTTATTCTTGTCTATTGTTAATGATGAGTATAAGGATGATAAAATCCTAATCTTCAGAGCAATTAGAGCAGGAGCACTTAAGAAAATTAGCACCAAATACTTTACTATGGGTGATGAACCTCTAGGAGCATTGGGTGATGTAATTTCACTTATTAATAACCCTGAAAAACTAGAGTTCAGAAAGAAACTAGAATTTCAAGTAGAAAACGCTGATGTATGACAGCTAATGAAATGTGGCAGTTAGTTTTAGTAGAGTATGAAAAACTCAACTCTGCTGGTGCTCCTGGAATTCAGGAGGGTGAGGCAAATATTGTCTTAACTAACGCACAGAATCATTTTGTTCATACAAGAATTACTGCTATTTTAAATTTGAAGAGGGAAGGGTTAGAAGAAACAGAAATCAGAATGCAGGGGTTATCACCATTGGTAACCTCTGCTACTGTTTCAAGTTTTACTAACACTATAGATAATTTACCTAATGGAGTGTTTGCCACATTACCATTGGACTTTATGTACACCATTTTAGAAAGGTGTGTCATTGACCAAGATGATTGTGAAACTGGTGAACCTGCTGATTTACCTATATATGTTATATCTCATAATGAGTTTAACAGAAGCAAAAGTAATCCATTCAAGAAACCTTACTTTAATCAAACTGAAGGTTTAGTATGGAGATTAGCATTTACTAGAACTAACACTGGGTATAATTCTCAAACCACTACTTCTTCTAATGGCTATTCATTTATTACAGGTCAAACTGGAAAAAGGCATGAGTTAATTACTGATGGCACCTTCAATATCGTAGATTACAATTTGCGATATTTAAGGTTACCAAAACCTATCAAAGTAGACCTAACAAATTTTGTAACTCCAGTCAATATGCAGAACTGTGAGTTAGATGAATCAACACATAGACCTATTGTAGACATTGCTGTAAAGATGCTGAAAGAAGCTCTTTCACAACCTGACCAGCCACTACAATTAGATTCTCAACAAATTGAGTAACTTTTTTTCATTTTTTACGTATAACATATAAACTTTAAAATTTTTTATCATGATTGCACAACCGCAAATTTTAGACAACTTTAAGTTCTTTGCTGGAGCTGACCTACCCAGAAGTGGTGGAGCTACTGCAGGAGCTTTAGCTTCTCCTGGCATTCTTGCTGATGGAGAAATCGTAATTACTGATGCCAGTAATGTAATTTTGAGCACTGCTACTGTTCTTACTACTACTAGCCCCATTAAAATTGTTATGGGCCGTGGTACTACTGAGAACTTGTGGGAGTCACAACTTTTCACTTATGAAGACATCACTAATTACACTGGTACTCCTTTTGCTGCTAAAGTACAGCAAGTATCTTATTTTGGTTATAATGCTGTTACCAATACTGGAGCTTTCCAAGCTATCAATAACAACTATTACAGCCTTGTAGTTTCTTTCTATGAGTTAGTATCTCAAGAAGCTTCTGCTTTGATGAACCCCATCATTGTAGATTATCTTTCTGATGGTTCTGCTACTGAGCCTGAAGTAGTTAATGGTCTTTACAGAAACTTGGTAAAACAACTTTCTTATTGGACTCGTAGACCTATTTTAGCTGAAATGGTAGCTAGTGCTGCTGGTCAAGCTACTAACGATGCTGCTGCTGTTTTAACTCAAGGAAGCTCTTTGGTAACCAATGCTCCTAACCTTGCTACTACTGTAGGTATTGTAGGAGATTACATCCGTGTAGGTTCTCAGTCAAATGATTTAGATGAAGTATATTTGATTACAGCTACTGATGGTGTATCTACTCTTACTTTGGACACTGCTTTCCAAGAAACTTCTACTACTTCTCTTATTCACCAAGTACTTGATACTGACGTTCTTGCTGGTGACATGGGTATTCGTGTAACAGGTCTTAACCAA
>Ga0070745_1001834_pt1 | contig 11597 bp, 3 predicted proteins | sample VirMetDEL_Mar_4_FD_77438 | JGI IMG/M metagenome (GOLD analysis project Ga0070745, IMG submission 77438) | Aqueous microbial communities from the Delaware River and Bay under freshwater to marine salinity gradient to study organic matter... | ecosystem: Environmental > Aquatic > Marine > Coastal ...
ATTACGCTGACGCCAGATTGGAACAAAGACGGAAAATATATTGTGCAACAGCGTGACCCTTTGCCATTGACGATCTTGTCTCTTATCCCGGACGCCATTGTTGGGGGCAACTGATGATAAGAGATATGCAAATATGCGACATTAAGGCCGCACTTAAACTTGGCGAAGATATGCGCAAGCGTAGCAGGTTCTCCGCGTATCCTATACATCATGGTCGCAGCGTGTTTGTTTTAAGTGATCTTATCGCAAGCCCTTCTGTTTATACTCGCGTTTATGATGACGATGGTTTGCAAGGCGTACTTGTTGGGGAAGTGACTACAGATTTTTTTGTTGATTTAGATAAGGCTGGAACAATTTTTTTTTACGCCAACAACATTATGGCTCTTTTGCGCCTTGTAAAAGATTTTGAAAATTGGGCTGCGGGCAGGGCTCATATGATAAGCGTAGACGTTTCTGGAGGCGTAGATGATGAACGATTGGCGGGGGTTCTTAAAAACAGAGCCGGATTGGCGCCAGCGGGCGGCCGTATGATTAAGGAGTTTAATTATGGGTCTTGAGGCTGCAACCATTGCCGCAATCGCATCCGTCGCCAGCGCCGGTGTTGGCGCCATTGGCGCATACCAGCAATCTCAAGCTGCAAAATCACAGGCACGGTATCAACAGCAGGTAGCCCAGAATAACGCTATCATCGCGCAGCAGAACGCCGACCGCATTCGGCAGCAGGCGCAGCAGGCGGAAGACGAACACCGCGACAAGATCGCCCGCACCAAAGGCCGGGCGCGTGCCGTCCTGGCCGCGCAGGGGCTGCTAGTCGATGACACCGCCGACAGCACCGCGCAGCAGCTCATCCAGGACATCGTCACGGAAGGCGAGTACGACATCCTCAAGATCCGAGACAACTACGAGCAGGAGGCCCGCCGCGCTGAGATCGAGGGCATCAACTACACTGCGCAGGCCGGCCTCTTCGGCGCGAAGGCCTCGGCGCAGAGCCCCTTCCTGTCCGCCGCAGGCACGCTCTTCGAGGGCGCGGGCAAAGTGTACGGCGCGGGCAAGGGGGCCGGCTGGTGGAGCGGCTCGCCCTCCGGCGGAGGTATTGTCAACTCGTCTGCCACGGCAGGCTGGAAAGCGTGGACGGTGGGGTAAACCATGGCAGCTCGTGTACCTACTCCGGGGAGCCCCGCGCAAGAGGTCGGCACTGTCCGTAGCCGTGCCGTCGCTCAGCCCTTCCAGAACATCCAGGCCCCGCTCGACGCCTTCGGCGCGGCACAGGGGCGCAACATGCAGGCCGCCGCCGTCGGCCTCAACGGGATCGCCAACGCCTTCGAGAAGAAGGCGAAGGATGACGACGCCCTCCTCTCCCTTGAGAACAGCAACGCCATCGCCACGTTCACCACGGATATGATCCACAACCCGGAGACGGGGTTGCTGAACAAGGCGAAGAAGAACGCGGTCGGCGCGTCCAAGGAGGCCATGCAGCGGTTCGACGACTACGTCGCTAACCTACCCACGCCGCAGACCCCCGAGGCGAAGCTCGCTCAGCAGGAGCAGATCCTCAAGCTGAAGGCCGGCGTGCTCCGCACGGTCGGTGAGCACGAGCGCAAGCAGGTGCTGTCGTACAAAGTCGATCAGGTCAACACTGCCATCGGCAACGGGCAACAGGCGATGGCTCAGCTCTACAATGACCCCATCATGCTCAGCCGCAACGAGGAGGTGGTCCGCTCGCAGACGGAGGCTGCCGCCAAGCTGCAGGGCCTCGACGCGGATACCGCCGCGCAGCTCGTGGAGACAAACGTCAGCAAGGGATACGCGGACAGCATCGCCGCCGCCGTTGCCGCACAGGATTACACCACGGCCAAGAAGCTCCTGGAGACCGCCGTCGCCGGCAACAAGCTCATGCCCGACGAGCTGAAGAAAGCCCGCGTGTCCGTTCAGTCGGCCACCGTTCTCGGCGAGGGGCAAAAGAATGCTGACCGCATCGCTGCTATGAAGGGGCTCACCCCGGAGCAGCAGCTCGCGGAGGCGAAGAAGATCCAGGATCCCAACGTCCGCGCCAAGACGGAAGAGCTCGTGAAGAGCAACATCGACGTCAGCTACACACTGCAGCAGCGTGCGCTCCGTGAGAAGTTTTCCTCGCTGGGTAAGCGGGCCGCCGCTGGTGAGGACGTCACGGCGGAGGCGACGGATCTGGATCCGAAACAGCAAGCGCATCTCCGCGCCGTCACCCTCGAGGCCAAGCAGCTCGCTGCGGATCGCAACTACCTCCGTCCGACCAAGCCGGAGGTTCTATCTGACTTCTTCAAAGTGCAGGCGGATCTCAACAGCACCACCAACTTGGCGAGCATGACTTATGAGCAGCTCCAGGCTCGCTTCGAGATGGGGGTCTCCCGTGAGAAGTTTGAGAAGCTCATCGTCCCCGCGTGGGACGCCGCCAAGGTGAACGCGGGCCGGGCCAGCCTCGCCAAGGCCGAGGAGGTTCGTAAGATGAGCACCACCCTGCCGGAGGCGCAGGTTGAGGCCGCCCTGTCCGCCATGAAGATTACCAAGAAGGACAACCCGGAGGAGTACGCCACCTTCACGCTGGGCTTGCAGGCCCGCATCATTCAGCAGGGGGCGTCGACACCAACGGAGAAATTCAAGGTGCTGCTCGACATGGTCAACGAGCGCGTGGTCTACGACAAGGCGGAGGTCTGGGGCGGCACGGATGCAGAGCTGCCGGCGACGGTGCTCATGCGCGACAAGGGCAAACTCGAGACCATGGCCGCAGATCTGGACGTCCCCCGCTTCCAGCGCGAGCTGTTCGTCAGCGCCACGCCGCAGATTATGCTCAGCCTCAGGGGCTCGGGCATGCCGCTTTCTCGCGACAGCATCAGTGCGGTCTTCAAGGCGCTGACCAACGTGCACCCGTCGCAGCAACGCGGCTTCCTGCTCAATTCAGGCAGCATGACAGCCTACCTCCAGTCCAAGGGTAAGAAGCCCACCCCGGCCAACCTGCGTGCGCTGTGGGAGGCCAAGATGGCACAGGGCATTACAGAGGCGGAAGAATGACCGACAAGCTCCTCGACTTCTCGACGGTGGACCCTCTTGCGCTCGACGGACCCGAGCCGCTGACGAAACCCAATCGACAGCCGTCCCCCTCGGAGGACGGCGTCCTCGATTTCTCCACGGTCAATATCGACAGCCTGCCCAACCCCGGCCTGAGCCACAACCTGCGTGCGGGCCTGGAGACGTCCCCGGCTGAGGCGCAGCGGCAGCGTAGTCTGTCCCAGCGTAGTGGCCTGCCGGTCCCGCTGGTGCAGGCAGACGACGGCGGGCTCGAGAAAATGCTCAAGGCGCAGGAGCTCGAGCGCAAGTTGCTCAACGCGCCGTACACAACCCGCTGGATGGACGAGCCCATGAAGGCCTCCATCGCAGCCGACAGCGTCGACATCTTGACCAAGACCGAAGACAACATGCGGCGCTTGGCCTCCGGCGTGCTGTCCGTCTACGGCAACCTGCAGCAGTTCGTCGATCTGGTCACCCGTGAGGCCAGCGGCGCAGCCGCCAGCCTGATTGATCGCCCTATCGACGCACTCTTCGGCACGACGACCCGCGAACGGAAGAACGTCGGCCTCATCACCGCTGTGTCGCAGCTCGCCGATGGGGTGGCTGAGGCCCTTGGCTTTGAGCCCGTATTCCAGGAGACCCAGAAGTGGCTGGCGGATGACGCCGCCATCAGCCAGTCCATGGGTGTGCGCAAGGATCTCGACATCGGCGTCATGGACGTCGTCGACGACCCGACGCGCTTCGGTGGCTTCCTGGCGCAGATGATGGCGGGATCCGCAGCGGAGACCGCTCTGTCCATCCTGGCCATGCCCGTCGCCTTCATGGGCGTTGAGAGCCGACTGGCGGAGGACCGTGCACACAACGATGGCCGTAAGGAGGCGTCTCTGTTCGATCTCGTGGCGGTCATGCCCGAGGCCGCCGCCGTCGCCTTCCTCGACCGGTTGGGCGGCAAGGCGATGTTTGGCCTCTTCGATGAGGCGCTGAAGGGCACCTCCGTCACCGAGGTGCTCAAGAGCATTATGAAGTCCAGCTTCAAGGAGATGGGCACGGAGGCGATCCAGGAGCCGCTCGAGCTCCTGGCGGGCACGCTGGGCACCAAGAAGGGGGTGCCGGGTGTGGAGGAGTTTGGCGTCGCCGCGCTGGGCGGTGCCATGGGCGGCTTCGGCATGGGCGGTGCGATCCGCAGCGTCACCGCCCCCATCGAGGCCCGCGCCCGTGCACAGCAGGCGGACGAGCGGGTCAAGATGATCCGCGAGATCAACAACGCAGACGTCGACCTGCGCAACAAGGCCCCCGACCTGTACGCGGACTATCAAGGTGGCCTGATGCGCGATGCCGGCGTCGACAGCGTGCGCGTGAGCCAGGAGGGCCTCGTCCTACTGCAGGAGCAGATCGACAACCCGGAGACGGATCCGGCGCTGCGCGATAGCCTGCGGCTGATGCTCGAGGACAAAGCCGCCGCCGCTGTTGCCGGGGACGGCGTGGATCTGAAGCCGGAAGAATTTTGGGCGTTGCCCCAGGAGACGATCAACACGCTGGCGGAGCACGTCGCGCTGCACGCCTCCGACTACTCCGCCGCCGAGGCCAAGGAGATCGCCGAGATCACCAAGATGGCCGCCGCTCCCGGTTTCATGGAGGAGGTGCAGAAGCGCGTCACCGAGGCCGCCGGCAAGGACGAGCTCAGCCTCGAGATCGAGAAGCAGCTCATGGACACGGGTGGTGCGCTGGCGGGAGATCCTGCCGCAGCTCGCGCCGCCGCCCAGCAAATGTCCGCCGCCTTCGCCACCCTGGCGGAGCGCAGTGGGATCTCGCTGGACGTCATCAAGAAGCGGTTTATGCCCCGGATCCAGAAGGAGGATCTCGCGGTGACGGGCCCGCTAACCTACGAGCAGGTCGACCGCCGCAAGCTGGATTTCAGAGACGTGACCAAGCGCGTACCCGGCATGGCTGAGGCCGCCGCAAAGCGGCAGCGCGGAGAGATCACCCCGGAAGAGTATCAGGCCGAGATCGACAAGTTGAAGACGGTGCTGCCCTTTGAGTTCGTCCCCGAGCCGGCGACGGATCAGGAGATGTTTGCCGCCCTCGCTGAGAATAAGCGCGATAAACTAAACAAGGCGGACCAGATCCCGGTTGGGCATCGCGTCGGCCTCCGCCTGGACATCCCCGCGTACACCGGATCCGGCGTATGGGTGCCCACGATCCACAATACGCCGGTCGGCAACGTCCACGTTGCCGCAGCGAAGATCAACAACGTCGACATGACGCCCACCGAGGGTGAGCAGCGCAAAGCCGGCGGTGTGTCGCAAGGCGCGGCTAAGGCCCCCTTCGCCCGCATCGACGGCGACTTCGTCAACGCCGACGTCGAGGCCATCGTCAAAGAGGCGCAGGCTGCCCTCGAGGATCCCGCCTGGACGCAAGTTGGTTATGATCCCGAGCGCCACTCTTTCTTCTATGACCGCGCCACCGGGAGGCCTGTACTCTCCGCAGACGAGGTGCTGCAGGTTGGTCCGCTGGTGCTCGCCAAGAACGCCCAATTCGGAGAGGCCGGCAACTTCCTCTTCCAGGCGGTGGAGCTGCGCAGCGGCGAAGAGAAGCTCGAGATCTCCGGCAAGAACACGCTAGACATCGCCCGAGCACTGGAGACGCGGACCCGCGCCAAGTACGGTACTATCGAACGCAACGACCGGAGCGACGCCGCCCGCGATAAGATCGCCGGCTGGATGATGGAGGAAGTCCTCTTTGAAATGCGCCCCGGTAACGAGGCGAAGTCGGGTGTGGGTTGGTACTCGTGGAAGTTCCAGCAGGCGCTGGACAACTTCGGCCAGAAGCACGCCGTGCTTGTGGATCCCGCTGTCGCAGCCGCGTCCCCGTTTGGCACGACGCAGAACGCCCGCAACTTCCTCACCGCTTTGATCGCGGTTACCTCTGACGGGCAGAAGGTCGCGCAGAATTTCCTGTACGCCGACCGGCTGTTCACGGAGTTCCTCGAGACCGGCACGATGAAGACCGACTTCACGTTTGGGGGCGACCGCAACACGTCGATCCGCACCAACGTACAGAACATCCTTGATCAATCCGCGAAGTATGGCTTCGAGGAGATGCACACGCGCCTTCTCGCTGAGGATACGATCACCAACTTGAAGAAGGCCGCCAAGGCGGAGGGCATGGAGTTCAACGCACAGATCCCTGCGGCCAAACGGCTGCCTCTGGCGTCGATCATCTATGGGCCAAAGCTCGGATCTTTCTACGCCAACCTGATGGGCAGCCACGGCTACCTAACCATGGATCGCTGGTGGACGCGCACCATCAACCGGTATCGGGGGACACTCTCCTCCGCTCCGACGCGCACTGGGCTCGACCGCTTGAAGGAGCTGGTCGCAAAGGACAAGCGGTTGAATAAGCCGGCGCAGGAGATCTCCGACGACGAGGTGCTGAGCTACGCCGCTGAGTATGCGAACAGCTACAAGGCAAAGAAGTACAAGAACGGGACCGAGATTGAGAAGGCCGCCAATACGATCTGGAAGGCGGCCAACGGTTTGAATGATCAACCGTTCAATACGAGTGACCGGGGCTTTATGATCGACGCTGTTGCGCGAGCGCAAGAGCTGCTGCGTGAACAGGGACTCGACGTATCCATCGCCGACATCCAGGCAATCCTCTGGTACTACGAGAAGCGCCTCTACGCCGAGCTCGGTGCGCGAGCCACCGCCGACATCAGCTACGCGGAGACGGCAAAGGCCGTCGTCGCGGGTAAGGTGGAGGAGGACGCCGCAGGCGACGAAGACGGCGAGATCGAGGGGCCCGATGGCCAGATGATTGCGCCGGGGGAGGATAAGCCCACGGACCCCATGATGGTGGAGAAGGCGCGAGAGAGCGCCTGGAAAGAGGGGCAACGCGGCTTCACCCTGGACAGCATCTACGCAGTCGCGGAGCAACACACCAAGCGCCTGCACGACATCATCACGGAGGCTGCCCGCACTGTCGAGGGGGCCACCCCTCTCCTCGCTGCGCCGAAGGACCGGAAGACGGCAGAAGAAAAACTGGTGCGCAAGGATTACGACGGGCCGCACCGCATCACGGACATCGTCCGCTCGGGGATTTCGCTGGCCACCGCCGAGGGCAACGGCGTCGCCGTGCAGAGTATCATCGACCAATTCGGCGCGGAGAACGTCATCGACCAGGGGTGGACGGTATCCCCCGCCGGCTACGCCAGTAGGTCGATGCTGGTCCGGTTCGAGGACGGCGTCGTCGGTGAGATCCAGATCCTGACCGAGCCGATGCGTATCGCTATGTGGCCGAATAAGGACGGCGGGCTCGGGGGGCATGAGCTGTATGAAGAAGCGCGGGCCCTCCCGAAGGGTGACCCGCGCATCGTCGAGCTCGAGTACGAGCAGGCGAAGCTTTATTTGGCCGCGGCTTCCGAGGATCCGCTGATGGGGGCGCTGGTCTCCGCCGGGATCTTGGACAGCGAAGCCGTGGGGAACAGCGTGGCAAAGGCGGCAGCCGAAATCGGCTTCCCGCTGGACACCACTTCCGCCCGGTGGACTTCGCTCCAGGACGCCGCTCCGCTGGACGTGATGGCGTATGCCCTGGCTCCGACGAGCACCGCAGGCCGGCCTTCCCAATCAATCAATTCCATGGCGAGTTCTCCTTCCACTCAAAGTGTACCATCGTCAGCCACTGACGTCCAGTACCAAAAAGCGCGGGGGTCAATTGATTTCCGCGATATGTCGGACATTGTAATCCGCCTTTATCAGGCTGAAAACCTTTCTACGTTCCTGCACGAGAGCGGCCACCTGTATCTCGAGATGCTGGCCGCCCTGGCCACTGACCCGTCCGCGCCGGCCCAGCTCCAGCAGGACTGGCAGGCGGTCCTCGACTGGATGGGGGTCAAGGACAAATCCGAGATCACGCCCGAGATGCACGAGAAGTGGGCGGAGACCTACGAGGCCTACCTACGCCAGGGCAAGGCCCCGAGCACTGGGCTCAAGGCGGCCTTTGACAAGTTCACCGCGTGGCTGACCTGGATCTACAAGAGCATCTCCCAGATTGGCGGCGGTCGCGTCGAGCTCACGCCGGAGATCCAGGAGGTCATGGACCGGCTGCTCGCCACCGACCGCGAGATCGAGGAGGCCCGGCAGCTCACCGGCATGACCCCCGCCTTCAAGAGCGCGGAGGAGATGGGGCTGACGGAGGAGGAGTACGCGGCATACCGCGCATCCTACGAAGACAGCAAGGCCTCCCAGCAGACGGAGCTCGTGCAGGAGACCTTCGCGGAGGTGCAGCGCGAGACCACGAAGTGGTGGAACGACGAGCTCGAGGCGGAGACCAACATCGCCATGGAGCGGCTGGAGACGGATCCCGTCTGGATCGCCCGCGCCGCCCTGCAGCATGACACGACGCCGTCCGGTGCGGCCCTGCCGGAGACCATCCCCGAGGGGCTGAAGCTCAGCAGCGCCGACGCGCAGGGCCGGCAGCTTCCTGGCGGCACGCAGCTCATCCGCAAGACGGGCACCAGCGCGGACGGCCTCGCCGAGATCTTCGGCTACAGCAGCGGCGACGAGCTGCTGACCGCCCTCGAGCACATGCCCCGCGACGCCGCCGGCAAGTTCCACACCGCCGCCAGCTTCGCCCGCCAGCAGGCGGAGAAGGTCATGCGCGACCGGCACGGAGATCTCCGGGATCCCGCGACGATGGCGTCGGAGGCGCTGCTCCGCGTGCACTCCGCTCGGCAGGCGGACGTCCTCGAGAAGGAGCTGCTCGCCCTGGCCAAGCTCAGCAATCAGAGCCGCACGGTCAACAACCGGATCCTCCGCGCCGCCGCAGCTCGCATCATCGCCGGCAAGCGTGTCGGCGACATCGAGAGCGCGGGCAAGTACCTGAACGCCGAGCGCCGGGCTGGGCTGAAGGCTGCCGAGGCTATCGCCAAGGGCGACACGCAGGCCGCCTTCGAGCACAAGATGCAGCAGATCCTCAACTTCCATCTCTACCGCAACGCCCGCGACGCGAATGTTGCCAGCGAGAAGATGATCAAGCGGCTGCGCGATTTCCAAAAGCGTAAGATGGATCCGAAGACGACGCACCCGATTTTCATCCAGCAGCTCAAGGAGCTCGTTGGTGGCGTCAACTTGCGCGGCAAGATGACGGAGGAGCGGATCTCCCGCATGTCCGCCCAGACCCTGAACGACTGGGCGAAGCAGCAGAGCAAAGACTTCGGCGCGAGCTTCCATATCGCCGCCGAGCTCGAGGAGGCGCTGAGCCGCCCCAACGTGCAGTCGATGACGATGGACGAGCTCACCGGTCTGCACGACACGGCGGTCAGCATCTACAAGCAGGGCCGGCGGTACGCACAGGCGGAGATCAATCAGTTCAAGAGCATGGTCACCACCCTGACCACGAGTATCCGCTCGAACGCTCGTAAGATCTCCAACCCTGTGCTCGAGCCCGACTGGGCGGACGGCATCAAGGAGTGGGGCCGGCAGTACATGGCGTCGATGCGTACCATGTCCAGTCTCGCCATCGAGCTCGACGGCGGCGAACGTGGTGCCATATGGACCGCGACGTACCAACGCATCAAGCAGGCGGATGACCGCTACCAGGACCGCAGCCAGCGGGCCGGCAAGGAGCTGCAGGAGATCCTCAGCGCCTACACCCTGCAGGAGCGGATGGGCTTCTATAAAAAGAAGTTCATCCCCGAGGTGGGGCAGTCCATGTCCCTGAACGCCCGCCTCGCGGTGGCGCTCAACATGGGCAACGCCGGCAACGCCCTCGCGCTGGAAAACACGTTCAGCCCGGAGCAGGTCATGGCTATTGCCAGCACGCTCACCTCCCGCGACTGGGACGTCGTCGAGAAGCTCTGGACGCACGTCGATCAATACTGGGGCGAGCTCGCCGACCTCGAGGAGCGCACCACGGGCGTGCGCCCGAAGAAGGTGGACCCCTCGCCGTTCACGGTGAAGACGGCGGACGGCAAGACCCGCAAGCTGGCCGGCGGCTACTACCCGCTGGTCGGGGATCCGCGCCTGAACGCTGCGGCGAAGGATCACTTCGAGCACAGCAATTCGCTCGAGGGTTTCCGCGAAGGCGGGCGAGCGAAGGCCAACACCAAGCACGGTTCGACCATCGAGCGCACCGGCTTCGGCGATAAGAAGGTCTGGCTGGATCTCGGCGTGCTCTTCTCTCACGTCGACGGCGTACTCAAGGACATCGAGCTGCGCGAGGCCGTCCTCGAGGTAGACAGGATCCTGAACAGCAAAGACTTCATCGCCGCCGTCCAGGAGGCCAAGGGTGGATCCCTCGCCTATCACAGCATGATGAAGGAATGGCTGAAGAACACCGTGCAGGGTGCGCCCGTTCCCGTCGACTGGCTAGAGAAGAGCGTCAACTACATGCGGACGGGCGCGTCCCTGGCGGAGATGGGCTTGAGCCTGCGCACCATGCTGCAGCAGCCGCTCGGCCTGACGTCGACCATCGCGTTGATTGGGGAGAAGTACACTGCCATCGGCGTCGGCAAGTTCATGGCCGAGCGTGGGGCTGCGGTGCAGTTTGTCATGGAGCTCAGCCCGTTCATGCGGAACCGTGGCGCGACCTTCAACCGAGACGTCCGTGACGCGCAACGCATGATGGGTGCCGCCGGCTTGAAGACCGCCGTGGTCAATAACGCCTTCAAGGGGATCCAGTACCTCGACATGGCCGTCTCCATCCCGACGTGGATTGGCGCGTTCGAGCAGGCCGTAGATCAGATGGGCGACACTGTGGATCTGCAGCGTGCCGTCGACATCGCCGACGACGTGGTGAGCCGCACGCAGGGTACGGGCCTACCGAGGGATCTGTCTAACATCCAGAGCGGCGGCGTGTGGAAGCGGCTGTTCACCATGTTCTATTCCTACTTCAACGCCTACCACAACCTGCAGAGCAATATGTGGAAGGACGCCCGGCGCACGGGATCCCCCGCCGGCTGGATGCGCTTCGCCCGGCAGCAGCTCTGGGTGACGATCATCCCCGCGCTGGCGACGGCGTTCTTCTTTGGCGACGATCCGAAGGACGACAAGTGGCAGACGCTGCTGCGGGCCTACGGCGGCGCGGTCGTGGGTAACGCCTTCGCCGGGCTGGTTGGTCTGCGCGACGTGGCCAACTCGCTGGTCTCCGGCTTCGACTACCAGATCAGCCCCGCGCAGAACGTGCTGGGCAGCATCGGTAAGGCGATCAAGCAGATCGAGCAGGGCGAGGTTGACGGCCCCTTGATCAAATCCCTGCTGATGATGAGCGGCTACCTGCTGCACTTGCCGGGCACGCGGCAGGCGGCGCGGGGTGTCCATTACCTCATGGAGGAGGGCTCCAGCGAGCTGGACACGTTCGAGGGCTGGTGGCGCTTGCTGGTCACTGGCCCTAAGCGGGACTAACAATGTTAACCAATCATACAATATTAGCAGGGAATAACGGCCAAAACAGCCACAAGCAGGGGACTGGCCTTTTACATAATTTTAGTGTATAAATCCTTTCATGTTTAGGAGCCTGTAAATGACAATTGCTTCGGAAGACGCCCGGTCTGGACC
>Ga0070745_1001838_pt1 | contig 11588 bp, 26 predicted proteins | sample VirMetDEL_Mar_4_FD_77438 | JGI IMG/M metagenome (GOLD analysis project Ga0070745, IMG submission 77438) | Aqueous microbial communities from the Delaware River and Bay under freshwater to marine salinity gradient to study organic matter... | ecosystem: Environmental > Aquatic > Marine > Coastal ...
AGAAGTCAACGGGCTACTATCCCCTTATAGGGTTTCTACTACCAAACAAGGTCGCCGTTGGGGCTGACTCCACTTAGGACGGATGGAGCTTGCTTTGACTGAGACTACTGCCATGCCGTGGCCATGGGGGCCACCCCCCGTTGTACGTGTAGTCACATGAAGTTCAAAGTGCTACAAGAAGTATCCGTTGGAGCCATTGGTATTAAGGTGACTCGGAACTGATTCACTCCGTTGTTCCTCATTACCCGACCACCCAGCCTATTATACCATACATTCGCCCAAAAATCAAGACAATTCTTCCAAAAGTCGCACAAATGATACAACTATTTTCCGTGTGTAGTCAATGTGACGACAGATAGGAGGTGCTATTCCGTTGGATGAAAAAGGAAAAATTACGTAACGCCTTGCGGCGTAAGCACTTAAGTGTTCCGTTAAATGCAAGATGCCCTAAGTCGTTACTAGCAAACAAGTTATGAATATTTGGTATTTTTATCCGTTCCAGGCTTGTTTGAAAGCTAATGGTGGAGTTCTTGACAAAGAGGTGTTTTTGCAGGTCAAGAGAAAAGAGCTGAGAAAGAGGTGGGAAAGAGGTGAGATTTGTCATTTTCAGTCACTCGGACACGCTTAAAAGGGGGGTTTTCTGATTTTTTGCCCGATTTAGAGACGGGGAAACAGCCCTGGGCAGGTCAGCCGAACCCCTGTTCGTGTCGGTGGTCAAGGGCAGCGATTTCTGATAGTTTCCGAATTCGTGGTGGATTTTAGTTGATCGAAACCCTGCGACGTGCGATAACTATTTCCGTCAGAGGGGGACAGCAATCCCCTGAAGAACGAGAGCGATCAATCGCTCGGGACGATCTTTAACAATTTGAATTCCTTTGCAGAGCGGCAAGCCTGAAAGCCTAGACAGTATTAGGGCTTCCGTGAAAAGACCCTCCTTCCCGTCCCTACGGGATGAGAGACGCCAAGGCTGAAATATTGCCGGAAAGAGCGATAGGCTACCTCTACGTAGCAGGTGCAAAGAAGACTGAACCCGACAGTATAAAATGAGAAAATAGGGTAGTCGATGGAGCTAAACCATAGGCTGAAACTAATCAAATGGGGTTAGAACGAATTGAGAACGATAGAGATCCGGGTCCTCGGGTCTCTTGTGGACGACATTCGACCTAGTAATGCTTGCGATAGGGCTAGTCTTTGACAACGGTCTGAGCAAGTGACGTTTACCGCTAAACGGTGACGGTGGAAAATCCGTCTGTAACACATGCCAAGCGGGGAAAGTCGATATATTCTAACAACACTGAGTCAAAGCCTGAGACGGTGGCGACGATGTAGGTGAAAGCCTACGGGTGACGGGTGTCAACCAGTACCGGAAGTGCTGGTAGCTACCCAAACCCCCTATGCTTTTACTCTAAACGGAGAATAGAACGATGAAAGCGACGATCTTTTGCGAGGGTCATGAGTTCACGGGACGAGTCTTTTCCACCATGTACATGGATTGGGGTTTCGAGATCCAGCGAGACGGGGAAACGGTTTTCTACAATCCATGCTTCCTGAGTGCTGAGTCCTACGGATTCTACTTTGACGACATGGTCGAAGGCCAAGAGGAGGCGGAGGAGTGGAACTCGGACGATTGGCAATCTGCCATCATCGACCTGCTGGACGAAATGGCCCCGGATATGTGCGGGGACTTCAAGGCCATGCCTTGGTAACACGGAGAATAGAACGATGTTGACACTGAGTGAATTCAGAGCGTTTGAGCGAGAAGTGAAGACGTGGAGCGATTATGCTCTCAGAGCGGAGGCTAGACGATGTATTGAGATGTCAGAACATCAGGGGGGCGAGGAGAGCCATTTGAGTGAGGCGTTGCGAGACAAATTGTACGCAGTGAGTGCGGAGTTAACGAGTCGTGGAATCTACAAGCGTTCTTCGGCTTTCCTGGCCTTCATGGGATACTCACTTAATGGGAAAATGATTGAGCGTATTTAGAACCATCTAATCCTGCCGGATTTTGCTTGATCGAAATCCGCTGCAGGGCTAGATTGTTTTGAGTCAGACAACAATACACTTTTTGGAGCAAGAACGATGAAGGAATTAGCACGAGATAACGTCTACAACAACGAAAACGATTTCAATTCAGCCTTCACTTGGACGGTCTACGGGGAGGACGGCGGCGACTGGCTATGGGACAACGGAGAACAATATATCGGCGTCTGCCTCCATCGGGGTGGGGACGTGCGGGGCAACTACGGGGTGCCTGAATTCTACCGAGTGGGCGATGCAATCGCTGATACCGGCTTCATCGACTGGTCCATCGGGTGGTACTGTGAATCGGGACCCGATGAAGGGATGGTAGAGAAGATCAACGAAGAGTGTTCAGTAGGATACTATTCGAATCCTGGCCACCACCTCTATGAGCTGCTAGGTACGGAGGATTGCGAGTGGATCAACGGTGCTGCCAATGTGGAAACGGAGGATGGAACCTACGTTGTCCACCCAACCTACTACGGGGGAGACGTGGGGCCGGAAGTGTTGGACCTGCCAAGCGACGGCTCGGGATACCTATGTGACGTGTCAATCGACACTGAGACATGGCTCGAAGCGGTGCTGGAATCGGGTGATGCTGAGAAGATCACCGAAACGGTCTGCACGTTTGCCGATGTGCTAGGGATCGAGAACCCGGAATGGGATAACTCGGAGGGCGTCGACAAGATCCTGCAGACAATCCACGCTTTCGACAACCACTACGGAAGCGACACAGCTAAAACAATAGCTGAAGAGCTGGAGTTAAGCATTTCGCCAGAACTACCAGAGATTGTGCGGAGGGAAATAGAAGAACTTCACCGCAAGCTAGTAGGATTGATCGAGCGAGTGGCGGCGGGTAATGACGAGTACGATACCGATGAGATCGAGGAACTAATGGATCAAATCGGCTAGTGGCCCCAAGCAAGGGACCCCGAAACGGGTCCCCGACTTGGTATCACTTAAGCAACAGAAAGCACGCACCACAAGGAGAAGTACAATGAACGATTCCGACAAGATCGACCTAGCCGACACGATTGAATCTGTAGGTAGAAATGTCGCCCTCTATGCAAGGCGGATTGCTGAGGACCCAAATGACCGTAACCTTAAGCACTGGTTGACGGGAATCAACGCAGAACAGACCCTGCTTAGCAGGCTGGTTGAGGCACTGGAAAACCAAGTACCTTCTGCCCGACAAGGAATGGCCCAATGAAAAAGCAAGTCAAACTAATCAACGGCAAATGGGGTGGACTCTATACCAAGTGGGAAGATTCTGCCCAAGAGTATCAGGAAAGCATGTTCCCTAAAGGTGAGGACCAACTATGCTGCGGGCTCGATGCAACCTCAGATTACCCCGAAGCGGTAGTTCTTAGCGACTCTACAGATGACTGGAACACTTACAGCATCCTGTTCGACATGTTCGAGGCGGGACAAGTCGACGAGGAGCGGTTCGCAAGGGAGTTCGTATTCCCGAGCGGTAAAGTTGTCAAATTGTAAGGGCGGGGGTCTCGGCCCCTCGTCCTCGGACAGACTCCAAACACACCACACACATATCGACTTCGAATGCCACTAGAGTTTAAACATTTACCAGCCTTGGGAGGGCAACATCATGAAGGTTTCAATCCACGGTCCCAATCTCGCGGATCAGTCCAAGGGGCAGTACGTTATCCACGCTGCCAGCTGCCGAGACAATGAGAGGGTTCGCCACTTCGCTGGCGGTCAGGTGGAGCCATTCACATTCGATGCACAGAGCCGCGAGCAGTGTGCTCTGGCGGTGTACGAGGATCAGATCGAAGGAGGCGAGTGCGATCTTGAAACAGCACTGGCGGACATACATTTCTGTCCATGCTGCAAGAAACTCAAGTAGATTTTTCAACTTCAACAAGGGCCCCTTCGGGGGCCGCCGTTGGACTCACTTCTTTCCTAGCACGACAAGGACAGACATCATGGCTACTATCGAAACCAGCATCTTCGACACTCTGATCGTCATCACTTTCGAGAACACGGCGATCAACACAATCTCCAGCATCGTCTGCGTCGACCGCGACGTACTCGCTGAGCAGTTGGAGTACATCGAGGAGCAGGATCACCTCACTCTGATCTCTGCCACTAACGCAGCAGTCGCTCGCGTGGCAGGTTCGCGATCTTCTTTTCCAGTGCATGAGCTGCACTCGCTGGAAAGCACGCAAATCGCTCCAACTCCTGCCAAAAACTGTTGAATTGAATCAGCACCGAACAATAACCTGAATCTAAAACCACATCTTGTTTGAAAAAAACAAAATACAGCTTGACTGAAACGAGACAATGGTCGATAACTAGAAACGTCAGAGAGACAAACACAAACCAAGGAAACGAGAGAATGATTACTTACCAAACACCGCCGAGAGCCTACTTTGCCAGCCTGACTGACTACAACAACGGAGTCATCCATGGGGTATGGGTCGACCTGACCATGGGAGTCGAGCATGTCGAAGAGGAGATTCAAACCATGCTTGAAGCATCCCCGACGGCCAAGGAGACAGGTGAGACCGCCGAAGAGTGGGCTGTTCATGACCTGGAAGGGCTGGGTAGCATCATCGAACACGACATTGACGAGCTGTGCGAAATGGCCGAGGGGGTGGACGAATACGGCCAAGCCTACATCGAGTTTGTCCAGAACTACGGTAACTCGCTCGTCAGCGAGTTCATCGACAGCTACCAAGGAGAGTATCGCACCGAGCTAGACTTTGCCTACGAGCTGGTTGACTCGACCGGGATGCTGGACGGAGTTGACCCCAGCATTGCCCAATACTTTGACTATGACAAGTTCGCTCGCGACCTGTTCATGTCTGACTATACCATGCTCGATGGACACGTGTTTTGGGACAACTTCTAATACAACTCCTTGGATTGGGGTCGGGGTTGACTCGACAACCTCGGCCCCTCCTTTTCACCGACCAATAAGGACAAACATGACACACGTAAAAATCAAAAGCAATCCAAACGGCGGGTACGACCTGTTACTGATCGTGGACAATGAAGTGACAAAACGCGAACACTGGGACTCACGCCGGGACGCCATGGCATCAGCCAATCAATGGGCTAACATGTTGTGCCTAGATCAGTCAGCGTTCGATCCTAAGGACGATGACTACGACGGATACGACCAATTCCTGCAAGAACTTTACGACCAAACCAAGTAAGCAATCAAGCCAAGGAGCAAAAGCAATGAGAAATCCAAACGTAGAGATCAAGACCAACCTCAGCAAGTTGACCGAAGGCAGCAGCCGATTCGGTGGCCTCAAGTCAATCCATGCCATGCAAGGAGACGATGAAGATACTGCAATCCTGACGGCCACAAACGGCAAGGCGATGGCAATCGTCAAAAGCCTCGGCCATATCCCAAGCGAGCAAGCACTGGCAATCCCAGCCAAGATTGCCGACCGTGGAAAAACCAAGGCGGACAAATCAATCAAGCTGGACGGTGAGACATGGAGCGATGGCAAGAAGATCGAAGATGCCGAGCGTGGAAACTTCCCCAATGCACGGGACGCTGTGGAAAACAGCGGAACGCTTGACGGTTACAAGACAGTGGTCATCGATGTTGACCAGCTGGCACTACTGATGGATGCGGTAGCTCATCGTTCGGGGGGAAGGAAGGTAAAGCTATCAATCAAGGATAATAATCACCAAGTCATCGTACATGGAGACGGAAATGCTGGCGTCCTGATGACATGCACAATCGATGAAAGGAAGCTAAACCTGGACGAGTACAAAGAAACCATTGGAGAATTCAAGCGGTCATGGGATCGCTGCCACACACCGACACAACTTCAGTCAAAAGTGGCGGGGGAGTAAGTGATGGAGATATTGAAGAAAAGCGTATATGTGACGGGTTATCTCAGCAAGGCCGAGCAGGCCGCATTGGAATTCAACCGAGGGGAGATTGAAACGGAGGACGAGATTGCTGAGCGATGGACGGCTAGGGTCCAGCCGTATGGGGATGACAACTGGCTTGTCATGCTTTATGATTACTACGGAAATGAGCTAGGATCGCTGCCATTTACTACCGAATTAGTGTTCGATCAAAACGGGAGTTTATTATCATGCAAACTGAAGTAGACAAAGCAATCAGCACAATGACATCAGGTCCGACCAAGAGGATGCTGGCCAGGAACCTACCAACAGAACATAGGGTCAACTTCTCACTCTACACACGACACGCATTGATGACCGTGGACGGATATGCAGAATTCGACGGTGAACATCTTTGGGTTCGCAGCAAGAGCATGGTGAGCAGCGTAATGCTCGACGCTGACGCCGAGGTTGATGCGTGGGAACTTTATTATACGCTTGAGGGAGAGCGCAAGGTCAAACTAATGGTCAGCCATGTAGCACGGGAGAAGTTCCTAAATGATTGAGACAATACTGGAGACCGCTGCTCTGGGAGTGGCGGTCGTTGTCCTCGGTTTTGTAATTCAAACTATCGCGTGGAGAATCAGCCATGGCAGTGATGACTAAATTCAAGAGACTGGAAATCGGAGAACAGTTTGTGTTTGCCGACATCGTGAGGAATGGAGAGCCTTCATTCAGCAGATGGATCAAGGCGGATACTAAATGGTATCAGCACGCCGAGACGGGAGAGGGATTCAAGATTGACTCGGTCAATACAGTGGTCATACTCATCAAGGAGGAGGATGAAGATGAATAGGACAGTGCATGTAGGAGTTTACAAGGGAGAGGTTGTGAGATCGGTTCACATTGACTGGGACGGGGAGACTGGATACGACTACTACATCCTCCCCAAGAAGGCCATAGAGAAAGCCACGAGGCACCTTAGAACGGTAGATATCTACGACAAGGACGAGCTGGCAGGAATTGCAGTAGCCAGTGCCTTTCCAGGTGCAAGACTTTCAGAACATTACGCTGGACCTGGGCAAGCCTACAGGAACTACCCAAGCGTCCTTGCATACGGAAGACATGTTGTAATTGTTTCGGATTGGGGGTACGACATATGAAAAAGAAGTACACTATTTTCGCGTCGTGGGAGATCTGCGGGATGATTGAAATTGAGGCCGAAAGCATTGAGGAGGCCATGAGGATAGGCGAGGATGAGACTCCACTTTCAGAATACAATGATGCGTTTGTGGAAGATTCATTTTTTGTCGATGAGGCATTGGTCAGAGACTATAACGGAGAATAACATGAACATATTCGCACTAAGCACTAATCCATGGGTGGCGGCGACCATGCACTGTGACAAACACGTACCCAAGATGGTCATCGAGATCTTCCAGCAGCTGGGTTCAGCTGTTCGACGGCATGGTGCCACTGACAGCATGATGCCGCTAACGCAGAAAGGTACGCCGCTTAGGGGCGGCTACCATAATCACCCATGCACACGATGGACAGGTGATTGCCGAGGCAACTACCTATACGCTCAGATTATGGGTACGGCCTTATGCCGAGAGTTCGAGATGCGATTCGGGAAGAAACACGCAAGCGAGTTCGGTATCAAGCAGCTGGGGCAGCGTAGGTTTGTGGAGCTGCTTCCTCCAGGCAAGCGTACACCGTTTGCTCAGGCTATGCCAGACGAATACAAATGCAGTGACGGAGTCGAAGCGTACCGTCGATACTACATTGAGGACAAGGCACGGAATATTGTTTTCGAGTACAATCGTGGAAGGGAAATGCCACAATGGTTAAGAGAAGGAATTCAGATGTCATCAGAATATTGCTGCTAGGTATGCCGATTATCATTTCCGGAATAATGTTGGCTTCTGGAATCAAAATACAAACGGAGGACAAGATGAAAAACAGGATCAAAGACTTCTACAAGGACGTGAACGAAGAAGACCTGAAGAATCAGGAGGAGGAAAGCAAAGAGCCACCCAAGATTACGCAAGGCCAGTGGGTTACTGTTCACATATGCTACGGAGGCAGCATCGTGGATTCAGAGGATGAGATGAGCGGAATCCATGTTGTCATTGGAAAGATGGCGTTGAGCGACATCATGGTGGAGAGAATGAAGCAGGGGATTTATGGCGAAGTCGAGTCGATGAGCATGAGGATTGAAGAGGAGGGAAAATCAAATGGCTAATAACGGAATGAAAAGTCCAGGCTGGAAGAAGCTACTCGGACTCTGCCGTGCGATCAAAAAACGCGAACTCACTAAAGATGATTTTGGCCTGTACGATGTTGGACGGGAACATCAATTAGCCTATACGTATCTTGTGGGATTGTATACAGAAGACATCGGAGAGAGAGCTGCCAAGTGTATCAACGAACTGCACATGATCAGGAAGTTCCAGGTTAAGAACAACGATTATGTCGCCAACAAGGAAGGGAAATACAGGACGCCAATCGGCAGAGAGCCGGGGAGCGGAAGGATCGACGATGACTCTATTCGCAAGGCTGTTAAAATGATCATGAATGGAGAAACGATTGCCAGTGCCTCGTCAGAAATCGGATGTGCCATGAGCAATCTTGGAGAAGCGTTGAGGATCAGGTACAAGTTCAGCCCGATTGAGTTCATCAGGACGAAAAATGCCAATCTGGGGAAGAAGTTTGTAGACATGAAAAAAGCTGGAAAGAGCTGGAACCAAATCGCACGAGAGCAAAAGTGCGGAGTGGATTCGGTAAGACGCAGAGTAGATTCGTATACGAACTTTTTGAGTCAAGGGAAGCCTTTGGAAATGAAATTCAGCAAGGAGCTAAAGGAAGTCATGGGGTGGAAATGATTCTTGATTGACAAACGGATTTTGCGTAACTACCATGAGGAAGGCGGTGGCTGGTGCGGAGCGAAGCAGCTAAGCTGGTGGAGCGTAGTCCTCATGAGTATCACCATGCTGCAAACTGGAGTGCGACTGGTGCTAGACGGAATGACCTCTTCCGTTAAACGGTAATGAGCAACGGGGGGTCGGGACAGGCCCCGACAAGACCAGAAGAAATAAACATAAAGGTGAGTTCACATGCCTAATGGAATCCAACGTATTGCTGGAATAACAGGGTTAAACCCTATCTCGGAACATGAGCTTTTTAGAGACCACAATCCACTTAAGGAAGTTGGAGGGTTTGCACATGACTTCGCGAAAGGTGCCGTGCAAGAAAGAAAGCAAATGCAAGCCGAGGCCATGATGATGGCTAGATCAGAAGGCTTGACTTTCGATGAGGCCTTCGCTAAGATCAAGGCCCTAAAAAAAGAAAGGGCCATTGAGAGTGGGTACACTGGCCTGTTCGGAATAGCCTGCTTAGTATTTGCTATTCCGTTAATTGTTATGACTTCGATCTTTGACGAGGATTAGATCATGGGACATCTCATACTGATCAACGGTATGCCAAGAAGTGGGAAGGATACCGTCGGAGGACTCATCTCATATGTTTTCGGTGCCAGCAAAGTCAAGATGACTGACCCCATCGATGCTGCCTTCAAAAACCTGTTTGGCCTTGAGGATTGGCAGTTTCTAATGCTGAGAGAGGAATTCAAGGAGGCTCCGCTGCCGATTGGAGACATCGACCATGGAGTATCATTAAGAGATTTCTATATCAGATTCTCCGAGGATTTCATGAAGCCGTTAATGGGGGACGGCATCTTTGGTCATCTCGCAGCCAAGAGGACACATGAACTTCTTCAGCTAGGCAACGTAGTTGTTACTGACTGTGGTTTCAATCGTGAGGCACAAGCATTACTGGACGAGATTGGTGAAGACTTTGAAGTTTGGGGCATCACTGTGGAGCGTGATGGTTGCACATGGGATTCCAGAGAGCCTGTTGATTTCTGGGCGTTAGAAGTTCCCAGCATTGTGATTGAGAACAACGGCTCTGTTGAAGAGCTGGAGCAGATTGTGGTGGAGGTTTGCCAAGAGCATTTCGGAATCACATGTAGCTATGATTGGATTAAAAGTGAGCTGTCAGGAGATGTTTAGTGTTAGGAGATGCCGTGTTTCGAGAGACGACTTCTGTTTTGTATGAAGGTTACGAGATAAGCTACATGGACTGGAAGACGACTGAGCGGTGCATTGTCCACAGTCCTGGCAAGGACGACTACTATTTTGATGGAACAGCCCTAGAGTGCTTCCAGTGGATTGACAATAGAATTGAGCATGTGCTTGATAGCACACGCAGAGATTACCTGAAAGAGAGAGGTGAGCTATGATGTACAATTACGGATCGCACGGCAAGGGCGACATTGTCGCACTGATTGGCATCGAGGCAGTTGGTGAGCGGAACATGACTGAGGTTCTTGACTGGCTTAGTGACATGATTCGCAAGCACGATCCTCCCGCTGAGATTTACATCGCGGACATGAAGGCAGTCAACGAGGATGGCGATCTTGAGACGTTCAGCGTCATTGATTCTCCGTTTTGTATGCAGGGTGGGAGTTCGTAATGCAAGACATGTTGATGATTGGAGTTTGCATTGTGGTAACTATCCTGATGTGCATCATTACGTATGAAAACCTAAGGAAGTAAGATGAAATTTAAGAAGCTAAACGACTCTGCGGTATCGCCTACAAAATCAAATACATTTGATGCTGGCTGGGACCTTTACTCGCTCGAACTTGTCTCGCTACCTCCGGGAGGACGAGAAATTGTCAGCACTGGTATTGCTTTTGACGTTCCTCAGGGCTATGTTGGTTTGATCTGGCCTCGATCAGGCAACGCTGCTAGATGCGGAATCGATGTTCTTGGTGGAGTGATTGACAGTGGTTATCAGGGAGAAGTAAAGGTCATCTTGATCAATCACGATATGAATTTTAGCTACACAGCAAAGTCGGGATCACGAATAGCACAAATTGTATTCCAGCCGATTCTCATGACTTCTATGATTGAGGTTGACGAATTCACACATAAGACAACCAGAGGTGACAGTGGTTTTGGATCAACTGGAATTTAGGTGGGCATGTGCAGCAATCCTAATAGCAACACTGATTCCGTTTTTAGTGTACTTGAACTTCAGAAAGGTGGATGAGTAATGAGAAAAACAAACAGAATGACAATCGATTTGGACAAGCTGTCTGAGATGATCGCAAGCGAAGTCGAACCCTTTGAAGGCTGGGATGTCATGTCGAGCGGGATGTTGTCTGAGTCAATGGGTGGACTTGGAGGCGGTGGAGACTTGTGCAAAGGGTTCAGTATGAATCCTCTCGTGTCGAGTGCTATTGTTGAGCCAGGATCGAATGAGCAGAAGTTAGCCCAAGTCGTAAACAATGCCCTTGTTGATTTTATAAACAGTGAACGCAAACGCAGAGTCAAATACAACGAAGGAGCAAAAGAATGAGTGAGGGTCGTTCCTTGAAAGACCGCATCAGGAGTTCAGTAAAGGTCAGCATCGCAAAGGATGACACTGCAATGCGTGACCTTCTTCTGGATGCCCTCTACGAGATAAAGGCACTTGAATCAAGAGTGAGGGGTGGCAATGACTACCACACTCCTGAATGTATGGACTCTGATGCCCCAAAAGAAAAAAAACAATGGGGAGACCGACATGCCTGCTAAGTTGGTATTTGACATTGAGACTTCAGCACTGTCTGATGACGATCTCCTCAGCGTCATCCCGTTTGTAGATACAAAGGAGCCTCCGCGAGGAAACAT
>Ga0070745_1001845_pt1 | contig 11566 bp, 18 predicted proteins | sample VirMetDEL_Mar_4_FD_77438 | JGI IMG/M metagenome (GOLD analysis project Ga0070745, IMG submission 77438) | Aqueous microbial communities from the Delaware River and Bay under freshwater to marine salinity gradient to study organic matter... | ecosystem: Environmental > Aquatic > Marine > Coastal ...
CCGTCCTTCGCATAAGCTTGGAGTACGCCCGTAAGGCCTCGAGCTACTTCTTTGGTTTCACCTAAGCCAATTTCCGAAGCTTTGGCGGCCATCGTTAAAACGTCGATAGCCTCAGCGCCTCGGATACCTGCAGAGGTAATAACGAAAAGCGCGTCTGCTAATTCCGCTTGGCTTTGTCCAGTAGCTTTTGAAACAGATAAAACGCCAGCTTTAAAGTCTTCTAGCGTTTGGCCCGTAATACCTACTAAGTTCTGGATTTTAGCGAAGGAGCTGCTTAGGTCCGTCGCCATCTTAATACCTGCGCCTCCAGCTAGAGCGAAGGGTAAAGAAAAGTTACGGCTTATAGAGCCGCCTATACTTTTCATATTAGAGCCAAAGCGGCGTAAGCTTACCTGCGCTAGCTTTAAGCTGCGCTGCAAAGGAGTAAGGTTAGCCCCTACCCTTACGTTAATACTTCTTACGCTTTTTGCCATTTGTCTAGCCTCGCTTTTATTTGCTCTTCTGTGAGCTTGCTAACTCCCTTATTAGGCTTCTTAACCTCCCAAGGGAATTTAGCTAGCTCTTGGGGTTTTATACTCTTATTCTTAGGGAGCTGGATATTTACCAGTATGGCGGTCTGCCAGCGGGTCCGCTCCCATTCTATACGCTGCGTTCTCTCTTCGTGCTCTAAGAACCCCTTTATAGCATTTTGCAGCTCTCTAAGGGTCATATTATAAAACTCGCTGAGACTTACCCGCAGCATTCCAAGAGCGAGCTCTTGGTAATAGTCATAGGAGATAGGCCCTAGCTCTTCCGAGCTAGAGCCATTTACTCCCCCTCTTCGTTTGGTGCGCTAAAGCTTTCTGCGAAAATGTTTAATACGTCTTGCAGAGAGTCGGGGCTTTCGTCTAGCCAGTCGGCCACGTCCTCTAAAGTGCTGCTAAATTTTTGCTTTTCTACGCGGGCTCCATTCTTGAGGCCGCAGTAGATAAGCTTAACAGCGTCGCTAAGGGTCATACTCTCCCCGAGCTTATCGAGTTCGTTTAATTTATAGCCGCTCATATCTGTGAAATTCATAAGAGCAGCAAAGCCAAACTTAACCGGGCGACTAGCGCCCCCCATCTCAACGTATTTTACCATAATCTAAGCTTTAAGCTACAGTAGAGAACGTAATAGCTCCCGTAATTTCAAAGCTAGCGGAAAAAGTCGCGCTATCTTCCATACCCGCGCTAACTTCCAAAGAAGTAAGGTAAGCGGTAGCGCTCCAGTAATCGTCTCCGCTAACTTCAGTAGAGAACTTAACCGTTACGCTAGTGCGGTTAGAAAAAACCGTCATAAGGTCGTTAACGCCGTAAGCTGCGTCGTCAGCGTACAAAGCGCTAACAGAAATAGAGCCGCTGCGCGTAGACTCCAAAAGCTCGCGGTTGCCAGAGCTTCCCTTAGTCGTCGCGTCGCGCGTATCCATTGAGAGAGAAATAGAGCCCTCGGTAGCGTGAGCGATTAGAGTGCTTCCAACGTATACGCCCAACAGCGTTCCGTTCATAATTCCAGTAGTAGCCATTATTCAGCCTTTTTTATTTGTGGTTTAACTGATTTAAAAACGGGCTCTTGCCCAAATTCTACAGCCTTACCCTCTTTAATAAGCTCGGCTGCATAGTCGTTAGTTACTTCCAAAGTTACGCCTTTTTCTAAGGTTTTTCCGCTTGGCTTAACCAGTCTTTTAATTAAAGTTACTTTCATCTTTTAACTCGGATTATAATTTCCATTACAGCTATATATACTTCGTTATCGCTGTCGAAATCGGTATTAAAGTCGGTAAATTGGATACTTTGAACCGTTATAGAGTTTACCGTACCGCTGTAGCGGTCTAAAGCTGTACGGCAAACTTCGGAGATACTAATTACCTCACTATATGAAGTACTAACGGCTATAATATCGTAGCGCTCTTCGTCTAGAGTACTAACGCCGCTCTTAGTGTCGTTAGGCGTTATTTCTTGTAGGTTATAGACTACAAAGGGAAAAGCCGTACCCTGCGCCGCTACGTCTGGAAATATGCGCGTACTTACTAAAGCTGTAACGCCTGCGTTACCGCTGAGAATACCGTATATAGCTGGTCCCGCTTTCATAGCCTTGAAATATGGGTATTTAGAATCTTTGTAATAACAGCTTCTAAAGCTGCTAGCGTAGCGGCTCTACCGCTTGAATAGCCAGAGTCTACGTAACCCACGTTAGGACGTTTAGGGCTTTTCTTGTATTCTTTACCTTCTGGACCGAATACCCCGTAATGCACCATACCAGCGTAATAGCCGTCTGCGTTAGCCTTAGCCTTGCGGCCCATTCTTGCACCTACGAAAACGCTAAGGGAAGTCTTACGCTTATTAAAGAAAATATCTATAGAGCGGCGAAGGTTTCCGGGTTTATATGTTACCTGCAGCTCCTTTTTAAAACCAGTATTACGCTGCTTTCCTTTACTTACGTAGCCTTTAGTTTCTTTCTTTTTACCGTCGGTAATTGAAGACTTAATGGCTTCCTTCATTGGTTTAGCTGCGTCTTTAATTTCCTTTTTAATACGGTTATAATTACGCTTATCTATCTGGCGTAGAGTCTCTAACTTCTTTACTACTTGCTCTATTCCTTCAATCTGGAAAGAGAAACCCGCGCCACTTTGTACGACTGCCATAGCTTATAAGGTATAACGGGTTCTTAAAAGTAAATAATCCTTACGGCCAGTAGGTAAAATAGCTTCTATATCGAAGGTAATAGAGTTCCATTCTATACGGTACGTCTCGTTAATACGAGTATTATAACGGACCGTAATTTCTGCCTTCTTTACGCTGGTAAGCTTGTTAGCTTCGTCGCCTTCCTTACCAGTCATAAAGTCAATTTTAGCCCAGACTTTAAAGGGCGTATTAGTAAGGGTTTGAACTGCGCTTAATACGCAGCTCGAACCCTCAAAGGTTCCCGAGTCATTCGCTACCCTAGTTTCGAAATTAGAGACTAAAGGAGCCTCCCCCCAGTATATAAAAGCCTCGCCGTAGCTATTCTTTTCGGGATACGGGGTAATAAAAGTTATTCGACGGTCTAAGGCTCCGGGGTCTAGCATCTTAGTAATAAGTAAAGACGCGGTAAGGGTTCATAAGGTACTCGGCAGCTGTAGGCAGTCTTTTAACGCTGTCTATACGCTTTTCGTACATTTCACCTATAAGAAGTAACATAGCCTGCTTAATCGCCGCCGGAACGTCGCTAGCGCTGCTATATCCTACTACGTAACGAACTACCACAGCGTTAACGGTATCCTTAGTAGCATACCAGCCAGCCGTACTAATAATACGCCCGGGCTCGCTAATTAGGTCCGTGTTATACTTGTCGTTAGTTATCGTTATCTCGTCTCCTAGGGTATCCACATATTTAACGCTAGTTATACTCTGGATAGGTCCCCGGGATAAATAAATAATATCGCTGTCCTTAATCGTGTACTCTGGGAAGATGTCGTAAAACTCTTCTATAGTAGTAGTCATTAAGATTTGACGCGTATACTTCTCTGCCATTTCTCGCGCCGCGGAAATAAGCACAGCTAAAAGCGTATCCTCGTCGTCCGAGTCTACCCGTAAGAAGCTCTTTACTTCGGATACCGTTAGCGGTTCCGCTACAGCTGGAGTAATAACAGAAATAGCCATATTTATTTAGCTCGCTTTTCTTTTGGTCCACGTACCGCGCGCTCTGCGCCTGCTTCTTTCTTCTCGGGCAAAGCCTCGCAGAAATTAGCGGCTAGAAACTCGGTAGCTCTCTGCGCGGGCAGTTCCACTACCTCACCCTCGAGGTAGTGGAAGTCTGCACCTGCGACAGAGGTTAAAAATTTAACCTTCATACGTGTTTAGGCTTGTACTAAGTGCTTAATAGCTGCACTTTGCAAAATGTCGCCGTCCATACGCTTATAGGCGATATATCCAAAACAGAGCTCATCTGCGAAGCGCTCCGACAAACGCAAGAACTGAAGACCGCCGTTAACGCGTACTGCGTACTGGTTGAAGTCTCCAAAGAGTACTGTTTTCTTTGCGGTAGCGATAGCTTCCATATCGTTATTTACGTATACGGGCTTACCGAAAAGCATATCATTCTCGCCGATTCCCATACCGGGGGTAAAGATGGGGAAGTCATTAGCAGAGCCAATACCCAATTTACGTACAGCAGCTAGAGTGCTTTGGTTCATCATAAAGCCAGCAGTAGCAGCGTTAGCGTAAGCAGCGTCTACAGAGTACATAAGGTCCAAAAGCTCCGCAGCAGTAATAGCGGTAGCAGAAGCAGCCGTCTTACCAGCAGCAGAAGCGGTAACGATACCGTTAGGCTTAGAAGAACCATCTCCAGTAGTCAAGGCAGCGTTAGTGCCGCGTGCGATACGAGAGCCCAAAGCGTCAGCCAAGAAAGCGTCCAAATCGAAAGCAGAATCAGCAGCGAGCTGGCGAGATACTTTAACGATTTTAGAAGAGTAGGTATAGCTGTCAAGCTCTACATTACCGAAGGTCATATCCGAAACAGTCTCTGCAGCGGCTTCGGCCAAGATAGCACCGATTACGGCGGTGTCGTCTACAGTAGGATACTGGAGCTTACCCGTGTTAGAGGTGTTAATTACCTTAGCTACTTGCTCTACTACGCCCGTAAATTTGCGAGCGATAGAAAGGTCGTTAGACCAGTCCTCGGGTACCAAATAACCGCCGAGGCTATCGGTTCCTTCAATTTGGTCAGCAGTACCGCGAAGCTCGGCAATAGCGCGCTGCTCGGAAGCAGACAAAGCACCGAAGCCGTGGCGCAAGTACTTAGAGAAAGCAGAACGGCTAGAAGCGGGGGCAGCCTCGATGGCGGCCTCTTGCTTACCTACCAGCTCCTTACGGAGCTCTTCGTTTTTCTCGATTCGCTCAGCTGCAGAGCGCAGCTCGTTTTGCTCGGCTTCGAATTTGTCGAAGCGCTCGCTTTCGTCGGCGTTCAAAGAGCGGCCCTCTACTTGGGCGGCTGCTACGATGCCATTCATTTGCTCAATAAGAGCGGCGCGCTTTTCGCGCAGTTGCTTAGAAGTCATCTTTAGTGAGATTTATTAAGCGGTTGATAAAAAAACGTATATTATTCTCTTCTACCTTTTCTTCTACCTGCGTCGCCTCAGCTTGAGGCTCTGCAGAACGAAGCCCGGAGGTAGCCGCCGGGTAAGCTGGATATACTACGGGAGAAACGTCTAGCAGGCTAGCTACTTTCTCAATAGTGCGGAAGGGCTGGCCGTCTTTCATACGCCAGCTATCCTTACCTACGATAAAGCCAAAGCTCGACTCTTTCAAGTCGCCGCGCTTCATAAGCTCTATAATATCGTTAGCGTAAGAGGTATTAGGAGCTTCGAACTCATACCAAAGCCCGCGCTCGTCTTGTCCGATTTGAAGCGTACCGCTAGAGGTGCGCGCTAAAAGGTAGTCTGGCGAATGATTGTAAAGGGCTCTTACGTCGTCGTTAAGAACGTCGCTAAAAGCTCCGGGGGCGATTACCTCCCGGAAGCCTCCGAGGTCTTCGCTAAGGCTATTAAATACGCTAGCGTATCCTCGAATAGTGCGCCCCGTTACTTCGGCGCGCGTATCAAAGGCGCGCTGCTCATAGCTGCGCTTATTGCTACGGCTTTCCTCTTGTACCTTTTCTACGGTATTAAAAGAGTGCACTACGCGAAGCGGCGGCTCGCGCTCTTCGTATTCTCCCGTTTCTGGGTTAAGGTCGTAAATGGAAATAAGAGCTACCGGGTTCTCTGGAGTTCCTAAAATAGTAAAGCCGCTATCTGCGGTAATTTCTCCGTTACTTTCGATAAGTAAGACGCGCCCGTATACGTAACGCTCGTTACTTATCCAGCGTACTAAGTCGCCTTCTGCAAGTTCTCCCGGAGCTGCTTTATATTCTTCTTCCATAGAAGAGACCATAGGGGCCGCTTCTGGAGCGGGTACTTCTTCTACGTGGTCGGGCTTAGCGAAAACTATTACGTAGCTGTCTTCGTTTTCGTATACCTCCTTAATATGTCGCTTATCCATTTTAAAATTTTCTTCTATAGCTGGCTCGAATAGGATAGGGGTAAAGTCGTGGTCCTCTAGCCATTGCTTAGCCTCTTGAATAGTAAAAAGCTCCTTATCGAAGCGTATAGCTTGTAGCTCGCTGATTCCGTCTTTAATTCCGTAAATAGCGTCTATGCCATCTCCGAAGGCATTATTAACCCGGGCGAAGCTGTCGTACTTCGCGGGGTCTTCCAAACGGGCGGCGTGCTCGTTAGGATAGGGGCGGGCTTCTACAGCGCTACGGTTCTCTAGCTTAGTTTTTAACTCGTCTAAGGTGCTTCGCATTTGCGATTCGCCCAGAGTTCCGATTACGCCCCATTTTATCTGCGCTACTATCCCCGCCACGTTACTAAGGTTGGGGGAAAGGTCCTGCTTAAACTGAGCTCCGTCTTCAAAATGACGGGCGGCCCAAGCTTCGCGCTCTTTAATCCATTCTATAACGGCTTCGGATTCGCTGCCCTCTTTGGCAGCTCCCCAAAGCTCGTAAGCCTCGTTACCTCGGATATTCCCGCCAGCGCGCCAAATATCGGGCCAGCTTTCGCGCAGGTCCTCAGCATAGGCGCGGCTAAACTCTGGGTAATTACTATTACTCAGCGTTACGGCCATATCCTCGCCAGCTGTCGGGTAGTTAGTCGGCATCTTCTCCGAGGTTAGAAGGAGACTCGGCTACTGGAGCCATATTAAGAGGGCTTAGGTATGTATCCCCGCCCTCGATAGGGTTAAGGTTCTCTAGGTCCCTAATATCGTTAACGCTAAGCCATCCCCATTGACGGGCGATACTATAGCTAGAGTAGCGGGTTTTAATATCGCCACGTAAAAGGCCGTCTACGGTAAAGCGTACATAGTAGGTCCCTAGCTCGTCCTCTCTAAAGAGCTTACGGTTAAACTCGGTTTCGAAGCGAGCTATATAGGGGTTCATCGTATCCCTAACGAAGCTTATAGCCTGCTCTTCTACGTTTGCCCGGGTGCTGCTATTGCTCATTTCTGCGAGCATAGCAGGGGGAACGCGGAAAGCTCGCGCTATATCTTCAACCGTAAAGCGGCGGGACTGTAGGAACTGGGCAGCGTCCGGGGGGATTCCTATACGCTCGTACTTCATACCTTCTTCGAGAACAGCGGTACCGTTACTCTTTCCTAGACCTGCGTTAGAACGGTTCCAGCTATCTTTAAGGCGTTTAATCTGGTCGTCTGTTAGGCGGCCCGGGTGAGTAAGTACGCCTCCCATATTGGCACCGTTAGCGAAGAACTCAGCGCCGAACTGCTGGGCAGCTATGCCCATTCCGATAGCGTCGCGCAGGGCATCTAAGGGGCTCTGCCCTTTAACGCCGTCAAAGCTGAGGCCTACAAAGTGTAGCATTTCTTCGTCGCTATAGGTTTTCTTATCGTCTACCGTATAGAATTTCTCGCCCTTGTTTACTTTAATCTTTACGCGGTTAGGGTGAACGCTTACCAGCTCGATAGGTCGAGCGGCAGCGTCGCGCACTATAATAGCGTAAGCGTTACCGTGAAGGCAAAGGTTCGCGGCTAGGGTTTCTCTAAAGGTGAAGCTAGAGCTTGTCTTATTTGGGTTATGAGCTATAAGCTTGCTTACTGGGTGTTCACTAGCGCGGCGGCGCGTCTCGCCGTCGCGGTAGTAAACGTCTACGGGAATAGAGGCTAACGTCTCGCTAATAATACGCACAGAGGCCCAAACTGCAGAAAGGGTAATAGCTGAAGTCTCGTCTACGGGAATACCCGTAGAGCTTCTAAAAATATCGAAGAGCCAGCTAGCAGGCTTACTTAAGCTGGTACGGGGGTTCTCTGGCGAAGCTCGTAGAATGCGAGCCAGTAGGCCGGGCTTATTTTCTGCCAATTTTCCTAAAGCTAGTTAAACTCTTACAAATATAAAAAAAATTCCCTAACTAAGTACTAAGTACTTGATTACTTAAGAATTTTTATATAGCTTTGCTAGCGCTAGCCTGCGCGCAAAGCTATATAAAAATATACTAAGTACTTAAGTAAGTTAAAGTAAAACTAGAACTAAAGTACGATAACGCGCTGAATCTTAAGCCCTTCCTTTTCGTAAGCTGTGTTTTTCCTAGTTAAGTGGTTAGCTAGGGTACCGTAATTCTTATTAAGTGCCTCGGAAGCTTTCTTTAAGCTGCTGAATACTTGGACCTCCCCAGAAGGGAGCGTAGCGACTATAACGCGCATAGCTTATAAATTAAATTCGAAATTGGGGTTATGTTTGATAATATACTTATCTGGGCTTAAATAAGCCTCTATAACGAGCGTATTAGTATCGGGGTTATACTCTGCAGCTCTTGGAGCTAGATAGTTCGTTATACCGCCTCTACGTGGCTCTATAAGGGCTATATCTACCTCAGTACTGGGGTCGAGAGCATTAACGAGCTCTAAAAGGTCTTTTACTGTCATAGCTTTGGGCTTTTGGTACCGGGCGCTAGCCGGGTGGTTAGAGTAATACTTAAAGAAGTCCTCCTTAATCATTTTAAAATAAAGAGATTAGATAAGAAAAAACGGCCATTATAGCGAAAGGGGCCAGAAATAAAACGGTAATAGCTGCGAAGCCAAAAGCGTAAGCTTTTACGTCTTCTAGGGTTTTGGGTGCTTTCATAATTTAAAAGAATTAAAAAGCCCGAGCCCCCCAGAAAGGGGGCCGGGCGTTTAGTTGATTAGTTAAGGCCTTCGGCTTCGAGTTCTTCGTAGAGCTTGGTACCGTACTTAGCTCCGAACTGAAAGCTTACGTACTTGGCCTTAAAGAAGAAGCCTACCATTTTCTCGATGTCCTTACCTTCCTCTTTAAGGTCGTAGCAGTCGGTCATAGCGTCGAAGCTACCGTAGCAGAAAGAAGCCTTAAGGTCCTCGCTAATGATTTGCTTATAATCGGTATAAAGGTCGCGGGGGTCTACGTAGATAGATAAGCTGTTACCCATACTAAAGCTGTCGTAGTGAACTTGGCACTTAACGCCATACTTAGCAGCTACATACTGGCGAGCCATTGCAGAAATACCGCGGCCCGTAGCTTGGCCAGTTGCGCCTTCGCCGAAGCCGTATACTTCGATATTCTTGAACTGTACGCCGTAGAGAGAGAAGTCAATTTTAGTTTTCATTTTCTTGAGGTTTTGGTTTTGTTCCTTTTTGTTAAGACAAATATATAACAAATGTTTGTTATAATCCAAACCCCTAAGAAAAAAATTACTCTTTTTTATTCAGCTTTATAATAATATGCACCAAATAGCCTATAATATCTTCTACCGTGTCTCTGGTATCCTCGTTAATCCCTACGCTCTTTATTCGGCTAAGCTTATCGTCTACTCTAGCTAGCATACCCTCTAAAGGGTCCTTACTGAAAACCCTAACGGGATTCTGTAAGCTATCCCCGTAGCTTATATTTTTCTGGATAAAGAAAGCTTTAAGCCTATCCATTTCCTGCGCTATGCGCTCTTCTGTGCTCATAAAAATATAATTTCTCGGTTATCGTAGATAGAAGTAGCGTTATCGTCGGAGCCCTTATGTATAAGCCAAACGCCTACCGCCATAGCCATAGCTACGGCACCGTCTACCTTATCGCTACTCTTAGCTTTATTTATCTTCACGTTATCGGCTGGGTCCCGCGTAAGCTGTACGTTACTCATATTCCAGCGAAGTACTCCGTTACCGTTATGCTCTAGCTCCTTACTCTTTATAAGTACTTCCAGCTGCTTAATAGCTGGGCTCTGGCTGGCGTAACCTTGGCCGTAAGGCTCACAAGGTAAGCCAGCTTCTACGAGGTCCGAAATAAGAGCGCTAGAGTTCCATCTATCGAAAGCTATCTTTTTTATGTTAAAACGCTCAGCAGCTTGCAAAATAAAATCTCTTATATAATTATAGTCCGTAGTATTTCCCCCGGTTAAATAGAGCTCTCCTTTCTTGGTGAAGTTATCGTAATTCGCCCCGGTACGGTTCCTGCGTTTCTCTACTTGGTACTCACAGCAGAAGAAGTAAGGCAGTACCCTAAACTTATCGCCAGAAGTAAACAGAAGTACGAAGGAGGTTAAGTCTTCTACGCTCGCCAAGTCTAAGCCCGCGTAGCATTCCATATCCTCTAGCTCTGCCTCTGTAAAGTCTCCTAAGCATTGCATCCAGTCTTCGTCGCTTATCCATTTCTCTTCGGAGCTAGTCCATTGATTTAGGTGGAGTCTCCTAAAGGTATTCTCGTAGCTTACCAAAGCTTTAGCCTTTTCAGCTTGCGCGCTTAAATACTCGGGCTTAATTGTAATTCCGTAACCCGGGTTAGCCTTCTTCCAAGTGTCCGGGCTGTAAATATCGTCCTCCTGCTCAGCTTCGAAAATAGAGCTATAGAAAGTATGGTCATTTATTACGCCCTCCTTTACCTTCTTAGCATAGTCGTAAACCTCGTAGCAAATGCTCTGCTTATCAAATCCGGCGGTACTAATACTTAAGAACAACGGAGAACGCCGCGCGCCCATCGACGTTTTTAGAACGTCGTAAAGGTCGCGGTTGGGCTGGCTGTGGAGCTCGTCCATAAGAACGCAGTTAGCGTTATAGCCGTGCGCCGTATCCGCGTCCGCGCTTCGAGCTTGTATAAAGCTGCCGTCTGGAGCTACTATACTGTTACGGTATACCTTGAGCTTCTTACTAAGTAAGGGGCTTTGTAATACCATTTGCTTCTGTATTTCGTGAATCATACCCGCCTGGGCTCTATCGGCAGCAGCTACGATAATCTCGCCCCCTGGCTCACCGTCAGCGAGCAGCATATAAAGACCTAAGCTAGCTAAGAAATTAGTCTTACCATTTTTACGAGGCCAGAAAAGGAAAGCTTCACGTATAACCCTATTCCCGTTCTCGTCAAGGTTCCCGAAAATATCGCGTATAATATCCCGCTGGAACTCTTCCAAAATAAAAGGCTGCTTAGCTAGCTCGCCCTTCGTATGGGTCGTAAGCTTTTCTATAAAGTTTATAACGCGCTGCGCTTTCTCTTCGCTGTACATAATTATAAAAGGTCTTCTATATCCTCTACCTCTTCGGGGTTCGCGCTTACCTTCCCTCTAGAAGAGGGAGTAAGCCCGAACTCCTGCAGCATCATTCTAAGACGGCGCGAAGCGTCGGCCTGCACCTGCCAAGCTGGATGCACCTTAAGTACCTTAGCTCCCTGCGTATTTACTGTCTCGAAATACTGCCCCTCCTTCTTTAACGTAAGCTGCGCCTCGTGCCATTCCTCGTAAGTCTTAGCCGTAAGCTCTATAGCTGTTTCGTCGCTGCGGCTTAGCATATTCATTTGGTGAAGTACGCCTATTAAATACTCCCAGTACCTTTTACCTACGCGCCCTAGCGTAGCCGGGACCTTTGGCTTACCAGCTATTGGCTTCGGTTTATTCGGGTTCGTGCGGTCCTTGCGGAGCGTTCCGCGGGCCTTTCTTATTTCTTCTGGTACTGGTCTTGGACTTGCCATATTAGCTTATTTAGAACGGTTCTAAAAAGGGAACCGAGGTTGACAGCGTATGCGTTTCACA
>Ga0070745_1001848_pt1 | contig 11561 bp, 9 predicted proteins | sample VirMetDEL_Mar_4_FD_77438 | JGI IMG/M metagenome (GOLD analysis project Ga0070745, IMG submission 77438) | Aqueous microbial communities from the Delaware River and Bay under freshwater to marine salinity gradient to study organic matter... | ecosystem: Environmental > Aquatic > Marine > Coastal ...
CAAAGACGGCAAATGGCTCATTGAACACTCTCAAGGTGTGTATCAAAGCGACAAGGATGCCGATTCTCAACCATCGTGGGTCATTCCCATCAACGAGAAGGTGAACATCTCCATGCTCAAGCCTGACAACACTCCTACACTCGCCTACATGACGAAGAGTGTTTGGACTTTTCACGGCAACACCAAAGAGAAATTCTTGTCCGAAGGGCCAATCACCGTCAAGGTTGAAGGTCAATGGGAGGCGGCAGATCACGATTGGAAATTGTGGCAACCTGTTCTCATCAAGGGCGAATTTGACGCTGAGGGTTGGAATGGCTCAGGGGCAACGCTGTCCGTGAGCAACCCTGCCTGTGCCTACGGTCTTGATTGGATTCCCGAACAGAATCGTGAAGCGGGTGCATCCCTCTTCAAACCTGAGCAATTCCTCACAACCTGTGGGGAAGCACTCGTCAATCTCGGTGATTTGCTTGACCATCACATGACAAACCGAACCGAGTCCTATGTGGACAGGAACGGTGTGCAACGCTACGATGGTGCTTTGGTTGTCATCGTTGGGGGTGTCATGGACATCAATCACGAAGGTCGTGAGTCCCAATGGGATTCAACGGGTCGTGATTATTACCTCTCCATCTCCAATCAGGTGTTGCGACGAGAAGATCCCAACGCTCGCATTGGCATCGGTGTGAGTGGCATCCACCACGACAAATTCAACGCCATGAATGTGTTGAAGGGTGGCGAGTGGCTACCTTACGCTCGTGGTTCTCGCATTTGGGTTGTTGGTCGCACCGACTCCTATACCAACACCAACGGTGAGGATGTCGTCAAAATCAACGCACATGGCATTTACGCCATTCCCAACAAATCTATTCCCGCACAGAAACCGAGCGAGGACTCCAATGACCTCGGCAATCTCGGTGGATTTGGTGTCGGAGGTGATGAGTGATGTCAGGAACAGGATTTTTGGATGGATTCAAGGAACAGAAGGGCAATTTTGAGCCACCCGTCAAGGGTGCTGAACCAAAGCCTGAGCCGAAGGCTCAAGCGAAGCCCGCACCACAACAGCCAAAGCCACAGGCTGAGGCTAAACCACAACAACCCAAGCCAAACCCACAGGCGGTTGCTCACCAAGCACCCGCATTCAACGCATCGGCTAACATGAACCCGGTCATCGCTCGCATGATTCAGTCAGCACGCACTATGGCTGTCCGACAGGAAACCTATGTGATGTGCGGTATTTCAGGCAATCCCAAAACAGGTAAAACGGGTATGGTGCTTGACAGCCTCACCCCTGATGAAATCGCCAATGGTGCTGAAATTTGGCACATTGACTTTGACCTTGGTGGTGAAACCACGAAGGCGGCACACCACAAGGATAAGGCGGCAAACATTGTTGTTCTCAATCCGTGGGTTTTCAATTATGGAAACAGTCGTGTGCCGTATGATTTCCCTGCGACCTTTCAACAGACCATTGACATTCTCAAGGCGGCACAGGCACAAATGGAGGAACAGAACAATTTCTTCATGGAACATGGTAAAATGCCCAAGCCATACCTCAAGACTGTCGTGTTTGATGGGGCAGATCATTGGCTTCACATCACTGAAACCTGCATGAAGGTGGATGACCTTGAATTGGGTGTTGATGGTATTGCTGTGGCCGGGAAGAAGGCAACCACACAGATTGGTCGTTTCAATTGGAACATTCGTGCCACACGATACCAAACCGCTATGGTCGCTCTCCGTGAATTGTGTCGTGGTGGTGTCCATGCGTATGTCATCACTCACATGAAACCCGCATACGACAACACGGGCAACGAATTGGTGGGTCAAGACTCACCCAAGTGGCTCAAGGACACCGAAGGACACCTTCAACAAGTGGTCTATACCGAAATTGAAGAGGAACGGGATGAGAACGGTGAATTGACGGGCGTTGTGCGTGGTTATGCACGAGTCGTGGCGAACCGCACATCTCTCCAATCAGGTGGCCGACATTTGCTCTTTGAACGCAACAACGAGGGCGGGACATGGTATGGTTGGGATGGACTCAAGAAGGGTGAATTTGACATCGCAGGAGGTGATGAGTGATGGTTCAAGTCGTCATCAATCGCAACCACTTCAATTCGTTCATGTCAGGCTTCTCGGCTATGGATGACCTCGTTCTCCATGCAAATGAAGAAACCCAACGCATTTACGCATCGGGAACGGCAGATCGTGCCTTCTTCATCAATCGTTGGGCGGGTGCTGATGTTGTTGAAGGAGGAAACATTGTCATGGGTCAAATCGGCACAATCATTTCTCTCGTCAAGGATTTACCACAAACGGAGGAAAACGAAATCCGACTCTCCTGTGACGGTGATACCCTCACCATCATGTCAGGTGGGTCGTTCTTTCGCATCCCGACATTGGCTTCGGCCACTTCGTCAGCGGGTGTTGAACAATTGCTGAACACCCTTGAGGAATCACGGGGTGCTGACTACGCTCACTTCGGACAATCGGACTTCACATACAAATACCAATTTGAATCAAACACGGTTCGTGCATTACAAAAAATCGGTTCGTCAATCAACGGCGGGGCGTTGTTTTGCTTGATTGTGTCGGGCGATGAATTGGTCTATGTGGTTCAGCGTGATGGTATTCGCATTGAACATACGATTGAAGCGATTCAAAGTGACTGTCTTGAAGAAGAAACATCCATTTGGTTTGGTTCTTGGTTGTTGGATGCACTGAAGGCTATGCCGAGTGGTGGTGTTATCCATTTGTCGTGTGGTGCTGACACACCTCTCCTGCTTCGTCACGAAGCCGATGAGGGTCAGGAACACGGCACAACCGTCATTGTAGCACCTCGGCAAGAAGCCGAGTGATTACAATGATTGTTGAGCGATACATCACGAATGACGAAGAAGAACGCATCTTCACTCGGTGGCGAAAGCCTGACGGGTCATTGGTTGAGGAACACCATGACTTCAAACCGTATTTCTATGTGCTTGATGATGAACGCCTGATAGAGCGTTTGACTCAAATGTATGATGCTCGTTTCTTTGGTTGGGAATTGACTGAGGACACAGCCACTTCACTCCCAAGCAAAGAACACCCTCATGGTCGCACCCTGCGAAAAGTGGTTGCACCGACCTCAAAGGACATACGGGCTATGCGGGAAATCGCAGGTGACACATGGGAAGCCGACATTCACTTCGTTGATCGTTTTTGTATTGATACATACGAGGCAGGTGATATGCCTGATTGGTTTGACAACATCGTTAAGGCAGGTGGCTTTGACATGGAGTGGAATCAAGACAATGAAATCACCATGCTCGGCTACACCACCGATGGAGTGGTTGCTCGCACATGGACTTGGCATCCAACCTACGAGGGCGTTCTCAAACCATATCGTTCCGAGAAGGAAATGCTTGAGGCATTCGCACAGGCGTTTGAGGAATTGAACCCTGACCTCATCACCACATGGGCGGGCAACCGCGCTGATTGGCCGATGCTATACAAGCGGTTCAAACATCATGGTCTTTCTTTGGATTGGGCTTCGCCCATTCAATGTGCTTCACCACCAATGACCCATTTACCACGCTCAGGCGTGTATCAAGAAGGAACACAGATTATGCTTGGTCGCATGACTCTTGACTTGGCTGACAGGAATCATGGTTTTGAGCGAGTGTGGCGCGATGGAGGAAACGGTCAATTGTCCGATAGGCGACTTGGTGCGGTGGGTGAATTATTGTTCCCCAACAATCCTGAGTGGTGGAAGGTGGACATGAAAGGAATGACTCACCACGATATGTGGTTGGAGGATTTTGAGGCGTTCTGTGCATACCACAGGGGCGACATTTTGCTCACCGATAGGATTGACCGTGAATACCATGTCAGTCGCTTCTTCATGGCTTTACAGCGCGTGTGTGGGGTATCGTTCTCATCCGTGTTCACCGTCAGTCGTTTTGCACGAGGACTCCTACGCAGGAGAGCAACATGGGCATCACCAACAGGGACATACCACAAAGGAACAGACGGGGAATTATCGGGTGGCTTTGTGGCTGAACCGAAAGTGGGTCGTTTCACCAATGTGGGTGTCTTTGACTTCCGGGCTATGTATGCTGAAATCCAACGAGGAAACAACATCAGCCCGGAAACAATTCGCTATGAGGTTGGTGATGAAACACGGACATTGGGGAACGGTTCTATTTGGTATCAGGGCAAAATGGGTGTTCTCCCCCAATTGCAGATTGATCTCGCTGAGGCGAGGAATAGTGCAAAGGCGGAAATGAAAAAACACGAACCCAATTCACAGGAATATGCAGGTTTCAACACACTCCAATTGGCATTCAAGCGTGCCGCCGCATCGGTCTATGGCTTGATGGGACACACAGGACACGGCGAGAGCCACCTTGAAGTCGCATCGGCTATCACCTATGTTGGTCGCTCGTTGGTTGGGCGACTTATGGAAATATGCGATGACATGGGCTATCCTGCCCTCGCAGGTCACACCGATAGTGCCTACATTTCAATCGGTGAAGCCAACGGTGAGGAAATTGCCGAGCGTTTGACACAAATCATACAGGAGGAATTTGATAGTGATAGGTTTGTTGTTGAATTTGAGAAATTTATGAAGGCGTGGATTGCCGCAAAGAAGAATCGCAATTTTGGTTGGGTCGTTTGGCCGAAAGAATCACTCCATGTGACAGGTTTTGAATACAAAAAGAGCAACGCATCACGAATCACCAAGCGTGTCCAAGGCGAAGCATTCATGGCGTTGTGTCGGGACTTGGCTGATCGTGATGCTATTGACGACATCGTTTATGGCATCATCAAAGAAGTCAAGTCAGGCTCTATCCCTCGCAAACACTTGACCATGCGTTCACGCTTGGGCAAAGACCCTGAGAGGTATGGACAACAGGGTGGCTTTCAAGGTGCGGCAAAGAAATACAACCTCACAGCCCCTAAGCATTTGCACTTCAAGGATGGCGATGGAGTCCCACACCTTTACACAAAGCGTGGGATTGAAGCGTATCGCACCGATGAGGAATTGGCTTCACTCCCACTTGATTTGACAACAATCGTGCAAAAACAAGTGATTGCACCCGTTGCACTTATCTATGAGGCTATGGGTTGGAGTGAACCCACAGCCGATGCTTCAAGACCCGTTTCTTTATGGTGATACACATGATTGAACACAAACCACCAAGAGCATACCCTGTGCCGAACCGTGAAGGGTTGTTTTCAACATACGCATGGCATCCCGGCATGAAGCAAAATTACATTTTGAGAATGAGCAAATCATCACTCGGTGACTCCACCTTTTGCGCTCAGCAATATTTCATTGGCCGCATCATCGGCATGAAAGAGCCACAGAACGATGATATGTTGAGAGGAACAAATGTCCACGACATCGTTGAGCAATTCTATGACAATGTGGATATTGAATATGCGAAGGGTCTTGATGCCGATAAGGTGGATATGTATTTTCAAAATTGTATGCCTGATGCTACGGGACTCAAAAAGCCCCAAGAGGTTTTCACGCTTGATGAGGATTTGCACTTAGACCGTTATCGTGTTGCTGAGGTGCAACGCTTTTTGTCGTCAGATCCCGTTAATTTTTTGCCGACAGGAAACGAATTGTTGGTTGATGATGTGGTTGAGGTTGAGGTGGATGGCATCAAGCAATTGGTTCACTTCACGGGATTCATTGACAGGATTTTCACCAACCCTGACGGCACACTTCATATTCACGAATTGAAAACGGGCTTGTGGAAGGATAAGCCCTTCAAATACAACAGCATGAGAAAGGAAATGGCTTTCTATGTGTGGTTGCTTCGTAAAACGGACAATTCAGCACGAATCACTCATTGGGGTTGGGATCACACAAAGGGGCTTCAAGGCGAAACAGAAGAAAGCGAGATATTCCGTCATGTTGAACCCGTTAGAGTGAAAGAAATCGGTGAAATGCTCGCTGATATGCACAACCTGATTCGTATGCACAGGCGATACAAGGGCGATGGGGAGGGGTCAATGTTTGCCCTCATCCCCGAATACCGCCAATACAACATTTGCGACCCGTGGTGTGGATTGAAAGAATTCTGTCCTCGCTACACTCAGCACTTGGAGGGTGGAGAATGAGAAAATTGTTAGACGACTGTTTTGTGCTTGAGGGTGATTGTCTTGAACGCTTGAAAGAATTACCCGAAAAATCTATCCACACCTGTGTGACCTCTCCGCCCTATTATGCTTTGAGGGATTATGGCACAGGTTCGTGGGAAGGGGGAAACCCGGATTGTGAACACGAAGGCGTGGTGTTGGGCAATAATAGGAATTTTATTGATCGTGAGGGGAGAGGAAGCAATAACTCCGCACTTGATAGTGGCGATTGCACCAAATGTGGTGCGACTAAGGTGGATTTTCAAATAGGATTGGAAAAAACACCCGAACAATTCATTCAAAACCTCGTATCAGTCTTTCGTGAGGTAAAGCGGGTGCTTCGTGATGACGGCACTTTGTGGGTGAACATTGGGGATTCTTACGCAGGGAGTGGTAAAGGGCGCAACGCCGATGGCTCACATCAAGAAGGCGGCAAGCAAGGAACAAACAAGGGAACGATTGAAGGCTCATTGACTAAAACCGACGCACCGAATTGTAAGCCAAAAGACCTCATCGGCATACCGTGGATGCTCGCCTTTGCACTGCGTGCCGATGGTTGGTATTTGCGTCAAGACATCATTTGGGCTAAACCAAATTGTATGCCTGAGTCGGTTAGGGATAGATGCACCAAGAGCCATGAATACATTTTCCTTTTGAGCAAGTCAAAGAAATATTTCTATGATTCGGAGGCTATCAAAGAACCCGTAAAACAGGATTGGGGAACGAGAGATCGAACCAATGGCAAATATCACAATGAAGGAACAGGTCTGCAACCACATTCGGTCTTAGAAAAGTCATACGAAACAAAGAACAAACGCAGTGTTTGGAATGTATCTCCTAAGCCATATTCGGAGGCTCACTTTGCCGTGTTCCCTCCTGAATTGATTGAACCTTGTATTCTTGCGGGGTGTCCACCAAAGGTTTGTTCCTCTTGCTTGACTCCGTATAAGAGGGGATTCAGGACAGAAGAACGCTTTTTGTCGCTTGAAGAATTGGATAAGAGCAATTTGAACCATGATTCTATGATTCCGAATTATGAAATTGTGGATGGCGAAAGGGTCAGCAAATTAACACGAGTCATAGAGGATAGGAATTTGCCCGACCACGAAGAATTGCGCCAATACCTGCAAAAAAACAGAAAGAAGGCGGGCTTGACAATTAAAGAGGTTGAGGAATTTTTTGGTTCATGGCAAGCACACCATTGGCTTACAAAGGGCGGGAGTTATCCGCCCGCTGAAAATTGGATGGATTTGAAGAAATTGCTTGACTTGGATGACACATACGACAAAGCCATGACAGAAATTTTCATCCGTTCAGGCATCAAGGTGAAGGGAGAAACCATTGACTTGGGGCTTGTTAAACAATGCGAATGCGAATGTGAATTGAGTGTTGGCGGAACAGTCCTTGACCCCTTCGGTGGCTCAGGAACAACCGCAGGAGTCGCACTCAAACATGGGCGTAAAGCAATTGTGTGCGAATTAAATCCCGAATATGTTGATTTGATGCCAAAGAGAATTGAAATGATTAGCGGGCGAAGCAAAGAGCAACGCACATTATTTGATTGGTGATTCATCATGGCTCACCTATTCCGCCATTTTCCTCGTGAGGTGGATATGCGAAAGCGTAAGGTCGTTCACACGATGGAGGAATTACAACGCTATGTTGAAGCAACCAATGGTGCTGATAACCTCACCACTACGGTTTATGGCTTTAGGGCATTGAAAGGAACAGGAAAGCGTGCTGAATACAACACAGCCGTAGTCCCACACTTCGTGATGGACTTTGATTATGAGCGTGCAAAGGTAAATGGGCGGAGTGATAGCGAGGCAGGAAATCGTTGCCTCCAAGAAGTGTCCATGCTTCATCACCATTTGCTGAGCAACGACTTCAAACACGCCATGTGGTTCACAGGCGGGGGTGTTCATGTTTGGGTGAACCTTGACCGAACACATTACCCGGATGGGCGAGGTATGTCGGATTTGATGACGACAGGCAGGAGGCTCGTGGAGGGGTGGGTGAAGGAATGGTCGCTAAGCACTCTTGACCCTGTTGTGTCGTTCCGCCCTGACCGTCACATCCGCATTCCCAACACCTACAATTTCAAGCGTGGTCTGTGGGGTTTCCCTCTCAAGACCGAGGACTTTGATTTGACATGGGAGGACATTCTTGACCGAGCATTGAAACCTCAAGGTGGCATGACTATTTATGGTTCAAAGGGGATGACCTTGGAAATACAACAACGCGATCCCGATAAGCCGTTTGAAGCACAGCCCGTTGATATTGATATGAAAAAAGTCGGTTCAATCAATGTGTTGCCATGCCTTGCGGCATCCGCCTGTGATGTTGGTGGAAACCCCCCACACGAAGCGAGAGTCTATTTGATGATATTCCTACAAGACCGCTTTAGGTCGTTTGCCCGCCCCCCTCGTTCATCACAAGTGTCTAACGAAAGCATTGTGGAGAGCGTGTGTTCGTTCATCAACGACCTTCAATGGTCGGACTACAACGAAGAAACAACACGAAGGTATGTGTCCATTGGAGTCAGCAATTTTTACATGACCCCTTCATGTCGCACACTTTACGAGAAGGGGTATTGCTTGGGTCGTTGTCCATTTTATGATGGCAGTGGAGGTGAATAAATTGACAAGAAGAGATGTATGTTGGTTATGTGGCGGTAAATTGATTTGGCAATCGGATTTCAATTATGATGAAATTTTTGGCGAAGGCGAAGGAATTGTCGCTATGCTCAAGTGTTCCGGTTGTGATGCTGATGTTCAAGTGTCCCAAAGACATGATGAGGTGAAAGAATGACTGACGATATTGAAGAAATACGAAGGAAAAAATTGGAGGCTATTCGCAAGAAAGCCTCTCAGGTTGAAGAACAAACAGACGAATTGAGGGCTATGCAAAAAGAATTCACATGGGCTGATTTTGGGTATGATGAACCCGAATGGGCGTTTCGTGAGAGTCAGGAAATGGAGGGTGCATTTGATGTTTGTCAAAAGCGTCAAACCGTAGCCATCACAGGTGATCCTAAGTGGGCTATGCTTGTCACCGATTTGCTCAACCGGGCGAGGCTTGAAGAATTGACATTGGCACAAAGGGGGGATGAAAGTGAAAAAAATGCTGATTTGTAAGCGGTGCAACCGTTCAACGAATGTTTTGCATCCTTTGCATGACATTTGCCACGAATGCTACAACCCAACGCACATTATCAAACGGAGGGGGCGAAAATGACCGAAACCACCTTGTTCATTGACTATCGGGAACGCTCAGGTCTTGAGAAGGGCGTGATAAAGCACTGTGAAAAAGAGGGCATCCCTTATCAAATGCAGGAGAATTTGATTACGGACTATTGTTTCGGTTCAATGGGTATTGAAGCCAAGTCCATTCACGATTATTTTAATTCGCTTCATAGTGGGCATCTTCAAAACCAATTGGCGAACATGGATGACAATTTTGAACGCATGGTGTTAGTGATTCACGGGACTGTGGATCAATATGTTGCCGCACTTCGTAAAAGGGGCAACAGAAGTGCATCCTATGCACAAATGGAGGCTCGCTACATTGGTTCTTTGGCTCGCTTTGATGTTGATTACGACATCACAATCATGCAATTCTCAACCGCATCTGCCGCCGCGCGATGGATTGTGAAGCGTTGTCAAAAAGACGGCACGCTTGGCTCAAGCAACACCCTACGCACCCTGCGTAAAACACGCTCGGAGGATGTTCGGATTGACGGACTCAGGGCATTGGGATGCAGTGAAACCACCGCTAAGAATCTGCTTGAACACTTTGGCTCAATTGTTGAATTGACAGGTGCTACGAAGAGGGAATTGATGAACATTGAAGGCGTTGGGAAAAAGCGTGCGGAGGATTTGCACCAAGCCCTAACGAGTGAGCAACCTGTGGTGAAACAGACCCATCGTAAAACGATGGCGTAAGTTTAAGGTGGGAAGCGTTTAGGCGAGAAAGCACAGGGGTTGGTCTATATGAACGGCATTGAATCGGTAAGGGATTTGACGAGAAAATGGGATGACTACGGTGTAGTCAATTCCGACAACAGTGGTTCTCGTTTCATTCGTGGCTACATTGAGCGTTTCAATACCGTGTCATTCTTCAACGAATTCGCAGGACTCCTTTCTTTTTTCTTTGTGATGGGTCAGGTGTGTGCGCCATTCATGCGTATTCCCATTCACGGCACATACATTGATTGTCGTGTTCACACATATTGGATTCAGCAATCAAGGACAGGTAAATCAATTGCTTGGGAATTCACAGACCGACTTCTTGAGGCACTTGGTATTGAAAGCGAAACCTTCACGGCGGGGTCGGATGCAAAATTGATTGGAACAGTCCAAGAGCAACCTGTCATCGGTGAGGATGGTCGCCCTACGGGTGAAATCAACCACATCACTGTGCCGGGTTTGCTCAACGGCTACAAGACCCTGCTCTTTGACGAGGCGAGCGTATTGCTCAACGATCAGAAGGCATATTTTAGCGACAAAATCCTGTATCTTCAACAGGCTATGGCCCCACTTGGTTCACGCACGAATGTATTGGTGAAACACTTGGTCGGTGGTTCAGTCCACACGCCATCAGGAGTGTCCCTGTGGATGACGACCTTCCCTCCAAAAGACATCATGGCTCATGTGTTGGACAAGGGTTTCTTTCAGCGTGTATTCTTGTATCAAAACGACATCACTGCCGAGCAACGACAGACCGTGAGTGAACACCGTGTGGGTGGTGCGTATGTGCGACCCGATGGGCGAATCATGGACTATGATGTTCTCGCCACCTACATTGAACAATGTGTGGATTTTGTGAAGGGTCGTCTGTTTGACGCTATGGGGCTAACGGATGAAGTGGTTGAGCGTGTTGATGAAGAAGGAAATGCCTTCACCTACACCATCAGTCGTGGTGAACAGTGGACAAGGCTTAGCGACCAAGAAAGAGAACAGGCGGCGATGGAACACGCCTACGATTTGTTTGAGGTTTCACCGGGTTATTCGGCGGCGTTGCTCAACGCAACCGATGACTATTACCAATTGGCTCACGGCATTTCAAGTGACGATGTGCGCGAAACAGCCCTCTCCTTCATCCCCAACATTGAGAATTACACGATGATATTCACCAATCTGATAGCCACCATCATGCGCTCTCCTGTATTGACTGAGGATCATGTGATGATGGCTTCGGAAATGATTTACGACAATTTTCACAACCTCATCATTTGGCTTGAACAAAAGCAAAATGTGTCCGAGAAGAAGAAAATTGCTTCTCAGCGTGCGGCATGGACAAGTGCATTCAATGCGTGCAAACGCTACACGGATGAGAGCGATGGGGTGGAAAAGGTTATGCAAACCGAATTGTTGGATATGTATGCGACCCAACAATGTATTGCGAACATCACGGCACAAAGGAGG
>Ga0070745_1001850_pt1 | contig 11548 bp, 12 predicted proteins | sample VirMetDEL_Mar_4_FD_77438 | JGI IMG/M metagenome (GOLD analysis project Ga0070745, IMG submission 77438) | Aqueous microbial communities from the Delaware River and Bay under freshwater to marine salinity gradient to study organic matter... | ecosystem: Environmental > Aquatic > Marine > Coastal ...
CTTCAATATTATATGTTGATAAAACATCATTAGTTTCTTGGAATGTTAAAATATATTCTTTATGTCTTCGGGTGTTAGATAAAATCTACCAGTAAAGAACTTTGTATCGGGTTCGTAGATTGTTGATAATCTACCGAACCAAAAATCATTATAGACATCGCGATTTGTATAACCCACATAACTATCATTCCATCTTTGCCAAAAGTCATATTGGTTTTTATAGTTCAAATCACTAAAACTTGATTGGGTATATTCATAAGAACTTAAATGTGAAATTGCTGGATAAGTTGAATGAGCCACCGCAGTTGCTCCGCTTAACATATACCAATTCACACTTGAACCCGTAATGGTTGCGTCCAACATTCCGTTATACCACCCCAATCTTAAAGGTGATGATATAGGTGGATATGGGATACTATCTTCTGACTTTTGTGGTATTTCGTATAGGTGGGGTATTAAAATATTACTTTCAGTTTCATCATCAAAAGTAGATATAGGTAATGGAGCGAAAATACTTTCTTGTTTGAATATTCCACTATGGAACGGCTCCCTACTTACCAATCTATATGTTCCGAATACTTGGTTATTATCTTCAATATTATATGTTGATAAAACATCATTAGTTTCTTGGAATGTTAAAATATATTCTTTATTCAAACTTGTTGTTGGTTCTAAAGTTTGTGGTTGTGAATAATCTAACTTATTGCTCCAATCCAAAGTTCTACCAGAACCGAAGTAATTGTCCCAAGGCTCAATTAAAAAGTTTCTTTCACCATTAGGTATTACCACAAGATTAAAGTGATTTACAATACCCTTAAATAAGTCCAAAGAAGTTATTTCTGCGGGGATTTGTTGTTGTAATAAAACATTATCAGATAAACTGATGATGGGGGAAGTCCATAACTCCCACTTTTGATATGTGAAAACAATATCAGCATATTTATCACCAGCCGTATCTTGAACTGCGTAATACAACGCAACCCTTCTACCCGCAGGTAATGTGGCGTTGATATAAATGTCCGTATAATCTGTTGGTGTTTGTGTATTAAATATTACTAAACCTTGAACTTGATTATAGATTGTTCCATCATCAACATCTTTAACTGCGAAGTTCAAATAACAAGCCAAAAACGCATTTCTTAAATACGCTGAAAAACTAACCTTAAACTTATACACACCATCAACTGCGGGGGTAAAGAAATGTCCCCTACCTGCTTCGGTATTATTGATTGATGGACTAAATATATTCAAGGGGTCGTTTAACACATCTGTAAAAATAAACCCTGCGAAATAACTTGTGTTAAAGTTAAATCTGTTCGGGTTATATCCAACATCAGTAAAAGGTGTTCTGTTTTCAACTATAAAAACATTTGAATTGGTTGAACTATCTTTGGCGGCTTTAGCCCCCATATTAGTATTTGCTTTGGTTAGTGTGAATAACCCCGTAAAGTAATCACTATTCAAAAAACTACTTTCATAGGTAAATGACGCAGCACTAAAAGATTTATCCAATAGATACTTCACATTCACCCAAGGCGCAAATTGTGTCGGTGCTATGGGCGAACCATTTGTGGTAAATCCACTACTACCCGTTTGAAATCTTCCGTAGTATTGTGCGTCATCATAACCATAGTGAGCCAAGGGGTATAGTAATGTCCCCGTTAAACCCGTATAGTTTGTATAAGAACCACCCGAATAAGTCCAGGTTGATACTATATTATCATAGGTTAGTTCGTGTGTTAAATCATTAAAATCAAGATTGACTAATTTAATGTTCTGTAATGTCTGTGATAAATCTGGTAATGCTTGGGTTAAAAATACTTCATATGAACCACCATTTTCTTCGTTGATAATTCTATTCAATCTTAAACTACCATTAAACACATCTGTTCCCCCATACTTCACAACTGCTTCAACAACAACTGCGTCTGAAAAGTTAGAACTATTCACCATAAAACAACTTCTAAAAAAGTTGTTGTTGGTGAATGTTTGGGGTATATTGAATGTTTTAGAATATTCACTTTTAATTGTTGAAAAATCTTCTATTTCTTCAAATGACTTATTTAAGGAAATTGCTAAATCCCCACCTAAATCTATTGAAACCCATTCATCAGTAATGTTTGATTTTAACCATAATTCTACCATATCTTATTCGTGATTTTGTCTAATTGTATCATAACCAGATTTATATTCCATTTGGATTTGGTATTTAGATGAACCAACTTGGTAGTTAGGAACAACCACTTCAGTATTGGTTATTGTAATAGGTTCTAATACACCATCATCACCCACCAAATAAACTGATGGGGATTGGAATAATTCTTCTGTAAGCCAAATGGTTTCTGCTTGGGGCATAAAGTCCGTGAATAGAATACCCGACTTTCCTACAAGTTGGCTCCATACATTTCTACGCTTATTCCAACCATAATAACTATTGTTTTCCCACCCTTCACTATAAAGTTCGGGTGCTGATTTGTATTCTTGTTTTTCTACTGAATAACCCGTATCTTCCTTCGCTCTAAAGTTCATACTATCCCAAGTGCCAAACTTATTCATAAAATAAACCACCCTATCGCCAGGGGAACATTTACCATCAAGGTAGAAAAAGAATGGTTCAGATATAAAGGTAGTTGAAAGACAAGAACCCGTTGTTGTTATAGGACAAGGGAAACTATCTAACGCAGAACCTTCATCATCAAATACATAGGGGTATTGTAATGGAATAAATCCACCACCACCTACAGCCAATATTTCATAAGCCGTATTTTCATAATTTACATATTGTCCCACTTCAATAGTTTCACCCGTATAACTGAAATACATAAGTGAATTATCACATACATTTCTACAGATTATACTATCACCCGTTCCAAAGGTAGTCGGACTTGGTGGAACTGGTGGTGGGGGACAAGTTTGACTAGTAACTAGTATATCTAGTGCGTTCCATAAAGGCGATGTTGGAAATGGATAATTAGCCGTAATCAATACACCAACGCCAGGTGGGACTGAAAAGGTTTCCAAGTTTCCACAACAACCCGTATAGGTAATTTCTAATACATAACCGACATTTGTATCTACACTAAACACTCTACAATCGGCACTAAATGGTAAAGGACAATCACCCAATAATGATACAGACATTTCACCCGCATCAATACTATCTTCACACGCACAGACATCAACAAAGTCATCGGGGGCAACTGAACCACTAAAGGTTGTTCCCGAACAAGTAAGTCCCGTATATGTTAAAGTAAAATCTGGGTCGGCGTTCTGTATTTTATATGTCTTACAAACACACGCATCACATTCACCTAAATCTTGTATCCCTTCTAATTGTGGGATATTAGTGTTCTGGCACCCACACCATCTTCCCGTTGCTTCGGATTCTATGGTGATTAGTTGTGGAACACCTAAACAATCCAAATAGTCAATATCCACAGATGCTATTAAACTTGGATTGTAGTATTCGTATTCGTGGCAACTACAACCATCAAAGTCATCGGGTTCGGGTGTTGGTGGTTCTGGTGTTTCCAAAGTTCCTTCCAACTGAACCTTATAGTATTCTGTATTGTCGGGGAAGTTTATTCCGTGTTCTATAATGTTCGGTGTCCCCACACCCAAATATACTACTTGTTGTTCCGCCCAATTTGAAGGGGTTTCCCAATATCCATCATAGTAAGAACAATCGGGACGGACACCACATAAACTTTCCACATTATAGGTTCTACCCGTAGATATTACACTATCACTATTATCGTAAAATGTGAATAAAGCAGAATAGATTTGTCTTGTGTTTAAGTCCGATGTTGTATCAAAATAATTTAAGGCTGATAAGGTTTGATAATCACCTACACGAATATATCTTGTTCGGGGACTATTAGTCATAAATCTACATTCACCACTATTGAAAGCCGTATCACCAGTTAAATAGTATGGGCTGAAATCATATTGTTTTCCATTATACCATTCTTTAACCCCGTTGTATGCGTAATTCACATTAGAACGGATATTCGGCTCACCAACATTTCCATTTCCATCATAAGTGAAGATTGTTCCGTTTGGTGATGTTGCGTATTCTTCACCTACCTTGATTGAATATACAATCATATTATTATTCAAATAACCCCACGCTGAAGTGTGTAGGGGTGTTGTGTTTCCACTACACCCAACATTTACGGGTTTTGAATGTGTATAGTTTCGTAAGATTGGTGATATATCAACTTGTCCCCACCCTTCACTTGACGGGGTAATTTTTAGTTGTGCTATTTGTCCGTCTTGTTCGTCTGAACCTTCTTGGATATAAACATCAACTACATATCTGTATTTGTATTTGGAACTATCTGTTGCTCCCGTTGATAAAAATTGAAACACCAAGTTTGAATAACTTGGTTCTATTGTATTTGGTTGTGCTAAAAAACTTATCATTTTTAATCTATTGTTAAATTATATGTTTGTATCCCGAAGACACGCAGATTTTCCACTTTTTCTAATATGTCTTCTGCCGCCATTTCAGCAAATCTGTCTTGTTGTAATAACCTTTCTACTGATGTGTTTATTTCATTTAATAATTGTTCTGTGAATAATGGTAATCCCTTGTATCCCGCTTTGAATAATTTAGTCCTAACCGCAAATGCCATATTCTTTGCTTCGGCTTCGGGTAGTTGTCTTTTCTTTTTAGCCCATTCGGTAAGTGCTGCGATAAGGGGACTAAACTTTGCTCTTTGTCCCTTTTTTCTTTTGTCGGGGTAATATTTACCTTCACCAGGAAAAGAACCACCTTCACCCCCCGTCTGTGCTTGTGCCAAATCTGAAAACACATATTCAACACCATAATCTTCCATAATGATTACAATATCATCATCTAATATTTTGTAATCAACTGACTTTTGTAATCTACCCGTTCCAACAAAATTGTAAGTCCCTTTGGGTATTTCACCCCTTTTACTAAAACGGGGGCGTGGTTGAGCCATCGCTTTTCTAATAAGTTCCACGACAATCTTACCAAGTTCATTTAATAGTTCTTCCATCTTTAATTACTACAATCTAAAGTTCCGTCTTGGTTTAATCTAACTATAAAGTTAAATTGCTGACTAGCCCATAAGTTAAATCCACCAACAACAAATATCTTATTATTACTATCTGTTGATAAAAATGGTGTGTCTATGTTTAATATTCTTGAAACACTTGTTATATTGGTATTCCAAGTTGTATCTGTTGTTGTAAATGTAGATGTATCATATCTAACATATAAATTACCTTGTGTATAATACACATAGAACCAACCATTACTTTCATCTAAATAACAAGCAGAAGCGGGGACACCACCTAAACCGATGGCATTTACAATAGTCGCCCCACTATCACATCTATTTACCTTACTTGTTCCATTTCCGTTTAATGTTCCACCATTACCATTAAAGTAATAATAACCCGTAGAACTATCTTGGTATATCTGTCTTATCGCATTATCTGTTAGTGATGTTCCAAACAATCCAGTATCTGCGTATGTTGAACTATCAATTTCAATCAATCTACTTGTAGCAGAACCATCATAGTTTGCCGCTCTGTGAGCCGCAACATAATTACCCGATAAGTTTTTAATAACCCATCTAACTTCATTTTGATTAAACCCTGCTCCAGTAAATGCTGATGTGTCTAATACACCACCCGATAATGAAAGTTTGGCAATTCTACCCCTACTAACTCCGTTCATAGTTGTAAATGAACCACCCACAATAATATCACTACCATCAACCAAAATACTATAAATAACATTATTACTATTAGCGGTAAATGATGTATCTAACGCACCCGTTGTTTTATCAATACGGGCTATTCTGTTTGCGGTGGTGCCGTTTATTTGTGTAAATGTTCCACCTAATAATAATCCACCAATACCATCATCAACAATAGTCCAAATGCTTCCGTTAGATGTTGCGGTAAAGGTTGGTATAATATCACCATTACCATCTATTTTAACAATTCTATCAACTGCGGTATTTTTGTAATATGTGAAATCACCACCCACAAAAACATCAGTCCCATCAGTCAATACTGCTGTAGTTCTGCTGTTGAAACCAACCCCAACATCAAATACGGGGACTGGTGGTGTTGAACTTGGTGTCGGTGTTAAAGTCGGTGTCGCAGTTGGTGAAGGTGTAATACCTGGTGTTCCAGTCGGCGTCGGTGTTAAAGTCGGTGTTATTGACGGGGTTGGCGTAATTGTCGGTGTCGGTGTGTTTGTCGGCGTATTACTTGGTGTCGGACTTGGAACTATAAATGGTGGGATACAAGCCGTCTGTTCTATTGTAATGGTAATGGACGCTTCCACACCACAGACACTTTCTGCGAACCTATCTGTGAAATATGAATACGGAATAGGGGTTTGTAAGTAATAACCATATTCGGTAAGTTGATTTACAAAGAAGTTATAGAAGTCCCCCATAATTTCTTCACATAATGCCATACTATCCAACTGATTTGAATTAGTTGGATTATCAACATATTCATTTAACAAGTCATACACCAATACAGAAAAGGTGATGTCTTGTGATGTATCCCCTAATGTTGATGGTTGGGGAACAAAATGTATAGCAGGGTATTTTGTGATATAATCTTCCCTTGAATAGTCAGACAAATTACCCCAACTGAAAGTTTCAAGAATGGGGTGATTACTTGTGAATTGTCTGAAGAATGTTATTAGATTTTTAATCGTCATTTTACAGCGTTTTTATATTTTTGGCTTTCCCTATCGGCTTTATCCAATCTATATGATAAATATGATAATACCTCATATAAGTTTAGTTTTAATACTTGTCCCGTTTTTAATAAGTCATCTTGGGAAGCCAACATTAAACTATTGTAGTAAAAATCTACTATAGATTGTATTACTTCTTGTTGTGAAATATCTTCGGTTTCTTTTTGTTCTGTTCCTTCATCTTCTTCTTGTTCTCCGTATAATCTAGGAAACTTTCCGTAAGTTTCTGAACGAAAATTGCGGTAAAAAAAAAAGCAGATAATAGAATAGACATAGGAACTTTTGTTTTGAATAGTTCTATTCTTGACTGGCATTCATTCAAGTCATAATCTATTAGTTCCCTTTCTTCCCCCGTCTTATCTGATTTAAGGGGTTTGTAAAGGTGTGTCGCTATTAGTCCTAAATCAATAGGGTTTTGTGCCATAAACACTTCAAGATTTACCCATTCTTCATAAGTAAGTTCAGATGGTTTGTATAGTCCATATCTAACACCTTCAAGTTCAAAGGTAAGTTCCAACTTACCTTTATCACTTTCAGCACCAAAACTACTTCTAATCATTTTGGCTGCGAACTTTATTTGTTGATAATTGGCTTTCTTTAAGTCATCAATCGGACAATCTGTAAATCTTGATAATAAGGTAATATCATCAACTTCAGTATTTTCTGAATAATATTCATAATCCGCGATGGTGATTGGTTTAATTGGGTATTCTTTTTTTCCTACTACTAACTTCATATTACATAAAACTATAACTTGGTTTTCTTGGTTTATCTACAAACTCCATAACGCAATATCTTAAACTATCTAGTAGGTGGTCGTCGCCTTGGGGGACATTTGTAAGTCGCCCACTTCTATCCCTTTTATACCTATAGTTCCTAAACTCTGCTATTAAATCTGTAGATGTTTCTTTAATAAATATCTTAAAGGTTCGCATTTTCTGAATACCAAACAAAACTGAACCATCACCTTTTTTAACACCCCTAATCTTGAACCCCGCTCTGCGTAGTTGTTCTATACTTTTTGGTTCAGAACTATCGGCTACAATTTCAACACTTCTGTCTATTCCGTGTTCCCTTAAAAGATAAATCAAATCTTCATTTGTTAGTCCTTGTTCGTATATGATTTGTTCTACATACAAATCTTTTTCACCTACCACTTGAACCTTTACCACACCACAAGCATCACTTCCAAATCCCCAGTCAATTCCATAGTAGGTTGCTTTAATCCCCTTCGGTTCTTCCACAAATGTCTCTGGTTGAACGAATATTTTTTCGCGGGGTGGAACTACCTTTCCTTCAGCGTAAATCAAATACAAGTCATAATCCGTGTGTTTCAAGTCCATTATAGATTGACGGATACTTTCTTCAAGGAAGGGGTTTTGTTTGAAAGTAGATACAATCAGTTCTGCGTTCTTTTTCTTTTCATAATCAAACCCCCACCAATCTTCTTCAACTTCGGGGTTGTATGCTGATATAAGGTATTCTTCACATCTTATATCCAACTGAACGAAACTATTTCTGTCTATTGTATTCACTTCATCAACCATCGCTATTGTGGATTTTAACCCGCGTAATTTACCAGTAGTATCATCAAGTCCAATAAATCTTACTATTGAACCATTATCAAAAGTGTATGTTAAATCCACTTTGTTTAGTGTCCCCTTTTCATATATCCCCATCTGTTCTAATACTTCCTTAAAATCAATAAGAATGGTATTCTTGATGGAAACTTGGGTTGCTCTGGCTATGGTAATTGAAATCTTTGGACGGGATAATGCTTCTATGATTAGGGTTTGAATTGCCGCTATGGTTTTCCCACTACGCGAACTTCCCCTTAAAAAGATATACCTATTCTTCTTCTTGGCTTCATCAATCTTTAAGTATAATTCTGTTGCTTGTATTTTCATTTGATAAAACTTATTACCACCAACACGCCAATAATATAACCAACGCTTAATGCTATTGCTTGTTTAATTCTTTCACCCCAAGTTTTAGTTTCAACCATATACCCCAGAAATGGTAATCCCAGAAATGGACTAATACCTGCGAAAAATAACATCATCGGGATATTCCCTTCTGCTACACTTCTAATGTAGAATGTGGAACATATTTCAATAATCAAGGCTGATAATGCTATAATAAAATATCTAATCATTTATCCAATTCTTTTTCTACTGAAGTCCGCATAGATGGGGTTTAGTTCAAATCCCAAATATTCCCTATTCAAGTCCCTACAAGGTAATCCAGTAGTCCCGATGCCGTTGAAGACATCTAAAACTAAATCACCTTCATCTGTAAGTAATCTAATAAAATATTCTGGTAAGTCCCTATGAAAAGTTGCGGGGTGTTTTACAAGATTGTCCCTTACCCCCGATGATGTTGGAAATCTAAACACATTATCGGGACGGACTTTATCGGGTAAGGTTCTAACATAGTCGGGTTTAACATAACCTTCCTTACTTTTGTTTTGATTACCCGTAGTATAAACCATCTTATTATTTTCGGGGTGTTTAGGTTCTTCCATTACCCGCTCCATATAAAACTTCATCTGTTTATTGTCCTTACAGAAATGGAAGATATATTCAGTCATATTTCTAAATCTTTTCTTCTGTCCGTTTGGAACTGAATTAGGTTTATACCAGGTATAACTATCATATAGTTTTAACTTGGTTTCCTTGTTGTTCCTACTTATTAAATCATAAACAAAAGTGCTTCTATAACCATTCACACAAACATCATTTATGTTTAGAATAAAACTACCACTTGGTTTTAGAACCCTATGTATTTCTTTGAATAGGGGTAAAATCCAATCAACATAATCATCGGGTTTTTTAACCGACACATCTTTTCCATAATTTATGATGTTAGAATAGGGGGGACTGGTAATCACCAAATCAACAGAATTATCTGCGACTTCTTTAATCAGTTCAAAACAATCACCTTCTAATATCATATCCAATCATAGATGGGTTCTATTTCATCACCCCCATCACTTACTATTATCTTTGTCTTCATCATCTTCTTTGGGTTTGATAATTTCTATCTGTATCTGATTATCACTTGTAAGGGGTTTATTATCCGTTGTAATATCCGTTCTATCCACCCAACCACTATCTCTGTAGCAATTCTGTAAATAATATTTCATAAAGGTTGTATTCACATTTTTACCTGCGTTTGTTTCCCATTCTTGTTCCGCTCTTGATACAAACCATTCTTCCGCATATTGAAGTGCTTGTTTAATAGTGCTGGAAAAATCTGCGTCCCTATCCATAATTCTATACATTAAATCCCTATGAATACCAAGATAATTCGCATAGTGTATCTTATTCTTTCCCCTTCTACCCATTTCCAAGATGTCTTCTTTCCAGGTTTCAGGGACTATACCCCTACTAACTAATGCTTCCATAGTTTTTCTTGGGCGTCCTTTACCTCTTTTCTCTTGTTCCATAACTATAAATATACACAAACCCTAAAATAAAAAAACCCCCACCTTAAAGATGGGGGAACTGATAAATGGGAAAAATCAGTTTTTATTTTTTCTTTAATTCTAAATAAGCAATATCTAATACTTGTTTTAGTTTTGTATTTGATAATATACTTTTTCTTATTTCTTCGGCAATACCTGCCTTAAAATCTTGAATATACCAACCAGGAAATCCATTATCGGTATATGTCTTACTATATTCTTCTGCTTCTGTTAGAAAGTTCCATAAAGATATGGTAGATTGATAATCAAGTTCTAATGTAATTACATTATCTTTTTCTGTTGATGATAAAGTGTCTTTCATTTCTATTTCTATTTCTATTTAATTGTTCTACAAATATACTAGTTATTTTTTAATCTATCAAATCTTCTTCAATAATTTCTTCTTGGTTTTCAACTTCAGTTTCATCTTCGTTGAAAACAGCGTCAAACATTTTTTCAGTCCAATCTTCTAAAAGGTATTCACCAATCAATTCACGCATTTCAAGGTATTTGTGGGACATAGGGTTTCCGAACCAACATACTTCATCTTCATAGATTAGTAATTCATCACCAACCAATTCTGTAAGTGTTTCGTAATAACCCCACAATCCTTCACGGATAGATGGTAGTTTCTGTCTAATTTCGTTGAATAAGTCATAATCAAGTTCATTAGATGCCGCCCAACCTGCTAATGTTTCTTCCAAATCACATAAACAAATGGTGCTTTCTTCATCAAAATTATTTGATACTAACTTGTCTAAAAGGTGGTTTTGATTGATGTGTGCTTCAATAAACTCTAACGCTAAATGTCCTAAAATGTTGTTTTTCATATTGTCTGTTTCTATTAAATTGTTATACAAATATACTAGTTGTTTTTTAATTATCCAAAAATATTTTTAAGTTCTTGGTTCAATTTTTCACCATACATATTCACACATACTACTTGGATTACATCTTGGGGAAGATTACCAAATACTTTCTCTTTGTGTCCCATCAAGGCAATTAAACCTATAAACCCTTGAATATCAAGTTTCTTGGGGTTGATTAGTTGTGATAAACTAAACTTACCCATTTTGGTATTAAACTTTTCATTACCTGCTACATCAAACATTTCTTTTAATTCGTTTGCTTCGGTAATTACATTACTGATGATGATTTCAATTTTGTCTAATATTTGTTGTTCTTGATTTTTCATATAACAAAGATACGGATAATTTTGATACTACCAAAATTATTTTCTTTTTTTTCTTTGTTCCCACAACTTTTCCTGCCTTACCCTATTATATTGTCGCCACCTTCTTCTTTTTTCTTCAATATCTAATTCC
>Ga0070745_1001851_pt1 | contig 11548 bp, 13 predicted proteins | sample VirMetDEL_Mar_4_FD_77438 | JGI IMG/M metagenome (GOLD analysis project Ga0070745, IMG submission 77438) | Aqueous microbial communities from the Delaware River and Bay under freshwater to marine salinity gradient to study organic matter... | ecosystem: Environmental > Aquatic > Marine > Coastal ...
CCGAAGAAATCAAGACCAAGATTATGCTGTTTAACCGATCGGCAGAGGCTGAAGTGTTTGAGTCGGCCTGGTACGGGGCGGCAGCATTTGTGTTAAGCAAAATTGATGAAGTCGCATCGCGGACTCATCCGTGGCAATGGGTCCGCGATGATGCCGACAGTATCCTACGGCACATGCACCGCGTCATCGACAGGGCGCACGGCGGAACACCCCATCGCCTTTATCAACGCCAACTACTAAACAGGCCTCGGATCGGCGATACCCCCAAGGACGTGCGCGCTCAAATGCGTCTCGATGACATCTCGTGGTACGGTCCTACGGCATACACACGACCCGGACTGTTCCTCGGGCTGATTGATAGGCACAAAATGACCATGAAGGATATTAAACGGATTTGTATTGACAACGGCTTGACTAAAAAATCATTCAAAAATAAAAAAGAAGCGTTGGGGTACTTGATTAAAAACGTTTGAAGGGGCGCGCCGGGTTTGTAATGTTAGTTGATTAAAACACTTTTTTTTAACTTGCCACATTTGCCACATTGCCACGCCACATTTTTTAAAAACTTAAAAAATATATAAAAAAAAATAAAAAAAAACATAATAATATATATAACAGTGTGGCAAATGTGGCAATCAAATAAAATCAATTAAATTAATTAATTCTTATTTATTTATTATTTATTGAATAAAAAGAAAAAATTGAAACTTAAAATTAATTGTCTATAATATATATATCAATCTATAAAATGGCCCAATTAAGACTTGTGGAAAAATATAACATTGCCAAAGCCCACGCGGCACTTAATCACAAAGACTTAATCGAAAAATCCTATAACCCGTCATTGGTCAAATCATTTTTAAAAAAAATTATTCATAATAATGGATCAATTGAAGTGGAATATCACTATTCAAAAAAACACGATGATCCCGTCGGACGGCTATACGCGTCGGGCGGCATTCAAAATATACCGTGCGACATTAGAAATTATCTGCTTGAAGGCGAGGGGCTATTCGACATCGATATTAAAAATTGTGCTAACACGATTATTTATAATCTATGTAAATTACACGGCATCAAAAAAAAATATTATTCCACAGTTAAACAAGTCGTGGTCGATAGAGATGAAATCATTAATCGTGTGTATGGCGGTAATAAAGAACGGTTTAAAGACGCAATCACCCCTCTGTATTTTAACTCCAAAGAAGTAGTATATAAAAATAATTTTGAAAAAGAGTTCCACGCCGATTTAATCAAAATACAAAAAAAAATATCAAAAATAGAAGAGTATAGTGAATACCTCAATGACGACAATAATGCTAGAGGTAAAATGTTGAGCCGTATTGTATATGACTGGGAAAACCGTTTGATTATGGACTGTATTCAAAAAATTGAAGACGAGACACAGGTCAAACCGTTTGCTATATTACACGATGGGTTCATTATTGGTATTGAATACGACCTTCCTAAACTTGAAGCGTATATTAAATCGGAGTACAAGTTTGACATCAGATTTTCATATAAAAAAATAGAAAATAAAATTACAGTTGAAGCCCCGCCTGTCAATTATATTATGGATTATAGTTTGATACTTGATAAACACATTTTAGAAATCGCGGACGTGATTAAACCCGAAATTGAAAAAATAATGAGATATAATGATGATTTTAAAAAATATTATGTATATAATGACACCACGGGCGTGTGGAACGTATCGAGCGACCCAGATGAAGTCATCGCACGGCTATTGCGTAAATATACTAAACAATCGCTAGATGACCACAAAAATAATAAACCCGATTCAGATGATAAAACCGTTTTAAAAAAATACAATAAAGATATGAAAAACATTATTAAATGTAATGCTATTATTGACACACCGAGTTTTATGTCCAAATTAAAAGATTATTTAAAGCGCTTGATACTTGATAATAACTTCTGTAAAAAGTTTAATAAGAACCTTTATCAAATCGCTTTCAAAAATGGACTATACGACATGCGGACACAAACATTAAGACCCGGACTGTTCTATGATGATTTTATATGTAATCCTCTCCAGTTTGATTATGAACCTTCAACTCCCGAAGACCGACAACGCGTCAAAGACATTATACTCAAAATATGTAATAATACTCAAGCACACATGGATTATTATTTGAGTATTCTTGGCTACGCTCTGACGGGAGACGCGGAAAAAGAAAAGGCAATTTGGTACTTTGTTGGGGTAAGCGGCAATAACGGCAAGACCTTAATCATGGACGCGTTAAAAACAATCTGCCCCTCCTACGCGGTAATGATGAATACAAAGGCTTTAACGGAAAATAGTCAAAATCGGCATAAACACTTAAATATTTTAAACCTAGCACCCCGCATTATTTATCTAGAGGAACTACCTAAAAAAGGCAGTCTCGACACTCAAATTATGAAATGTCTAGCGGACGGTAAAAGTATCGTTGTTGAAAAAATGTTCGGCAACACTACGGAATATGATGTTGTCGGTAAATTATTCACATTGTCCAATCATACCCCGATTTTTGATAATGACGGGGGTACCGCGAATCGCTACCGACAATGTCAATTCAATTCCGAGTTCCACGAGCGGTTTGAAGACGATGACTATGAAAAATTACAGTTTAAGGTGAATACTACCCTGGCTGACATACTTAAAAATGAATTAAAAATGGCATTGCTTGATGTATTATTTGAATACGCGCACGACTTTTATATATCAGGTAAAAAACTTAGACCGATGCCACAGGAATGGATTGAAAAGACAAAGGAAACAGTTTATGACAACTCAATTATTAAAAATTATATTGAAGACCACTGCGAAGTCGGAGCAGCACATAAACTCGATCGGGACGACGCGGATAATATATGTAAATTATTACATATTCAATTAAGTCATTTTAAAGATGAATTGAGTAAAATATCAACCGTTAAATACGATAGAACGGCAAGGAAGGCATCGACACGGCGTGGGGCGTGGTTGGGTATAAAAATAAAAGAGTTTGAATGTGATATTGATAGTTCATCTGATTAACTAGTTGGTTCAAGTGGTTCAAGTGTATATATATTATTATGTAATTTTTATTTTTTTTTTTTTATTATTTTAAGTTTTTTAATTTTGTGGTGTGGCAATGTGGCAGATTAATATCTATTCTATATATATATAATGGAGTTTGTAGAGAGATACGTTTATATTAGTAAAGATAGTGTTATCCAATCACCAAGCGTCAATGAAGTCATCGTTGCTATTGAAAACCCCGGCGGGCGGGTTCCCTACGCCCTTTGTGAAGTGGTCAGCGCAATTGTTACGGCTACAACCGATTTTCAAGGATGTGTTATTTATAATTCAACCCCATCGCCCAATTTTTCAAGCAAGGAGAACCGAGGCACCGTGATGGCAATACTCAACAATAATTACGCACAAGGAGCAGCAAATATACATTACGATTTAGTCGGTCAAGGATCAAAAATTATTTTATTTGGAAACTCAAATACTTTGACCATTTCACTTCGCCAAGGTACAGGAGATATTATTGATTTGTCAAATGCCGGACCTGTCGCCGCATTCAATATATTACTTAAATTATCTTACCCCAAACCCGATCAAATACAAAACACATATCGATCGGAAGTACCCTTGCCTTCAAAAGTTTAAATAATAATAACACATTATACATTAATCAATTATTATTATTTATAAAGTCGCATCCATATCCAGCGGATTTGAACCCGTGCTTGATATACTTGATCCCGATGAGTCGGGCTTATTAAAAAAGGATTTTAACTTCGGAACCTTACTTAATTTGTCTGGATAATTTTGAGCGAGTAAATTACTTTCTTGTACTAAATCCACATACCGCTTGTAGAAGGTTTCTAAAACCAATTTAGGGTCGCCCTCGCGGTTCGTTTGATTGAGGTTTAAAACTTTATGTAAATCAATAGAAAGGTTATAATACGATTTAGAAGTTTCCAATTCCCGTTCTAAATTATCTTGTATCCGAAGGTACAGTTCAATTGAATTGATTATTCCCACTGTTAAACTTAACAAACAAACAATCCCACTTATTTTAGATTGCTCTAGATACCCGACCAGTCCCACGCTCGCCACACTCGCGACGCTTGAAATGACAATGGTGGGTATTCGGAAATAATCAGACACACGCTTAAAGTAAAAATACTTGCGTTTATGATAATTACTTAAATAAACACTATTCTCACGCACATCGTTTAATATCGACTCAATGTCTGTCGACCAACTCATCTATATGCTAAGCAAAGACAATATTAAAAGCGGGCTGTTTAACGGCTTTGGGTTTTGGAGTTTTAGGTTCTGCTGGTTCGTTATGATAGTGGTGTATTTCTTTAACAACTTCTTTGACTTTTTCTTTTTTAGGTTTTATTTGGATTTTGCCTTTATCTTTCATTTCTTTTAATACTTCAAGTTCCGCTTTATCGGTTGCTTCCTTTTCTTTTTTTGTATCTACTTTAAGTTTCCGGGCTTCGCGTGCTTTTTTCATTTTCTCCGCCATCCTCGCTTTGGTCTCTTCGTCCATGGGCTTGCGGTTATATTGGCGCTTGGGTTTAGGGGGCGGGGCAGTCTCAACTTTGTCCTTCGCCTTTCGTTTGACAACACACTCGAGTTGTTCCACTGAACTGTTTGAATCCGAATCTGATCCGCTGGACATTATAATATATATAATATAAGAAAATAAAATCTTTATATATTATTATAAATGGAAAATGTTAATAATAGAATTAAATGTTTTGTTACGGGTGATAAAATAAAAAATATAGATGAAATTACGGAAGATGATAAAACGGAGTTTATACCGTTATCGGATGAGATGGTGCGTAATCTATTCACCAACCTTATTGATGATGACGCGGTTGATGAATTACAAAGCGGTCTTGATTATGAATTACATTCAATAGAGTGGTATATGGACCGCTTCCCGGGGTTTGACTATGAGACCTATGTTATAATGAAAGAAGAAGGCGACAAATTAAATAAATAATTAGTCAATATATATTAACTGATTATTTAGTTGGTTCAAGTGGTTCAAGTGTATATATATTTATATGTTTTTTTATTTTTTTTTTTATTATTTTTTATGTTTTTTTAAAATTGTGGCGTGTCAAATGTGGCAGCGTGGCTTTTAAACACTCACGGACCAGACGCCTTGTCCAGCCATGTCTAAACTCAATAATACACTAAATTGAGCGAAGAAGTCAATGGTGTATGGTCCCGCGCCAGTACCATCATATTGAGCGACCCATTGTACCACGCTTGCGATGGTGCTTATACCACTATATATCGTGGCAGATTTGCCATCCGATAGTGAGTTTTCAAACTCGGTGGCGCACACGAATGTCCCGATGTTCGAGTTCGCGTCATCCGCCGCCGCTTTCGTTGAGTCCCCAGAGACTGTACCGTCATCATAGCCTACGTTGAATGGATCGGCTTTGGCTAATTGAGGAGCGACCCCGGATATTGCGCCTACCATAAAACCAGCCGCCGCCGCGGTGTTTTGTATGACGCCGTTTTGAAATGAAGATGATTTTTTAAAATCTACTAGGGCATGATCGGCAATAAGAGTTTCGGCGAGGACTTCTGCTCCAAAGGATGAAACAAGGACCGGGCGAGCAGGATAAGACTCGCTGTTGATTAAATATTGATATTGTGTTAAACCTGCTTTGGCTCTGTTTCCGAGTGAGTATGCTGTGGCGCTTGTGGTGGATGCTTGGGGGCGATGAATGGCTATGATTCGTTCAAGAGATGACACACTAAAACCGAGGTTGGCGGTTAATGTGGTATCCGCTGCCACTTTGGTTGCTGAGGAGTTCATAAAAGAACTGGCAAGAATATTATATCTTCTACCCGTTGCCGCGTCTATTTGTGCTTGGGCTTGGGGGCTTAATTCAGTCATCATCGCCACGAGTTCTACTTCGGTGAAGTCAATGCTTGTCACGTTGGCTGCGGCTTGTTTTAATGATGACACGATGCTGTCGAGCGTGAATCGCAATTGAATTGAACTCAAACTAAACGCTGGTATGAGACGATGAGGAGTGGTCATCGCAAGAGGATTTAAGCATATAGGCACGCAGAAGACACGAGGTGTTGCCGCCGCCACATTAACGCCTTTTAAAGCGTCTCCGACGGTGCCTAGAAGTATATTACCGTAACCGGCTTTATATTCACACGAGCAGTCAGTATCCATCATAGAAGTAGCAAGCACGTTCCAGTTGTTAATATCGCAGAGTTGAGCGCCGGCCGTTGATATTTGAAGCCGTTTGATAAAGCCAAGCGCCCCGCAGCGATCAAGGTCGGCGGCGCCGCCGGTGAGCGTTACCTTAAACTTTAAATACATTTGATTAAAATTGTAGTATTGCCCCGCGAGATTTCCGGGGAGATCCACTTGAATCGTTTGTTCTTGTTTAAAAGAGGTTGAATTGCTTGGAGGTATTTTAACACGGAACGATCTGGCGCTGACCGCTCTACGTTTCATTTGCGGGAAGGCTAGAGACTCCGAGAATACTTCGTTTGACATTTTATATTATATGATAAGATAATTATTTTAACTCTTATTATATACCATAATTAATAAAATAATAATTTATTTAGTTTGTTTTTCTATTGTTTCAAGAATTGGTTTGGCAATTTGAGCGCCGACCGTTAAAGGAATGGCGATTTCTGGGGCCATTAGACCTCCAGCCATAGCAAGAGGTGTTACCAGTTTCGCTCCGAGTTTAGCACCTGTATGAACGTCCTTCATTCCAATTTTAGGAGTATGGAAATGCAACGCTTTTTGTCCGAACTTACGCATTATATGTATATAATTAGATTTTATTCCTCGGATAAGTCATCTTCAATACTAGTTATAGGATATTCTTTAAAATAATGATTAATTGTTCCGGTTTCATAATTCTGTTGATAAGGGTTGTTAATATAGTCAAACTTTAACATTACTTCAAGTTCAACACCCGCCGGGATGCTCAAAGGGCGATTATGGACATCCTCTAATTTTAATTGAATGGAAGTAATGTCCGTCTTTTGAATTAAAAACCGGTTTAGTTCGGATGGACGATACTGTATCATTTGCCCGTATTCGCAATTTACTGGAAACCTTATTAATGTATCGTTGATTACGCCCCTAGAATTGATATTTGATAAATTAATGTTTTGTATTTTTAAAAATACATAGGGCGTAGCAACAAAATTAATTGTAGAGGGCATCACGATTGAAAAATATGGAGGTCCAGCGAGAATTGGAAATATATATTCATTATCAGAGTTTTTAGATACCCCTATTATACTAGAGCAAGTCGTTGGATAAGCATCAGTATTTTTTATGTTAAAGTCGTATGAACTTACAAACTGGTATCTAAATGTTTGTACGTTATATATACATGTCACAGGAATACTCTGAGCAACAAACTGCGTATTTAGATAATCTCTAAATGTCCAGGCTGAATATATGCCTACAGGAAATGTAATGGTAAAGTCCGTAAGCGTTGGTGAGTGGTTGGTTTGAAGTGAGAACTTATTATTATACTCTGTTATATTATTAATGACATTCGGTAATGAAACGCTGGTTACGCTTAGTAACATTCGGCAACCCGTTGGACACTTTATTCCTGTGTTTAGTTGATACGTGTAATATTCATCTCTACTCGAGCAGTTGGTGCTATCTAAATAACAAGTAGATGACTGGATGCCCGTGTCTAGATTATAACTCATTATTATATTATTTAGAAATTAAAATCTAATTTTATTAGTATAATGACATTTCAGTCTCCACAACCTACTCTCAACCAACCTCCTCAAATGGCTATTCCTTACGGCAAGTTCATCGATATTGATGAAAAATACTATACCCCTCAAAAACCTATACCAGCAATTGATTCGTTCTCAAAGGGACGAGAACTCAAACCACACGGAACGAACGGCTCGTACCAGCCCACCCCCTTTATTGAAAAAACGCCCCCACTAACGTTGGATGAAGGAGGCCTCAAAGTTAATTATGGCTCTTATATATATCAACAAAAGACTGGCTTTGATTACGCCCATCCCCGTTAATTAATCTATATTAAACCTTTTTAAAAACTCATTGAGATTGGTTTTTAAATTGGTACTGTCCCCCCATAGTATATAACGACTTAAACTTCCGGCATTCACTTTGCTCCAGTCTTCATTCACACGGTGGCGGGCTATATAATTTGCTCGTTTCTCTTTGTCTTTATGTTCTAAATAAGTGGAGGCGCCCTTTGAACCAAAATGAATCGTTTTACGGGGTTCTTCAAACTTAATAACAAACCGCTTTTCATCACGAGGAGATTTATACAAACCAACAAACTTCATACTATATATACTTAAAATTATTTTATCAATATAAATTATATAATGATTCATAATTTTACCGTGGAAGATATACAAAATAAAATTAAGGAATATTCAAAAGTCAATCGCGAGAACAAAAACGAGTATGGCGAAGTATTTACACCTTACGTTCAAGTCAATGTAATGTTAGACAAAATACCCAAAGAGGTCTGGACGAACCCCGAATTAAAGTTTTTAGATCCCGCGAATGGCATCGGTAATTTTCCGATGGTTGCGTACCTATATTTAATGGACGGACTTAAACTGTGGCAACCTAACGATCAAATCAGAAGCAATCACATTATTAAAAATATGTTATATATGATCGAACTGAACCCAGTGAATGTTGAGATTTCAAGGTCTATATTTGGACCCGACGCGAATATTCATTGTGGTTCGTTTTTAGATGATGACTGCCCTTACAACCACCCAGACATCATCATGGGCAATCCGCCCTTTAATCGAGCCATCACACAAGAACAAAAAAACATAGGCGGGGGGTATGGCGGTAGGACATTGTGGGATAAGTTTATAATCAAATCAATGGATATATTAAACGATAATGGGTATTTGACTTTTATTAATCCCGCGAACTGGCGTGGGCTGGGACCTTTAAACTCAATATGGAAACTATTCATAAAACATCAAATACACTATATTCAAATAAACGGAATGAAAAGTGGAATGAGCGTGTTTAATGTCGGTTCAAGGTTTGATAATTATTTAGTTCAGAAGCGGTCTTATACCGAACCTACTCTCATCATAGATGAATGCGGAGACACGCACCGATTTAAAGTAGATAAATTACCGTTTTTACCTAATTACGCTTATGATTTAATTTTACCGCTCATCACCGAAGAGGGCGAGGGCGTTATTTACTCAAGGTCCGCGTACGGCACGGATAAACCACACGTATGCTTAGATGTTATAATGAGCCACTCGTGTTATCATACCCGGAAGGATAATAAATCAATGAATAAACAAACAACACCCGAACATATATACCCCGTGGTTCATTCAATCAATAAACATGGCCTCGGGTGCTGGTATTCAAATAGAAATGATAACGGACACTTCGGGGTCCCAAAGGTTTTACTTAATTTTAATGCTAAACAATATAACTACCCAGAACAAAACGACTGGGAGGGCAAATACGGAATGTCTCAATTAACATTCGGAATACCTATAACCAGTAAGGAAGAGGGAGATACCATACTTAAAGCAATGGGAACCGATAAGTTTAAAACTCTCATCAAGGCGACCAAGTGGGCTACCTTTCAAACGGACTATCGAATGTTTAAATATTTGAAGAATGATTTATTTTCAAAATTACTGGAATAATAGTGTGGCAAGCGTGGCTTTGTGGCAACTCTTTTTTAAGAAATCGCGATAAAAGAGTGTGGCAAGCGTGGCAATGTGGCAGGATAAATCCATTTTTTAAGAAATCGCGATAAAAGGGTGTGGCAAGCGTGGCAATGTGGCATTTTATAGAGTCTATAAATATAATAAATAGAGTTAGTTTTTGTATTAATTGGGTATTTTTGCCTCATTTGCCACACCTGTATACTACTTTCCTATGATTTTTTTTTTTTTTTTTTAATTTTTTTATTTTTTAATTTACTGAAATGTGGCGTGGCAAATGTGGCACGCTTTATAATCCCGTCAAATTATTTTATTATTCTATACTATGATTTCAAACTCTGAATTGGCCACTCTCAATCACTATCATTATTTATTAAGCGACGGAAGCGAGAAGCAACAAAAGCGGGCTATAAAGAAAGCGGATAAGAAAGGATACACAATTGAAAGCGCGACGCGGGGGGTCGCTCATTTTAAACATAAAACCTCGGGCGACAATGTAATTACGGTTAAAGGAACTAACATAGGACAAGCAAAAGACCTTCAAAGTGATTTGTCGATTGCTACGGGCAAAACGGGTTCAGACCGTCAATTTACAAATAGAGAGAAACAGGTTCATACTATTTATAAGAATGCTGAAGGCAATAAAATATTAAGTGGACATTCCTTGGGAGGTAGCCAAGCAATCTCTATGATGATTAAAAATAAAACGATTCGGGATCAAACGGATAAGGCAGTGGTTTTCAATCCAGGGTCTTCCCCGTTTTTCCATAAAGAGATGAAGCCGTATATCAATAACGAGATAACAGACAAATTAAAAAAAAAATTAAACATACATCATACGCAAGGCGATCCGATCTCCGCCCCTATCCTAACGAGCATAGTAGGCAAAATAACGAAACATAAACCTAAAAGTGCGTTAAGCCCGCATTCGTTGAGTAACTATGCGGACTTATAAAACATAATAAGGATTTCCCTTATTATTTGATTGATTTTTATAAAGAGCCATTTTATTAATACACGGAATGAAGTATTGGAACTCTTGTGTTTTATCGGCAAGTCGGGACCTATTTGGGAATGAACCGCTATATAAAATTACAAATTGTATGTTATCGACACCAAAGCGGTCAAATAACATGGTACAGTCGGTCGTTTCCTCGCCACGACGATACTTTGATTTTAGATTATCGATTCGGTATTTAGGATTGGCCTTCGTATAACTTATATATACGAAGCCGTTGGCACTTTCAATTGTGTGGTCATTCGGCAATAAAGCGTAGATGGATGAGTCGCTGTAATCAGCCATTATATTATAATTGATACTTTTGTTTATGTCTATTAAAAAAATATCATATTATATATTATGTTAAAAATATGCGAACATGCGAACAAGTATTTGGAGGTTCAAAACTCCAGTAACAATTTAGATAAAGTATTGGCACCGGATATTCCGGCTCCGTTGCCTAATTATTCGGGTTTTAATATGCTCATTGTTGGTGCGTCAGGTTCGGGCAAAACCACTTTACTATACAGCATAATGTCAAAAAAACATAAAAAAAAACGCAGGCAATCTTATAGAAAAGTGTTTGACAAAGTATATATCATCAGTCCTACAATTGGCGGGACATCGATTAAAAAGGACCCGTTCAAATCCATTCCCGAAGGTCAAAAACAAACGGGTTTATCACTTCAAGGTTTAGAGAAGTTAGAAGAGGAACTATATGATAACCGTGAGGATGGAGTTCATTCAGTAGTCATCTTAGATGATGTCGGGTCTCAATTGAGAAAGAACGCTCAAATTGA
>Ga0070745_1001859_pt1 | contig 11529 bp, 10 predicted proteins | sample VirMetDEL_Mar_4_FD_77438 | JGI IMG/M metagenome (GOLD analysis project Ga0070745, IMG submission 77438) | Aqueous microbial communities from the Delaware River and Bay under freshwater to marine salinity gradient to study organic matter... | ecosystem: Environmental > Aquatic > Marine > Coastal ...
CTGGTGTAACGACTTGTTCGGTGACTGGTGCGGTGACTTGTTCGGCGGGTGCTGCCTCAACAGGGGCAGGCGTGACTACTTCTTCAGCGGGTGATACCTCTGGTGCTACAGGTTCCTCTGCGATTGCCGTAGCGAGTTCTGCTTGCTGGACACCTACGAGCTTACCTTCCTCCGTGGAGAGTTCTTCTTGAAGCTGGGCATACCTGCGTGAAGTAGGATCAACGCCAGCCATGTTCACTTTGATCTGCTCTACCTTCTCAGCGATAGATGCCGGTGTCTCTTCTTTGGATGCTGCTACAGCTTCTTCCTCCGCTTTAGTGATAGGAGTAAGCCCAGCACCCTCAATCACGCTACCTTGGAGACGCTTGATCTCTTTATCAATCGCGGCATTCTCAAGCACAAGTCGCTTGGCTTCTGGTTCATTTGGCTCAAGCGTTTGGGAAAGCAATTCGTTCTCTGCTTTAACCTTCTCAAGTTCACCGATACGCGAGACATCTTTCTTGGTCTGTATGTCACCAGCGGGAGCACTAAGGTTGATTGCCTCAATATTGCTCTGACCTTCGATATCTTGTTCTTCTGCCTCTTCCTCGGTGACAATCTTCTTCTCCCTTGGTTCACGATAAAGTGGTGAGGCAATAGTTGTGATTGTTGCCGCTGATCCACCTCCGATAATACCTTCAGCGAGTGCTTGCTTGGGACTAACCTCAAGTCCTTTCTCCGTGAATGCTGTGCCGCCAACCTGCTCGACAAGTGATTGCCCAGCTTCAGTAGGTGCTTCACCAAGGAAACTTGTAGCGAGACGCTTGAAGAACTTACCAGTAGCCTTCTCTCCTCCAGGGAGATACTTCGCACCAATAGCGTTCAGCGCACCCGATCCGGTAGCTGTGATAATAGCTCCAGCAATGTCTTCTTGATTTGGAACTTCCCTACCATTGTTCGCCGCACGTTCTTTAGCTACTGGGCCAATAATCTGTGCAGCTTCAAATACCGCTGGGCCTACGAATGCTCCAGCCGCAGCACCAGTTCCTCCTGTAATTAATGCTCCTGGGCCTGATACTGCTCCAATGCCAGCACCGCCAGCAAATCCTATAGCAGCACCAGCACCACGGGTAGCCATGCTCCCAAGAAGCTGACCAGTCTGCTCAACGATAGCTCTCGGTGCATACTGCCATGCAAATCCAAGGAATGATGCGTCTCCCTCTTTAGGTTCAGCAAACCTCGCTGATGCTGATTCATAGTTCTCTGGCTCAGTAATAGCCCCCTTTAGTCCTTCAGCAATATCAGTAAACCCAAAGACTTCAGCAGTCTCACCCATAGACTCAAGTGGTCTGCCAAGTGATTCCATAAATCCAGCACCCATCTGCTGAATCTCTTTAGTAAATGATGTCCCTTGTGGCGCAAAGATCGATGGGTTCTTTGATACATAATCCATCGTCTCATCAAGAGAATACCCAGCATCCCTTGCTCCACTAAACCCTTTATTCTGCTCGGATAAGAACCCCCAAATCTCATCATCAGTATATCCAGCATCCCTTGCTTTTGTGAGTGATTGGGCAGTAAAATCCATAGCTTCTTTTACTTCATAGATTGAATCAATCCAAGGTTTTTATTTGACTCCGAAGAAAGAACCAATTGGAGGACGATTCGCTGGAGGTTCTTCTACTGGAGTAACCCTTACTCGTCCTCTATATTCTTTCTCTGGCTCAAGTTTCATTCCGCTTGCTTTAGAGAGTGATGCAATCTTTTGAAGAACATTGAATGCATTATACACATCTTCCATGATTGGAATAGGTGATGCTCCAGGTCTTGCGATCATTGAGTATGGATATGTATCAGCCCTTCTTCCTTCTGTTGGAATAAATGTAGTATTGAATATACCGCCACTATCTTGGATGATTTCTTGGAATGTCCCACTATCTTTGGTTGGTCTTTGAGAGCTTAAAAGCTGTTTGGCATCTTTAAGTTTTTTAACGTATTCCTTGTTGTCTTTGTATTGATCTTTGCCAACCTCAACAATATCTTCTGAATAAGAAATCCTTGCTCCTGGCTTATCTGTTGCACCAGATACTGATCTTTTAATTCTAACTTGTTCTTTTACTTTAGGAACACCAATGCTTTTTACATTGATTCCAAAATCTCCAAGATCAATGTTAGTAGTCTCGTAATCTTTAGCTCCAGTATCTTCTCCCAAAGACTCATTCAGATCAGCTTGACGTTGTTCTGGTGTCATCATGTCAAAGTCACCAGTATTCTCAACTGATGCTTGTTTGTAAACTGGCAGCTTATCAAATTCTTCTTGTGCTTTAGGGTCTGCTGGAGGTTGTGGCCCAGCCCCAAGTGGTGCTGCTTCTGGAATTGGTTGCGTTAGGTCTGGTTCTGGTAATGGTTCTTCAACCATAGGCATAGCGGGGATTCCACCACCCATAATTTCTGCTGCTTCTTGCGCACCCGTTCTACCACCACCGCCTGCCCTTCCTCCACGCTGAATATCTTGCCAGCCTTGAGAAAGCACAGATGATCCAGCCTCCTTAGCAAACTTGTTGGCTTGCTCAATGTATCCCATCAAGAATGGATTCTGATTAGCACCGAACTGCATCCCAGTATTCAGAACATCCATGTAGCCTCCTGAGATGTCGCCTTGGCTGATCTTGCTAAATGCATTACGATAGCTCTCCTGCATCGCTGGCAATGCTTGAGCAGCTTGGCGTTGGTATTCTCTTTGAGCGAGTTGCTGACCAACTTGTTGACCAAGTTGCATCAACGACTGACCTACAGCCATCCCATAGTTTAGTTGCTGCTTACTATAATCTGAAATCATTGCTGGTATCGCCATAATCTTTTATCCATATACTGCTTGCGCTTTAGGAACAAAGTTATTTTGTCCCATTTGACTATAACCCGCTGCGTATGGTGCTGCTTGTTGCGCTGCCGCAAGTGAACCATAAGTTGTTCCACCAGCTTGGGCAGCACCCATTTGAGCATAAGCACCACCAACACCCATCAATGCTCCCGCTGTTGCTGAACCAATAGACTGAATGCCTTGACCAACTGCTTGACGTGATGCCAGCGTTGATTGGATTCCTTGTTGCGCGACACCATAGCCAGTTTGCGCTTGTCCAGTAAGCGCATTGTATTCAGCGGCATTCATCTGATTAATCATTTCAGCTTTTGCAATTTTCCTTTCAATATCTTGCGCTCTTCCTTGTGCTGCAAGTTGCATACTTCCGAATACTGGAGAAATAAAACTTTGCGCTGTGTCCATCCAGCCCCTTGCTATGTTTGAAAGATTTCCAGCCTGACCAGCCAAGCCAGAGGTTGCGCCAGCTATTGCTGAACGCTGTTGTGTAATTCCTGGAGCCAATGCCAAGCCTCGCATCATTCTTTCTTCAGATGATTGGCGGATATTTTCTGCCAACATAGCTTGTGGGCTTTGAATAAACGGCGATCTTCCTGCTGCTTGCATTGAGAACCCAGCACCCCCACGTTCAGCTAAATTTTGAGATATTCTTTGCAGTGTAACTTGCGGTAGATTCCCTTGGATTAATTCAGATACAACTGCTTGCTGTTGGTCAACCAATGGAACTCCTCGTTGCACTTGAACATATTCATTGCTCAATCTATTTTCCCATTTAGCTAAAGTATCGAGTGCATTACCAATAACTTGCGTTGGATCTCTACCAGTTATATTCTTTAATTGACGAATAGTATTTTCAGTAATCGCATTTGCAGAATCAATTCCTTCAGCAGTTGCATTTGCAAGATTGTATGCAGGAATATTAATATTGGGATCAATTTCAGCAATCTGTTTCTTTAATTCTTCTTGATTCTCTAAAAACCTTTGAGTTGCGTTTTTTGTTTGCTTAGTTAGTTTCTTCCCTGCTGCTCCTTGAGCTTTCGCCGCACGATCAGCGGCACTCATGCTAACAGCAGTTCCTGCGGCAGTAGCTCCAACAGCAACAACACCAGCAGCAATCGCAAATGCAGATGAGTTAAGCATCTGCCTATCTCTCATTGATGAAAGACTATATCGTTTTTCAATTGGTTCCCAGATCATTGTTGTGTTTTAGTTGGTTGCTGTTGTATCTCCACTTCTGAACTCGCGGATCGTCTTTGTCGATGTGCGGGTTAAAGTCTCTTGACGTAATGGATTCTATTATTTCATCTGGATCAGTCAAGTTAGTAACATGACATGTTGTCCAGATTGTATCTTCGTGTGTGTAAAGTAGCCTTCTTGTTCCTGCTTCAGTTACCCCAGTATAGGGTGCTTGGTATCGCTGAACTGGTATGTTGTGATACCATACAGATACGTCACCTTGCAATACAAAGAATGGGTGAGTAGTTAGGTGAAGCAAAGAAGTAAGGATGGTATTCTTGGGCATGAATATCTCGCGGATATACAGCCCAGGCGTGAACCTATGGATTAGAGGACATTCCCTTGGAGGCATCTTCAGAATCTCCAAGTCCATTTGATTTAATGCATCTTCTGCATCTCCATATCCAGCAACACTGCGAGCATCAATCTTCTCTTGAATTTCAAGTGTCATGGATGCATGAAGTAATCGTTTGCGCTAGGTGATAGCAGATCGGCTCCAATCAGGCTGTCTGCCCTGCTATAGTTCGCAATCCGTAGTGGCCCAGCTGTTGGAATCTCGTCACCCTCCATAGCCTTCTCTTCTTCTTGTATAGCGAGCGCAAGATTAGATAGAAACTCGTTGGCTTTTCTGTTCTCTCTACTATTCAATGCAAGGACTGCATAAATCATTGCGTCCGCTGTAAATTCAACAAGCTCTTTGCCATCCGTAAGATCACGAAACTTCTTGCTGGCATAGACTGTTAAGCACTCAGCTTTTTTAGGAATGCGAAACCTTCTAAAGCTCGGATTCACATCGTCTGGTTGATATATTGCAAGAAGCGTTCTGGCTTGAAGATTTGGATCGTATGCATACACGCGAACCCTACCTTTTGTTTCGGGCTTACTTACAGACCTAATTGATTTTACAGATTGATCTGATTTAGATATTTCTGGAGTAGCAACACTTGTTACACTAATATTGTGATATGTTGAATACTCGTCTTGAGCTTCAAACATTAACTCAACTCCAGCATCTTCCCTATTCTCTACCATAACAGCAATCTGAAATGGATGAATGGTATAGTCGCGGAATGTAGTATGCCTCCCGCCAACTTCAACCATCTGCCTATGACAAGAATACTGTGGATGAAGAATTACTGCGTCCGTTGAATTGAACCACTCGTCAGCGAGTGACATGGGCCTTTTGTTAATCCATGCCAGTCTCACTTGCTCATACCTATCAGGAAGAGTGAAGCAACTATCAGCACAGCATACAGCAAAGTATTCGCTGGTAGTATTCCACTCCCTTTTATTGTAGAGCAAACGGCGAGCTTGGTTAATAGCTTTCTTGGCGCGTTCTGGAGAGCAAACACCGGAATCGCCAACAAAGCCCTTCACCACCTCGACCATCTCATCGAGTGTGTCCATTATCGATTCCGATAATTATTTAACGGGTTTACCAACAGTAGGAAGAGGCTTGGAGCTATACACTCCACCTTTACCATTCAGCTTCTGGTTGCCCATAGCTGTGCTGATTTTGCCGCGAGTGGGTGCGCCACCGCTAACGAGTTTGGGGTCTGTTCCTTTAAGCATAGTATTGTTTGTTTATTGTTATGGATGAATGACACCCCACTCAACTTCATTAATAAAGTTTGGTGATGTGCCGTTGTTTTGGAGGGAAATTGTGAATCCCCCGACAGCTTTTGACGCAGTAAGAACACCTATAAGCGGTGCTGCTGCTCCTATTCCGCCAGCAGGAATAATTGGCGTAAGTGAAATAATATAATTGGTGCTTGGCAAAAATGAAGGAAAACTTACTGCAACAATAGAATCTGCTGCCGATGCAAATCCAGATGCCGTGCCTGTAAAAATTGTTGGATCGGTGATTGCATCAACTTGGTTCTGTATCGATGCAATTTCTTCGTTGATGGTTTGAATTTGTTGAGGTGTTACATCTCCAAGGCCAGGAACATTAATTGTCCCGTTTGAAAGAACTTCATCAATAAAAGATTGAAGCACTTCAGTCCAGTTTCCAGAAGGACAGAAATCGTCTGGAACAGAAGGGAATACAAGTTGTGGAGATGATGTTTGATTGTCCATCAGGAGATAGAATAGTCCCAATATCTTTCTTGGCAACACAAAAATAAAGGACATTCTTCACCAAGCTCATCGTCTGGACAATCTCCAATTGGACTATCCTCGTTATTCTTGATGTTAGCCATTACTCTTACCCTATCAACTGTTGCGTTACCTGTTATGTTTACTTTAATTTGAAACTCGCTTCCCTCAATTGCTGGTATTCCAGCGAGATCATTGCATTCTTCTGGATCTGGGGTGTTAAACTTATATCGCTTGTATAAGTTACCGCCTCTTCGCGGGAAGCAATCACTTAAAACGATAGGAGAGCAAGGAGGGCATCCGTATGTGCTTCCAACCTTTAGTTCACCCCAACATGGATTTGAGTCAGAACGATACTCAACACTGCTTGTAACTTCTCCTGGTATTTCACTCAGCCACATTTCTCCACCAGTTATTCTTTTCCTTAAAAACTTGTTTGATACTCCAGACCTTGAGAAATCATATCTTCCTGTAATAAAAAATGATTCAATTTCCCGTGTCCCGTTAGGCCCATAATCAGAACCTAGAATATCTGTTATTTCGTAAAGCCTATTCTTGTTATCACTGTCAAAAGAAAAAGCAAATCCACGCTGCTCTCCATTTGTTAATGCCGTCAGAAGTTGCGTTGGTCTAACACCTGTCCATATTCCATTCCAACGGAATGATAGTTGCCCGTCTGGTGAAGGGGATGATCCTTGATCTAAATCCAATACAACCATTCCTCTGTGGTATCTATGAAGACCAGTAACACCGTTAATTGATATCGTGCTTTTAGTCTGTGGCGCAACGGTGTTTATCAAATAGTTGTTGATAAACATAGTGCTTGCAAATTGCTTTAACCATGGAGTATCCCTTGTTACCCACTTGTTTACATCTCTTGAAAGTTTTCTCATCGAGAAGTATCGATAGAACTCGGTCTGGCTATTTGAGTAAAAAGACCAACCATCATGCGAACGAAACCACAACTCGCTATTAACTGTAGTAAGATATGGACTTGTGCAACCACGTCCAAGCAATGACACTCTTTGAATATTTGATGTTGTCCACTCTGATCTTGGAAGGCTGACATCCATTGAGAATGCACCACCAGCGCAAAGAACAACCAGCGCACCTTGCCCTCGAAGGTTATCACCCAAGTCTGGCATGACTTTCATTCCGGTGATATTACCCATCATTGCTGGGGTGCTGAATGCGCCTCCGCCAGCCCAGTAACCAATCTCTGTAAAATTCTCTGTGTTTAGCGTGTCGTTAAATCCATTGCCGTAAATAATATCGCTGGCATAAATTAGATTGTATCTATCACTTACGAAGACGCGACCAAAAGCATACTCCATTATCGTGCCAACTGGCATCTTTCCTTGAAATGGATTTAACCGCCTTGCTTGCTCAATAACCTGTCCAGTTCCACTACCAACCCCTGTAGCTGTAAATATTGTTCCAACAGTATTTGATGTAGAACCTATTGAAATAAAATCAGTATTTCCAACGCTGGTAATTTTATAGCTGTTACCAATTACGATTCCGTTTGCTGATATTGAAGCTACAGCACCACCCCAAGTGATAGGGTTTTGGTAGCCGTTTTGAATATAAAGACGATCTTCAGCTTGCACAAACCATGTGTGCATCAAGTCTGGATCGTTTCCGTCAATCAGCTTGTAGGCATACGCCGTATTGTTAATTATTTTAAGGAAGTAAATAGTTCCAGCAACGGAAATAGCTATACCATCACTCGCCTCATACTTTGTCCTGCGATATGCGTAGGCTCCTTGGAAGTTGCCTTTCTGTATATCTTCGATGATGGTTGGCTCTTGCCCCTCGCCAGCCACCATTTGAATATTACGAATGCTTGGCCTTGTCCTATTTACTCCGCCCCTAAACGTCCGATTCACGGACTCTGAAACAAAAAACTCTGGCAAGTATGATGGATGCGTATCTGCGTCTTGCGCTATGATACTTGTGAATCCATCGAATACTGACCCTTCACTTGGCATTAGTTCTTTGGATAACGAGCTTTAATCTCTTCTACTTTAGCAAGCCATTCTTCTTTGGTTGCTTCTTCGCGTTGATACTTAAAGAAGATAGGATCAGATTCAGCTACATATGCCGCATGACGAAGTGCATCAATATCTATCGGTGCAGGAGAAAGTTCTCCGTTTTCATATACCCATCCAATTCCTGCGGTTTCAGATTCAATGTAGGTATCTGTTGGTGTATCTGGAAGCACCTCGTCTGCAATTAGGATATTGACGACTTTATCGTTTTGAATTTGTGCGAGTCTCATATTTTTAGTATTTGATAATTACGATTCCAGAGCCACCTGCGCCAGATGAGAGTGTTGCGTCGATTTTTCCACCACCACCACCACCAGTATTAGGCAATCCAGAAGTTACTGAGGTTGTGGGATTGTTACCATTGCCACCACCGCCTGTTCCACCCAATCCGCCAGGCGCGGTAGTGCCGCTAGAACCACCGCCACCACCAGCGTAAGCTGTAGAAATTCCACTAATTGAAGATATAAATCCGTTTCCTCCAGCACCTCCCCCAGTAAAACCAGCAACAGAACCTTGGCCACCGCCACCACCGCCGCCGCCACCGCCATAGTTTCCATTAACAGCACCTTGGCTTCCATTATATCCTTGCCCAAATATCCCAGTTCCTCCCGCGAATCCGTATCCGCCTCCACCACCAGAACCTCCTGTTATTCCAGCATTCGCATTATTACCACCACCACCACCGCCAAAGGCAGTCAATGATCCAAATACCGAGTTTCCTCCATTATTTCCTACTGAATTTACTGTTACACCAGCACCTCCTGCGCCAATGGTTACTGTAATAGATGAACTTGGAGTAACTGGGTAGTTTGTTGCATAAATAACTCCACCGCCGCCACCACCGCCTCCATACACTCTTCCACCAGAACCGCCACCTGCAACAACAAGGACTTCGGCTATATTGGTAATACCTGCTGGAACAACAAATGTTGTTGAAGATGTGAATGTTTGGATAACCTCATTGCTGCGTTTTGTATTTGCGGCAGTAATCCACTGTGTTCCATCATACCATTCAAATACATCAAGGTCGGTATTGTAATACACGAATCCCTCAATAGGAGGTGTTGGTCGATTTGCTTCTGGGCCTTTGTTGATTAAGCCGTAATAGTTTTGTAGGTTCATACTGTAAATAATTTCCAAGTTATTCCATTAAAGATTAGTGTAAACATTTTTCCGCTTATGTTGCAAATCAAATTTTCTGATAGTCCTTCAATTGTTTGTGAGTTTCTGTTGACGGTAAGATTGTTTGTATCCCAAGTGCCAGAGTGATCTGCAATAACAACAGAGTCCGATACTGATGGCGTTGCTGGCAAGAATAATGTAATTGGCGCAGAACTTGTGTCTGCAAGAATATATTGTCCAGCTACGATGGTTGTGTTTGAGTTAATAGAAACCCATGATGTAAGTGGCGCAAATTCAAATACGCCTCCAGCACCAACCTTAAGAAATTGCCCTGTAGTTCCAGCAAGCCAAAATGGAGAGCCAGATACTTCACTAACCAATAATCCAGTTCCTATAGGAAGTCCAGATATATCGGTTTGATCAACCCATTCAATTTTTTGAGTTGTTAAATCGTATCTAAGAAGTGAAGGAACATCTGGTTCTACGATTGTCTTTTGACAACCGCTCAAATCTTCAACAACAACACGTTTCCCTTGCGAAGTAACCTCTAATGGTTCGCAAGCGTAAGGTAGGCTTGACTCGCAAGCTGGATATGAATTGCAGCAACTCATTTGGAAAATCCTATTTTTATTGTAATTTTAGTCAAGTGTAAATTCTCCAGTCAATGCCTTCATAGCGCAATTTGAATTGAACTCCACTAATATTGCAGATGAGATTTTGTGCAAGACCCTCGATTGTTTCACCATTTCGATCAATGGTAAGATTGTTTGTATCCCAAGATTTATAGTGATCCGCGAATGTCACTTGTTCAAATTGTGCTGGAGTTATTGGAAGAGTAATAGTAAATGCTCCACCAGTTGTGCGAGCGGAAATGTTGTCTCCGTTTACTGCTGTGTATGCACTTGTTTTTGAAATCCATACTTCATTTCCTGTAAGACCTGTAGCTCCAGTTTCTCCGGTGGCTCCCGTCAAACCAATTGGCCCAGTAGCTCCAACAAGACCAGAACTAACAATAGCAAACAATAAATTTTGAGCATCTATAAATTGAGATGTTCCACCAGATGTAACCAATATTACTGGAATTGAAATATAGCTATTATTAACAACGGTTGGAGTAGATGAAATTTCCCAAGTTTGGTAATTGTTAGAATTACCTTGATCTTGAATTACGAATTTATCTCCAGTTTTGAACAGAGGGAAGAAAACATCAATATCATTCCCCAATGAATCAAGATGAGATAGAGTAATATTTGTTGCCGAAGTTTGAGTAAGATTATTCCAAATAATTCTTCCAGCAGATGGAACTCCAGAAACATTTACTGCGTCCGCTTGATAATTGTAGAATGAAGCAGATTGACCAGTCAAACCAGTAGCTCCAACTTCACCAGTAGCCCCAACTTCTCCCGTGGCTCCTACTCCGGTTGCGCCCACTGGCCCTGTGGAACCTGTGGCTCCTTGAATGTTGCCGACATTATCCCAAGTTCCCCCAGTCTCATTCCAGACATATAGGAATCCAGCAACAATATATGCATCACCTGTAGCTCCTGATGGGTGTGCTGCAATCAATTCTGCGTATGTATTGTAATACCCAAGTATGTTTGTTGCTACTCCAGTAGCTCCAGTTTCTCCGGTGGCTCCTTGGATACCTGTAGCACCAACTGGAAGTGGGCCAAGATTTACCCAAACGCTTCCATCCCATCCATACATATCTCCAGTATTGAGGACATGATATATATCACCAATAAGGTTTCCAGTTTCTGGAAGTTCAGTGTAATCATTTACCGCACCCCTTGGTGTAAGTGCTGGGCCTAAATCTCCGGTGGCTCCGGTGGCTCCGATAGGGCCGGTTTCTCCAGTGGCTCCAGTGCTTCCCGTCTCGCCTGTTGATCCGGTCAATCCGGTGGCTCCGGTCAAACCGATTTCTCCAGTCGATCCGGTCAAACCGATAGGCCCAGTCGATCCTGTGCTTCCGGTTTCTCCGGTGGCCCCTGTCGCGCCTAGCCCTGTAGCACCAGTAGCTCCGATTTCACCAGTTGAACCCACCAATCCGGTGGCTCCTGTGGCTCCGTAACCAGTTGCTCCAACTGGCCCTATTGGGCCTGTGGCTCCGTCTGCTCCGGTGGCCCCAGTAGAACCTGCGGTAGCAGCTTGAGCAATGCGAGCATA
>Ga0070745_1001861_pt1 | contig 11524 bp, 16 predicted proteins | sample VirMetDEL_Mar_4_FD_77438 | JGI IMG/M metagenome (GOLD analysis project Ga0070745, IMG submission 77438) | Aqueous microbial communities from the Delaware River and Bay under freshwater to marine salinity gradient to study organic matter... | ecosystem: Environmental > Aquatic > Marine > Coastal ...
CCCGTTCGTACCAAGTTTGCGAATGAACACGGAAGGGAGCCCCGAGTACACGAAGACTATCACCTGTGGATCAAAAACGCTAACGAAGAAAAGTCCTTTACTCTTACAGAAGCTGAAGCAGCAGGCTTCCCCTTCTGGAAACAGCGCTCATGACAAACAAAGAGAAAAGGATTGCCAGAGTTCAGCTCCTACGAGAGAACGGACTCACCTACCAAGAAATCGCAGACATCTTAGGCGTATCACACTCAACTGTCCGTGACATCTGCATCCGACTGAAGGTAAAGAGGGGAGACTATAAGAGAAAAAAGAACGACAAGCGGAGGAAGATAGAAGCTTTCCTTGAGGACTCTGTTCTCAGTCAGAACAAGATAGCTGAACAGATGAACGTCAGCCGACAATACGTAAGTCAAATAAAACTGGAGATGGGAATTGATACATAGACACGCACAGAAGCTATTCTATTGGGACAGTTCAGGTATGAGAGTCGGGCCTTTTGATTCCGTGGGGAGAGCTCTCGATCACCTCATATCGCACCTGCAGAGCAGCACTAGCTATGACTCCACGGACCTCCTGCGGAAGATGACTGACTCTACCATCACACTCTACGGTGAGTTCCGAAGCCTTGAGATAGATGTAGAGACAGCTAAGGAAGAGAGGGACGAGGAGTTCTTAGCTCTCTCAGAGCGTAACGAGATGCTTGAAACTCAAAACAGGCACCTTCAGCAGTTCATTAAGGACAACGGAATAAGGGACTCTTATGCACCGTGACGGAGATGAAAAGATGAAAGCTCCGAAGATGATCAGCGAGAAAGGCCAGAAGGCTCTCTTCGAACTGATCTCCCTTGCGGCAGCTAACGGCATGATAGAGCAAACTGATGCTAACAACGCTAAGAAGATTCTAGCTACCAATCCAGACATGAGACTGAGCCGAGCGTTCACCCGACTCAAGAACGTCGAAGACCTAGTCTACTCTATGCGTTCCGTGGACTCTCGCGCCACAGACATGCTTAAGACTTTCAAGGCAGAACTAGAAGAGATCCGTTATGTAGGAAGTCTCGCGCACCGGAAGGAAGAGTGATGGCGGATAAACTAATAGACGGATTGGCTCTCGCTCTTCTTGTTGGACCGGGAGTTGCCCTCTCAGCATATATGCTTTGGGGATTCGGCAAGATACTCTTTGAATATCTGCGCGACCTTAAAAAATCTTCATGACTGTGCAATTTTTCTCTTGCGTAGTTGCAATTTATTTCTTTAATTATGCGTCCCTTCAATGGATGTAGGGTGACTATGATAAAGCTGACTAAAAACCAAATAGAAATCTACGGCTCAACTGAGGAAGCCACCAATGAAGTCCGTGAAAAGCTCATAGACTTAGACTTGATCGGTGATGCTATCTTCATTCGTCCGGCAGTCAGAAACAAGACTGACGATGCAACACACAAGTGGGTCTGTCGGGGCTGGATTTCTGATAACTCTGGGGAGAAAGGAGGAACTATTCCAGAGGCAGTGCAAGCGTTACTTTCACAACAATCAAACTAAACAATTAGGAGAAACACAAGATGGCTGATACAACCATTACCGTACGCAGTAACAAGACTGACCGTGAAATTGAATTTACCCGTGACTTCGGTGGAACCATTGAAGAGAGTGTTGAGCTCTTCGGTGCTGAAACTGTCCACGCAGTGTTCGTAGCACAGGCTACCATCCGTGCACAGGGCGCAGCTCGTTCGGTCCTTGACAACGCTGAGAAGAGCACTGACGAAGCTATCAATGCCGGTAACACCTACACTCCGGGCGTTGTCCGTCGCGCAGCTTCCAAGAAAGATCCGTTCTACATTCTCGCTGAGAAGATGAACAGCGGCCAGCTCACGCAGGAAGAGATCCTTGCCGAGCTCCAGAAGCGCATGGCGCAGTAGACCTCCCCACGGTCAAGGGATGGGGGGCTGCCCTACGGCCCCTCATCCCTTCTTTTATAACTTAAAAAGATGTCAAAAATGCAAAGAAAAGTGTACGTCGTAAACAACAGTGGGCATGACTTCTCACCGGCTGAGCCGTTCGGGGAGCTTGTCTTCTTAACGGAGGGACTGTTTGACAGATACAATGTGACTGGTATGTACCGTGCCTTTGCTCCGATCTTAGCTGACTCCCAAGAAGATGACTTCATTCTCCACTCAGGTCCGGGAATCATGAGTGCTGTAGCTTGCTCCATCTTCTCGGCTAAACACCAGAGACTGAACCTTCTCATCTGGCGTGGAGAGGAGCACGGCAAGCAAAGATACGTCCAAAGAAGACTCTCGTTCAAGGAGAAAAAAGATGATTGAAGAGCATGACACTTGGCAAGTCTTAGATGCGACTAAGCTCCAGACATACATGCGCTGTCCGCGTAAGTTCTTCTACTCCTATGTCTTGGGGTGGAAGTCTGAGCTACCGTCCAATGCGCTTGTCTTCGGCAGCGGGTGGCACCATGCAATGGAAGTCCTGCTTGACAAGGGATACACAGCTGAAGCTTGTGCAGAAGGATTTAAGATAGCGGAGCAATACATCCGTGAGTTCTTTCCTGTTACTTGGGATGAGGGAAATGCTCCCAAGACTCCGGCTAATCTGCTCCGAGCTCTTCCCCAATATTGCAACACTTACCGGGATGATGACTTTGATGTAGAGCATATAGAAGTAGCAGGGAGTGTTGCCATTGCAGAGAACAAGCTCCTGCATTTCAAAACAGACGCTATTTGTAGGGACAACAGGGGAGTCTTTGCCCTTGAGCACAAGACTGCCACACGCCTCTCGCCCAGTTGGATGGCACAGTGGAGACAAAAGATGCAGATAGCTATCTACTCTCACGTTCTCTACTGTATGTTCGAGGAGGAAGATGTCTTCGGTGTTATCATCAATGCAGCTTTCTTTTCCAATCCTCCCAAGCGTGAGGGGTCACGCGACAATGAGTTCCGTCGTATCCCATGCAGGCGGACGCTTCAATCTATGGAAGGCTGGATTGTCGAGGCCGAGGACTTGTTCGATAACGTCCAACGGGACTATGACCGTCTGTCCGAAGCGACTCCTGAAGACTCCGTTATGAGAGCCTTCAATCGTAACACCGAGGCGTGTACTGACTACGGGCAGTGTCCATTCCTTGACTATTGTACAACGTGGAACAACCCACTCCAACACGCGGACGAGCCACCAATCGGTATGATGGTTGACCATTGGGACCCCCGAGCGGCTGACACCGTACGAACAGTTGTTGAACTATAAGGAGAATAAGATGCAAGAAGATAAGTTCCTTAAGATCAAAGAGAGAGCTGAGGCTACCAGAAAGAAGTACTCGGAGAGCCAAAGCCAGTATTCTAACTTCCTTGTCTATGGTGACTTTGGGACAGGGAAGACGCAGCTAGCTAGCACCTGCCCCACGCCAGTCTTCATTGATTCCTTCGACCCCGGAGGCACAAAGACCGCAGCTCTTCAGCCGGGCATAGAAGCTGGGGACATCATTGTAGACAACAGGTGGGAGACTGACTCGTGGAAAGACCCGTTCGCATTTAACGAGTGGGAGAAAGAGATGGAGGGAAGAGCTCGTGATGGACTCTTCGATGCCATCGGTACCTACGTTCTGGACAGTGCTACCAAGTGGGCAGACTCCATGATGTATGAGATCCTCAGAAGGGGGACACGGGGCAAGACTCGCAAAGGTGGGAACCCTGAGCTGCAAGACTACCTCGTCCAACAGATGACGGCAGTGGACTGGCTTGGTGTTCTCATGGGATACTCTTGTCACACTTTAGTAACCGGCCACATCGGACTACTGAAAGATGAAGTCTCAGGTAAGGTGGAAACTGGCCTTCTTCTTGCCGGTAAGCTAAGTGAGAAAGTCCCCCTTGTCTTTGATGAGAAGTACGTCAGCATGGTTAAGAACTCCAGTGGCGGTGTGGCACACTCCCTCTTGACTAAGAACGACGGGTACTACAAAGCTGAAACTAGGATGGGTGGGAGCAAGTTCCAACAACACGAAGAGACTAATATCCGCGCCCTTCTTAAGAAGGCAGGAAGAAACGCAGAAGATAAAGACAAACTGTTTTAGGTGGCGGGGGGAGTTTTGATTTCTCGCAGAGAGTGGAGTCGACACGGGAAGTCAATTCATGGGCATTCGGGGGAATAGCTCAGCTCCTCCCGACCACGATCCTTTACTCTATTCAGGCTTAGGAACCCTGACTATGTATCATTTTTATACAAAGTCTGTTATCAGACACAAACGCTGTTATCAAACAAACTAACTAAGGAGAACCCAAATGGGCATCTTAGACGTAAACTTGAATGACGCTGAAGAACTGAAGACGCTGAAAGATGGCGAAGAAGTTATGGTACGGATCGCTCGCGCAGAGGAAACCCCCAATAAGAATGATCCTACTCGCTTCAATCTCGCGCTCGTATTCGATGTTCCTAGTGACCCCCTCGTAGATGACATTCGTGTGTGGCTTCCCATTCCCTCACCGGGAGTCAAGGAAGAAGATCCCAAGCGCTACGTCAAGCAGGTCAACCGTTTCAAGACCTTCTGTGACTGCTTCGGAATTGACACTAATGGTGGCATCACGACTGAGGACATGCTCGGTCTTGAGGGCTGGGTCATCATTGCTGAAGACACGGGCTTGAATGGCGAGATGCAGAACAGCGTTCGCAGATTCATCACCAAGCGTTAATCACTAACAGCTGAAGAGATTGGGAGAGGGGCTTTGTCCCTCTCCCTTTTTCTTGGGGAAAACTATGAGACTAACATTCGATATACCCGACGAACAGCATGAAGTCCTAGTGCGCTACATCCCCCACGGGATGCGGAAGTACACTTACCGTGCCCTCATACAGGGCTTTGTGGAGCAGCTGGAGAAAGACCCACAAGCAGTAATGCACAAGCTAATAGACAGGCAGCTAGACTTCTTATCTATGGCAACCAAAGGAATTGATGATGGATTTAATCAGCGAGCAAAAAAGTCTGCAAGCTCTAACGGAGAAGGAGAGGATAGACTTGATAGTCCAAGTTCGCCACAGAAGGAGGGAACGGACTAAGCCTAAGCCCAAGAAGAAAAAGGTGAATAAGCAGCTTGAAGCGTTAAATAATGAACAGCTACACGAGTTACTTGCTATGCTACAGGGGACAAAGAAATGAGTGAAATAGAACTGCTAAACCTTCCCATTGCTGATATAGAGTTTAAGGATCGTGCACGGGAAAACTACAAGGATCTGGATGTACTTGCTAAGGACATAGAACAAAAGGGAATAATACAGCCCATAGCTGTCATGCGTCTGACAAGCGGAAAGTATCGCCTATTAGCTGGTGGTCGCCGCTTTTCTGCGTTTGTGCTAACAGACAAGCCGACCATTCCTTGCCGAGTATATCCTGCCACACTGACTGACCTTGATCAGAAAGAAATTGAGCTGATGGAGAATGTCAGCAGAGATGACTTTGATTGGAAAGAGGAAGTGTCTCTGAGGGATGCCATTCAAAAGCTGCAAGAAGAGAAACACGGAAAGGCCCACGGATCTGGACCGGGACACTCGATGCGCGATACAGCTAAGATGCTCGGCACCAGTCCCATGACCATAAGCCGTGACCTGACCTTAGCACGCGGTCTTGAGGAACACGCGGAAGAACTGTCTAAGGCAAAGAACAAGAGTGAAGCTCTCCGGACACTCAAGAAAATTGAAAGACAAAAGCAAGAAAAGCTTGTTGTTGATAATCTGGAGAAGGATCTGGCTTCAGACAGAGCTGCGTCTTTGAAGAGAAGCTTGTCAAATGGATACATCGTGACAGATTTCTTTGAAGGTGTAAAAGATGTCCCAGACCGAGCTGTGTCTTTTGTGGAAGTCGATCCTCCCTACGCCATTGACTTGACTAAGATAAAGAGGGGCGCTGACCGGAACACAAGTCCGGGAATTGAGAACTATAATGAGATTGCCACTGAGGACTACCAAGACTTTCTTGATCGTCTTTTCGTAGAGTGCTTTCGTGTGATGACTCCCGGCTCTTGGATTGTTTGTTGGCATGGCTTTCAATGGTATCATGCCATCATTTCTTCGATGGAGGAAGCTGGCTTTTCTCCCTGCCACATCCCTGCTATGTGGCATAAAGTCGGGCATCAGGGTCAGACTAGAAATCCGGAGATGCGCTTAGGTTCTGTCTTTGAGCCTTTCATCTATGCTCGCAAAGACCCGAGCGGAATAATAAAACAGCCGGGGCGTACAAACTCTATCTCTTTCAAGTATTTGTCACCGGAGGCCAAAGTCAACCCGACAGAGAGACCTATAGAGATGATAGAAGAAGTCATAAAGACGTTCTGTCAGCCGGGCGGTCACGTAATGGTTCCGTTCCTCGGCTCAGGCAATACACTTCTGGCCGCGTCAAACCGTGGGTCTACTTGCTTTGGCTTTGACCTCAGTGAGGAATATAAAAACTCTTTCATCGCTCGTGTTATGGCAGGTGAGCCGGGCAAATACAAAAGTTACTCAGCATGAAGTGCCCTAAGTGTGACACCAAAATGACGTCAGCTATAAACGCAGACTTGTATGTATGCGCGTCTTGCTCTATGGCGTTCTCCGGACTTACTGCCCGTTCATTTACGCGGACGGGGCAAACGTGGGCACAGTTCTTGGAGGAGGCGCGAGAAGAGTATAAGAAGGTAGGGGAAAAAGTTAAAAGGGGAGAGATGTTATGAATGCTTTGTACACAGCGGGAAGTCCCCATGAGAAGATCGCTTTTGTAGGAGAGGCACCGGGAGCTGAAGAGGAGCGCTGTGGGGGCGCTTTCGTCGGCAAGGCGGGGCAGCTTCTAACTGAGTTGCTACAACACGCAGGGATCAATCGTTCTCAGTGTTACTTTGACAATGTATTTCAGTTCCGTCCACCGCGTAGTGACGTTACTCCGTTCCTTAGAGTCCAAGACAACAAGACTAGGGAAAGCCCTGAGTATCACGAAAGCAAGGAAAGCTTAAGGCAGAGGCTTGCAAACAGCAAGGCTAACGTAATTGTGGCGTTGGGCAATGTTCCACTATATGCCTTAACCGGAAAGACTAATGTAACTAAACAACGGGGGTCTATTCTTGAGAGCACTTTGCTCCCCGGACGTAAAGTCATACCCGCAATCCATCCGAGCGCGGCTCTTCGGGAGTTCCTATTTCGTTACTATATTGTGAATGATTTTACTCGCGTGCGTAAAGAATCAGAGTCACCGGACATACAACTCCTCAACCGGAACCTAGTGCTTAATCCGAGTATGAGTGATGTCGAGGACTTTATCGCTCGGTGCAGGACACTCTCAAGAATTGCGTATGATATAGAAGTAAAGGGCATGGAGCTGAGCCACCTTGCTATAGCCTCTGAGCCCGACTTTGCTATGTGCATTCCTTTTGTGAATGGGCTAGAAGACTACTGGTCTCCGGATCAAGAGGCTCACATAATGTGTCTTGTTGCTGATCTTATGCAGGACAACAGCGTTGAGAAGATAGGCCAGAACTTATCCTTCGACGCTACCTTTCTTTATTCTAAATATAATATTGTGGGCACACCGCTTCAAGATACCATGATTGCAGCTGGTATCCTCTATCCAGACTTCCCAAAGGGGCTGGACTTCCTCGTCGCTCAATATTGTGAGGGAGAGCCTTACTATAAGGATGACGGCAAGGAATGGTTCAAGAATCCCTTCGGCAGTGAAGAGATCTTCCGACGCTACAATGCAATGGATGCCGCTGTTCTCATGGAGATATTTCCCAGTCAGGAAGAAGAACTAAAGAGACAGGGTAACTACCAAGCTTACCTAACACAGAAGGCCCTCCTGCATCCACTTGTCTACGCTGGGAACAAAGGCATACAGATGGATATTGAGGCTATGGCGGCAGAGTCTAAGCAGTGCGCCAAGAACATAGATAGACTGCAAGCCGAGCTGAATGAGGTAGCTGGTAGAGAACTGAATCCGAATAGCCCTAAGCAGCTAAAAGAGTACTTCTACATAGAGAAGAAGCAGAGAGCTTACACTAAGAACGGCAACATCACGGTGGACGACAAGGCGCTCAAGCGTATGAGTGCTAAGGGATTGAAAGAGGCGGATATAATACTGGAACTACGCAAAGAGCGTAAGATGCAGGGAACGTACTATGAGATGAAGCTCGATCCCGACAATCGTTTGCGCTGCTCGTTCAATCCCGTGGGAACGGCACAAGGACGCATCAGCTCTTCTAAGACCATACGAGGAACTGGGGCTAACCTGCAAAATCAGCCGTGGCAGATGAACGCTCTCATGATGGCTGATCCCGGTCACATACTTGTCAACCAAGACTTGGGACAGGCGGAGAATAGAGTGGTGGCGTTTGTCAGTGGGGAACATAAGATGATGAAAGCCTTTGAAGAAGGCATAGATATACACACGCAAACAGCTAGCATGATCTACGAAGTCCCACCGGAAGACATCACTAAGGATCAAAGGGACTGGGGAAAAAGGGCTAATCACGGACTCAACTATGACCTCGGCTACAGGAGCTTCGCTCTCTACTATCAGATAACTGAGAAGGAAGCTAAGCACATTGTCGAGCGATACCACCACATCTATAAGGGTGTAAGAGAGTGGCATGCTACCGTGCGCGAGGAGCTGAGTAGAAACAACAAAACGCTGATAAATTGTTTCAATCGTAAGCGGACGTTCTTAGATCGCTGGGGGCATGATCTATTTAAAGTCGCCTATTCCTACATACCACAGTCTACCATTGCCGAGCTGATGAACACCTATGGAGTCTGCTTTCTCTACGAACGTCAAGACTTGTTTCCCGAGGTACAGTTCCTAAACACCATCCACGACAGTATTCGATATCAAATACCACTAGAGGTAGGCACACACCGGATAGTAGAAATAATCGGCAAGGTAAAGAAAAGCTTAGAACATGAACTAGAGTGGCGCGGCAAAACATTCTCGATACCTGTGGACACTGAGATGGGCTTCACATTCAACAAGAAAACAATGATTGAATGGAAAGCTAGCAAAGTCGATGGGCAAACTCCTGAATCACTGGCAAAGGAGCTAGAGGCGTATGTCGAAAAGAACGCTGCATGATTGGGTTGATGGATACATGGAGTTCACGGAGAACACAGAGCCACCGGTAGGATTCCGGCGTTGGGTTGCTTTGTCTACTCTTGCCAGTGTGATGGAGCGGAAATGCGTTCTTAATTGGGGGACGGAAGTCTTCTATCCGAATATGTTCATTGTTCTTGTTGGCCCACCTGCTGCACGTAAAGGAACGGCTATGCGTGTTGGCAAGAGCTTTCTTGACGCGCTCGGAATACCGGCTGCGTCCGATGAAAGTAGTCGTCAGAAGCTAATCAAGAGCCTTCAAGAGAGTGCCGCTGTGGATCAGACTGAGACAGGCAATATGATACACCACTCAAGTATGACAATTCACAGCAGTGAGCTAACGGTCTTTCTCGGGTATGGATCAAGAGAAATGCTTTCCATGTTATGCAAGTGGTATGACTGTGAAAATCGCTACATCTATGACACCCACGCTAGGGGAAAGGAAGAAGTTCCAAATGTTTGGGTACACCTTTTGGGAGCAACAACTCCGGGGCAGCTCCGCGCCTCGCTACCAGAAGACGCTGTTGGGTCTGGCTTTACTAGCCGTGTTGTATTTATCTACGAAGAGAAGAAAGGAAAGACTGTCCTCAAGCCAAGCCTCTCAGATGAGCAGATCAGACTTGGAGAAATACTTGCACATGATCTAGCTGAGATACGAAACATAGTCGGAGAGTTCACACCCTCACAAGAGTATGAGGAAAGATACTATGATTGGTACGCGGAGAGTGAGAGCAAACAAGTCTTTGTGGATCCTCGTCTGGACTACTACGTTCAGCGTCGTCCCACTCACCTTTTTAAACTCTCTATGCTTTGTTCTGCTAGCCGTTCTTCTTCTAAGATACTTGAGCTAGAAGACATAGAGAGAGCTATTTCTTTTCTGCATGAGGCTGAGATAGACATGCCGCAAGTCTTTTCCGGTGTCGGGGCGAATCCTTTGGCAGCAGTTCAATCTCGTCTCTCTACGCTCGTGCGCCAACACAAGTCTGTTGCCATCTCAACTGTTGCTCAGATGCTCGCTGATGATGCAAGTGCAACGCAACTTATGGAGTCAATACAATCGTTACAACAGCAGGGCAAGGTCCGCTATGATCTTGTCAATCAGAAGCTTACTTGGATAGGTTAGGGCTTTGTATCTTTTTGATATGGAGTCCGGAGGTGAACAAATGGGCATCGCCCTAAAACGTCCTGTAATGCCCTTCTAACGTCCGACTAAATGTGGACTAGTCAATACATACCCTTACCCCTTCAAACGCACCACAATGCAAACCAGAGGACACAATGCACATTAAAGAGGTAAAAACTAAGGAACACCTACTCCTCGTTCTGTATCACATCAATGACTTCTGTGATCCCATAAGACTAGTAGGCAAAACGCCCGTAGTTAAGGAGATGCGGAAGTGGATCAAAGAGATGTCAGATGATTGTTGGGTAGAGAAAACACTTGGAGATGATCCCCTAATTAAGATAACTCACATAGGGAGGGAAGAGGCTTTCCGTTATTCTCTCAGCTTACTACCCGACATGGAAGATGTAGATTTTGTAGACTTAATAATAACCCTCTGCACCACCCGTCCATTGGGAGTGCAAAGGGCTATTGCGAATAGAATCAATATGAGACTGGAAGAATTTTAATCATTTTCTTGTTCTATGCGTTGGAAGAACTCTCGAATTAGTTTCCTGTTTTCAAAAGTTTTTCCGCGCATAGTTCTTCTCACGTCCAGAGGTCGAGCATTTACACCCAACTCTTTTATAAGCGAATACATTGTTTGATCTCTGTCGTACATCTCCTGTGGCCGCAGAAAGAAACGCTCATAAGCTGGTGCTATATTTCCTATTACGTTTCTAGTTCCTTTCCCTATAGGTATACCAGTCCCGGGAAACAGTTCAACAACCGGATCTTCCTCACCTCTAAATCGTTCAATCGGAGTGTCCGTAAAGAACTTCTGGCCACCTGCCAATTCAAACGGAATTTTAATTAGCGGGTTAAGCCCAGATAACACATCCTTGCTGTTAAGTCTCTGTAGTTCCATCCACGGCATATCAAGACTTGCGTACACCGGATACCCATCCTTGTCCATAAAAGGCAACTGAACAGCTTGCAACTCGTCGTAATAGTCGGGAGTCTCGTAGTCATATCCCGTTTTTTCTATCGCTTCTTGTTCTATTGCTCTTTGTGCTTTTGGTACTTTAGCTAAGCGTCCGGGATCTTCAAGCGCCGCCATGAACATTCGAGGAACTGCAAATCTACTCCACGCATAAAATGGGATAATACCGGCCATCCACTTTTTCTCAAAAGGCGTGAGGAGCCTATAATCAAAGTGCCACTTTTTTGTTTCTAAGGCGGCTTCAGCTGGGCTATCCCCCTTAACTAAACGGTCTATAAACAGAGCCATTCTACCATTGTTTTCTGGAATTGTTGCG
>Ga0070745_1001863_pt1 | contig 11514 bp, 10 predicted proteins | sample VirMetDEL_Mar_4_FD_77438 | JGI IMG/M metagenome (GOLD analysis project Ga0070745, IMG submission 77438) | Aqueous microbial communities from the Delaware River and Bay under freshwater to marine salinity gradient to study organic matter... | ecosystem: Environmental > Aquatic > Marine > Coastal ...
GAATGCACCATAACTGCCACCACCGGCATTCAGGTGCATGGCCAAATATACCATTGGTTCATCATATCGGCTTGCATAGTCATTGACCCTGGCATGTCTGCTTGCATAGGAACCATCACACAATGGTATTACCTTGTATCCCATGTTGATCAAACGCATTTCCAACATCAAACTGATATATCCAGTCCAATGTGCTTCCAATTCATCACTGGCAATGTCTCCATCACCATTGATGTCCACCGAAGCACCACGGTCATCTATTTTGCTAGGCTTGCCGGCATGTTGTCTGTCTATGAAAACTATCATGGTTTCATACTATCACATTATAAGTTCCATTCATGAAACTGTTCTTGGGTTCACCAGTGCATTGTCTTCCAGGTGCAGAACAAATCGCCATTGGCCACCACTCCAATTCTTGGAAACAATTTGGCACTTGTGGTCAGTCAATCCCAATCGTTCAGAAGTGAATGAAATGATTTCACCAATTTCCAAATATCCAAACTCTGGGAATGCAAACACCTCAACACCCATACCACCCAAACCACTCATTCTGATTTTATCGCGTGCGATTCTGTAGGCTGTGTGCATGTCCCAAACAAACTCCAGTTCCAAAACCGTTTCACGCAATCCAAATCTTGAATAAGACAGGTCACTGACTGGGTCGCGTGCAATGAATGGGTTCTGCAGTCCACTGTGTTCTGGGTCAATCGTGATTGTTGAAAGATAGTGTTCTAACCGACCAGTGTAGCCATATTTGATTGTGACCTTGTTGATTGGTTGATTTCTTAATGGTTGCAGTCCTGTTCGCACCTCAAACTTTCCAGATTCCAGAATGTGGTGTTGTGCTGGAATCTGGTCTTGAGTGAAGTACAAGTTCAAACGTGGTTCCAATCCTTTTGGCCCGGCAAAGACTTCAATTGGCAAATTGGCCACAATGTTTCCTTGGAACCAATCCAATGCAAGAACACCGGGGTCATTGATATATCCGGCAAACTTGTATTTGTTCAGAACTGGCAACAATCCTATCCATGCTTCCTTGTTGTATTGCAATCCAGTCTTCTCAAGAAGATACAAACACAGATTGCCAGCAACACCAAGTGATTGACCAGTCAATGGGTCTTGGATGCCTTCACCGTATTCAGCCCATGAAACCCAAAATGTTTGATCTTCATCAAGTCCAGGAACAAAACCATTGTCTTCAATCACACTGCCAAGTTTATATGTTGTGTATGAATACCGAGTGCCATCAGAATTGGTTTGGGTTCTCACTATGTTGACAAAGTTTCCACCATCTTGGTCCCAAATACGAACCCGACCAGCATCCACCTTGCCAACTCCGATTATCAAAGTGATTTCCAAGTTGATTCCAGTGCCAGTGGCATCAATGATATATGCTGGACTGCATCTTGCATCCCTTAGTGTTTCAAATCTTCCACTTCCACTTTTCCGAATGAACCAAGTACCCAGCGCACCAAACACAAACGGAACATATTGACCAATTGGTGTTTCTATGACACGACCCAAAGCCGCTGCACGTTGATCGAGACCAGGAAACAAATATGGGTCAATCTCAAAACTGTTGTCCAACAACTTGATGGCCTTGACATTGGTGCTGTTCTCAATACTGAATGCAACATGTCCAACTGGCTTTGTGGGGCTGCCAATGATTGGGTCTTTGATTTTGCCCAAGAACAATGGAACACGGTCTTCAAACTTGAATGAGGTGTATCCATCTGACACAACAATCATTGACAGTTCTGCATCTGCCAAATCCAAACTGCGGCCATTCTTCCATTCTGTAATCCAATCCACATCATCAAAGGTCAGTTCCAATGCAATGCTGTTGCCATCAATGTCAAAACCAACAAACTCTGTCTGTTGTGAAATGTCTGGGTCACCTAGTCTGCCATTGTATCTGAATGTTTGACCACTTCTGGAATCCACCAAATCAATTGGAATCGTGCTGAACCGGTATTTCTTACCAAGCCAGTCCAAGTCCAAAAGAAAACACAGTTCTTTTCCTTGTATGTCAGTTGGATGCAACATCATTCCACCTCAATCAAGTTCACTGTGGACAATCTAAACATTTCATCTTGTTCTTCTTCACCAAGAACACTTTCCATTGATACCGAACCATTGACCAACACAAATGCTTGGTTGTGGTATCGGTTAAACAAATACACACCTTCATCCATGTCATCTTTGGGGATACTTGGCAAATAGACCACCGGTTTCTGTTCACTGAGATACTGGGCAATACCTAGCATGCCAAACACCGCATCCCCATAATGTGCAACCGGTTGAGCATCTCCAGCAGTGGAGAATTCCCAAAAGTCTGGGTTCAGTTCATGGATTCTGGTGGTGTCCACTGGTTCAGTCCATGCCACTCTGAAACTGCGCTTGCCATCTGACATCTTTCTGGCATAGTATTGTCCATCATTGGTGGTGTATGATTGAACATTGGTGTCAAATGTGATTGTTCTGCCGCGTTGATACTGTGGTGCCATGAAATACACATTGCCCCACATCATTGTTCCAATTTGGAAATACCCTTGCAAAGTGGCTTGGTTTTGGACTTCGATGGCATAGGCAAATGAACCAACATTGGATGCTGCACCTTGAAACAGTTCTGCAATCAGTGTGATGTTTGTTGGCATCAGTTTGATTGTTCCACTGGTTGGCAATGTGCTGGGGTCACTCAGTTGTGTATCAATGACCAACACACACTGCTTGGAATCACTGGCAGTTGACCACAGACCTTCACTGTTTTGTTTGATTTTGACAACAACCTTGTCTTCTCCACTGACCAGTTCTGCATGCCAACCATTGGCTTCATTGTATTTCAAATAGAATGCCTTGCTGGATGCGTTGGCAATGATTGTTGAACCACTGCGTTTGAATGTCCCTGTCAGTCCTTCACTGGTGTCAATGCTTGCAATGTTGTCCCAACTGGTGCCATTCCAAGATTTGATTGTGGCCAGTCTCCAATTGATGTTTGCAAGATGAACACCAGCAACATCAGAAAGACCCAAAGAACGTGCTGTGGCTTGAACAACTGGGTCAGTATAGAATGCAATCTGTTGGGCTGTGGAATCATCCACACTTCGCCAAACAACCTTTGGAGACAAGGCAACATCATGAAACATGTTTTCCACAGGGAAATCATATCTTGGTTTGATGGTGTATTGGTCTTCTGCACGCGCTGGACTGTCCTTTGCAGACAGCAACAAACCTTCATCAATGTATTGATATGAACCATAGGCTGGATACAATGCACCGCGCAATTCAGTGTTTGGTTGGCCAAAGCCATTGAAGCCAACTTGCATTTCTGACCAGTATGATTGGAATGTTGTGCTGGTAAATGTGAGATGGCCCCAATACAAACGACCAGCAGCACCGGGGGCTTGTGTTCCCAATGTCACTGCGGTTTCTGTCCATTTCTTGGCTTGCTTTTCATCCCATTCACGATGATAGACTTTGACTTTTGTGGCATCTTGGAACACCATGAATTCATGAACATTGGTCAAATCCAATGCAACAGTGGCCAACAATGAACTGTGGTCATATATGCGAAATTGACCAGTACCAAAGCGAACGCGCAATGTATAACTGTTTGAACCATCACTGTTTTCCACTTTGAATGTGATATAGTCATTGGTCAAGATGTTTCCTGTGGTCACTTTCATCTTGAACCGGTAGAACTGTTGTGAATACACTGCACTTGAATATCTATATTCTCTGGTGTTGCTGGAAGTTGTGATTCTCAAACCATCCAACAAAACAGAAACAATTCCAGTTCCAGTTGTTGCCCAATGTGAACTTGTATCTGGAAATTGATTGTGAACCCAGTTGGCTTCATATCCAACAAATTGGTTTCTGTCTGGTTGAATCACCAACTCTTGATGTTGCACAGAACTGAAGCCACCAAGGTACAAAGCAGCAATGGATTGTTTGGTGTTCATCATCAACAATGTGCGACCCTCCCAAACAACTGCTTTCAAGTTTTCAATGGCAGTTGAACTTCTGGGACCAAAGACCAAACTGGTATCAATGCCTGGTGTGTTTGTTTGGCTGATGAACTGCCAAGTGTCACCCAAGTCATCAGATTGGAAACCATAGATGTCATTGCTGGTGTCACGTGCCACCACAAAGATTCTTTCATCTTGATACCACATTGCCACAGACCCATTCTGCAACACTGTTCCAGTTTGTGTTGCCCATGTCTTGGCACCACTGGAAATGTCCACTTCATATTCACTTGTGTATTGTTGTGTAGCCGCTGCAATCCCCGGTTGTGGTATTCTCAAGAAACTGATTGTGTCTGTGGCTGAAACATAGGCAAACCCAATCTGACCATCTGGCAATGAAACACCAGTTGGAAATGCATGGTCTGTTCCATAGTTGCCAAGTGTATAGAATGAAGTGCCACTGTCACGACTCACAAATTGAACCAAATAATTGACACCGGCAATTGTAATTTTGGAACGTAGCCCAACCAGCAATGTCACAATGTCATCAGAAACAATCAGTTTGGTGGTGTCGATATACACACCACTTGCACCAACAAGAATGTCACTGGTCACCATTGCTCTGCGGCTGACTTGTTGCCAGTTGTCCCCACCATCATAACTTCGCCACACAAACAAGTTCACTTGGTCTGTGGTGGTGTAATCAAAATAGGTCACAATCAATGACCCATCTTTCAACTGTGCAATGGCTGGTTTTGCTGTGGTATTTGGTGAACCGGTCACTGTGGTCAACAACAATGTCTGCAATGTTTCTTGTGCTCCATCGCGTTTCTGTCTGTGGACTGAAATCAAGTATTGAGCACCAACCACACGTTCTTGAACCCAATACAATGTTCCATCATCAGTTGCCACGGCATCGAAATCATCATAATTGGTTGCACCAGCACCGAATGAAAAGTATTTCCAGTCACTAACAACATTGTTGGCATTCTGTCCCAATTGGACTGCATCTGTTCCAGACCACACAAAACTTGCTTTCTCTCCTGGTGTTCCACCTTCGACTGTCTCAACTGTGATGTCCTGAGATTGTTCACCAGCCATTGCCAATGTCAATCCAGTATATGGTTGACTTGGTTTGGCAATCCCAGCGCGTGGATTCTGTTGGGTGAATGTGGACTGCTCTGGCCAAATGTTATCTTTTGTTATGTTGACAGTGGGAATGACTAACCCACGCATTTTGTCTGGTGTTGTATTTGTTCCCATATCAATATGCCCTTATTCCGGTTTGTTTTTGTGGTTTGTATCCGATTTCTCTCACAAATCTGCCAAAGTGCTTGAAAGGTTGGATGACAACCACTCTGTCTTGCATCATACCACCATTCTGTAACTGTTGAACACCTTGTTCACCACCTATTCTGTCAACGGTTGCACGGTCCAACACTGCTTCACCGGTTAGAACTCTGGCACCCATTTCATCCGGTGCCATCCCTCCCATGTGGAATGATGATTGTGGTGGTTTCTGGGCCATTACAATACCTGTTTGTGCTGCTGCTGTTGCTAGAACTAATCCAATCCTTGCACCACGGAAACCAGGAGGAAGCGCAGTTGCTGCCATTACTTGTTTAGCGGCTTCCATTCCGATTTCACCAATAGCCGCAGCCTGTGACATTCTGAAAAGTGATTTTGCGGCTTTAGAATCTTCTTTACCTCTTTCCTTCAAAAATCCCATTGCTGCGGCTGAAAATTCAGACAAAGCAGAAAACATTGATTTGGCCATTTCCATATCTTCATTAAACTTATCTCTTTTCATTTTTGCCAAGTCAGCAATTCTTTTCTTTTCACGCTCTGCAATTTTAGCATTTATCAGGTCTTGGGCTTCTGCTTGTTGTCCTGATACTTCACCAAGTTCTGCAATCCTTTCTAATTCTCTTGCAAAGTTTAGTTCATCCATTTCAGTTTTTGACAGCCCCTGTTCTTCTGTCATTTTTTGTAAGGTAGTAGAGGCTTCTTGTATTTTTTTGAATCTTTTTTGGTCCAGTTCAATCAGATTGCGTAGATTGTCTGCTTCTTCTTCTTGATTTTCGAGTACTTCATCATGACTGTTTACTTGCTTTTCTTTGGCCTTGGCACTTTCATTTTCATATTCCTGTATCTCCAGCGCCATGTCCACAGCATCAGATTGGTGTTTCACCAGGATGGCCATACCCTGTTCCTGTTTTGCTATTTCATTCACCAGGGCTGCCTGTATCTTAGACAGTTCATTGTTCAGATACATGTCGTGTTGTGTTAGGTCAACTCTTTTATTCACACCCTTGGTTTGAAGTTGCAAGGTCTTCAGGGTTTCCTTTTCTGTTTCTGAAAGGACATAGGCATCAGCGATACTTCCCATGTTGGACTTTCTCATATTCTCAACCAGGGCCAATTCTTTTTCCCTTTGTGCTATCAGGTCTGCCTGTTGGTCAATGTTTCCCTGGAAAGTTGCCTTGACACTTCTTTCAGTATTCCGTAGGGCCAATTCATATTTATCAATTTGACCAGTCAGGACAGCATATTCATCAGTGATTTCCCCCAACTTGGCAAGACTGTCCCTGAAGTTGGCTTCCTGGCCCCTGTACATATCATTTAGGGCTTTCTGTGCATCTCTCAATTCAAGGGTCAACTGTTTTGACCTTTCTATTTCCTGTTGATAGGACATATACCCCAAAGTCAAGGCCCCAACAGCAGCAGCACCAGCCAGTACAATAGGATTCAGGGCTGTGAAGGACATGGTCAGTCCCTCTGTGACAGCGAAGGCATCAGCCAGACCATCTGCCGCTTCAGCCAACTGAGGATTCACACCACGCAATGCAAGACCAACAGAACTGAAACCACGGTCAATGTCTCCAGCACTTTCACCAACCTTCTCCATTCTGCCTTCTGCGCGCCTTGCTGCATCTGCCATGTCATCGAAGTCTGATACACTTCTGCGCGCGGCTTGACTTGCTTCTTTGGCTGCTTTCTTGGATGCTTCGGCTGATTGCTTGGCTGCTTTCTCTGCTTGCTTCAGTTGCCTGTCCAATGCGGCCACCATCTTCTTGGCTTCTGCATCAGTGACATTGGGGATGGTCTTGAGTTTTGCCAACAAGTCTGACAAGTTCGCTTTGTAACTGATTTCAATGCTTTTCTTTTCTTCTGCCATGGGTCACACTCTTTTTGCTAGGTCATTGGCCAATGCCTTGACAACCTTGTTTGCTGTTTTTCGATGGGGTTTGACCAAAGTTTCATCTGCCACGCGCTTTCCTTGTGGTTTGATGATGTCTTGGCTTTTCCAGTTTTCGGAGTCCTCACCATACTTTATCATGTAACTGTATGGGGCAGTGTTCTTCAGAAACACCACAAAGTTTCCATTGGCATCCACTTTCATACCACGTTTGAACTTCTTGTAACTCTCCAAACTGGTCTTTCTAAAGAAGACAATCTGCCCTTGTGAATCCCTTCGGATGATTGGTTTGCGCTTTGGCCAATCCTTTTCTGCTTCTTTCTCAATGCGTTTCAGTTCGGCATCCATGATTGCTTCTGCGTTGGGTGCAACAGTTTTCAAGAAGCCCATGAACATCTGTTGCATGTCTTCTTGAATGGTCACTGTTGCATTGCCAGAACTGTAATTTTTCATTGTTGCATCCGTTTCTGAATCATTGCTTCCATTTTAGCCCTTTTTATGGCTTCCTGTCTAGCCTTCTTTTCTTCTGGGGATTCACAATGCAATCTGTATTCCGCAATCACTTTGGTTTGTGTCGATGGGTCCAATGTGTAGAACCACATTGGTTCTTGGTTCCATCTCATGGCAATCCGCATCACCATCAAATCAAACGAACCCCACCGACTCAAGAAAAATTTGCTGTGTCCTCAACTTCTTCTTCTTTTGGTATGGCTTTCATCATCTCAACAAGAACCATTGACCCTTGTTCATAGATGTTTCCTGGTGTCATTCCAGCATTCAACAATCTGTCCAAGATTTTATATCCAAATGTAATGGGGTCACCACTGGCAACTGGATATGCTGGCAACACTTTGGAATGATCAACACCAACTGCAATTGCAGCAGCGCACAATCTGCCCAACTGAGCACGATTGGGTTCAGAACCCCAAATGCTCACAAAGTCCAAACAAACAGCAAGTGATTTTGGCAGAACAACTTCATGTTCCCCAAGTTTCTTCAAATTGACTTTCATATAGTACCTCACATTTCATGAAAGATGGGCAACCCATTGGATTGCCCTATGTTTTTGTAAATTTTAGGTAGGTCCACCAACAACTGCACCGCCATAACAGGTGAAGTTGAGAGTGAAAGAACTTGGGTCACCTTCAGAGAAGTCCAGTGAACAAACACATTTTGCAAGTGTCACTGTGTGGTCAGCATCATCACCAAAGTCCGTTCCTTCAGCAACATAACGAATGTCAATGCAGTAGTGTTCAACATAAGGAACACCAGACAAACCAGTTGAGATGTTTGCAGAATAGTGACCAGTCTTGTTGATGAAGTCACGAACACTGCCGGCTTCAGAACCATCAGTGAACTGTCTGAAATGGAAGCCAAAAGAACCAGTAATTGCTTGTTCATCTTGCTTGCGAACAGCGGCAAAGTTTCCGCGGTCCATGACCACCAATTCACTGAATTGTTGAGGTTGAGAAAATGAAAAGTTTCCATCTTCATACGCAACTTCCAAGACAACTGGTACACCAGTTCCATCAAGAAGTTCAATTTTGCCATCACGTTTTGTTTTTGGCACTACAGAATAAGCCATGTCAGGCCTCCGGGTTGAGTGTGTGTAAGACTGTGAAATCAAGAGTGATAATGATGTATTCTTGTGACTCTGTCACATCTCTTGTTGAACCATTATATCTGATTGTGAACAGATTGTTTGGACTTGTATATGCTTCCAACAAGGCAGAAATTATTGTTTGCTCTGTGTCCATGGCCAAATCATAATCTGTTGGGTAAATGTCCAAAGGTCGCAAGCGATATGAAAACACCACTGACACTGGACTGGAAACATAAACACCAACACTTCTGCGCTGTCTTTCATCCATTGCACTGGATGATTCCATGCCAACTGTGAATGCCTTGTGTGCAACCGTGTTCTGTGTACGACCAAAGAAATCTGGACTGTGGTTGGACAGTTTGAAACCAGTAATGGCAGCAACTTTTTCTGCAATGGCAAATCTGACTGCACTGAACTTCATCTTCTTCTTGTCCTACGGAATCGCAAATGTGAACCGGCTTGTGTTGTGTAGATGACTGGTTGTTTGGCTTGTCGGTTGTTTGGTTGATCACTGTGGCCATCATGGTCATAATCATACACAAAGTTGATTTGTTTCCATTCATAGGTGTATTGTTTGAAATGCTCACTGGCCAAATCTAAATATCGACCATTGGATTGTCCAAGACTGCTGTGGAAGTCTCTGAAGATGTAGTACAAAGCCAAGTTCTGATGTGCAGAACGAAATGCTTCAGCAGACATGACCAAGTATTCCAGTCCACCACCTTCTTGCCGCATCTTCTGAATCATGGTGTACCATGCTTCATCAATATATGACTGATATGAACTGAGTGTGCTGGGTCGAATGTCAGCAAGTTGTGAATAAGTGCTGGTCAAATCGCCATCACTGACAACTGGATATAATCTGCGTTTGACAATGGCTGCGCTTCTGCGGAAGTTGAACGTGCCACCCACCAATTCAATTTCCCATTCTTGCAAATAGCCTTCACCCAGTTCCAAAGTGGAAGCCAAGTTTGCTGCGCTGTGTGTGTATTGTGGAATGTTACCGGGGAATGTTCCCACCGCTGCATCAACAATCTTGGTTCCATTTGGTGCAATCAAACTGTATCTGACTGAGATTGGACCCACCAATGAACCATCACGGTATATTGGCAATGTGGTCAATTGTGATTTGCCACGTTCCAACAATTCTGGCACTTTGATTTGTGGTGCATAGGGGGTCGCGTTGCTCATTTTACAAAGTCCTCATAGATTTCAAATCCCTTTGTCTCAAACTCTTTGACAAAGTCTTTCATGTCTTTGATTGTAGCACGCAATATATCCAACTGTTCTTTCTTCTCTGGAAGATGTTGTTGTTTCACCAACACTTCAATCTTGCGGTTGTTGGATTGGTCAATGATTGCCAATTCCCAAAAGTGCGGTTCTGGAGTACCCAACATGTTTGAACGCAACAGATTGACACACCAATTTTGATACTGTTCTGTATCCATCTTTTCAATCAAACGACCGGCAACAACTTTGACACTGTTCCATTTTGGACAATGATACCGGCCACCACGAACTGGATACACATGCATATAGTCATATTTCTGTGGGTCAAGATAAACCCAACCTTCTTGTTGCAACTTTCCGATTCTGGAACCGGGGTTGCCAATCTCACCACTGATTTGGTGAATGCCATTGACACCAGGAACAACACGTTCCATTCTCAAATAAGGAATGAAAAACCCCTTCTTGATTGTTTGTGTCTTGGTCTTTTCACCTTTGCCGGTTGTCACTTCCACATCACGGTATACAAACTGCCAGTTGGTTGGATGCCATTTGTAATAGAATGGATGATTTGGGCGCGCTGGCAATGCGTTTTGTGTGTTTGCGGTCATCGGTGACCATTTTTGTGGTTGTATTTCCATTTGTGTACCTCATTGGAAAAAGGTGGTGACTCCACACAGGAAGCCACCACCACGAATTGAACAGGATTAGATACCAGAGATCAAAGTAACACCACGGTCTTGGTCAATGATTGACATTCCCAAGTATGCATGTCCAACAACTTTGGTCAGCGCCTTGGCAGCATCACGGTCCATTTCAATCATTACTTCGCCCATTTCCATGGCTTCAACTGCACCAACAGGGGCTGGCATACCAGTTGCATAACCAACAGCACCGGGTCCAAAGATAGCACCAGCATGGTCAGTTCCATCATTGGTCACGTATGAAGAAGTGTAGATTTCAACACCCATGAAGTTTCCTTTGTAGTGACCACCTTTGGCACTGATTGCTTCATAAGATGCTGGAGTGAATTGGAACAAACCAGTGGTTGCAGCCAAGATGTCATCTTGAATGTCAGCCCATTGCTTTGGATGCAAAACAGCAACATAAGGACCAGGGGCACCTTTTCCACTGCCAGCGGCTTCCAATTGCTTGATGGCATCAAACAATGCATCAATTGTCAAGTCAGTACCAGTTGAACCAGCAGTTGCAGTGAAACCAGCAACCAAAGCACCAGTCAAGTTGGCAAACAATGCTTCATAAGAGTTTGCAATGCTTTCTGCAATGCGGAATGGGTCAATGTCGCCACCGTTCAAACCAGTCATAGAGGCCAAGTCTGAGATTTCGTAAGCCAAGGAATTACGTTTGCAAACCACATCAACATGACCATCAGTCAGGTTTGATGGGGTCACTCCATCGGCTTCTGTGGTGCCAGTGAAAGCAGAGAATCCATCATATCCATCCAGTCCGGCTTTGCGAACGCGAATAGTATCTGAACCCATACCATTGATTGAACC
>Ga0070745_1001868_pt1 | contig 11498 bp, 9 predicted proteins | sample VirMetDEL_Mar_4_FD_77438 | JGI IMG/M metagenome (GOLD analysis project Ga0070745, IMG submission 77438) | Aqueous microbial communities from the Delaware River and Bay under freshwater to marine salinity gradient to study organic matter... | ecosystem: Environmental > Aquatic > Marine > Coastal ...
ATGATTTGGCAATGGCACAAGACCTTCTTGGAAATACCCAAGAAAAGCAAGATTTTAAAGATGACATGATGGCATTGGCCGCTGCACAAAACTTGTCTGCAGAAGATCTGGCAATGGCTCAAGATGTTCTTGGAACACCAACACCAGCTACGCCTAGTTTGGATGAAGCAATTACAGGCATTGATGTAAATGAACCGGGACAGTTGACTGGCGGTAAAGATGTAGGCAAAGATGTAGTAGATGCTGTTGCTACACAAGCTGCAATTAGCAGAGCAGCTAATGTTGAAAGTAAAATTGGGTTAGATGTATTTGGTCCTGTTCCAACGCCAACATTAGCTGAATCTTTCAATGAAAAAGAAGCAATGCAAAGCATTCAAGATTACTTGGATTCAATTGAACAAGAACAAGCTAAAGAAGCATTTGATGCACTAGGAAGGCAAGGCCAAATTACTAGATCTGGAGCTAGAGAAAGCACGGTCAGCTTGGATGCATTTGGTGGTCCCGGTCCTAGTATTGGAGAGACTGGCACGCCATCAACTCCCGGAAACACGGCAGCTAATGCGCCGGGCGCATCTGTTAGCATAGGTGGAAAAGATTACGGAATTGGTTACGAATCTGGGCAGGTTGATCCCGGTCTTGCTGCAGCTGCAGTTGCTGCTGAAAGAGGTGGGGGAGAAGCGCCCGGTCCTAATGGTAATGCTCCCGGCCCTGATGCTCCCGGCCCTGATGCTCCCGGTCCTAGTGGAGGTAATGCTAGCCCAGATCCGGGTGTTGCTGGCGCTGAAGTTGGATCTGGTGAAAATGGCGCTGATGCAGAGGGACCATTTAATAGAGGTGGTTTGGTAGCACGCAAACAAAAAACCGCAAAAAGAAGTGTTGACAAGACACGTGGCGTAGCAGCACGTAAGAAAAAATAAAACTGCTACATTAGACTGGCCTACCCATCCCCCATCCCAACATGGCTACGGTGGCCCCAGTAAGGAAATACTATGTCTGAGAATATGAATGTTATGGCTTCTGAAGTAGAAGCACCCAAAAAAGTAGCTTTTGCAAACCGTAAGTACTCTAATGAAGAACGTATTAAACGTGAAGAAGAAGAACTGCAACAGCTAATTGAAGAACGGCAGAATCCTGAACGTGAAATGACCAATGATGCTGAACCAGATTCTGCGGAAGAAAGATCTTTTAAAAAACGTTATGGTGATCTGCGTAGGCATCAGCAACAAAAAGAAAAAGAGTATGAAGATCGTATTGCAAAGCTAGAAGATCAGTTAAAGAAATCTACGCAGCAAGAAATTAAATTGCCTAAGTCAGATGAAGACATTGATGCTTGGGCACGTAAATACCCCGATGTTGCTGCTATTGTTGAAACAATTGCAATCAAAAAAGCAAAGGAACAAGCTGAAGGTCTAGAAGCACGTGTTCGTGAAATTGACGAAATGAAAGCAAATGCTGCTAGAGAAAAAGCTGAAGCAGAACTTATGCGTCTGCATCCTGACTTTGATGATATCAGAGACAACGACGATTTTCATCAGTGGGTAGACGAACAACCTAAATGGGTTCAAGACGCCCTATACGAAAATGATTCCGATGCTAAGTCTGCAGCACGTGCTATTGATTTGTACAAAGCTGACAGAAACATTAGAACAAAAACGAATAACTCTAGAGATGCTGCATCTTCCGTAAGTACACGGGGTCGTAGCAAACCTACACAAAACGATGCTTCTGGTTACTTGCGTGAGTCTGCAGTAGAAAAAATGTCTGCTGCTGAGTATGAAAAAGCTGCCGACTCTATCATGGAAGCTATTAGAACTGGTAAATTTATTTATGATTTATCTGGTAGTGCACGGTAAAAAGTGTTGACATTCTGGTAGTGTCAGAGTATAACTATATAATGGATATATAACTAGACCCTACACGGCTACTCTAGTTAATATCATTCCCCCGCAAACACATGACTTTACGGATTACCTAGAACGGTAAGGCCCGTTGATTTTGTACAGAAAGACTGATCATCTTACTGTTTAAGATAACGCACCCTTACGCTGCTAGCCTCTGAATAAATACATGTAAGTTTGCATCTGTAAATCCAAGCTATTAAGGAGAATTACAATGGCATTTGGAGCAGTTTCGGGCTATGGCAACCTGCCTAACGGCAATTTCTCGCCCGTTATTTACAGCAAACAGGTGCAACTTGCCTTCCGCAAAGCATCTATTGTTGACGCAATCACTAACAACGATTATTTCGGTGAAATCGCAAACATGGGCGATACCGTTAAAATCATCAAAGAACCTGAAATCACTGTGTCGTCGTACCTGCGTGGTACTACGATTGCGCCTCAGGATCTGACCGACAACGACTTCTCGCTGGTCGTTGATAAAGCTAACTACTTTGCATTCAAAGTAGACGACATTGAAGAAGCTCACTCGCATGTGAACTTCCAGTCGTTGGCTTCGGATCGTGCTGCCTATCGTTTGGCTGATCAGTTTGACCAAGAAGTTCTTGGCTATCTGGCAGGCTACAAACAGTCGGCTCTGCACGCAAACGCAGACACCGTGAACGACACCGTAAACGGCACCAAAGCAAACTCGTCGGCAGGTAACGACGAACTGCTGGCAGCTAACAAGCTGAACAAGGGTGACTTCGGTAACATCACTACCAGTGGTGCTGATGACCATTCGATCCCCGTTGCAGCACGTCTGCCCGGTGCAACTGCACTGCCGACTGCATACGTTTCGCCTGCTATGCTGGTTGCTCGTATGTCTCGTCTGCTGGACGCACAGAACGTTCCCACCACTGGTCGCTGGATTGTCATTGACCCCGTGATGATGGAAGTTCTGCGTGATGAAGACAGCCGCTTCTTGAATGCTGACTTCGGCGGTTCGGGTCTGCAAAACGGTCTGGTTCTGAACAACTTCCACGGTTTCCGTGTACACGTTTCGAACAACCTGCCCGCAGATGGCACTGGTCCTGCTACCACTGGTACTGCAAACCAGAACGCCAACTTCGGTGTAATTGTTGCTGGTCATGACTCGGCTGTTGCAACTGCTGAGCAGATCAACAAGACCGAAACCTACCGTGACCCTGATTCGTTCGCAGACATCGTACGTGGTATGCACCTGTACGGTCGTAAGATCCTGCGTCCTGAAGCACTGGTTACTGCTAAGTACAACTTGGCATAATCTAAACTACTGGGGGCATCCTTTAATTAGGGTGTCCCTTCATTTAAGGTTTACATACTTATGGAATTAGTTTCTTCTGATTACCGATTAACTTTGTTAAACACACACAAGAAAACTGCTGGTTCTTGGGGCGGTGGTCACAGCATTGATAAACTACCTAAGTACGAAGGTACTCTGAAGAAATTAAACGTACAGACAATACTTGATTATGGCTGTGCAAATGGTAAGTTTAAAGTTCATATGAATAAACATAAACCTCAATATACGATATATGAATACGATCCCGGTATAAGAGGTAAAGATGCTAACCCACTACCCGCAGACTTTATTGTATGCTGTGATGTAATGGAACATGTTGAACCTGAGTATTTGGACAATGTGCTTAAGCATTTAATGGGTCTAATATTAAAAGGTGGCTACTTTAATATATCTACTAAAAAAGCAATTACGATTTTGTCGGACGGGACAAACGCACATAAAATTGTTCAGGACGGAGAATGGTGGGTAAAAAAGTTTAAAGAGTACTTTGATGTTGAGGGCATAGAAATTGGAAGAATTGAAACAAGTTTTACAGTGTTCCCAAAAACACAATAACACTAAATTAATAGCCCTATCAGATATCTATTCATTAAAAGATGATATAAAAGACATTGTTTTTGATGCTACGTTAAAGAAAAGTCTAGAGATGAAAGGAATGTTGTATCCCATTCTTGTTTGTACAGACTACGACTTTAAACAGACTGATATTAGAAACTTTGAACGTAGACCTGTTAAAGAGGACATCAAACAAAAATATAGATGTCTTATCGGTAATAACAGATACGCATATGCAGTAGCTAATGGGTATACACACATAGAATGCTTAATCGTTAAAACGTATAACGAAGCTAAGAAAGCCCATTTACAAACGCAAATAGAACCACGAAAGATGTGACATGGCTACATATGTAACACTAGTCAATGATTTGCTAAGACGCATGAATGAAGTCCCTGTAGATATTGCAGGTGATGGTTTTGATAGTGTGCGCAATGTACAAGCTTTAGCAAAAGATGCTATCAACAACAGTATCAGACTTATTTTGCAAGACGGACAAGAGTGGCCTTTTCTTAAAACAACATATACAGAAACTCTAGTTGCAGGTACACGTGAGTATGATCTTCCTGCGGATGCTTCTAGTGTTGACTGGGATACATTTTACCTAAAGAAAACTAGTGGTCTTGATAATACACCAAAGTACTTGAAAGCACTTACGTACGCAGAATACTTGCAAAGATACAGAGCAAATGATGATTCCGGTGATGTAGCAGGTATTGCAGCACCCATGCATGTCTACCAAACGCAAGAAGAGAAGTTTGGTGTTACTCCTATTCCTGACGCAGCATATGAAGTAGAATATACATACTGGTCATATCCAGAAGATTTGTCTGCTTATAATAATACGTGCATTATTCCTGATAGATTTAAACATGTAATCATTGATGGTGGTATGATGTTTATGATGCGTTTCCGCAGTAATGAACAAAGCGCAGCAATCCATCAGCAAAACTTTGACAATGGCATTAAAGCTATGCGTAGAGTTCTTTTGGACGATAACATGTATGTTCGTTCTACTTACATTCCAAGAAATCAGAATAGCTATAGCAGTGGTATGTAATGGCTGATAATCTAGGCTCATTTAAAGTATTCTGTCAAGGTGGCTTGAACACTAGTCGTGATGTGCTTTCACAAGGTGAAACTGCTCCGGGTAGTGCTATTGCACTCATTAACTATGAGCCTTCTGTTACTGGTGGTTACAGAAAGATTAATGGTTATGCAAACGATTATGGCACAGTACCCGGCTTTGGAGATGTACTTGGTGTCTGTGTAGCTAATGGCGTGAATGATGGTATTCTTGCGGCTCGTTATGACACAGGTAGCTCTAATTACCTATACTACTGGGACAACACAGCAGAAAACTGGGTTAATATTACAACTCCCGGAACTGTAGACGTATCGACATATCCTAAAGTTCGCTTTACTAAGTACAACTGGGGTTATGACGAAGTAATGATTACTGACGGTGTAAACCCTGCGGCAGTATATAATGGTACTACATACACACAAATTACACATAGCAATGCGCCTGCAGCACCTAAGTTATCACACATCTACCAGAAGCATATGTTCTTAGCTGGTGATCCTACATACCCAACTAACCTGTGGTTCTCTGCACCATACGATGAGTATGACTATGATCCCGCTAATGGTGCTGGCGTAATCAATGTAGGTTTTCCTATTGTAGCTATCAAGTCTTTCCGTGATGCTCTTTATATCTTTGGTAGTAACAATATCCGTAAGCTTGTAGGTAATAACATTGCTAACTTTGTGTTAGAAGAAGTTACTGATGATCTAGGCTGCATGGCTACAGATAGTGTTATTGAGATTGGCGGTGACTTGCTATTCTTATCACAGGATGGCTTGCGTCCAGTCTCTGGTACTGATAAGATTGGCGACGTAAATCTAGAAACTGTTTCAAAGGATATTCAGTCCGTCTTTACTGACGTTGTGTTTGATGTTGACCTTGAGGGTTTGAATGCAGTAGTAGTAAGACAAAAAACACAGTTTCGTTACTTTTTTAAAGCTGCTGATGCTCAAGGCATTATAGGTGGGTTTAGACTAGCAAGTGGCGGATTACAGTTTGAGTATGGGCAATTGCTAGGCATTCAAGCTAGTTGTGCTGATAGTGGTTACATTGGACAATATGAATTTGTAATCCACGGAGATAGTACAGGTAAAGTGTATAGACAAGAACGTGGGAATAGTTTTGATGGTACTGACATTTTTAGTATCTATCAAAGTCCTTATCTTCACATGGAAGATCCGCAGCAACGTAAAGTATTCTATAACATAGCGACATACTTGCGTTCTGAAGGCGATAATGAAATTATTATGTCTACAGTCTATGACTACGAAGACTTTAACACTCTTAGTCCCTCAAACTATACGTTGACAACTGAAGGTGCTGCAGCGTACTATAATGAAGCTTTGTATGATAGTACAGCTATATATGATGGTAACCCATCTCCTGTGCAGAGTACTAATATTTCTGGTTCCGGTAAAGCTGTATCTTTTAAGTTTGTTACTAATGATTCTAATGCTTCACACAGTATCCAAGGCTTGGTTGTTACCTACGGTGTTGGTGATAGAAGATAATGAAGGAAGAATTATATGGCAGGATATAGTCGCCAATCTGTAGCTGACATTATTGCTAATGCGGTAATTAAAGCTGCACCAGTAAACGCAGAATTCAATGCTATCAGGGATGCCTTCTCTTCTAGCACTGGCCACAAACATGACGGTAACTCCGCTGAAGGTGCTTACGTTCCTCTTATTGCTGACTTGGATGGCAACAACAAAGCAGTAATCGACACAATAAACAATCGTATCAGCTTCTACGTAGAGGTTGGTGGCTCTCCTGTAGAACAGCTGCGTATTCAAGACGGTGCTATTGTTCCTGTAACTGACAATGACGTAGACCTAGGAACTGCTTCTTTTGAGTTCAAAGATGTTTATATTGACGGTGTAGGCTACATTGATACTCTGGCAGTACACGAGAATGCTACTGTTGCAGGTAACCTGACAGTATCTGGCACCACTACTCTTAACACTGTAACTTCTAATGTAACACCTACTACAGATGATACTTACGACCTTGGTACAGTCACTAACGAGTGGCGTAACCTGTACGTAGATGGTACGGCTAACATTGATAGTCTTGCTGCTGATGCTGCTGCAGTTACTGGTAACACGACTGTTGGTGGTACTCTGGGTGTAACTGGTACAACTACCGTTAGTAACCTTAATGCCACTGGCAATCTAGGTGTAACTGGTACTGCTACTCTCGCCACTGTAGATATTAACGCTGGTGCTATTGATGGTACTGCCATTGGTTCCTCTAGTGCTTCCACTGGTGCCTTCACTACCCTAAGCGCAACTGGTACATCTACTCTTACTACGGTAGACATTAACGGGGGTGCTATTGACGGTACTGTTATTGGTGCTACTACAAAGGCTGCAGGTAGTTTCACCACTGTCACCACTACAGGTCAGGCTACTCTTGCTTCTGCTGATATTAACGGCGGTACTATTGATGGTGCTGTAATTGGTGGTGCATCTGCTGCAGCTATCACAGGCACAACTATTACTGGTACTAGTCTTGTTGGTCCTCTGACTGGCAACGTAACTGGTAATGTTACGGGCAATGTCACTGGTAACGTAACTGGCAACCTGACAGGTAATGTGACAGGTAACGTTACTGCTTCGTCTGGTACTTCGTCGTTCACTGACGTTACTATCAACGGCACCCTTAACATGAATGCTGGCACTACTGCCACTATTACTAACCTGACTAGCCCTACCAATACTAACGATGCAGCAACTAAAGGCTACGTGGATACGGCTGTAGCTAACCTTGTAGACTCTGCTCCGGGTGCACTAGATACTTTGAATGAGCTTGCTGCAGCTATTAACGATGATGCTAACTTCAGCACAACCATTACGAACAGCATTGCTACTAAGCTGCCACTTGCTGGTGGTACGATGTCTGGTGCTATTGCTATGGGCACCAACAAGATTACTGGCTTGGGTGATCCGACAGCTAATCAGGATGCTGCAACTAAGGTCTATGTAGATACTCAGGATGCAACTAAACTGAGCCTGTCTGGTGGCACTATGACTGGTGCTATCGACATGGGTGCCAATAAGATCACTACGACTTATACTCCCACTGATGCTGCAGATCTTACTACTAAGACGTATGTTGATGGTATCCTTGGTAGTGCAACTGCTGCTGCTGCCAGTGCTGCTGCCGCTGCTACATCTGAAAGTAATGCAGCTACCAGTGAAACTAACGCAGCTAACTCTGCTAGTGCTGCTGCTGCATCATACGATCAGTTTGATGACAGGTACCTAGGTGCTAAGTCTACACCGCCTACTACAGATAATGATGGTGACCCTCTAATCACTGGTGCTTTGTTCTTTGATACAACAGCAAACCTAATGAAAGTCTACGATGGTTCCTCGTGGGTTGATGCAGGTTCGGCTGTAAATGGTACTTCTGAACGTAACGTATACACAGCTACTGGTGGTCAAACATCGTTCAGTGTTACTTACGATGTAGGTTTTGTAGACGTATACATGAACGGTGTTAAGCTTGTAGCTGGCACTGACTTTACAGCTACTGACGGTTCTACTGTTGTGTTGGCTACGGGTGCTACTGCAGGTGATATCATCGACATTGTAGCCTACGGTGCCTTTAACATTGCTAACACCTACACACAGGCTCAGGCAGACGCACGCTACCTACAACAAGCTAATAACCTGTCTGACTTAGCTGACGCTGCTACTGCCCGTACTAACCTCGGTCTTGCTATTGGCGCAGACGTACAGGCATACGATGCTACTATCTTGGTTGATGCTGACATTGGTGTGAATGTACAAGCCTACGATGCCACCATCCTGAATGCTGCGGATATTGGTGTAAGTGTTCAGGCTTATGATGCTACCATCCTGAATGCTTCGGATATTGGTGTAAGTGTACAAGCGTATGACGCTGACACTGCTAAACTGGACGTAGCACAGACGTTTACTGCAGATCAAACTATCACTGCTGAACTAAAAGCAACCAGCTATAACGAAAGCTATGTGTCTCTAACTGCCGCCGCAACGGTTGACGTGGACTGCGAGACTGGTAACGTGTTTGCTCTGACTACCAATCAGAACACTACGTTTACATTCAGCAACCCTCCCGCAACTGGCACTGCCTTTGGCTTTACCTTAAAGCTGACCGCTGGCGGAACGCACACGATCACATGGCCTGCCTCGGTTGACTGGGCTGCTGCGACTGCGCCTGACGCACCTGCATCTGGTGAAACTAACGTGCTGGTATTTATTACGCACGATGGTGGCACGACTTGGTATGGCTTTCAAGCAGGGGCGGCACTAGCATGAGTATGACTAGCAAGTTGGCAATGATGGGCGCTGCTGGTGTTAGCACTGGTCTTCCCCCAGCCTCAATAGTTGCTGCTGACGGTCGTTCTCTCGACCAGAGGGCAGCACACGTTCATCAAGTAGACTTGTCTGGTTCAAGCGTTGCTTTTGACTATGGCATAGGATTCAATCAAGCTGACTCACAAGCTTATGGTAGCTATCTTACGATCTCCCACCCATACGAAAAAATTGTTGTAGTTCCGCACAGACCTATCAGTAACGGCACTGGTTATGCTAATTTTTTTGATGCATCAAACCCAACAAATCCAACTCGTATAACGACAAAAACAGAGTCATTTATAGAAGCAAGCCGTCATTCTAACTATAACATGGTATTAACTGGGCAATACCACAAAAACTATCCGTTTGTTGGTTGGCTTTGGGCTACTTCTTCTGGGTCGAATAACCCCAGAAAAATTATTCTTGCGAATGTTGGTTCAACAGCTTCTGAATGCGCTGTGTTTAATATGGGCACTATATATGGTGGACATGCTCTAGGCATACACTCTGATTTAAATCTTGTATTTATGCAGGCTTATCTAAGCTCTTCTAACTTTAAGAATTGTATTCATATTTATGAGTTAACTGGTTCTGGCATTCTTGGAGGACAGTTTTCTAACATAACTTTACGAAAAGTTTTAGAGCATCCGGCGGGAGCTAATTTATATAGCCCTGTTGCAATAACAGGCACTAATTATATTGCCTGTTTTTCTGACAAGGATCAGTCTGGAAACGCTGCCGGAACATGGTATGGATATATTTATGTTTATGATGTATCTTCTCCGGCTAATCCTGTTTTAGCTCATGTTTATGGGACAATGTTTTTTAGCCCAAATGCTAGAAATATAGTATTTTATGATGAAAAACATAGTCGTTTAGGAATTTCTTCAACCTACTCTACCTATTATTATCTTAGCACTTTTAATATGAGCAACCCAACGAACATAACAACGGTAGACAGCCCTATGATCGGCCTCTCTTTTTCAACTGCAAATCCAATAAATGAAAGTTATGGCTCTAGTTTTGGGTATTCAGAAGGGGATAGCGCACTATGGATTGTTAGGCAAACTTCATCAACGGCTTTAAGTCAGACTGGGAAGGTTTACAGGTTTACTCCTACTAGCTCGGTCTCATCTATAGCTATACCAAATGATAGTTTGTGGTATGAAAACATACCGAATGATCCTGCCACTACTTTTGGTGGCAAGCCTGCTGGTAGAATATCTTTTGTTTAACGCCATAAGGAGACACAACGTATGGCATACGTAAAAATCACAAACGGCACGATAGATACATATCCCTACAACGTAGGGCAACTACGCCGTGACAATCCTCAGACATCCTTTCCCAAGCGCATCCCTGACGAAATGCTTGCGGCATGGGGCGTTTATCCTGTCACATTCACTGAAGCGCCAAGTATTGACGAGCGCACTCAGAAGGTTGAGCAAGACGCCGCACCTGTAAATATAAATGGCGCTTGGCTAGTTAGCTGGACAACTTCCAGCAAGACTGCAGAAGAAGTGCAGGAATACGACGACAATGCTGCTGCCAATGTCCGTTCTCAGCGTAACTCTCTTCTTTCTGAATCTGACTGGACGCAAGTACCTGACGCACCCGTAGATCAGGCTGCATGGAGAACCTACCGTCAAGCTCTTCGTGATGTAACTGCACAGCCTAGCTTCCCCTATGACATCACTTGGCCTACTAAACCGGAGTAACACACTATGAGTAAAGCACGTGATCTAGCTGACTTTGTATCAGCAGGTAATCCTCTGGCAGATGGCACTATTGATGTAGCTGATATTAACGGCTTGACTGCAAGTGCTTCTGAGCTTAATATTCTTGACGGTGCAACCTTAAGTACTACTGAGTTAAACTATGTAGATGGTGTTACTAGTGCTGTACAGACACAGCTAAATGCAAAAGCTGCTACTGCTGACATTGGTGTTACTATCCAAGCTTACGATGCAGACACTGCTAAGCTAGACGTAGCACAGACTTTTACAGCTAACCAAACAGTTACTGCTGAGCTAAAAGCTAACAGCTACAACGAGAGTTACACTGCAGTTACTTCCACTAGTAATGCCACCACAGTCAACTGTGAAGCTGGTAATACCTTCATGCACACACTGACTGAAAACACTACGTTCACTTTCAGCAATCCTCCTGCATCTGGTACTGGCTACACTATGACTGTCGAGATCATTCAGGATGCTAGTGCTTCTGGTTATACTGTCACATGGCCTACAAGTGTAGACTGGCCGAGTGCTACTGCACCTACACTGAC
>Ga0070745_1001888_pt1 | contig 11433 bp, 6 predicted proteins | sample VirMetDEL_Mar_4_FD_77438 | JGI IMG/M metagenome (GOLD analysis project Ga0070745, IMG submission 77438) | Aqueous microbial communities from the Delaware River and Bay under freshwater to marine salinity gradient to study organic matter... | ecosystem: Environmental > Aquatic > Marine > Coastal ...
ATCATCTTTAGTGTAAGAAACACCCCGTAAATTAGTAATAGTATCAAGAGCATTTTCAATTGTTTTAATATTATCTTTAGTTCTAGCATCAGAAGTAACGGTTAAATCACCAGACGCTGTTACTGTATTTGCGTACATATACCATCTGGATGTTCCAGTACCCAAAGTACGTGTAGTAGATGTAGAATTTGATGTAGGAGTAACATTAGCATTAAATGAACCGCTACTAGCGGTTAATGCCCAGCGCTTAGTAGAATTACCAAGTGCTTGATTAGTACTTGATGGGAAAGAACCAGTAGAATTACCGACCATACCACCAGTACTAATATTAACAGAAAGTGTATTTGTTCCTGTGTCATAAGTAAAGTTTGCATTACCTGCAAATGCTCCGCCATCATTAAATTGAACTTGTGTATCAGAACCAGCGGGTATACCACTACCCGCAGCACCTTTTTGACCTTTTTGACCAGTGTCACCTTTATCACCGTCAGATCCAGTAGAACCAGTAACACCTACTTCACCCTTTTGGCCCTTTTGGCCGGTGTCACCTTTATCACCTGCAGAGCCAGCAGAACCAACTTCACCCTTTTGACCTTTGAGTCCTGTTGTATCACCTACCCAATAACCAGTAGAGTTAATAACGTTATTGCCATTAATTGAAAGTTTACCCTCTACATCTACGTTAGAAGTTACTGTAAGTTCAGCAGATGTTGATACATTACCACCCCTGATACCATTAGTAGCAACTAATGTACTAGAACCAAAGATACCAAATAACTGAGCATTACCAGTCGTATTTTGATATGGGCTACCCGCAGTAATTGTACTATCTCTTAGTGCGCCTAGAAGAGAATTTGTTCTGGCTAACCAGGTACTAAAATCATCTGTTGTAGCTACATCTGAATAATTAATCGCCATGTTTTCTTCCTATCGAGTTACACCGGGTGTAACAGTTACTATTCCTTCTAGTATACGAGAAATTACATTACTTGAATCTGTAATTTCAACATCATAAACATAACGACCGTCTACAATATTATTGGTAGTATTAGCACTCAATTCTAATGTAATTTTCCCTGCTGTAGCATTAATGGTAACATCAAAATCAACCGCAGTTGATGATGTATAATGCTTTCTTAGTTGAGCTTCACCCGTATAACCTGTAAGATCTAATACAGTACCATTTTTATCGGCTAACACAATATCAGTACTAAATGTAGATCCTTGGTCAATATTAATATTGGCTTTGGTTGCCATTAAGTATTTTCCTTTATTTGTGTTTTAATATCATGTAAAATAACTTTAACATCTTCTAATTCCGAGAAAATTTTTGTCATGAATTCACCACATCGCTGCTTTTGCTTTTCTTGTTCTCTATTAAGCTTATAAGCTTCAAAGTTTTCTGCCTTTGCCGCTACTACACCAGTTGCTTGTCTGTTATATTTATTAGACATTATGCACTAACCCCCACGGTTCTAATATCATCAACAAATGGCACTACATAAGAAGATGACGAAGTTAAAATTACTTTAATTGAAATTGAGTCATAAGTATCATGTTGACCACCTTGCTTATCAAAATATCTCACAATATAATCATTGGTAATATTTGTAAATGCAGTGTGTTCGGTAGACAATGTATCAATTTGCCAACCATCATTAGTTGAACCAAAATTACTACTTATTGTAACTTCACTTGTTTGAACATTGTCAACAACATGAATTTCATAATTATCAGCAAATAATGGATCATAAATTTTGATAACATCACCCACACTTAATGTACTTGTATGATCTTCACTTACTGTCACATTTGCTGTACCATCAGTAGAAGCAACACCCGCTAGAGTAGTAGAACTTGGGGGATACTTAGGAAAACCATATGAATATTCATTTGTATTTTCTCTATTATCCAATGCAGAATATACATTTGTATTTGTTAACTGATCAAGTAAAGTCCAGTCTTTATCATCGAAAGATTCTTTGTCGTCTTTATTGTGAATTTTTGCATAGACTTTAACATCAGTTCCCTGTGGTCTATATGCATTCACATAAACTCTAAGATCTTCAGCTGAATTATTTTCACCAAAATTAACCTTTTCAGAGATGTGTTTCGATTTAGCATTACCGTTGTTTGTATGCTCATTTGTAACATCATTATTAATATCCCATCCTTGAGTAAGGATATTAATATCAGATGTACGGAATACAGGTGATTCGTAAAGATTTGTAGTACCAGTTTTATGATCAAAAGTAATAGTCATATGAGCTGATTTATCTTCATCTCCATATAATGAAGCATTACCAATTTCATTAGATCTTGAAGCAACAATTGCACCGTATGTATTAATGTGATTAGGTAAGTATAAATCAAGATCAGAATCAGCTGCCATGTTATATGTTGTGTTAGCAAACTTATATGTAACATTAGTAGCGGTTAAGCTTGGAGTATTAAAGTTCAAGTCGGATAAGAATGATCCAATTGGATAATCATCAACTGTTACAACTTCTGCATTTGCACCAGATTGTATACCTTTCACAACACTATTTGCTTCAAAGATATTTCCAGATTTAGCACTGGACTCGATAAGATATAATTTATCTTTCACTGGGTCAAAATCATAAACTTTAGCCACAGGAGTGAGAATATATTCTGCATTTGCATTTGTAAATGAAGGAGGTTCAGTTACAACTAGGTGTGTAGTATTTGAAATAGATGATACTTGTCTTGCATCAGTATTACCATCAGTACCATCTGTAACAACAATAAAGTCACCTGCAACTAGAGATCCAGCCCAAGTAGCATCAGTTGAAATAGTAGTTGAAGTTGAGTCTAGAGCAACATTGCCGCTTTCATATGCTAAAGGTGTACCATCTACACTATATTGCCACACATATTCACCACCAATAAATGTACCATTAACAACATCGGTTGTAAAGAATTCATAGTCCTGATTTACTACATCAACTGTGATTGTATTTGCTGAGAATTTAGCAGCACTTACATTAAATTTAAGATCTGTATCAGACAATTCTTTGAAATAACCTTGGCCTGTAACATTGTCCACGGCAATAGTAGCATTTGTCTTTTGGTATAAATCACCATTATGACCAGGCGAAGAACCTGGTGAAGCAATATTAGTACCTACAGTGGCATCACCAGTTTTACAATACCATAGTTCATAACCCGGATCATCGAAGATAACAGCAACACCATAAGACCTATCGGTTTTAAGCTGGACAGGTGAAACAAATGAGAATTTAGTAGCAATACTAGCATCGGTAGAAGCAAAGATATTATTAAATGGCAATACAACCAATGAATTCAAATAATACTTAGTAATGATTGGCCCATTTGAGTCCATATCAATAATAGCAACAGAAACAGATGGGTTAGACACACCTGAAATATTGTTAGTCACATTAGGTTTTACTTTAAAAAATAAATCTACATCTGTCATGGTAACAGCTGAAGCTTTATTGACTGCATTTGAGTCAAGATAAAATGATTGAACTAAGTCAGGATCAATTCGTTGTAATTCATAATTGGTGTCAGATGTTGTAATAGTAATATCAGCAACATCTGGATCTGATAAAGACCCGCCAGCCGGTACTGCTCTGATACGTAACTTATTGAGTTTGTTGTCAGCTATGTTACGAAGTCTTGACCAATCACTTGATGCACCTCGGTTAGATCCAAAGAAATAATAAATGTCAAGTTTACCGTCTGCGTCAGAGATGAGATCAGTTGTTGAACCATAGGCTTTACCATATGCCATAACCTTAGATGAAACATCTGTATCATTATCATAGATAGTATACTTAGTATTAGGCTTAAGCCCTGTAAGATTTAATGGTAGTTGTGTTTGTCTTGCAATAAGATCACCCTTTAAAGGAATGTCCTTAGGGTTAACATAACTAGAAGTATCAGCACTCGTAGTAGAGACCGTTGTAGAACTTACATTAAATCTAATCTGATTCAAATAATCTTGTAATTTATCAGAAAATGGAAATGTGGTCATATTTTATTCCTAAAAAGGTGATGTTCTATTTTGCACTGCTAGTGCCATATTAATAGCATCAAGTATTGCGGTTGCCGGTATAGCACCAATTGGTGTTACTGGATTAGGTATTGTCTTAACTTGATTATATATACTAATTAATGGCACTGGTCTCGTCTTAACAACTGGTTTCAAATATGTACTAGTAGCGGGTGTTCCTAAGTCCGAAGCAGGGAAACAAATTCTATAGAAATGAATCGGTGAACCTTTCACTACGCGTACCATGATATATTTACCATTTGCTATATTGTAGTTAAATGTAAGTTTACCTATTCCCTTTTCTACCCAATAATCTGATCCTGTAAGTACTCTGTCAGGTAATTTAGTCCAATCACCATTTACGTTTAAATTAGCAATTTCATTCTTTTCTGCCTGAGTAAGCACAGATGAAGTTTCAGATGTAACAACAGCCGCATCCGTAAAGCTTTCAGCATTTGAACTTTGATAAACTTCAAATCTATCCTTTTGAGTATATGCATTAAAGTAAAGCACAACTTCAGCACCATTAGCATCTGTATTAGCCGTTAATGTAAAGACATTTTCTTCAAATACATTACCAGGCGACCCCGAAGGTTTGTAGTATGAGTTATTTCTATTATTAATATTAACACACTGTGTAGAGTAGTTGTCACTTTCAGCTGTTACTGTATTACTAGATGGTGAACCATCAGTAGCATTCTTCTGTGAAACAATAATATTAGACTGATTTGGTAATGTTACATTTGTACCATTATTAATAAGAGCATTACCATCTGTATTAGCAAGCTTATATTTAATAGACATTTGGTCTTGTTTAGGATATAGTCTATTTTCAAAAATAGATGCCGTATATTCTGGGCTATCAAGATCACTGAACTGTTCTGATCGGAAATCATCTACAAAGAAGCCAAACTTATAGCGATCAATTGTAGGTGTCACTTCACTTGGAATAACTTTATCCTTAAGCTCTTGTTCAATTACAGACAGACGTGAGTAATATTCTAGAGCCTCAATACGACGTTCAAGCTTACCAATCTGGTCCATTGTATAACCACGAGGTTGTGAATTAACTCGTGTATTACTGATCTTATATAGTTCTTCACGTTGATTAGAATATTTTTCATTGGCAATATTCTTATCTAGAATATCTGTAAGATCGGTAGAATAAAATTCAGGTAGTGATGGGTATGCTGGTATATCAAGATAATTGAGAATAATTTCATCTTTGTTACCTGGTTGGCGTTTTTCATCGGTAAGAACTTGAATATCACCTGAAGATTTGACCAAAACAGTATCAGTTCTAGGTTCATAATAAGAATATGTTAATGTAAGATCAGACTCTGGTACAGGGAATTTCTTATCATCTGTAGAAAATCTACTAGACTCTGTAACCGCGGCCGGGTTAGTTGGTGCACCGCCAGCAGTAGTTGATCTTACGGCTGTATTAGATGTAACAGGTCTAAAGTCAAATGAATCTCTGAGATCATAATAGTCGCCGCGTGATGTATATACTTCTGGTATTTCAAGAGTATTCACACCCCAAGACTCATTTGCATCCAAATCGGTTAATGTTTCACCATCTGTAATAGTAAATGAGTCAATTGTCTTAAGACCTTCAATTGCTTGAGTATTAAGATCAAATTCTACCAATAGAACATCATCTGCACCAATTGTATAGTTAGAAGTTGGGCGAAGATGTAATTGACCTATGTCATAATAGTTTTCATTTTGATTATGGTCAATATAGAAATGCTTAGTAATATCAGTATCGGATGTAGTTGATCCCGCATAAACACCGCGTAAGCGGAAAATATCTGACTGACCTAGACCCCAAGGACCAGATACACCATTTGTAGCAGTGTTAGCTTGAATTTTTACATAATTCTTACGATCGGTTGATTTAGCAACAGGTGAAGCACCAGAGATTGTAAGATTATGAATAACATCTGCTTCAACTGGACCTGAAATAGTAATATCAAGATCAATAGTTAGAGTAGAACCAGAAACCGATGCCGTACGATTTGTTCTTGTTGATAAAGGAACCGGAATATTAGCTGGGAATGTAAGATACATTGTTTGTCCCGCGGTTGTTGTAACATCAGGTTCAACTTCTATTTCTGTATCACTATTAATTGCTACAACTCTAGTAATATTAGAGTCAATTGTAATATAATCACCTACATTAAGATCTGTAATAAATGCAGTAGTAGTACCAGCAATTGTATTGCCATTACCATCACCCGTACCTGTAATACCAGCTGTTGCAACAACATTTGATACAGGAATAACAATAAGATCTTGTTGTTCTGTAGTACTCAATGAACCAGCATAAGGCCAAACCGTTGATGCGGCATTTGTAACTTCTACAGTACCGCCTGCTGCAATAACAGATGTGTTACTGATTGTCTTATATGTATAGCTAAGATTTGATGCTGTTTGAATTGCTTTAATCTTATCAGAACCAAAGATCAAACCATCCTTTTCAGGTTCTTTAATAACAGCGACATTTGAATTCGTTGTGCCATCAAGTTCAAGAATACAATCAGCTACGGCATCAGTACTACCATTATCAAAATAGAATGATTTTACATCTCTAAAGTTTTTACCGGCATCCATAAGAACATCGAAGATATATAAGCGATAAACCGCGGCAACATCACCCGGTTCACCCGACTCATATACAACTGATCTAATTCTTGCTTTACCAATTTCATTACCAGCACCTGCAGAAATAGTAGCACCTGGGTTAGTGTCATAATAATCAGAAGCCGTATCACGTAATGATACTTGTTCACCCTTTGTGAAATCCCATGATCCAGATAGACCGCTAACTTTAACATAATTACCATATGATAAATCAATATTAGTAGCAGTAACAGTTCTAGTATTTTTAGCCTTATCAACAGATGTTGTATAGTTACGTTGTGTTTCAACTCTATAACCATTGATATAAGCATGACCTGGGTCTACAATAACATCAAATGCTGTATTTGAATCTTCAAATGTATTAGAAGATCTTGTTGCCACTAGGAATGGATCTAAGACATAGTTACCAGATTCTTCTGATGTACGTCTAGCCATTTCATCATTAAGTTTATTATATTGAGTAAATCTATTCTGACGATATGGTTTACCTTCACTAAATTCAACCAATGGGAAGAATTCTTCATCGGCATCTGCTTCAGCCGTTGTTTTGGTTGTAAGTGTAGGTACAAGCTTAAGCCGATTAGCACCGGGTGCATTTTGGTTTAATGTATCACTTGAGTTATCCAGGAGAGAACTATCGGAATTACTATTAACAATAGTTTCAACTGTAGAGAAACCAATTACTGTATCACTCACAGTATTAGAATATTTAGATACAATTTCAAATTGTGGTTCTACTCGTTCAAAATAACCTTTTTGATAGATTACACCGCTAGTAATATGCATACCATAACCAACACCTACGGCATTAGTAGTAGAAGAAACTGTTACCTTTGTAAGATAATTTCTTGCATCCAAATCAAGAATATCAAGTTCGCCTGTTGTTGCAGTTGTACTTGAAATTGTAGCAGTAGGCGGTACATAATAACCTGAGCCTTGCTCAATAACTGTAATAGAGCCAATTCGATCATCACCACCTGTAGTTGTTATTGTGGCACTAGCACCGGAACCAACAAGATTAACAACATTAGCTACGGCGGTTGATGTTCCACCTGTAATTTCATTACCTTCACCAAAAGCCCACCCTGATGTATTTTGAGTAGCCAAATCGGCTGATTCTGGTTTAATTTGAAGAACAACTGCTGATGTATTAGCTGTTGTATTAGATGAAACAACAACACCTTGAGCACCCGTAGTTGTCTGTGTTACAATTTCACCTATTTGGAAAGTGGCTCCAAAATCAGTACCCCCAGTACTATTTTGTAGAGCAACAGAAGACAAAATAACTACATTGTCTGTATTGGAAAACCCAGAAGAAGCATTAACTGTACTAATAGAATACAGATTATAATCTTCGTTATATACAGTTAGAATATCACCTGCACTATATGTAGCTGTGGCATTATCATCGGATGAATTCTTATATTTAAGGTAAAGTGTTTTTAGATCTGGATCTCTTGCTTCAAAGCCGTCTTCTGAATGAAGCACATATGACTATGTTGTGTATTTTCTTTATTAAGACTCAAGCCAACATAAGAAGAAACATTAGCTACAGTAGAATCGGATGTAACATCTAATAATTTAACGTAATGGATTGCACTTTCAAAATCAAATGTACAACCATCAACAATTGTACCACGCTTATATATATTATCACCAAAGCGCTCAATTTGCTTTTGGAGTAAAGTCTGTAACTGATTTAATTCTCGTACTTGTACCGCAACACCTGGGCGGAACAGGATTTTATAATAATCCTTGCTTGCATCAAAATCATCATTATATGGTGAAGCCGATGTATCGGTTTGAATTGGCATTACTTATAGCTCCAAAATTACTTTAATTGTCTCTGTCTGCGTGTTGGCTCTAGAAATTGGTACATCATTCTGTAAATATACAATATCACCAGAATTAGGTTCTAATTCTCCATTATATTTATCTGAAATAGTTAAGGTAGCACCTGATGTATTACCAGTAATTACACCCCCAACTGTAAATACACCTTCTGTTTCTGTTAGATAAACTGTAGTATCACCAGCCGTAACCGCAGAATGTAAATAACCAGTAGCAACATTAGCAGTACCATTTGATTGATATACAAATTCATCTTCAATAAATGTTCCTACAACACTACCCACATATTGTTTCATTTGAGTAAATGTAGCAAATGTTGCGGTATTACTGTAAGTATTATTAAGTTCAATATCAGACACAGTACCAATAGCTTTAGATGTAGCACCGATTATTAATCTATCAGTGTTAATCATAGCTGATACATTATCTGCTCTTATACCCCCAGATTCAACTGTATTCACTGTACCATTAGCCGTCAATGTGGCAATATAAACTGAAACATTACCTGAACTAAATGTCACAGATTCATCAAGCGTAATAGTATTAGCATCTAATGAATTTACTTGAGAGATAAAATGATCATTATTAGCAGTATCAGTTATATATACATAATCACCTATATTTATAAATTCATCATATACAGTATCAGATTCATTTGCTTCAATTGTATTAGCCGATGCTATTGTTGTTCCCTGTGAATAAAGCTTTATTTTCTTAAATTGATACCAAGTTTCATCTTCAACAAATGTACCATCTGAACCAACTAACAGATCATTTGATACCTTATTAGTATAAATGACTACATTAGAAAACTTAGGATCTTGTATGATGCCAAATTGACGATAGTCATTATCGGTTGAAATATAACCGCCTTCATTATTAGCAAATTCAGTTACAAATGAAATCGAAGTAGCACCTAATTCTTCAAATGGATCAGCACCGTGACCACCAATCGGGCTAATAATAGGCGCTACATTGGCTGCTGTAATGACTGTATTACCAGTAGAACCAGTAAGAATCTCAGCTGTTGCGAAGACATACTTTTCACCTCGTTCAATAATTTCTACTTGGTGAACACTATTAGATGAAGTACTATTAATAACAGCCCGAGCAACACAATTAATTGTTTCAGTACCATCGCCTGTTACTTTTACTTCAGGTGATAATTCATATGTAGAGCCGGCTGTAGGTTCAGTTGTAAATGCAGATTCAAGTTTCACTGCAACAGCACCAGCTGTTATATATGAATTTGCTACTCTCTTATATTCACCGGCACCATCTCCACCGGTAATATGTAAAATAGTATTACCATAAAAGCCTTCAGTTGTATTAGCAGAAGATGAAATATGATATAAAGTACTATCACCACCTACTTTTAGTTGACTTTCATCAAATTCACCGCTGTCATAATTATTATAATTAGCACCAGAACTATCCACTTTAATTACATCAATGGCACCATCTGTTGCCGCACTTTCCACACTTGTATTAGCCACAACTGGCATCCAGTTTGTAGTGGCAAACTTTTCAAATGTCACATCATCAACACTATACATATATCGCCATTGATAACCATCTGAAGTTTCATAGTATTGATCGTTATTAGCATATAAAGCAGCTTCTGCTACGGATTCATTAAAAGATGGTTCTTCACTAGACACAGCACCATTAGCATTATACAAGCATTTATATACATGATATTGTGATCCGGCATCAACTGATACATAAAAATCTTTTGAAAACAAAGATGTATCTCTGTGATCATACATATCATAGACTGTGTTGGCGGTCCAATTAACTCTTGGAACCATCAATTTTACATTACTATTTTCTAGCTTTTTACCAAATAACATAGATCTATATGGATCTAATTTTGTTTCTTTAGGGCTATTACCTATTGCTGGTGGTACAGAATCACCGGCTGTATATGGAGTATGCTTTGATGCAAACCCATAGAAAACAGTATTGGCTGGTTCTGTAATAGATTCTTGAATTTGTCTAATAGCAAATGTCTTAAATCTGTTTGTTACTAATGTTTCTACCATTTATACGATCTCTGTATTAGTCTCTGCAGATGTAAATTCTGTATCTACTTCCGTGGTAGATACAAACCCACCAAATTGTTTTGTTCCTGCTACATGTAGGACTTTTTTCAAAGTATCACGATATGTTTCAAAAGGTAACCCAGTTAAAACTTGATAAGAATATTCTTGATAAAAGTCATTATCATGTAAATATTTATCTTCACTTAGAAAACCCTTACGATTTTTATAATAGCCTTCACCAATACCTTGTTGACCAAGACTTAGAGTTGCCGAACCTGTTTTTGTATCATCTGTGACGCCTTCAAATGTAACAGACTCACCGTCTACATAACCATACCCAGATGATACAACATCTAGGGTTTTAATTTTACCTTCAACCGATAATGATGAAGCAGCAATTACAGCATTATTACCGGCTTCCGGATCAGAAAAGTTTCTCGATACGGCATCAATAATAGCAGTTGTTCCTGTACTATCACCTGCAATTTCTTCTGTTGGTACAAATGATTCTGCAATGGATAATCTTCGAACCTTTAGTGTTTTAGCATTCTGATTAATTTCTAAAATCTGACCAATTGCTGCTGTATTACCACCTATGATTTTTTCATTTAAACCAAAGTTACCATTTACGTCTGTATATGTTAGAGTATAATCTCTTTGTTCATATTGTGATACTTCTGGTTGATATATTAGAATAATTGGATCTAACACATAATCCGTACCTGGATTAGAAACATTAATTTCTGATATAGTACCTATGCTCATGCTAGTTGTATTAATAGCGGCGCCAATTGTATTTGATGTAAGATTAGCATTAGGATCACCCGGCAAACCATATGCAACAGAATCAAT
>Ga0070745_1001889_pt1 | contig 11428 bp, 6 predicted proteins | sample VirMetDEL_Mar_4_FD_77438 | JGI IMG/M metagenome (GOLD analysis project Ga0070745, IMG submission 77438) | Aqueous microbial communities from the Delaware River and Bay under freshwater to marine salinity gradient to study organic matter... | ecosystem: Environmental > Aquatic > Marine > Coastal ...
TAGCTCAGGAGGTGCGGTTACAATAAAAGACAACGGCGTTATACTGGGTACTGAGACTACTGGGAACTATGTAAAGAAAGTTACTGTAACGGATGGTATCTTAGGAGCTGTTGATACTGAAGGGGGCACAGCGGCAATACAACTTGACTTAGGTAACTTAGCGGTTGGCCAGAGAGCGAAGATTGTAACTGCCGATGCTGGTAGTGGTGAAGCAATGGGATTGGCTACACCTGCTGAAATTGTAGGCTCAGGTAACTCTGCAGTCACGCATGCAGCTACAATCACAGCTAACGCAACAGTAACACACAATTTAGGTACTAAGGATGTAATTGTGCAGCTTTACGACATTGTAACCTTCGACACTGTATTTGCAGATGTGGATCGTGCTACAACAAACACCGTAGGTATCTCTTTCGGTTCAACACCAACAAACAGCATTAGAGTACTGATTCAGAAGGTAGGATAATAAAATACAATATATGAAGTTTTTAAGTGACTTACTGGTACAGGGCGATGGGAATGAAATTTTCCTTAAATCGGCGGACCACAATATTTCAAGGATTATACCCAGAGGTACTGGAGCTAACTTAGACAAAGGCCTTTTTTCTTTGTATGACACAGGCACTGAAGACGTTCGTATAGACACAGCTGGTAACTCATGGTTCAATGGCGGCAACGTCGGTATTGGTACTGCTAGTCCATCTTACAAACTAGAGGTACAAGGCGATTTCTATGTTAATGGAAGTAATGGTGCGTTAACAACAGCTAGCTCTCAAAGTAATCTATATTTTCTTAACCTAACAAGATCAACAACATCTTTAATTACAGCAGGCAACGTTGGTATTGGACTAACTAGCCCTAGCCATAAATTAGATGTTTATAGCGCAGCGGGCGTTGACCAAGTTGCAAGATTTCAATCGCCAGACGACGGTGCTTTTATACAAATTAGAGACGATGATACTTTAGGTCAAGTTACCGTAAAAGACGGTGTAATGGCCATGGGATTGAATAGCAATTATCCCGCTAACACAATGCTTAACATACTTAATAGTGGCAACGTCGGGATCGGGACTACTAGTCCAGAAACTAAATTACACGTTGCAGGCGGTGATGTTTTAATAAGCAATGGTCAATACTATAGTATAGAATCATCAACAGGGGGTAACTATAAAGTAGCTGGAGTTACTACTGGTAATGTTGTAGCGGTTGGCGCTATTGATTATACTTCTGCGGGAACAATTTTTGCTGGTGGGGACAATGTTAGCCTTACTACAGGCGGAGTTGGAGGTTCTACTAGAATTAAAATCGCCTCTAATGGCAACGTAGGTATAGGGACAACTAGTCCTACTGCGGCATTACACGTTCAGAAAGCTATTAGCGGAGGATTTGCAGGAACTATATATAATACTCAAGCCACAGGTGGTTTTGGATTAAGTGTAAGAGGGGGTAACTCATCTTCTCAAGACGCATTAAGAGTACAAAATGTAGGCGGAACGTATTTATTAAATGTTAAAGGTGATGGCAACGTCGGGATCGGGACTACTAGTCCTTCTGCATCACTTCATATTGGTTCGTCAAACGGGGTTATATTTGGTTCAACAGCAGGAGCTGTTGGTACATCACAAATTACAACAGCAAGCGCTAGCTCTCCAGTAAGTTCAAGATTCTCATTTGGAACAGATGGAACTGGTTGGCAATACCGAATTGCAAAAAACACAGCTGGAACTATTACTGACCTATTGACTATTGCTGATAGTGGCAACGTAGGTATTGGAACTACAAATCCTGGTTATCCTCTGGATATAGTCGGATTCGCTAATTCTAGCAGTGGTTTTAGAGTAACCGATGGTACAATTGATAATAGAATAAGTTGGTCAAGTGGCAATGTTGGATTTTTTGGCACTATATCAAACCACCCAATTGCATTTAATACAAACTCAATTGAACGAGTGCGAATCACCTCTTCTGGCAATGTAGGTATTGGAACTACCTCGCCAAACTCTTGGGCGCAATTAGAGACTACAGGAACAGTAGCTGTTGGCGGTATTCTGTATATTAAATCTAGTCAAAAGATTCAAGGTTTGACAGGCTTCCCAGGAGGAGCTGGTAACCTGTCTATTAATCCTGATGGAGGTAACGTTGGTATTGGAACGACTAGCCCTTCTGAGAAGCTACACGTATCAGGCAATTTAAGAGTTACCGGTGCTTTTGTAGACTCTTCCGCTTCTGTTGGATCTGCTGGAACAGTATTAAGTTCTACAAATACAGGAACCGCGTGGGTAGGCGCAAGCGGTTTACCAGGCGGCCCTTACCTACCACTAGCTGGTGGGACGCTGACTGGCAATTTAAAGCTAAATGATGATGTTAATTTATATTTAGGCACAGGCAGTGATGCAGCCCTGTATCATAATGGAACCAATACAGTTTTTGAAAATCATAGCGGCCACTTATATATACAAACAACTTCTGATGATAAAGATATTATACTCAGAAGTGATGATGGCAGCGGCGGCGTTACAGCGTATTTGACTGTAGACGGTAGCTTAAAGAAGACGCAGTTTTGGCAAAGCACAAGGCACATAGATAATGTCTACGCCACGTTTGGAGCATCTGACGACCTTCAGATATTCCACAATGGAAGTAATAGTTACATAAGAGACACAGGCACAGGAGATTTATATCTACAAGCTTCTGACAATATGTATTTCCAAACCTATGGTTCAGGAAAAAGGTGGATTACATTAAATGAAAATGCTAGTGTTGATTTATTTTATAACGACTCTAAAAAGTTTGAAACCACAAGCACGGGGGTTACCGTAACAGGTAAAATATCAGGTCTTACAGCTGGTACAGCAAACACTGATGCGGTAAACGTACAACAGCTGAACAATGCTACAACAGGTACTTTAATATATAAAGGAACTTGGAGCGCTGCACCAACAACAACTTCAGTACTAGACGGAGCGGTAAGTAGCGCTGGTTCAATCGTTATAGATGCAGTTAATCCAGGTATATCTGTAGGTGCTACAATAACAGGTACTGGTATTTCAGGTACGGTTACGGTATCTAATATAGCTGCCGATGGAATTACAATAGCCATATCAAGCGCTCAGACTATAGCAGACGGGGTTACATTAACGTTTACTACGGTTGGTGGTACACCAGATTTATCGCAGGCTTCAAGAAAAGTAACTGGGCACTATTACATATGTGAGACTGCTGGAGCGGCGACACCTAATGGTGCTGGTACCACACCTAACGAATGGGCTGTGGGTGACTGGGCGACGTTCTCCGATCTAACCACAGATGCATGGCAAAAGATAGACAACAGTTCTGTACTTAGTGGTGCGGGTACTGGCGGTAAAGTTCCTGTATGGTCTGGCACTGGCACTTCGGTTACTTTAGCTGATGCACCTATAACAGTTTCTGGTAATAACGCAACTTTTGCTGGAGATATTACCTTGCTTGATGATTTAAATTTTGCTACCAACGGTTTTGCAGATATCTCAAATACTGGTACAGGTGCCATGAGATTTAAACCAAGTAGTGAAACACTTGCTTTGACTCTAGTGGGCGCTAACGCAACTTTTGCGGGAAATGTAACAGCTACTAACATACTGACAGTAGCAGGAGCAGCGACTGGTAGTCCTTATCTTCAATTTACTCAAGGAGGAAGCCAAAAAGCCTATATTCAATATGCGGATTCTGGAGATTCTTTTGAATTGCAAAGTGATAATCAATTTGCTGTTAGGACCGGTGGGTCAACTGCTGCTCTTATTATAAACTCCTCTCAAAACGCAACTTTCGCAGGGGCTGTTTCTACTGGCGGTTATTTAACATTAAATTCATCAGACGATATTCCAAGATTAATTTTCAATGGTTCTGGGGATGATTTCATGTTTAGCAATACTGCGAATTATTTTGGTTTATATAATGATACCGATAGTAGATGGGACATTCAAGTAGATGGTGCTGGTACAACAACTTTTGGAGGGGCTGTTTTTGTAGAGGATGACTTATACCTAACAGACACAGGAACCGTTAGGGGTAAGATACAATTAAACTCAAGTGACAGAGACAACTTAGATATTAAAGCAATCTCTTTAGGCTCTTTAATGAGATTTTATACTGTTGATACTTTAGCTTTAACTTTAGACGCATCACAAAACGCAACTTTTGCAGGAACAATACAAAGCGATGATATAACTATTGTTGATGGCACTAATGATGTTAATTTAAATTTCGGTAACACTTCTTACGGTTTAAGGTTAGACTATAGTACAGGTGATATTTTTTTAAGAACGAATGGTGCAACAAGGTTAACAGTAGCTAACGGCGGTAACGCAACTTTTGCAGGTAGCGCCACAATAGAAACTGGAATTAATTTAGAAAGTGGTGTATTAGTTATAAAAAATGCAACAACTGATTCCAATGGTTTAAGAATATTTCAAGATTCATCAGATGCTTCTAAAATATACAACAATTATAATGGAACACTACAATTAGGTGTTAATAATACTACATCATTAACTTTAGATGCATCACAAAACGCAACTTTTGCAGGTAATGTTGCAATGGCTACGGGTAACGCTACAGGTAAGTTTGCTGTAAAAAGCGCGGGAGTGCATGCATCATATGACTTTTATAATAATGGAACAAGTTATTTTAATGGTGGAGTTGTAGTAGATGCTGGACTTGCTCAAACTGGTGGTGCAGACGTAACTTTTTCAGGCGATGTAGGTATTGGAACTACAGACCCTAAGTCAAAGCTACACGTTAATGGTGGTATTCAAATGGCTGGCGATACAGCAGCTGCCTCAGCGGATAAGGTCGGTACAATGCGCTACAGAACGGGCACGGAGTATGTAGAGGTTAATGGAACAGAATTGGTTACTAACGGGGATTTTGCGGCTGATAGTAGTTGGACTAAAGAAGCGGGTTGGAGCATCGCGAGCGGCAAGGCTAGTTATGATGCCTCTTCTGCAACAAACGCACTTTATCAAAGCATAGGGTTAACAACAGGTTCTGTATATAAACTATCATTTACAGTTGTTGATTATACAAGTGGAAGCTTTAAAGGGCATTTAAGCAACGGAAACGCTACAGCAGCAACAGACGCTATAAGTGCTAATGGCGATTACTCTTTTAACATAACAGCAACCGGCGCATTAGTGTTATTTAGAAACGTTACTAGCTTTAATGGCTCCATAGACAATGTATCAGTGATAGAAGTAACAGCAGAAGACGCAAGCTACGCAGATATGTGTATGCAAACAGGTAGTTCAACATACGAGTGGGTTAACATAGTAAGAAATACATACTAAATGGGATTAGGAAAAACATATTCAGCAGATTACTTAATAGACAGCAACGGCAACACAGGTGTTAGCGGGCAGGTCTTAATATCAACAGCTACAGGTATTGACTGGGCTGATGGTACTGCAATTACAGGTGGTCCTTTTTTACCGCTTTCAGCCGGGTCAAGTTATCCTTTGACAGGGGATTTGTACATAGATGAAGATTCACTATACTTACGCAATGCAAGTAACAACTACTGGAGATTTCAAACTGCAACCAGCGATAAGCTTGTTATTAAAGCAGGTACTACTCAAAGAGGTATATGGTCCAGTGGTGAGCTGCAGTTAGCGAATAATTTAGTTGTAGACGGCAACGTAGGTATTGGAAGTACTGCACCTGCTGCTAAATTAAACGTTGCCTCAACAGGAGCTAACGCCTATTCAAGTACTATAACCAAGGGTACTAATATGAAGGGTATAATAAATGCTCTTTCAAATAATGCTGACGATATGGTTGGTATTTATTTTGGTACTGGCTGGACTTCAGAAGGAACTCACTGGAGTGGTATAACTGGTTCAAGAAGTCAAAACGCTAGTGACTGGAGTACGCAGTTGAACTTTTACACTCACGATGAAAATGTCTCAAACCTTAATGATGCTACTCAAAAAATGGTCATCAAGGGTAGTGGCAACGTCGGTATCGGGACGGCTACCCCAGTATCTAAACTTCATATAAAAACGTCTGTTGATAATAGTGTCGCTCAAGGATTGGTTATTGAGAGAAGTGCAAATAGCGATAGGGGCTATATTAATTATAATGGAGGCGGATTTCAGTTTAGGTCAACAGTTGGAGACCCTATTGTATTTGGTGAAACAGACGCTGAACATATGCGAATTCTGCCTGATGGCAACGTTGGTATCGGGACAACTAACCCTGGGTCACTCTTGCAAGTTGGTGGATTAGATGATGGCAGCAACTACGATATAACATTAGGCTGGAACGCTGTGGACAGTGAGGCTGTTGGAACCAAAAGACCGGCTATAACTTTTAAAACTGGGCAAACATCGGTTAATACCGAAGATATATACAAGTGGGATATCGCGATGCTCGCCGCACCCGCTACTGTAACAGGTGAAGAGTTTGGCTCTGACCTTGCTTTTTTAAGAAGCACTAGGGGTTCAACAGCGACGGATGCAACTACAATGATTCTTACCCGAACAGGCAACGTTGGTATCGGGACTACTATTCCTATAGCTAAACTTTCTGTTTTAGCAACAAGCACTGGATACTCTTCAGATTCTCAGATAAAAGTTTCTGACGGTTCAACTAGTTATTATGGGGGATTAAGTTTTGATGATGCAGGTTCAACAAGATTATCTGTTCGTAATTCTTATGATGGAACAGGTGCAATAGTAGGGTTTGGATTTGGAGGCAGCTCAGATAAAGTTCAAATCATCAACGGAACAGGCTTTATAGTAAATGAAGGCAACGTAGGGATCGGGACGACTGCTCCTGCTCAAAAGCTACACGTTTCTGGGGGGCATATATTACTAGACAACAACAAAGAGATAAGACAAAAAGACTCTGGAGGCACTGAAAGAACTGTTTTTGAATTAGACTCCTCTAATGATTTAAACATTGGCGGCAGCTACGCAGGTGCATTGAGGTTTATTGGCGGCGGGTCTTACGCTGAAGTAATGCGTATCCACGATGACGGCAACGTAGGTATCGGGACTACTAGTCCTGGATCTAAGTTAGAAATACACAAAAGCATAACTTACGGATCATACGGTCCAGCTGCACCCCAATTAAATTTAGTAAACACACACACTGAAGGTACAGCAGGGTTCTTAATGTTAAGCGCGCGGTACAATAACACATCACCTGCACAAACTTTCTACCAGGTTGGCGGAATGGGCGGTGGTAAAGAAACCGCTCTAGCAAATAACGAGTGGGGAGGGTATATAAACTTCTTCACAACATCAGACGGAACCGCTGGAGCTGCCTCGGGTATGTTTGAGCATATGAGAATTACAGCAGACGGCAACGTCGGTATCGGGACTACTAGTCCAACAGAAAAGTTAGTCGTAAACGGAAATATAGAAACAGCAACACCCGCAGGTAAGATTGGATTTAATGTAGGGGATGCACACACAAATGGGCCTCATTACGGTTTAGGTAAATTAAGCGGAGCTAATCCAGTAAACTTATCTGGATACTACGGACTATCCTTTTATACAGACGGAGCCGAAAGAGTTCGCGTATCTTCTGCCGGCAACGTTGGGATTGGGACTACGAGTCCAAATACTAAGCTTCACGTAAGTGGTAGTATTAAAGCAGAGGGTAATGGTACAGACCAGTATTTCTTTGAGGGAGTAAGAACAGGTGTAGGAACTACTATAAGAATCTACGACAATGCGAACACAGCATATATAGACTCGTATAACAATATGGCGTTTAGAGCTAATCAAAACGGTGGCTCAGGCGGTAATTTTACATTTACAGGTGGCAACGTTGGTATTGGGACTACGAGTCCATATGGTAGACTTAATGTAATACCGTCCTCCAATCCTACAACTCCGACTGCTGCAAATCAAATATCCATAGGTGAGTCTTCTGCAAATTCGCAATACAATCTTCGTTTAGGTTATTTTTTAGAAGGTGGTGCTTACAAGGGGTCTATACAAGCTATATCGGGCAATACACCAAATACACTCATACTAAATGGAGATGGCGGCAACGTTGGGATTGGGACAACTAGTCCTACACACAAGCTGCACGTAAACGGTGATATGCGCTTGACTGGTGCATTGCGGGACAGTAATAACGCTACAGGTAGTGCAGGACAGGTGCTAAGCTCCACAGGAAGTGCTACAGACTGGATACCACTACCGGCAACCCCTACTATATACACGCCTAAGGTTTACAACTTAAACAATTCAACTAACATCAATAGCCAAGGCCAAAAGCTAGTACCGGACTTTGGCACTTTAGAAATTGAAGGTAATACTACCATACAACAAGTTAGTGGCAGTGACACTGATTTCCAGGTGACCGGTGAAAACACGGGTATATATGAAGTAACCTACGCTGTGTTCTATAAAAACACAGGTAACCAGCGTACACCGCTAGGCACATACCTAACATTAAATGGTACCGCAGTAAACGGTTCGCTTATGGTGAATTACTTGCGGTCCGATGTAGCAGGTGGTGGTAATTGGTCAAGCTGCACAAATACTTTCTATGTAAACGTAACAGACGCATCCCACCCTATAGCTTTATGTGTTAGGAGAGCGGACAGCTCAACCGCTCCTTCGGGAATTAGCATGGTAGAGCCTGCGGGAATGGCAGTAAAAAGCACAATATCATTCAGAAGAATATCTTAAATAAATAAATAAAAACAAAAAAATGGCAGTAGCTTACACATGGGATTGCAAAACAGTAGATGTGCACCCAACACAAGAAGGTAAATCAGACGTAGTATACAATGTACACTGGCGTTTAACAGGAACCTCAAACAAGAAAGATGCAGCAGGCAACTTTTATGCAGTAACAAACATTGGTACTGAAATGATCGATACAAGCGATCTATCAAACTTTAAGCCTATAGACAAAGTAACAAATGATGAGGTCACAGCGTGGGTAGAAACAGCAATGGGAGCAGATGCGGTAACGGCTATGAAAGCTAGCATTAAATCATCTATTGATTTATTGATTACACCAACTTCTGTAACCATGCAAATCGGTGGTGGTGAGTAAGCTACTTAACTTACTTACCGGTGGCGGTACTTCGCTTATAGACAAAGCAGTCGAAGTGGCTGACAAGTTTATAGAAACTCCTGAAGAGAAGAAAGCTTTTATTGAAAAAGCATACGAGCAGGAAGTAGAAGACCGCCGCGCTGCACGCGATCTAGGGAAGAATAAAGCAACACCTGACATACTTACATATGTAACGTTAGTTATTGCGTTAGGATTGGCCACAGCTATCTTCACGGACTTCCTAGATTGGAAAAACCTTACCGAAGTACAGAAAGGATTGATAACTACATTTAGTGGTTTCTTTCTGCGTACATTAGGTGATGTTTACGGTTATTGGTTCGGCTCTTCAATGGGTTCAAGCGATAAGACTAAAGACTTAACTAAGCTCATGCGCAAGTAATTATAGAATAATAGGTATAAAACAAAAACTTAATAATAAACAAAATGGCACTAGAAACATTAAACAAAGATTCAAAAGTTGTTGTATACAACAGCGATGTTGAATTAGCGGACAAAGGCGTTCGTAAAAACCACCAAGGAGCGGCGGCAAGTAGCTTAAATTTCATTAAAGTACAAGCAGGCAATCCTACGGCAGCAAAAGCAGGCGAAGTGATTATGGCTACTACATCTGGCAAATTGTTTGTCGCTACAGCAGATAACACTTTTGTTACTTTTACAAAAGATTAATAATTAATAACAACCATAAACAAAAACCAAATGACTTTTTATTACCGTACTACCACTACGTCAAGTGGTAACCAACAAGTATCCGAAGAAACCAAAGCCTTTTGGCAGCAAGCCTCGGATAAAAAGAACTGGAGAATAGTTCAATTACCCAATGGCTACTTCCAAACAGAATTGCAATGGGAAGATAAGTGGAATGACGTAACTCGTCGGGAAACAGTAGACGGAGCTGAAGCAGCAATAGATACTTCAGTAGACCACTACAAAAACAAGCTTGAATTTATACAAGGGCCTAAGGTCGTTAAAACGTTCGAGTAAGTAACAATCTAATTTAATTTAATCTAATGCAATACAACAACCCCAGCGAGATCGTCAAAGATCTTACGTTTGGCCATACAGCCAACGAAAAAATTATGTCCGGCGTCGAAAAGTTAACAAGCGCAGTGAAGTCTACTTTAGGAGCTTCAGGTAAATGCGTTATATACGAAGACGCTATGGGCCGACCGGTCATTACAAAAGACGGTGTAACCGTTGCGGAAAGCGTAGTCTTACGTGATCCGGTCGAAAATATAGGTGCAACCTTAATTAAGGAAGCGGCTGCAAACACTGTGCGTGAAGCGGGTGACGGTACTACAACAGCTACCGTCCTCGCTCATGCTATTTTGAAAGAAATTAATAAACACAAAAATGAAGGGCAAACTAGAAACGTTAAAACAGGCATTCAAGACTGTGCTGAAGAAGTTATGGTTTATCTTAATGATGCCAGTATTCCGGTTGCAGATCAAATGCTACAGCAAGTTGCTTACATTAGCTGTAACAACGATAAAGCGCTTGGAGACAAAATTGGAGAAGCTTTCGGCAAAGTTGGAGCGGATGGCGTCGTTTTGATGGAAGAGTCCGATACAAATGAAACTTATGTTGATTTTGTTGAGGGCACACAATTTGATTCTGGCCTTAAGTCACCACACCTTGTTACGAATAAGGATAAAGGCATTGCTGAACTTGACAACCCTTTGGTACTTATCGTAGCATCGGAAATACCAAACATTCGTCGCATTCAATCTATACTAGAGTTTGCGATTAAAAACAACCGAGCACTTTTAGTTATCGCGGGTATGGATCAACAACCGTACCAAACGCTACTAGCAAACAAAGTGAAAGGTAACATTAAGATTAACATCGTTGACGTGCCGGGCTTTGGCCCTACAAAGCAAGATACTATTGAAGACTTAGCTTTACTTACGGGCGCAACGATTATAAATGAGCAGCTTGGTGACGATTTAGATTTAATCGACCCGTCAGTACTAGGCTCAGCAGTTAAGTCTGTAACAAACAATAAAAGCACAGTCCTGCAGGTTGATGTGGACAAAGAAGTGCTAGAAGATCGCATTAAAGATGTACGTAAGAAGATTAGTGAAGAAACTAACGGTTTCTTTAAAGGTAAGCTCGAACAGCGGTTATCCATGCTATCCGGCAGTGTCGGGATCGTATATGTTGGGGCTGACTCGCAAGTCGAACTAAAAGAAAAGAAAGATAGAGTTGAAGATGCTATCTATGCTGTGCAAGCAGCTTTGAAAGAAGGTATTGTGCCCGGTGGCGGTACTGCACTTCTACAGGCCTCTCAAGCTATCAAAAGCAAAGGCTTAGGCTACGACATTCTGTTAAGTGCTATACGCGCACCGTTCAA
>Ga0070745_1001890_pt1 | contig 11428 bp, 24 predicted proteins | sample VirMetDEL_Mar_4_FD_77438 | JGI IMG/M metagenome (GOLD analysis project Ga0070745, IMG submission 77438) | Aqueous microbial communities from the Delaware River and Bay under freshwater to marine salinity gradient to study organic matter... | ecosystem: Environmental > Aquatic > Marine > Coastal ...
CCCATTTATAATGAAGATCAGTTAATTCTACAACTCTCTCACAAGGTAGAAGTCCAACATAAAGAAAGCCCCTCGTAAAGAGGGGTTTTCCGATTCTATAGATCCAGTATTGCTATTTGTTAGAAAGTAATTAATTGATCAGTTTTACCTGTTATCCAGTCAAGAACAGCAGAAACTTCTTTGCCACTAATATCGCCAGTAGCAATTTTTTCTAATATTGGTCTGTAATAATCATTTTGCACAAGTTCATGATCAACATTCTTTCGGATCATGTCTTTAGCAAACTTCAATTGTTTTTCACTCGCCTTACCACCATTGTTAGTAGGTGCTGAAGTTGATCCAGTATTACTAAATGAATTTTCAGCAGTAATGCCATCCATTTCCTCTTTAGGTGTTGGTTCATATCCAGCCAGCTTTACAATTGATGACAAAGCCATTCTAAGTGCTTTAGAACTTGCACGAGTTTGAGCCATTGACATCAAGTGGTTAGCGTCTTTGCCTGCCCAATTTCTTTCAGAATACATACATACTGATTCAGCAGCGCCACGATCGTTTCCGTTAACATCTTTAGCTACTACACGAGTTTTATATCCTAGTGTTTCGCCAGTTGCTTCATCTCTTAATTCTGTTGTCCACTCTGTTTGTGGTGTTATAGCAGTAGGCAACATAGATCCGAGGAATTGCCACCCCTCAAATGTTACATACTTTTTGCCTTGTATTACTGCAAATAAATTTTGGTTTTCAACTACATCTACTAGAGCTTTAGCATATTCCTGTGATTTTGAAACAAAGTCAGCAGGATTTGTAGTTCCAAATATATTTGTAGTTATTTGATTGTTAGGTGATTCAACAATTTCTGTTGACTCAGCCTCTACAATTATTTCTTCGCTCATTATTTTCTCTCCTATATTATTAGTCGGTATTTCTCTCCAACCATATTCACCGAATACTTCGGTCATGTCACTAAACAGTCTACTAAACTGGTCTGACATTTTTATATTGTTGCCCCTGTTTTGTTTCGGCCAGTGGCATTAGCCCAATTTATTACTGTAGATCTTTTCCATAAACCGATAGTTCCGTTTGCAACTTCAGTGTCAGGTACAGGGAATTGTCTTCTCTGTCGCCATGAGCTTACAGTAGTTTTTTTATAACCTAATAGATCTGCAATTTCTTGCACTCCTAAAGGTTGATCTGAGTTTGACCACAGATCAGGTTCAGTTAAACGCTTTGCCATTTTTCTCCTTTTGTTTCTTGCGTATACTTTATTATTTCACTATAGTATGCTTATAAGTATAAGGCAACCAGTAATGTGCAAAAAAAAGGAGGACAAATGGATGCTATAAGTGATCTAAGTATCAACACTAGGGGGTACTATGGGTAGAAATATAAAAGGCCACTTTTCAATAACAGGGGAAGTTGAAATAGATCTATATGCTACAGAGCAAGAAGTTCCTGAAACAGATGAGGCTCATCGTTCGGTACTTGTAAGATATATTGATAAAAAATTAAAAAAAGATGGTATCAAAGCATTTGACTTGCAAATTGCTTTTAAAGTTAAAGACATTGAGCCAGTATTTGTAGAAACAGAGGAGGATCCTTTCTAATGTTAATTTTATATAAAATATTTAGAAAACTATCAATGCTTTTTGATAAGGCAGCAGAAAGAATGAGTTACTATTTGCAATTAAGAGATCTAAAAAAGCATGGAAGTAAACCATTTCCAAAAGAATGGTTTGAGGAGGAATAATGAGTTATAAAGTAATAGAAAAAAAATATGACTTTGAGAATGGCGACAAGTATGTCGTTGAAACAAAACAATGTTTTCATTGTGGAGAAACAGGAACAGTAGAGATATTTACACAAGAAATGTTTTATCTTCATCAAGGTATGCACATTCAAGAAGCAGTTAAGTCTTTAGATAAAGATTTAAGAGAACAGATGATTACAGGCACACACCCAAAGTGTTGGCTTGAAATGTTTGGAGAGGAAGAATAATGAAAAAGTATAAAGTGTTTATAAATGGACACACAACATTCTTCGCTAACAGCGAAGAACAGGCAATTAAAAATGCTGAGGAAAGTTTAAAAGTAGCTCACTACTCTTTGAACTTAGATGTAAGTGGGGTAAAGGAGGAAGAATGAGAGATCTTATTTGGGAAATAGCTAAAAGTGGAGAAGAAGATCTGGCTAACACAGAACTTCAAGCAATTGATGAACCTATTGAATTGATTGTTGCTAGAGGTGTATCACTTGAGGCTAAAGACAGTACTACAAAAATCAACAAGTTTGTTGAAGTAAAGATTGCTAATGATGTAGAGGAAAAAGGTGCATTGAAATTAGGTGGCAGAGTTTATAACTTTAGTAAAGGATATAAAACTGTATCACAAGATGTTCGTAAACTTCTCGATTGGGCAACAGGTAAAGAATTATCTGAAGATGCTTTAAATAATTTAATTGCAATTGTAGGCAACAACTTTGTTCCAAAACTTAGAGGACTTGACGCAGTAGCAAGCAAAAAAGGTATGGACAAGCAATTAGCTAGAGATACCTTTACTCATAAAGAATGGGACACTGATCCTAAGTTGCAAGTTATAGATACAGGGCTATCAAATGCACCTAAGTGGGCTATCAACTTAGACGAGGGAAGTAGGAGAATATGAATATTGATTTAAAAGATTATGAAGTATTGAATGATAAAGATCATAGTATCAGATGTAATACTTGTAATCAGAAAACAAGATGGTCTATGAAAATGCCATCATATTGGCATACATTTCATGAATTAGCTGTTAGTAATAAAGATGTGACAAAATTTTGTAGAGAACATAAAATTAATAGACCAAACTACTACAGGATTATGCAAGGTAAATCATCAATTAATAATAAGAATGTATCAAAAAAAAGACCTGATTATATAAATGTCACAACATATCTTAAATATGATCAGTTGTTTGTTGATTACTTAAACAAACATGGTGTAGAAATATAATGTGGGCAGTAATTATTGGACTTGGTATGAACTTTGGTTGGGGTAACCACCCAGTTTATAGTAATAACTACTATTGGGCAAACTATGATCAGATATATTGCGAAGATGTACCTGGATCAAGTGATTGTGAACATAGAGATCGCTATGATTGGATCTCTTTTTGTAACGGTTATGTTTGCACTGGTGATCACAGCGAGGAAATAATCCCTGAGGACTGCACAATTGCTAGTATTGAAGCAGGTGCATGTAGATATGGGGTTTTAAGTGATAGCTGAGTGTTTAATATTTCTTTATACATTAGTTCCAGTTGAGCAAAATTTAACTTTCAATTTTATTGATCAATATAGGCAATGTAATCAAATAATATCTGATGAAATTAAAGAACATGCTGATATTTTAATTGAATACTTTGGGGAAGATCATAAACAGCTAAGTACAGCAGTAAAGGTTATATGGTGCGAATCTAGAGGAGTAGAAACTGCTGTTAGAACTGCTGAAGGAAACTATGACACAGGTTTATTTCAGTTTGTGAGTTGGACATGGAATTGGGTTGCTGAAAAATATGATTTGCCTATGTGGAATGAATGGGTAGTAATGAAAAATGATCGACCATATACTGATCAAGTAGTATCAAAAACTTCTTATGGGTTTACATTCCAAAAAGCTCAATACACTGAATACTTTAATATTAAATTTGGTTATTTATTGTCACAAGACATTTATGGAAGATCTCAGTGGAAAGATTGGAGTTCAAGTGAATGGTGTTGGGGCAATACGCAGTCATGGATCAAAAAAGTAAAACAAGAAAGGGATTAGTAAATCGACTAACATGGATACATGTCTTACAAAAATGCAAAAGTCGGATCTGACGCTTGGTGGCAGCAAAAAATTGATAATGGTGTCGTTAAGTCTAAACCTGGTTTAGGTGTCTGTATGTTTTGTGCAAATAAAATGAAACAAAATAGTAAAGATTCGATTTGTAATAATTGTATAGAAAGTAAACTGAGGTAATGTACATGTGGGATCCAAACGAAGCCTTTGAAAATGATGACGAAAATTATAATCCTATTGATGATGATTTGGAATTTGATAATCATTTTTTAGACAATATGTCTTTTAACGAAGTAGTTGAGTTTTTAGATAATATGTCTGAAATGTTTAACAGATATACAATTAACAATATAAAAAACGACAAAAGAAATTGGTACAAAGAATATTACAACAATCCAAATCAAGAAATAATTATCGATGTTGACGCTGGGTTGTTTGAAGATGTAGAGAATTTAGTAGATAACTTTAGTATAAAAAAATATAATAAGTTGGCTCAACAATATAGAAAAAAAGATCAAGAAGATGAATTTATAAAAGTCTGTGAGATATCAGGTGTTTTTGATTTGTTTATGGAAAATGTCAATTCAGTAGAGGATATTATCAATGGGTGATTTTTCAAGAGATGAAAAGGAAACTTGTATGTATTGTCAAGCTAAACCTTTTTTACCATGTTTAGCAGATTGTCCTTGTAACTTCGGTGATTTTGGTAAAGCGCTACCAGATTCTTTAAGATCTACTATTACAGTAGAATTATTAAAACAAGCAGAATTTATTTTTGAAAAAAAACAGATGGACTGGTACGGTAATATGCTCACTGAAAGAATCGAAAGTGTTATGAAAGACTGGCCTATATTTGTTAACTTTTTAAAAATTTTAAATAAATTGAATTATTTTAAGAACATAGAAGATGTTTTAGATTATTTAGAAAAACCTAGTAAAAGACAGCAGATATTTGGAATATGGCAGGAAATGGGTATGCCTATTACTGAAGGTAGTAGAGGATTTAGTTTATTTAAAAATGCAGCAGAGAACTTAAAGGAGAATAATGGCAGGGCAAATAGAGAAGAAGAATAATAATATAGAATTTGATATAAGAGATGATGAAACATATTCTGACTGGAAAAGGCGTAAATCAGAAGAACGAGGCTTGCAAGGTATAGGTCAAAAAAATAGAAAAGACACATCTAATTGGACTGAGGCTCAAAAGCGTGGAAAAAGATCTCGTAATAAAGGTATGAGAAAACAACGAGAAGCTCGTAAACAACTTAAAATACCAAATAGCAGATTTAGATCAAACATGGGCAATGAGGAAAATTGGCGTGGTGAACTAAGATTTGAAGTTAAAGCTGGTAAGCAAATACAAACTATATGGACAAAGTTTTTGAAAATGGAAGATCAATCAAATGCAAACCTTGCCGATGTCGGAAAAAATATGAAACCATTTGTCGGTGTAATAAAACCTGATGGAACAACTGATGGATTAGTTATGTTTAGAATTAGTGATATAGAAAATGTTGTGGTAGGATTCTTACAGAATTGGGAGGAATACGAAGAATAATGGCAGTAATACCAATAATTACTTTTAAAGATCGCCATACTATTTATGGCGATGAAAAAGATTGGGCTTATGGATCTGATTGCATTGTTGCATGGGTTGACGAAGAGGATCTCGTTGATGATGACGACAACTTACTGCAAACAAAAGACATGAACAAAAGTATTATTTTAGAAACACAAGAGCTTATGGATTATATAAAAAATAAACCTAAAGCAGATCCAGGATTTAATTTCGTATGAAAGACGAACAAATAAACGCAATGGGTTCTGGCTTGCAAAAGCAAGAACGAGCAAGAAAGTTGTTGAGAGTGCCAGATCGTGAATTTGGTGCTTCAAACATGGACGAGGAACTTTGGAACTCTGAAGTACAGTTTGAAGTTAAAGCTGGAAAACAAGTTGATAAAGTTGCAAGTCTTTTTTTTAGAATAGAAGAACAAACAGAACAAAAATTAAAATCTACAAAAGGGGTGCAACAAGACAAACCTTTTGCTATGATATGTATGCCTAATGGAACTGGTGACGGTCTTTTAGTTACAAGATTGTCTGAGCTAGAATCATTAGTAAATGGACTGTTAAAAAATTGGGAAAAGGAGAGAGAACAAAATGGCATGGATCAAAAGTGATGAATCATTATCACAACATCCTAAAGTTGATGAACTAGCAGAAATTCTCAAACTACACCCTGCACAAGTAATAGGTCATCTACATTATTTATGGTGGTGGGCTTTATCCTATGCAGACAGTGGTGATATAACTAAATATCAGAAAAGAATTGCTAAGGCAGCGAATTACGATGGCGATAATGATGAATTTATAAAAGCATTAGTTGAAGCAGGTTGGCTAGATCAATACGATAACGAATTAATTATTCATGACTGGGCTGAGTATCATGGTACTTTAATTGATCGCAGACAAATAGATCGTGATCGTAAAAGAAAACAAAGAATACATAAAGAAACTAACGAAACAGATGTAGTAATAGAATCTAGACACAATGAACTTTTTACTGCATTAGTAGAAGTTTGTGTAGGAAGACCTTATTCAGAGTGTAAAGATGAAATAACTAAAAAGGTAAGAGGTAAATTAAATGTTGCTTCTAAAGAATTAAATGACTTAAATGCGACACCTGATGAAATACGCAGGCGAGGATTTAATTATTTTGTTCGCTGGAAAGATAGACCAACTCCTGATGCTTTAGTTGGTAATTGGCTTTGGTTAGATCAAGTTGTTTCACCTAAAGATAAAAAACAAATTGATAAACAATTAGTAAATCAACAATCAAAAGCAGAATTACAAGCATGGGTAGAAAGTGAAAACAATGAATAAAAATCAATGGGCAAACTGTGTTAATTTTATGAAATTAAAATGGCCAAATTTTCACTGGACTGATGAACAAGCAATTAGTGCTTTTGATGAATTAAAAGGTTTTGATATAAGACACATTGAAGGTGCTATTGAAAGATCATTTAAAGCTGGTGATGAATTTGTCCCAAATCCGTCAAAAATATATGCTTCTGCATCGGAGATCATGAGATATGAATACACTGATCATGAAGTGCCACAATTTGAGGGAAAAAAATATTCATTAAATGATTATTTAAAAGAAATAGGTTGTGAAAGTTTTGCTCATGCTATGTATGAGTCTGGTAAAAAAAGACAATTGCAAGGCACTAAAGCAAAATACGAAACCATTGATTATTCAAAAGAGTGGTTTGATGGTGGAAAAGAAAGCTACGCAAAACAATGCGCTGAAGAAGGTGGCATAGGTTTTAGCTCAGGGCTTTTTAAAGTTAAGAATAAGTTAGGAGAAGAATAATGGCATTTCCAAATGAAATAGTTATTAGTGGAACATTATGTAATGTAGAGTATAAAACTAGCAATAGTGGTAACTCTTACATGACTGCTGGTCTAAAAGTATATCAAGGTAAAGACAAAGAAGATGGTTGGTTTGATGTAATTGCTTTCAACAATGAAAGAAACGCATTAGCTGATAAAATTTCTGATTGTTTTGGTGGTGGAACTAAAAGTTTACCAGTGATCATTAAAGGTAAGTTAGAAGTAAGCACTTATGACAAAAAAGATGGCACTAAGGGTAAATCAACAAAAATAATTGTTGACGAACTTGGCGTTTCAGTTGTATTTGGTTCTGTAACTATAAACAACGGTGCAGCACCTACACCACCCAAAGCTGATACTACATTAAATGCTGATGAAGTATTTAATAAGCCAGCAGATAGTGATTTACCTTTTTAAATGACAAAAATAGAATATTTCTCATTAAATGATATAGAGGTGGCAGATGCTAACCCTAAAGATCATGATATTGGGGAGATCTATTCATCTATTAAAAGATGGGGCTTTGTAGAGCCGATTATAAAAAATGAAACAACTGGGAAACTAGTTGCTGGTCATGGTCGGCTTGAAACACTTAAATTATTAGAAAAAGAAGATAAAAGTAATCCACCAACAAACATCAACTTAGATGATGATGGTAATTGGTTGATTCCTGTTGTTACAGGTGTTTCTTTTAAGTCAGACGCTGAGGCTGACGCATATTTAATTGCTTCAAATAGATTAGTAGAAAAAGGTGGTTGGAAAACCGATGAACTTATGGATCTGTTAGATAAAGTAGCTACAGATACTGAAGATCTTTCTGGTGTTGGTTTTGATTTAGATGATATGCAAAACCTTTTAGATGATATGGAATACAACATATTTGAGGAAGAGGATATTGACGAACCTGATGATGAAACAACAATTAGATTTAAACTAGGTCGATACAGATTTGGTATTGACGCTGATCACTTTTATAAATGGGAAGAAAAGATTGTTAAAGATCTCGGATCTAACAGTCCACAAGATATTATTGAATGGATTAAAGATCAACTGGATCTAAGGGGCTGACAGGGTTAGAGGTTGCTGGTCCCCAATTACCAGTAATCTAACGAGGGTTCGATTCCCTCCAGCTCCACTTTACAAAGCATTAAGAGATCAGCTAAATAGTTGATCGATAGCAAGCTAGCTTACACGCTTTGTAAAATGGTGGGAGACAGCCATAATTTGAACTATTCAACTAGTTGAGAATTTAAGAGGTTGCTAGGGGGTAAGATACCCCCTTCCACTAACTAACGAAAGGTGATAATGATAAAAAAAGGAAATTGTCTAGAACTTCTTAAAGAAATGGACGATAATTCAGTAGATTTAACTATTACAAGTCCACCGTATAATATGAATTTAAGAATTAGATATGGTAAATATTTATTTAGATCCGAGGAAAGTTCAATTTCCACTAAATACAAAAGCAATTTTGACGACAAACTAACTATGGATCAATATTACGAATTTCACATCGAGGTATTAAGAGAACTTATTAGAATCTCCAATTTAGTTTTTTATAATGTTCAGTTTTTGACTGGAAACAAAAGAGCTTTATTTCGTATCATGGGAGATCTAAATGAGCAATTAAAAGAAGTTATTATATGGAATAAAGTAATTGCACAACCAGCAATGCAACCACAAGTTTTAAATTCACAATATGAAAATATATTAGTTTTTGAAAAAGATAATGCTATATCAAGACAATTTACAAAAGCTCCATTTGATCGTGGCACAGTATCAAATGTATGGGACATAAGACGAGAGCCTAGTTATGATAAAAAACATAAAGCTACTTTTCCAAAAGAATTAGTTGAAACAATCTTAAAACATTTCGCTAACGAGGGCGCAACAATATTAGATCCTTTTATGGGTTTAGGAACAACTGGTGTTGTTGCCTTAGAAAATAATATGAAGTTTGTAGGTTATGAGTTAGATGACTATTATTATAATGTAGCGAAAAAGAGGTTAGATGAGCTTAAAAAATAAACAAATAGATATAGATCTATTTGTAGGCAATTGTTTAGAAACAATGTATTCATTACCGTCTAAACATTTTGATATGGTATTTGCTGATCTACCATATGGAACAACAAATTGTAAATGGGACGCGATTATACCATTTGAACAATTATGGTCAGCTATTGATTACTGTACAAAAGATCACGCAGCATTAGTTTTTACAGCGTCACAACCATTTACAAGTGCTTTAGTTTCAAGTAATTATGAAATGTTTAGATATGAGTGGATATATCAAAAAACTGGTGCAAGTAATTTTGCTCAGGCCAAATATGCACCTATGAAAGAACATGAGAGTGTTTTAGTCTTTGGGAAAAATAAACCTAAATATTATCCTATAAAAGAGGAAAGAAAAGGCACAGGTTTATCAAGATCTAAATATGCTTACTCGGACAAATCAAGAAAAGCCGTTGGTGAATTTATGGGGCAGGGAATAAATAAAGGAACACATGATTCAACTAATGACGCAGGTAATGATGAGCTAAGATATCCTAGCTCTGTACAACTTTTTAACAATAGGGCAAAAGGTGATCGTGGACATCACCCAACACAAAAGCCAGTAGCATTACTGGAATATCTTATCAACACATATACAAAAGAAGGTGAAAGTGTCTTAGATCCTGTCATGGGCAGTGGCACTACTGGAGTAGCTTGTGCTAATTTAGGTAGATCTTTTACTGGAATTGATCAAGATATTAATTATTACGATATCGCACAGAAAAGAATTGAAAATGCTTTACAACAATGATTGTTTAGACATATTGCCTATCATAGAGGATAACTCTATAGATATGGTATTAGTAGATTTACCATACAAAGAAACTGGTAATAATTGGGACAACAAACTAATAGACTCTAAAATTTTATTTGATCATTACAGACGAATTGTTAAAGACGGTGGGTGTATAGCAATGCACGCAACTATGAAATTTGCTCAAGAGTTGATCAGAAATGGATCAGACTTATACAAATATGATATTGTATGGGAAAAAGATAATGGAACTAATTTTGTCAGTGCAAAATGGCAACCAATTAGAATCCACGAGTATGTGCTTATATTTGGAAAAGGTCGTGTTACTTATGGAAAAACACAACCTATGAAATATAATCCACAGTTTACAAAAGGTGAGGCTTATTCTCAATATTCTGGTAGAAGTAGTGAGAATTGGAAAGGTAAGCCACTTAAAAGAACTCTTACAGAAAATGACGGTTTTAGATATCCTAAAACAATTCAAAAGTTTACAAGAGATAGAGGATTGCATCCAACACAAAAACCTGTTGCTTTAGCTGAATTTTTAATAAAAAGTTATACAGATCCTGGTGATGTTGTGTTAGACAACTGTATGGGATCTGGTACAAGTGGTGTTGCAGCATTTAACACCGATAGAAATTTTATAGGTATCGAAAAAAAGAAAGAATATTTTGACATTGCGAGGGAAAGGATTTTATATGCCAAACAATGATGATAATTTATTAAATACTACTGACGCTTACATACACCCTAGATCTAATCAACCAGCTAAAGGGCATAGTGGGAGGTTAGCAGAAGTAAAGTTTTTCAATATTTTTAAACAAAGATACGATGATGAAGTGAGGTGGGCAACTTTACAAGAAAACATATACAAAAAATACGATGTTGTTTCATCTTATGATCATTGGGGTGCAATGGATATTAAAGCTGAAAAAGACGCTTTAGACGAGGGAACTATATGGATTGAGTATCAAAATGGTGATGGTAAACCAGGTTGGATATATGGCGAGGCAGATTATATTGTATTTGATCTTTATCAAAGATTTGTTGGTATCGATAGAGTTTGGCTACAGTTATTGACTGATAAATTAACTAAAGACAATGTTTATACTGAGGATTACCAAAAATATAATAAATATGTAAGTAAAGACAAAGCACTTTACCATCCTTACAGACGATATAACAGAAAAGATATCATCACAAAAATTAAAACACAAGATGTATTAGATCAGATGTCTTGGGTAATTCCTATACCTAAAGAATTTCAAACTGACGAATACAGAACTAACAAATAGCAATACTGGATCTATAGAATCGGAAAACCCCTCTTTACGAGGGGCTTTCTTTATGTTGGACTTCTACCTTGTGAGAGAGTTGTAGAATTAACTGATCTTCATTATAAATGGG
>Ga0070745_1001898_pt1 | contig 11414 bp, 7 predicted proteins | sample VirMetDEL_Mar_4_FD_77438 | JGI IMG/M metagenome (GOLD analysis project Ga0070745, IMG submission 77438) | Aqueous microbial communities from the Delaware River and Bay under freshwater to marine salinity gradient to study organic matter... | ecosystem: Environmental > Aquatic > Marine > Coastal ...
CATCACAGAACAGAATGGTTACTGCTGAAGACTATACATCATTGATTCTGAGGAATTATTCCACACTCATCGAGGATATTGTTTCATGGGGCGGTGAAGAGGCACTTAAGCCAGAATTTGGTGCAGTGTACACCTCAATTAAATTCGAGGACGATGTCTCGGAAGAAACAATAACTGATACTAAATTAGCAATACAGGATCTAGCCAACCAACTTTCAATTGTATCCTTCAACTTAAGATTTGTGGATCCTATTACCACTTATATAGAAACAGATGTATCATTCCAGTTTAATAGAAACTTAACAGACCTAACCCCATCAGCCATTCAAACATCTGTTAGAGATACTGTCCAAAATTATTTTAATCTAAACACCGGTAAGTTTAAACAGGCATTTAGACGTTCTCCCATGCTAACATTGGTTGATGACATCAGCCCGGCTATCCTTTCATCCCGCGCGGACGTGAGGATGCAACAAAGATTTACCCCCTCTGCTCCGACCGTACTGACTGTTGTAAAATCATTACTGAGCAATCCCCTAAGCGTAGCTAATGAAACTCTTTCATTTATTGTAGATTTAGTGGTAGCGAATAGAATTAATGATGCAGTAAATTACTTGTCAGTTAATAACCTAACTAGTAACACCACTACATATAACACAGATAAATTAAAGGCAGTATCTAGTAATATTTCACAGCAGCTATTATTTCCAATCGCGATTGCACCACCCGACGATGATGAATATATTATTACCAGTAACGCTTTTGTATATAATGGCATAAACTGTAAGATTAGAAATCAGTTAAGCTCTAATAATTTACAGGTGGTATCTACCGACGGTACTACCATCGTTAATTCCAGTATAGGAAGCTTTAATGCTGCGGCTGGATCCGTTACAATAAACTACTTTAATCCTTCTACAATTATCGGAGGATTAACCTATATTAAACTATCTGCTGTTCCCTCCAACCAAAGTGCTATTGCACCAGGAAGAAATGAAGCATTAGAGTTTGACCTTTCTCAGTCTAGATTTAATATTGTATATACAGATGCGTTGAACTAATGTCAGTACATAAAGATAAAACCTTACAAGATAATAATCGAACGTTAATTAATCTCCAAAGGTCGGAGATTGAAAGGGCATTACCCGAACACATTAGGGCAGAGTACCCTAATCTTTTAAAGCTATTTGATTATTATTATGAATGGTTGGATTCTGCAGACAACTTCGGTGGAATGATCCATCAGCTCTATAGAAATAGAGATGCCATACAGGTTCCTGATAGATTACTAGAATTCCTTGAGGATGAATTACTATTAGGTCAGTCATACTTTGGCGGATTCCAAAATAAAAGAGAAGCTGTTAAATTCAGTAACCTACTTTACAGATCCAAAGGAAGTAAGTATAGCATTCAGCAGTTCTTCCGGGGGTTCTTTGGTATTGACCCGACTATATCCTATCCAAAGGAACAGATCTTTAAGGTCGGACCTGAGATAGATTATAGTAAAGATAGCATTAACTTAGCTGGACAACAGATTAAGGTCGAGGCTTCCAAGATTGGCCCAGAGTCTAGGAAGTATATTACTGATGATAAATTATATCAAGTAATGTCTATTTTAATCCGTAGCAGTATTCCATTTGAGCAATGGAGAGATGTTTATAAACTCTTTGTGCATCCAGCTGGAGTTTACGTTGGTGGTGAGATTCTACTTGAGCTAGTTAACGTTGACTGGAATAATATAGAACACAATCCTTTACTAGACAACAATGGCGCTATTGATTATAGACAAGATGAAAAGGGTGATGATTTAGAGAGCTTGCTAAACTCTGAATTCGAGGGTGACTTTGCCCTTACAGGTGACTTCGATATAACTCTAATAAATAAAGGAGATGGCACCATCGGAATGCAACGTCAAAGAGTCGATCAGACATTTGTGGATGTTGGAACCTATCTAGTAGATTCGATTAATAGTGGCTACACCATTAAAGAGCTTCTATCATCGAACTCAATTACAATGGATGACTCTGATACTCAGACTACTGCAACACCAGATGGCGTGAACTTCTCACAAACTGATAGTAGTAGGGTTGGTATATCCACATTCGACCAACATAGATACTCAACACTATTCGATTCAGCAACAAACTCTGCGGATTCTGCTAATTATCCGTTTTAACATATATAAATACTTTTAGTTTAAAAGAGAGCTAGATATGGCAAGACAAAATATTAACACCGGCACAAGTGCTAACGATGGAACTGGTGACAGTTTAAGGACTGCTGGTGTAAAGATTAATGATAATTTTACAGAATTATATGGTCTGCTAGGTGGTGATGCTGGTGGTGCTGGTACTACAAGACTAACCGATAGTGGATTGACTATTATTGGGACTAGCTACAACACTTTAATTGGGGCTGTTGATCCCGGATCAGAGATTGATATTGATTTTCCAGCTGCATCTGGAACGGTTTTAGTTACTACAGCTACACAAACAGTAACCAATAAGACTATCAGTGCTGATAATAATACCCTTTCCGGAATTGCCGCTTCTAGCTTTGTACTATCGAATGCATCCGGCAACATTGATGGTTCAGCTGCACAAAAAGCCATTCCAACTGGTACAGTAATTGGAACAAGTGATACTCAAACTATGTCTAATAAGTCATTGGTTCGTCCAAGGATTGAACAATGGCTAGCAGACTCAGCGGGTCTTCCAGTAATCTCTTTCAATCCGCAGTCCAGTACAACGAACAGAATTAAGGTAGATAATGCTAGCTCAGGTTCACCACCTATTATCTCTGCAGTAGGATCAAGCGATACAAACATACACCTATACGTTGATGCAAAGGGAACTGGTTCGACTAAAGTGAATAAAGTTGCTTACGGTACTCCAGCAAATTTAACTACAAACGATACTGCAAATATCAGCCAATATGGTAACATCGTTTTAAATGCTAGCTCTTTGACAGTCACGGTTCCGAACGGTACATTAAGTGGTGAAGTAAAAATATTCACTAACATCAACGCTTCTAATGCAACAGTAGATCCTACATCCTTTAACCAAGGGTCAGATATTACTTTAGGGCAATATGAAACGGTAACTCTAGTATGGCATAACTCCAGTTGGTTCGTGACTGGCGGCCACGGGTATGCAATTAATCCATAGGACTTAGACAATGGTAGCAAAGATTACAGATAAATTAAAGAAACAATTGGTTCAACAGATATTTGATGAGGCCACCGGTGTAAAGTTAGGGGACTCTGACAATTACTTCTATGTTGCCGTTGGACGTTCACAATCATGGGATGATGATGCTAATCCAGATGTTCCATTTCCTTATGATCGTGAGGAAAAACTATTTAGATATAATCTGCAATCTTTAAAAACATTTGCAGCGCATTCTTTCGTAGTATCGATGGAGAATAAGGATTGGTCTAGTGGTTCTGTATATGTGGGATATAGTGACGCGTCTACTGGCCAATCCGCTAACTATTATGTTCGGACTGATGACAACAACGTGTATGTTTGTATTAGGCAAGGTAAAAACGCTGACGGATCTGCGAGAACATCAGTGGATAAACCAAATCATACTGATACAACGTTGCTACAAGAAACCAACGACAAATATATTTGGAAGTACCTGTACACTATCTCAACAGCAGATGGTAATAGTTTTCTAACATCCAACTTTATGCCTGTTAAATATGTGGATTCTGCAGGACCAACCGATCCATATTTTGGGCAATATACTATTCAGAATGCAGCAGTAGCGGGGCAAATCGTAGGATATAGAGTCCTGCAGGCAGGCTCTGGTTATACAACATCTGACACTGTTACCGTTATTGGGGATGGGTCTGGTGCTACCGGGCATGTTATTCCTGATGGTACTGGAGGGATTGCTGCTGTAGAGGTTGGAGATAGTGCAAGAGCTGGTTCAGTTGGATTTGGAGATATGGCTGCATATATGGGCAGCGGATATTCGCAAGCTAATGTAACTATTTCTGGTGGATCCGGAGGTAAGGTGGTACCAATCTTTGGCCCAAGAGCAGGTTTGGGTGCTAACCCAATCGATGATCTAAGATCTACCGCTATTATGTTTAGTGTTAAGCTAGAGATCGAAGATGAGTTTGAAAACGGTGGGAAGTTTTTAACAGGTAACGACTATCGTCAGGTAGGAATATGGAAGAACCCAACACAGTATGGTAGTTCTACCCCATTTACTGCTACTTCGGGGACTGTAGCTAAAAAGCTAAGATTAACTGCTATACCATCTCAGATTGCTTATCTAAATGATACGACTGTCACTGGTACAAGTACAGCCCAAGCCTATGTAGATTACGCAAAAGATTCAGACATTTGGATCCACCAGACCGAAGAAACAGGATTTACGGATTTCCAAATTGGTGATACACTTACACTAGATCCGGCATCAACTGGAGATACTCTTACGGTTGATACTATTACTAATCCGGACGTAGATCCCTACTCTGGCGAGATCTTATATATTACTAATATTGAACCTATTATTAGACAACCCGACGGAACGGAAGATCTAAAAGTTATTATAAAGCTCTAAGGATAGAAAATGGCAACCAATTTAAATAACACGACATTCTTGGCAGAATATAATGATGACTATAGAGATAGCGATCATTATCATCGTATCCTTTTTAATAATGGTAGAGCTTTGCAAGCCCGAGAGCTTACACAGTTACAGACTATTATTCAGAAAGAGTTAGAAAGGCTGGCCAAATTTATTGTTACTGAAGGAGCTATATTTAATGCTGGCACAAACATAGCAGCGGGTACAGAATCTCAAGCATTCACATATCTAATAGTCGAATCACTTCCAGTAAATTATTCTGAATTAATCGGGACAGAAATCGATAACGGTGAGACCTTCGCAGAGGTAAAAAAAATCATACCAGCAAATACTGATGTAGGAGATCCTAACAACGTCGTAATTGTAAGATTGACTAGGGGTAAGACTGGGGGATCAATTCCCAGTGCTAATCCTTCAGAAATAGCCAACTTTGCATTGGGTGATGTTCTTGATACGACACTTGGATCTGGGGTTCTTACTATTAAATCTGATGCTGGATCTATCGGGTCAACCGCTATGGTGGAGGTGCCAACATTTAATACGTACGCTGGCGGTCACTTACTGTTTGTAGAGGCGCAATCAATTGTTATCGGGAAATATACCGCCACACCAACAGTTAAAGTAGGGTTTAAACTTAGTGAACAAATAGTCACAGCTAGTGACAATATAGCATTGTATGATAACTCAGGTGCTACACCTAACCTTACCTCACCTGGTGCGGATCGTTTGAAAATCACTTTGACCTTAACAACTGCAGATAAGATCGTGGCTGGTGAAACATTCTATGAACTCTATGATATTGTAAATGGGGTTGCAGAGCTTACTAATGATTCGAATAAAATTTTAGCAGAAGTTGGTGGGATTTTAAACGAAAGAACTAGTAGTATTACTGGCGATTTTATTGAACAAAAGGCTGGTGGTAGCTTTGGCCTAACTATTAATAAGGATAGTGCCGATGATAGATTTCTTTCATATGAGATAGAACCCGGTACGGCCTTTGTTAATGGTAGAAGAATAACTAGAAATTCTAAGAGCTTTATTAGAGTCGCAAAGCCTAGAAGTCTAGAGTTTACAGGTACTTATGAGGATGTTTTAACAAAATCAAATGAAGTAGTAAATGCCAAATATGGTAACTATTTCCTTGCAGCTGTCAATGATACACTAGGAATGGTGGATCTAGTAGACACATTAAGTACTGTTAATCTATATCCAAATACAACGTCGGCATTTGTATTCGCTGACACGCACTCGTACGGTACGGCGCGTGTGAGAAACGTAGACAAAGTTGGCGATTTCTATAGAATTCATGTATTTGACCTGAATATGGATTCTGACGGCCTAATGAATGGTACACCTGCAAGTATTAAAGCGGTTAGAAGTATCGGCGTTGATTCAGGTAACTTTGCAATCTTAAGTGATTTCCAAGGCGATTTTGATATTCTCGATAGAGATGATAATACTATGCTATTCTCGCTATCAAACGCCAGGGTTCAGGATATTCAATCATTTTCTACTGATGTGGCTAGAATAGCTACTGGAACCCCAATTGGCGGTGCGGTTTCACTTAACCTAACTGGGCTAAGCGATGGGACATTGCAAAAGTATGAAGATTGGATTATTGCTTATGACAGTGGAGGACAACTATACACTACTCCGACTGTTACTTCTGGCGGGGTTGGAAATACTAGTGTTACAATAGATGGATTACCAGAAAATAAACCGGTGCACGCACTATTATATACTAGTGAGACGTCACAGCTAAAAACTAAAACAATTACACCGACTGTTGCATCAGGTAACTGGCATAATGATTCAAACCTGTCTTTGACCAATGGTATAGTTAATCTATCCAAATCAGATATTTTTAAATTTAATAAGGTCTATGATGATACAGATCTGACAGATATTACGTATAAATTTATAACGGACAACGGTCAAAGAGATAATTATTATGGTCCAGGTCAATTAAGATTGAAAGCTGGAGCGACACCTCCTTCTGGAACTTTTTGGGTCCAATATCGTTACTTTGAACATAGTGTTCCAACCCCATCATATGCATTAGGATATTTTGGACCTGCATCCTATACTGGAAACCCAGATTTTGATTGGGGTGACATTCCATACTATACTAAACAAAATGGCACTCAAATCAAACTCAGTGACTATATTGACCTAAGACCTACAAAAGATGCTAGTGGCAACTTTACAAGAATAGAGCCAATCCCACAAAATACTGATAAAATGACTGTCAGCTATGCTAGATATTGGCTACCGAGAACAGATGTATTAACTATGTCACCAGAAGGGATATTATCTAATTATTCTGGAAACTCTGGCGTAGTTCCAAGAGCTCCTGAGAACATCCCTCCAAACCATATGATTCTAAGCACTATATCTTTGAATCCATACGTATTAAATAAAAATGACTTAGGGATAACCCCAACAGATAACCGTGGATTTAAGATGCGGGATCTTCGGGCGATGGACAGAAGACTTCAAGCCACAGAAAGATTTTCAACATTAGCCCTGGCAGAATTAGATCTTATGAATCTTTCTGTTGTAGATGAAAATGGGGCTGTAAGAGAGATTAATGGATTTGTTGGGGATGGATTTAATAGTTCTACCCAAAGTAATATAAACGATATTGATTATAGAGCAGATATCAGGGGATCATATTTAACCCCTATGGTTTATAGAAGAAAAATAAATCTGTCATATGATGAGGTCAATTCTAGTGGTGTTGTAAGAAAGGGCCAAACAGTTTGGCCGACGTTTACAGAAGAAGTATATATATCTCAGGATAAACCTACACAGTATGAGAATGTTAACCAATTTGATCTAGGTGGTTTCTATGGATCGGGTAGATTAAGCCCAGGTGAAGATAGATGGACCGAAAGAAGATTGGTTGATAAGGCGTATGCTTCTGTCAGTAATACAGCTCTATTCGAACCTGGTGATAATGCAGGCGTCGTAACTCAAGTCATGTTTGACCCTCCACTCGTCGAGACGAGTGCAGGTTATGAGTATCCAAATTACGGTAGTGCTGCTGGCGAAACGGGTGCGGGTAAGGGCCCATAAATAAAAGGATAACAAAATGTCATCTCTAGCACCAGATGTATCACTACGGCCGAGGGCAAGGCCCACAGTCGTCTACAGTGGGAAACACAAAAATACATTTAGTCTTTATGATTATCATGAAAGTATTGGGGCCAACTCCAATAACGACCACAAACGAAACCAACCGGTGGTGGTGGTGAAGAAGGTCACGCCACCTCCTGCAAAGTATGATCTTACTCTAGGATATGATCCAATCTCTATTTTCAGGCCCAAATTTATATACTTTGAATTTAATGGATTGAGGCCGAACATACCCCATTACTTCTTCTTTGGTGGGGTTCTAGTTAACAAGTGGGTGAACACTAGTAAAACAGAGAATGATTTAATATCCGCTGCAAGAAACTCTGCATTGCTAGAACCTGGAGAACAATATAAATCTGCTACGTCCTTCCCCTCTGCTCAAGGTGGCCCTACCAATGGCGGGGGGGATACCCCTATTGCATCAACTGCAGCTGGTAGGTTATCCGGTTTATTTTTCGTACAAAGTAATGATACCGTGAACTTTCCCATTACCTCGGCAGGAATAGATTTAATAGTAACTGATATTGATGAAATCAATTTGGATAAATGCAAATCTATTGCTGGGGCTACTTTCTACGGCTACGGGCAATATGAAAATTACTTTAATGGAACAGCTGCAGAAATTGCAGAGGCCAAGAAAATTCAAGAAACGTTGCAACAGAATTCTACCCCGAGTGAAGAAATAGTATAATAGGAAAAGTAAATGCCAAATTTATTACAAGCCGTAAATAATATTAACCCACTAGCTCAAACAGTGGTGATTGCTGAAGACTCGGTCATTACAAGTATCGGCATATTCTTTGCGGCAATTGATACAACATTGCCTATTACTTTAGAGCTAAGACCTACTTTAAATACCTGGTCACCTTCACCTAATCACAGAATCGGGGGAAGTTTAGTAGTGGCTACACCGAGTGAGATTACAGCTTCTGGGTGTACCCCATCTACAACCTTTTCCTCTGCTACTGAATATAAATTTACTTTAAATGAGCCTGTATTCGTACCAGCTAAAAGTGTACTAGCTATTTGTTTACATACTTCAGCCGCAAGAAATAAATACCAGGTTTATACATCTAAAGATTTAGATTATATATTGAATGCAGCAAATTCTACCGAGATTTATGCACCCAAAACCAGTATTAGTTCTGGTGCATTCTATTCTTCATCAAATGGAACTGTATGGCAGGCCGATCAGGCAAAGGATCTTGCATTTAAGGTCTATCGAGCGGTGTTCCAAACTGATCTCAATAATGTAGTAAAATTAAAGAATAACATACCGCCAAGAAAATCATTAACAGAATCAGGTGTGTTGGACGATCCTAAATATTATACTTTTGATCCACTGATCTTTACTGCTGGCGATTCAAGTGTGTCTGTTATTCATCCAGCCCATGGTTATCAACCCGGTGACAAGGTTGAACTATTTACTGATAATGATCTTAGCTTCTCTGCCAACGATACAATTAATGGGGTTCTGGGAAGCAGTATTTTAGGTGTAAGGACCATTGACTCTGCAGATGCATGGGGATATACATTTAAAATGGATTCCGCTGCAACTAATTCTGTTAGGGGTGGTGGTACTGGTTTGTCAGCAACAGAGCAATATAATATAAATCTGATTACTGCTGAAATACCATACTATTCACCTCGGAGTACTAATGCCTATATAACAGGAAACTTTACAAGCGGTAAATCTTTTGGGGGAACTGAAACTGCCTATCAGGCCAAAAATAATATTCGGATACCATTCTGGAGTCCCTTTGAATTTCAATCCCCTATGGTTATTGCGGACAGTAATCAAGAAATAACTCAACTTAGTGGCCGGGCTTCTACAGAGCTAAATGTGAATCTAACCACTACGAATCAATATGTGGCACCTTATATTAGAATAGATGATGCTAGCCTTATGGTAAGCCAATTCTTAGTGGATAATTGGTCATCTGCTGATTCTGCTTTATCAAACTCTATGACTACGCTACCATTTACATCAGAAACCTCACCAGATGGGGGTACGGTCCCGGCCAAGCATATCAGTATTCCATACACACTAAGATATTCATCAACGTCATTGGTCGTACTAGTCGAAGCGTTTAGACCTACTGGGGCAGAATTTTCCGTTTGGTATAGAACCAATAACCAAGAGGATGGCGAAAACATTTATAAGAAAAATTGGGTAGAAATGAGTAAGACTAGCGTTTCCAAGCTTGGTGCAAATTATAGTGAAATTCCTGCATCTGATAATCCAAGTGATATTAAGGAATACGAGTTTAATGTATTTGATCTACCTTCATTTGACCAATACCAATTGAAGATTACTATGTCTGCATCTAACATGGCGAGACCGCCTGCATTATATAATCTTAGATCGATTACAACATACTAATGGAAGACTATCTACCCATAAAAGGCCACAAAGACTTTGTAAGAGATCTTAAGACTGGTATGATAATGAATATAAATAAGAACAAAATAAGACGACAGGAAATTCTACTTAATGAAAAAAGAAAAGAGCGTGAAGAGATCGAGGGCCTAAAATCTGACGTCCAGGAAATAAAAGCAATGCTGCAGCAACTATTAGAGAACGGTACAAATGGCTAATTCAAAGATACCTTATGTAAACTTATCCAATACCATGAACACGCAAAGGCTGAGGTTTAACCAGCTTTTAGATTCAGTTGGCGACGTATCAACTCTTACCACAACTGCTGGTCCAGTAGTTGGGGCTATAAACGAACATGATGCCGAACTTGGTACGATCACTTCTGTAGCAATGGGGACCACAGCCAATACCGTCTCCACAGCTATTGCTGAACTTGATGGTCGATTAGATTCAATTAATGAGGTTCAGTTATCCAGCCCTAAAATATATCTAAAAGATAGTTCCGCAACAAGCCATATTAAGGGCAGCTTAGATATTGATACAAATCTAAACGTTGGTGGTAATCTAGTTATTAATGGCACAGCTGCTATAAAAGCTGGTGCTGATGGAAATATTGATCTGGGCGATGGAACAAACGCTACTGATACTGTAACATTTAACGCGAATGTGGCATCAAACATTATACCTGAGGGGGATAATTTATATGACCTAGGTTCTGCTGATTCAGAGTGGCGCCATGGCTATTTCGATGGTACTGTAAACGCAGATGAACTACAATCAGACAGTGCCACTATTGGTACATTAAAGGTTACAGACCTAACTAATAATAGAGTTACCATCGCCGGTACAGATGGCGAGCTTGAGGATGATGCTAACTTCACATTTGACGGTACTGCTCTTTCAGTAGGTAATACTACTATTGACAAAGGTGCGACTGGTATTAATACTACCGGGCTAGATGCAGATTCTGGTACAATCGGAACGCTAAAAGTTACCGACCTAACTAATAATAGAGTCGTTATTGTTGGTGCTAGTGGTGAGATTGAAGACGACGCTAACTTTACTTTCGATGGTACAACTCTGAATGTTGGTCAAACATCCATTAATAGATTAGCCACAGGGATCAACACTACTGGCCTTGAGGCAGACTCAGCTACTATTACTGGTGACTTAGATGTTGGGGGAAATTTCACAGCAGATGGTAACGTTGACCTTGGTAATGCATCTACTGATACAGTTTCTATTAATGGTCAAGTAGATACAGACATTGTGCCTTCTACAGATAATGCTA
>Ga0070745_1001902_pt1 | contig 11399 bp, 10 predicted proteins | sample VirMetDEL_Mar_4_FD_77438 | JGI IMG/M metagenome (GOLD analysis project Ga0070745, IMG submission 77438) | Aqueous microbial communities from the Delaware River and Bay under freshwater to marine salinity gradient to study organic matter... | ecosystem: Environmental > Aquatic > Marine > Coastal ...
AGATGAAGGCTACGGATTGAAGGTGACTGAAATTGAGGCGGGATGGAGTTTCTGGCTTCAAGGTGAAGACGCGGAGCAGTTCCGTGAGCAGTGGGATAGCTACCAAGAATATCGCGACAACAATTTCCGTCGCTTCTTGTCGGACTATGAATACAACACATTGTTTCAATAGCAATCGGGCTTGACCCTTCGGGGTCGGGCCTATCGGGATCGGGGTATCGGGATCGGGATCGGGGTGTATCATATGATATGCCCCTTTTTATATGTATACACACATATATACACACATACATGCATACATGTGTTCATATTCTTTGAAAAAAAACGCCCATTGATCCGCGCTGAAACCGCCAGCCGAACGCCAGCCAAAACCATAACCCGAACAATTGTTCTAGATAATCCCATAAAAACCCTTGTTTTATGGGATAATATCAGTTAAAAGAGGTTATGGCAGGGCAATACCGCACTGCCAATCTAGAAAAAAGCGAGTAAAAACAATGACTTACATTCAAGACAAGGCCCACAAGATCAGCGCAGGGAAATATCTTTACGCGAACTGGACAATTGAATTTATGCCAGAGGAAAAAATTTGGTTGATGTTTCCACCAAACACCCAAGGCGCGACAGATGCAGCGCAAACCTTGCGCGATGCAAAAGCATTAATAGATCAGTTTTAATAGGGGCCGAGACAATGACACAACATACTTTTGGAATCGAAATAGAAACAGCAGGCGTATCAATCAGCCGCGTTAAAAATGCACTGGAACGCGCGGGTGTTCGTGGATGCCAAGTAAAACCAGACGGCACGCCAAGTGTGGACGCTGAAATAGTATTGCCGCCGTTGGCTGATTGCCAAGTGGCGTATGAATACTTGCAAAGCGTATGCAACGTTCTCGACAGCGTTGGATGTTCAATCAATACATCATGCGGTTTGCATGTTCACATCAGCAACGCTGAATTGATTGATCATTCACCCGCCGCCTACACTGGTGCATCCATTGCCCACACAGAGGCGCGCGGCGGTTTCTTGGCATCGCATGGTGATCCGCTAGATTTTGTGATCGTTAAAGACATCATGCATCGCTATGAACGCCAACAGGACACAATCAATACAATGATGGCGCGTTCTCGCACCCACAATCGCTATTGTGCGCCGTTGTCAGCGTCCAAGATCGACAGCGCGGATACAATCCGCGATCTAGATCACGGCAAATTCTACGCGATCAATTTGCAAACATGGTCACGCGGCACAATCGAATTTCGCCAACATGGCGGCACCATTGATTGCGATAAAATCTGGAATTGGGTGCAATTCATTCTCAACCTAGTGCGTTGGACCAAAACCGAACGCGTTGCCAACGGCACCAGAACAATTGTTCAAGATACGCCAGTAACACCTTTCCGCCGCAATTCACGCGTTGGCGTTCAATACACCATGATGCGCAATGGCAATGGTGGTGTGACAACGCGCGACATCATGGACGCGACAGGATGCAGTGAACAACGCGTCCGCGCGGCGGTTTCTGAGATACGCGCCCGTGTTGGTGATGGTGCTGTCATTACCCACACTCAGCAGGCCAACGGCGGTTCATATGGTGATGGCACTGACCTTACTCGTTATGAGGTTTTGACATCATTCGAGACAACAGGCGGCGGCTATGAATTGTTGGATGATGACAACATTGGCATCGCGTCCATATGGGCAGGAACATCCGATGAGATATTCGAATACTGGCAAGATCGAATAGAAGCGTTGGCGCGATAAGCGCCAACACCACCACAGACCCCGCAAAAAGCCCCGCCTAGTGCGGGGTTTTTCTTTTTCCAAGGTACCCTAGCCGAACCCGAACAATTGTCTGAAATCGGGGGATATGGGGGCTATGACCCCCCCTTATATTTTGTTGGTGTCGGTACGACACTAACACTGTGTTTCCCACCAACATTCAGCACGAAAAACCTTTTGAAGCTGTGGGACTCCTATGGTGGGTCAAAAAATTTTTCACAAAAATTCCATTGACCAGTCCCATAAACTTCCATATCACTTGGGCAGGTAGTTAAAAGGAGAAGGCTATGCATAGATGGGCGCGTGTTAGTTATGTTGCTACGGGTGAGGCTTTTTGGATAAATGAGAGTAACGTTGCTTTTATAGCTGATAAAGATAGTGGTTCTATGGTTGGATTTTCTACTTCTGAGGATGATGTTATTAATGTTCATGAGAGCTGTGATGAAATTTTCACGGAATGGGACAATTGGCAGGCAATTCAGGAAGGTTCTGATTGATGCCGAAGTATAGGTTAACGTATGGAACGAGCGATGAGTTTTATGCTCAGACGGCTGGAGAGGTTGTTCCGATATTGCAGGATCGTCATATGTTGGGAGGTGGTGATGGTGAGTGGGCATTTTGTCGTCGTTTGGCGATAGAGATGTGTGAGTGGAATGGTGGGAATTACTATTATCATAGCCGCGATGCGTTGGCTGAGAGCATGATTGAGAATGGATTGCTTGAGGTGATTGATTAAATTATTGGAAATTGTTAGGATTGCGGCAACTGTTAGCGGAGATTTTAGATGAATGTACGCATGATGCCGCCCCAAGGCCCAATGGGACAACCACAGCCGATGGGTGGAGCACCTGCCCCGATGCCGCCGCAGGGTGGACCGATGATGCCCCCTGCACCGACGACTCCGCAGAGTCAGCAGGGTAAGGGATTGGGGAGTACGTTTGGCGGTAGTGTTCAGGGTCGTCAGGGATTTAAGCAATTTATGACTGCGAAGAAGCAGACGAGTGCTTTGGTTCCTCAGATGCCAGTTGCCCAGATGCCGATGCCGCAGGCTCCGATGGGCGCACAGCCTATGTTACCTGCGCCGAGTCCGCAGATGCTGGGGGCGATGCGTCCTATGGGTGGTGGGCAGGCGAGCATGCCAGTTCAGGCGGGTCGTCCGATGCGTGGTACTCAGGGTGGTTTGGGTAGTGCGCCAGTTCAGTTGAACATGGGCGGTCTTGTTGAGATGGCACCGACTGATGGTCAGTTGGGTTTGTTTGTTGGAGGTCAGCGTCAGGATTCTGTTCCGGGTGTTTATCAGAAGATGTTACGTGCTGGTCTTCCTCGTGATGAGGCTTTTGGCGAGATAGAGAGTTTGCGTGATAGTGCGATGCATGTTGCGGAAGATTTGGGTAAGTTTTTAGAGACTCCGCATGCTGGTTTTGAGCATTCTCATGAAGATTTTAGGGCTGCTGGTTTTGCGGAAGGTGGCGAGGTTGAGATTCCTCGTGAGACTGAGATCATGGGTGTTCCTCACTATTTGGCGTATATTCAGCCTGAAGAGGGGGATATTCTTGAGGATTTGGGTGGTTTAGGTGAGCCGATAGGTCCGGGTGGTATTCCGACGTATATTATTCACAAGCCGGGTTCTTTCTTTAGAGGCGGTGGTGGTTCTACGTCTAATAACAGCAGTTCGTCGTCTAGTTCGTCTAGCAGCAGTTCTTCGAATAACAACACGATTGGTCAGGTGAGTTCGACTGGTCAGTATGCGGGTGATGGCTTTGAGTGGAAGGACAGTGGTTCTGGGTATTTAACGCGGACGTATACGGGGGTTGGCAAGGACAACAACCTTGGTACTGACGTTATTGCGGGTGGTACGTCTGACAAAGATACGAAGTCTGCGATTGCGCAAATTTCTTTGAACGAGGGTTCTAATTTTGCGAATACTGCGGGTTCTGCGACTGACAGGAATATTTTCACTGGGACTGGTAGTTCGAGTTATGCGGAGCAGGTAGGTGCTACGAGTCAGCCTGTGAGCACAGGAACGCTTGTTGATTTGAGTGGTGCTGATTTGGATTTAGACGCCTTTGGCGGTGCTGGCATTGACGTTGGCGTTCCCGGAATTGATACGAGTTATGCTGGTCGTAATTTGGACGCTGATTTGGGTGTTGGTGCTATTAACACTGGCGGGACTTACAGTGGTTCTGATTCTGTTGTTTCTGGTGGTTTTGACTTTGACTTTAGTGATGATGATCGCGGTGTTGTAACTGGTTCTAGTGGTTATCCGAGTTTAGATGCGACGGCTGGTGTTACTACGAACACGTCTGTCAGTACCAGCAGTGCTTGGGAGCCGCCCGGGTTTGACTTTGACGGTGATGGTAATTACGGCGAGGGCAGCGATGTTATTGGTCCGGGCGAAGATAATCCTTTTGTTGATTTGCCTGATTACAGTGATGACAATGTAACGCCGATATATGACGACAGCGATGATGATTATGGCAGCGATTCTGACGAGACTGACTTTACGCAGCCTGTATATACGCCGCCTGTTGATACGACGCCTTCTCCACCCCCTCCTCCTCCAAAGTATTATGATATGTTTGGTGGTGAGCATTCGACCCAAGCTGCGGCGGATGCTGCGGATGCGAAGTATAGGGCTGAGGCTGTAGCGGCTGAGGCGGTTGAGACTGTGACATCGACGCCAGAAACGACGTATTCTTATACTGATGCTGACATTGACGCGAGTAACAACACTGCGAAGTTGATGAATGACTATAGTGCGATCAGTGATGACTATAGTAACTTCCAAGGTTTTGATCTGACGAGAGAGTCTGGCAATACGATTGGCTATGCGACTGGTGGTTCGAAGGCTGGATATGCGGCTACAATTAATGCTGCGACTGGTCAGATTGAGATTTTGACGCCCGGGAGTCAAGAAGTTGAAAAGGTTTTTGATGCGACTGAGCTTGAAGACGCTTTAAATTACTTAACTGATGGCGACGTTAATCTAACAAACTTGGATGCTCCGTTGGACTTGATTCCAGAGGCGAGCGGTGGCACGGGCACTGTTGGTTTGGACGCTGAGGGTCGTGTGATTGAGTACGGCGTTGATGACATTGAAGAGATGTTAGAGGCGCTTGAAGGTGTATCTGACATGACTGATGAGGAGCTTGCAGAGATTGCGGGTGAGGTTTCGACTACAGGTACTGTTGATACGTCTACGCTTGAGGGTATTCTTGAGGCTTCTGGCATTGATGATGGCGGTTTAGAGACTGCATCTGCTGAGTTTCCGACTGGTCCGTTTAGGGATTCTGAAGAAACTGGTCTTGAGTCTATGGAGCAGGAGCTTGCCTCTGATTTCATGGAAGACATGACGCCGTTTGAGAAATCTGAGATTGAGAGTTTGGTCGAGGATTATTACACCACTGGTGCTGGTCAGGATGGTTATAACGTTGAGGATGAGATAGCTAGTGAGCTTGATGTTCCTGCGTACATGGATTCGATTAGTGATCAGGCGTCTGATTTAAATGCGCTTGATTTGATTGCTGAAGAGCTTGCGGGTGATAGCACATCGACGATTTTGCCAGACGATGAGGAAGATTTAATTTTTGGTGGCGAGGAAGATCAGCAGGCATCTACAACAACAACGGCTTCTCAAGATTACTTGAGCGCGATGAAGAAGTTGGATGATCCAAATTCAATGACTGAAGCGGAGCAGAGAGCATTGTATGGTGCTCGTGGTCAGGTTCCGAACGCGGCTGAGACAGCTTACTTGCAGAGCTTGCTGGGCAATGCGAAGCACAAGGAAGACAGTCCAGAAGTAAAAGACGCGAATGGTAATGTAGTTGCTGCGGCTGGTGAGCTTTACAAAGCGGGTGATTATGTCACTGAGCAGAGCTTAGGCGATATGTTCGAAGACATGTTGACGTTTGGTCTTGATACGTTTGTGAACCCACTGAGCATTTTGGGTGATCAGTTCACGCTAGAAGGGCAGCAAGACGCTTATATTCAGGAGCAGCTTGACGCATATAAGAATGGTGGCACGTTTGTTTATGGCGAGGATGGCAAGACTGTCATTGGCGTTGCGGAGCCAAACTATGACGCGGACGGCGATGGCGAGAATGACACGGTTATTCTGAACAATGCGAACAATGACTTCTCATCAGGGGATGATGACATCATTGTTAGTGGCGATGGAATCAGCATTACCGATGTAAACACCAACAACGACGTTGATGGTGACAGTGAAGAGTACGACATTGACGTTGTAGAAAGCAACACAACGTATACGAACACTGAAGACGGTGTTGTTGAAACGAATGTAGGCGGAACAGATACAACAACTGGTGGTGATGATCCGTGTAACGATGGGTATTACTTAGACCCAGTTACAAATGCTTGCACGGCGATTGACGGAGTTGGTACGCCAGAAGGTGATGCGGAAGCCGCGCGGATTACCTTGAGCTTGCGTAAGATTGATCGCGGTGGTGGAGATACCACTGGTACTACACCGACTCCAGTTGAGGGTGAGGCGTTGATTGTTCGCAAGCCTGCTCAGTTTGAGTTTGGCGGTGGGGTTTATGGCCCTGACTCTGAGGATGATGACAGGGATCGTTATTATCGCAGCAGCGGTGATCAGGGTTACATTGTGAGTGACTATGGCCCCGGGTATTCGACGTATCAGTTGGGTGAAGGTGAAAGCCCATCGGCTTTGATAAACTATCTTGATAATCAGCAGGAATATCAAGTTTATAGGGACACTGCACCTGCGGATTCAAGCAGTAGCTTTATCATAGGTGGTCTTGGTGGCAACCAAACTACACAGGGACAGCAAGGTCAGACATCATTGCCTGTCTTTAACCCTGATGTTCCAGACCCTACAGACCCAACTATTCCAGATTATGAGACACCAGTTGATCCTGATCCGATTGCTGATCCGCTTCATGATCCGAGAAAGATGATCATTCGTGCGCCTAAGCAATTCCGCACGGCTTATGATGATGTTGCAATTCCTCTTGATGCTATGAACAGAGAGCCTGTGCCTTTTTCTGGGCAGAAAGTTCGCAAAACTGCTCAGTTTGCACAGGGTGGCATGGTAACGCCGAACATTGATAGGTTCTTGCAGTCTTTAGGGGCTTGATATGAATGACCTTAGCGACTTTACGAAGTTCTTAACTGACGAAGAGTTGGCTAAGGTTGCTCCTATGTTGGAGCGTTTAAAGACGCTTGATGACAGGAGTGACAAGCAAGACAGCTTTATGAACTTTGTGAAGCATGTTTGGCCTCAGTTTATTGAGGGCAGGCACCACAAGATATACGCTGAGAAGCTGCAAGCTGTTGCGGATGGTAAGATCAAGCGATTGATTGTGAACATGCCGCCTCGACATACGAAGTCAGAGTTTGCGAGTTATTTGTTTCCGACTTGGCTGATGGGCAGACGCCCTGATTTGAAGATTATTCAGGCGACTCACACGGCTGAGTTGGCTGTTGGCTTTGGTCGTAAAGTTAAGAACTTAATTGATAGTGAGGAGTTTAGAGATGTCTTCCCTAATGTCAGTCTTGCAACGGACGCTAAAGCGAGTGGTCGATGGAGTACGAACGGTGGCGGCGAGTATTATGCGGTGGGTGTCGGTGGTGCTCTCGCGGGGCGCGGCGCTGACCTTGCGATTATCGACGATCCTGTCTCCGAACAAGACGCGCTGAGTGTTACGGCGTTAGATAATATTTACGAGTGGTACACCTCTGGTCCACGGCAGCGTTTGCAGCCCGGGGGTTCGATCATCATTGTGATGACGCGTTGGTCTATTCGTGACCTGACTGCGAAGGTTTTGGCAAAGCAGAGCGAGAAGGGTGCTGATAAGTGGGATATTGTTGAGTTTCCTGCGATTATGCCGTCTGGTGATCCTTTGTGGCCTGAGTTCTGGAGTTTGGATGAACTTGAGGGCGTTAAGGCGTCTATTCCTGTTGGCAAGTGGAACGCGCAGTATATGCAGAACCCTACTGCTGAAGAGGGTGCGATTATTAAGCGTGAGTGGTGGAATATCTGGGAAAAGGACGATCCACCCCCTTGTAGTTATATTATTCAGAGTTATGACACGGCGTTTAGTAAATCAGATAGGGCGGACTACAGTGCGATTACGACTTGGGGAATATTCCATCATGACGAAACGAGGGAAGATCACATTGTCTTATTGGATGCGGTACGAGGCCGCTGGGAATTTCCTGAACTAAAGGCACAGGCGAACGAGTTGTATGACTTGTATGAGCCTGACATGGTGCTTGTTGAACAGAAGGCGAGTGGCATGCCGTTGACACAGGAGTTGCGGCGTATGGGTATTCCTGTGACGCCGTTTACGCCGAGCCGTGGTGCTGACAAGTTTACGAGAATGCATGCCTGTGCACCAGTGTTTGAAAGTGGTATGGTATGGGCACCTGATACGAATTACGCTGATGAGGTTATGGAAGAATGCGCTGCATTTCCTAATGGAGAACATGATGACTTGGCGGATTCGATGACTCAGGCTATACTACGTTTTAGGCAAGGTGGGTTTATTACGACTCCCACTGACTATGATGATGAAGATGAACTGGCGTATGCCCGTCGCAGAAGAGAGTATTACTAATGGCTGACAATGCACGAAAACAAGCAATTATGAGAGCACTCAGGGAAGCGATGAGTGGTGGTGGAATGTCTCCCGCAGATCAAAAGCGTCAACGCGCTATGGATCGTGCGTCTATGTTAGAGGCTTTAGAAATGGGGAACATGCCAAAGCGCGTTCCAAATCCACGTTTATCTCCAGATGCAATGAATGGTGGTCCAAAGCGCGTACCTCGTCCTCGCTTGCGTCCTGATTCAATGCAAGACGTATCTCCTGACGCAGAAAAAGGCGATATTATGTTGATGCTTCAAGAGATGCAAAATCGTCGTCGTCAAATGAATCCTGCTGGATTTAAGAAAGGTGGCGCGGTTCGTAAGAAGAAACCCAAGAATGGCTGCACTATGAAAGGTCGCGGCGGCAAGTATAAGGGTATGAAGTAATGGCTGAACGTAATAAAATCAAATTAAAGAAAACTCGCGGTGGTGCGCACCAATACGGTTCTGGCGATGATTTTCAAAAACATTATGATCGCTTGTTTTATAAATTTATGAGTGATGGATCAATTTCAGACCCTGATCTTTTGGAAAAAAAGAACAGGTTAAAAGCCGGGAAATACGCGACTACAAGTTATGATGACGATGGTTCTTTTGAAAGGCAGCAAATGGAATTTGCCGATGAAAAAGCCAAAAAAAGAAAAAAGAAGCCAGTAAATAAAGCTAAAGGTGGCGCGGTTCGCGCTTACGCAAACGGTGGTGCGGTTATGTCAGGCCGTGGCCCAAAATTCAAAGGATCAAGCTAATGCCCGGTGGAAAGAACCCATATACACGCCCTGCAAATAAACCTGAACGCGCAGCTTTAAAGCGCCAGAAGGCGAGAAGCAGACTTAGAGGAGAGTTAGAAAACGAAAGAGAGCGTTTAAGAGATGATCTTTCAGTTTCAGATGAAGATTTTCGCGCTGACGCAACTGACATTGGTAAATTGCTAATGGATTTAAGAGGCTCTCCCGAAGCTATTGGAGATAGAATGACAGCAGACAATGCGAGGGCGAAGCAAGCTCGTCGTAGAGATCGCATGTATGCCATGAACAAAGGCGGTGCTGTTCCAAATAATCGCAAAGGATTCTCACAGCTTCCTGAAGAGGTTCAGATGAAAATGGACCCTCAAGAAGCCATGAAGTACATGGAAGGTGGCGCAGTGAAGCCTTATAAATATGGTGGTAAAGTTAAGAAATACATGGGCGGCGGCAAGGTTCGCGGCTACAAAGGCGGCGGTGGTGTTTGCCGTGGCGGTGGCGCAGCCGTATCAGGTACAAAGTTTTCTGGAGTTAAGTAATGGCTAAAATCATCATCAATATCGACATGGATGAGCTTACATCTGGCATCAACCAAGTTGTTGATGATGATATGTACGAAACCGAAGAAGAGTTTGTTTGTCCCTTATCTACTCAAGACTCAGAAAAGAACGCAGAGAACCGTGAGCATGCGATCCAAGAATATGCTTACGGTCACTCTGTAAAGAACTGGGAAAAGAAGAAGCAGATTTGTGGAAACTGCGAATATTATAGCATTCGTTCCAAAATGCTTGACTGCATTGAGAATGGCATTGGAATGGACGAGGGCGACGAGGTTGGGTATTGCACAAAGCTAGACTTTACTTGTGCAGCAGAAAACACCTGTAACGCATGGGAAAAGGGCGGTCCTATGACTGACTTTGATGACGTTGACGATCTTGAGCCAATTGAAGGTAACGAGAAGGACATTTTCTAATGGCTGTTGAACGTGGACTAGGTGCTGGTGGTCCAGCGGACGTACCGATGATTCCTGACGAGGGAATGATTGAAAATGTCATAGAAATGCCTGCACAGCCCGGGATTACAGAGTTTGATGACGGCAGTGCCGTTGTTGGTGATTACGAAGATGAAATGGAGCCAAGGCCAGAGGTTCCCTTTGATGGAAACCTAGCTGATGCTATTGATGAGGCAGAGTTAGGCCGCATTTCATCTGATCTAGTTGGTTCGATTGAGGACGATCTGTCCTCTCGTGAAGACTGGGAAGACACGTACAAGAAAGGACTTGAGTTCCTTGGCATGAAGACTGAAGAGCGCAGCGAGCCGTTCGAGGGGTCTTCAGGCGTTATTCATCCATTGTTGGCTGAGTCTGTAACGCAGTTCCAAGCGCAAGCGTATCGTGAGTTGCTGCCTGCCACTGGGCCTGTTCGTACATCTGTTATTGGTGCGCAGAATGAGATGCTTGTAAAGCAGTCTGAGCGCGTCAAAGACTACATGAACTACATGATTACCTATGAAATGGAAGAGTATGATCCTGAGCTAGATCAGATGCTATTCTACCTTCCTGTAATTGGGTCTACATTCAAGAAGGTTTACTTCGATCCGCTAAAGGGTCGTGCCGTTAGTAAGTTTATCCACGCTGAGGATTTGGTTGTGCCATATGGCGCGACTGACTTGGCGTCTTCACCTCGCATTACGCATCGCATTTCTATGGATTCTAACGAAATCCGTAAGATGCAGCTTGTGGGCTTTTATCGTGACATTGATCTACCGACAGGTGGGATGGGTGAAGACGATATGGCTGACGAGGTTGAAGAATCTATTGATGATATTCAGGGCGTACACCCAAGTGGTCCGTCTGAAGAACTGACACTGTATGAAGTCCACACAAGCCTAGATATTGATGGCTTTGAAGATATGGGCATGGATGGAGAGCCGACAGGCTTGAAGCTGCCGTATATCATTACAATCGTTGCTGATACTGGTGATGTTTTGGCAATCCGTCGTAACTATGTGGAAGCTGACCCGATGAAACGCGCGAAACAATATTTCGTGCACTACAAGTTCTTGCCGGGTCTTGGATTTTATGGCCTTGGCTTGACTCACATGATTGGTGGTTTGGCACAGGCATCTACGTCGATCCTGCGTCAGCTTATTGATGCGGGTACGCTTTCCAATCTACCAGCAGGCTTCAAGGCTCGCGGTGCTCGCATTAGGGACGAGGATGCTCCACTTCAACCCGGTGAGTTCC
>Ga0070745_1001907_pt1 | contig 11384 bp, 20 predicted proteins | sample VirMetDEL_Mar_4_FD_77438 | JGI IMG/M metagenome (GOLD analysis project Ga0070745, IMG submission 77438) | Aqueous microbial communities from the Delaware River and Bay under freshwater to marine salinity gradient to study organic matter... | ecosystem: Environmental > Aquatic > Marine > Coastal ...
ACTTTTCATTGAAAACATTATTTAAAATTCCTAATGTTTTACTTAATTTAGGGTCTTCAGGTTTTGGGATTTCACCCACTCCTTTTGGTTCAAACATGAAATTTTTATCATTACATTCAAATCCAACAACACCCTTAGGATATGTAGAACCTTTTACCGTAGGTGAAACTTCGAACTTCAAAGCAGGTTCATTTTCATCGGATTTAACTCGATTTACTTTGTACTTCAAAAGTATAGGTTCAGTTTCTGCTTCATCATCAAAGAAATTCAAAAGTCTACCATTAAACATACTACCTAATTCACTTTCAACTTGTTTAGTACCAGTAAAATACTTAACAGGTTTAGTCATATCAGGTGCCGGCATTTGTTCAGAAAGAACTTTTCTCACTATTTTCTCTAAATCTGACTCTGTAAGTCTAATAACTCGTTTTTTCATTACATTATTTTACAATAAATACTATTTCATAATATAATATTCACCTCTAAATCTAATATATTGAGTTCCCAGCTCTAATTCATAGTTTTTTCTCATGTGCCAGGTCTCTTTTGTACCGTCACTTAGTGTTAGGACCATCTTTCGGTCCCTAATTTTCATTGTTCCCATTATTGAAGTATCGTTCTTTTCCATAAAAAGTAAATTATATCATTTTCTCTTGTTCCAACCTGACTCTTTGAATCCTAAGTCTATTATGTACTTCTCAATAACCTCTAATACGTTTTTATCGGTTCTGGTACCCTTAAAACCCATTTTACCCATCATTTCCATGAATTTTGGGTCGTTTTTTAGTGATTCTACGTCGATTGGGGCGGTATAAAGGGTAATATCTGAGTTTCCATAGTTCTTTTTGAGTGATATATTACTCCTACATGTCTGTGATTGACCATCTATGGTACATTTATAAGGTGTTATGTTACCATATTCATTATTTATTCGATTAAGTAACCCTTTATCACTAGATGCAATACCAATATACATGGGTTTTCCGTCAATTTCCCAAATATATAACCCTTTTTCATTTGTAATGTTTTTTGCAACAAATGACACATAGAAATCCTCACCGCCAAATGGATTAACCAGTAATTTCCAAGCCGGCATTACCTTTTTTTTATGTTTTACCTCTAAATTAGGGTAATTTTCCATAAGTTTTTTAGCAAACTTACCCAAAGGTAGATTCAGGTTCTCTTTAGTTAGTAAATTTGGGTGTTGTTGGAATAAAAATTTCAAAATCTCACCGTTTTTGTCCTTACTTTTTCTATTTTCAGACTTTTTGGTTAAAAAATAAGAGACTTTTTTGAAATCTTCGTCTTCGAAGAATGGATTTGGTACTAAACCTTTCCACTGTATTATTGTTGGTCTAAATACTATGGTATTTAATGACGGTACTTTAGAAACAACCCAATTTTCACCACTTTTTTGTAAAAATTCCGAGTTATTTATTACTTTATCTTCTTCAAATATATAAGACTTACCTACCATGTTACTCTTATGTCTACATAACCTAAATCTTCAATCAATTCTTTTACCTGTTTAATTAAATTTTTAGAATATCTGTACTTATCTCTCCACCCAAAAGGACTATAGTCATTCTTGAATATTAGTTTCATCTCATTTTCTCCTTGCGAATACGTATCCGGTAGAAATTGAATTGCATGGAGTCTCTTCTCAACATCTAATTCTCTAATGAGTGGTTTTATTTTTTTATTTAGTACTTGTTTTACCCACTCATCTTTATTTGAGAACAATACTAAATACCTTCCAAATCTTAGTACATTAAAATAATCAAAAAAATCATCAACAATTTCTTTAATAGCTAATACCTTGATTTTATCCTCAATTAATTTATAAAAGTCAATGTTTATTTTTGCTCTATATGAACCACTAAAATCCTCAAATGTTACATCCACCGCACCTAAGTCATATAACTCAGGATGAGTACCTCTAAAATATTGGTCAAATAATTTTTTTAACTTTTCTTCAGGATTCATTCTAATAAATAGATTAATATCTACTTATTTCCAAAAACTTTGAATTACCACAATCATAAAAGCCAAAAATAAACAAAGTCCGTTTTTTAGGTTGATACCCTCATTCAATATAAAATAAGTTAGAACCATAACAATAAAAATCCCAATTGAAAATTGTATAAGTCTAACGCTCCATGCCGAACCAAACTCCATATACAAATATTGAGCCCCCCATATAAAAAGGTAGGTAATTGGGACACCAATTAATAGGACACTAACCCAAGTATTTTCTTTGAACCAATTCCATTTCATCGGTGCAAACTGTTGGAACCATGCTCCTGTCTGTGCAAGAGCAATAAATAGAATTCCTAATAAGATATTCTTCATTACATTAGACTTTCAACATCAATATTTCGAGAATTTAATTGTTGATGAAACATTTCTCTAATTCTTTTATATGCCTTGTATTCTTCATCGGGCATTGAGTCAGGAGCATATTTAGTCAAACTACGAAGTTCTTGTGAAAATTCCCAAATGAACAAAACCATCTCATCGGACAAAACAGCACGTAGGTGGGCTTTTTTATCATCGATGTCATTCAAGTCATATTTTAGTATTGCTTCCATATCACAAAGATATGAAAAAAAAATATTATATCCTAATCTTCGATAACCTTTTTTACACCAGTATCAATAAATGTATTGGGTAAAATACTATGAATAACTAATTTACCTATAATCAAACATAACTTGAATATAAACTTCCAAGCTTGTAAAAAATGCTGTACATATGTTATATTATTTTCAGATAAATGACTCATTATATAAAGAACATTAAATGAACTGAATTAACTTTAGCACCAAACTTATTTACAACAACACTTTCACCACTATCTAAGTGTCCCGCAACACATTCTTCAATCATCATTGCATAATCCTCCATATTATACCTATGGGTTCTAGTTTCAAAAAGTAATTTGGCAGATATATCTAAACTATAACGAACACTATCCCACTTATAATCAAACTTATGAAACCCAATATCATCCACCTGAATTTTTACAGGTAACCCATTACAAAAATTAATTTTACTAACCTCCTTTTTTATCAGTTTACCCAATTCTTTTGTGTAATTGGTGTTTTTTGATTTGAAGTATTCCATAGCATCTGTAAGAGCCTCAATGGTCGAAACATTAAAATACTCACGATATTCTAAATCGAATCCCATTGAATCCCAAAATTTCATTAAAGGTGTATATGTGTCTTTAGATTCCATTAGTTTTTTTCAAATCGTAAATGAATTTCAGGATTATATTCCATATTATTTGAAAGATAATCTTTAAGTTCTTCAGAGATTTTTCCGAAATGTTCAAATTCACTATCGTCAACATTGCCATCATATGTGAATCTAATAAAGAAGTCAGATTTTCTCAGTGTCAAATCATGTCTGGGTTGGAAGATGTAAAAACCATATTCTTCAAGTTCGAAGTTTGTTGCGGTCCAATTATCATCTCTAAACATCTCAGGTTGTGATAATATAAAATAATCAGTATCTACATACATTTCCATTAATTCAATAACTTGTTTGGTATAACCTTTCAAATAATCTCCAACGTCGGATGAAACTTTACATGATATAAAATCAAAATCAATTTCATTATAAAAAACACCCTTTATTTGATTATCAATACTGAAGTATGACCAAAATTCATCTATAATTTGATAAAATTCTTTATTATTTTCCAATATATTCCTATACCCTGAACTATAATCACCACCTTGCTTTAGATATTTGTCGGGAAAAAAAAGTACATTAAAAATATATGGATTTGTATATATATGTGTAAATTTATTTGGCGTTATATAAACATCAAGGTCATATAACGTCTTGAAGAATTTATCACATAATTTATTAAAACCGACTATATCCGCCATATAAATTATAAATATTTGATTTATTAAATAAAAAAAACCCCCGTAATTGGGGGTTTTTATATTTTTTTAGGTTATCTCATCATATTAGGTCCTTGACCTATACTCAAATCATTTGTCCAAATGACACCCATACCTAAAATTGCTAATATAATACCAAACAATACCAATGAAATTTGTAATATAGCAAGTATTGAGAGTTGTTCTGAAATTGAATTTGCAGCGTTTTCAACTTTTTTAATATCTAATTCTTTTCCTTTAAATAATTTAGAAACATTCTTACCAATATTTTCACCTTCACCTGGTGCTAATTCTGAAACTTTATTCAAAAATAATTTAGGGTTTTTTGCACTAATCGCATTATGAAAGGCATCACCAATCGAACGGAATTTTGGTGGTAATTTAGATATTAATCTTTCGGCTAATTTCATTAATCTACCTTTATCCACATCATTAGACTCTTCAATGACCCTTCTGATGATTTTTTCTAAGTCAGATTCTGTTAATCTTATTACTTTTTTCATTTACTAATTTTATTTATAAATACCTTTACTGAATAAAAAAAAAATCACCAATCTGGGTATCTAACAGCTCTAATTGTTTTTTCAAATCTATTCTTAAAATACTTTTTTATTAATTTAATAAATTCTTCAGGTGAAAGAAATTCAAAATAACTTTTAACATTATCTTTAAATTTCAAATCTTCAATAAATAAAGTCCCATAGGTGTTTTTTTGAAATGGAACGTACTTATTGTCATCGATTTCAGAATTTCTAGTTTCAATTGGCAATTCAGATATAAAAAAAACATAATCATCACCGGCATCCTCATTCTTATGCATTGATATTTCTCCATATGCATTTTTAATAAGAACATCCATCAATCTCAATAATGTTTTTTCATTAATTTTATAATCCATAATAAAACTATTCTTCTTTAGACTTACTCAAAATCTCTTTGAGTATTTTACTATTCTCCATAATTCTTTTATGGAATTTTTTCTGTTGTCTACGACTTTTTGTCCATCTGCTTGTTTCTGACATATTAACTTTTTTTGTACCAATAAGTATATGGTTCTTCACCTTTGTCTTCAGTAAAATTGACATTTGAGCCAATACCATAACGCTTTCTAATAAGTAATTGTACCTTATGAATAGTATCACCAATTTCAGTTTCGTTTAGGTAACAATCGGTAATATCACCATAATATTCTCCAATGTCTGAACACTCCCAATCATTTGGTATTTTAAATTTCACATATAAAGTACCTTTTACATCACCATCATAATTTATACTTTGCCTACCAATAGTAGTGGTGAACCTATAATTATAAATTTTTAACCCTAATGGATTATTTTTTTTATCACGTAAAAAATCATCAACTGTATTTAAAATATCAATTTGGATTGTATCCATAATATCAGATATTGAAAGGATTTCATTACTTTTTTTATCACCTAAACTAATATCATAATAATCAATTAGTGATTTAAAATAATTATTAAGTGAATTGAAACGATATGAGAAATAATCTGTCGATTTGAAATCGACACCAAGTTTATCCCAAAGCTTAAATAGAGACTTTTTTATGTCACCGTACTCAGCCATTGATATTAAGTAATTTATAATAATATTTTTTATTGAATTTAATTGATTCTTCAATTCTATTCCATTTTTGTGTTAATGGATGTGCATACCAATCCTTCAAATCATTCAGAATATCTAATTCTTTAGCTAACAAATATTCCTCAGGATGATGATTAAAAAAACGTTTTTTGGATTTATATGGCATGGCTAATTCACGTAACTTGTTTTTATAATATTCAAGTTCGGGACTGTTTTTAATCTTTTCAATTTTTTCCTTATCGTAATAACCCATAGTATTTTTTAAAAATCAAATTCTTCAATATCATCATCACCAAACCAAGATTCAAGAATTATATCACCATATTCGTTTTTTATATAATCAAACACCTCATCATTTTCAAGAAACCAATATTCATCATAATCACCGTACTTGCGTTTAAACAAACGTACAATATCACTTATCATATTATCTGCAAACTCAAACTCATCACTATAAGAACTTTGGTCCGTGTATTGCAATAAATTATTAAAAAAAACAAAGAAGTTTTCTTCTATAATAGGGATTCTTCTTCTTAGCGCTAAACTATATTCATCACTTTCATTTAGAACTCTAAATAGTTTTTTAATTTTATGTATTTCTTCTTGTAATTTCATTACAATTGTTCTTTATGAATAAATATCCAAACAAATCCCTTTTTATCACACACCTATTAAGGTGAATCAATATACAAAACAAAAAGCAAAAGGGCACACCAAAAAAACAAAACCCATAAAAATTTTTTCATATAAATAAATTATTCAATAAAAGTGGATTCAATATCATCCCAACCAAAGTCTTCCATGGACATAAGTATAGGATTATGTGAAAATAATATCAAGAAGTAGGATTATACCAAATTTTTTCAATAGTTCCTTGAATACCGGGAATATATGACCTGTCAGAAACGGTCTTCGTTTCATTAGCGTTAGATACGGAACCTTTAACTTTGTTGTAGTCATCAGTCGGGAATGAACCTCCCGAATAATCCAACTCACCACTCATTGCTGTCCACTCAGGTGTTGTTTTAAATGTGGTAAATGATTTCTCTGATGGGAGATAATAAACTTGTTTTTCTTTAGAACAAATGATGGCAACAGGGTATGAATTATTCTGACGAATAAACTTACCACCAATACAGAAAGGTTCCATCTTAGGTACAGGAGGAACTGGTGTTGGTTCAGGTGTTGGTGGAACTTCTTCAGTAGGTGGAGGTGTGTCAACCAATTCAACTTTTTCTGTGATATTAAATTTGGGACCAATAGCGAAATAACCAAGTTGTTTAAACACAGAGTCACCACTATCAACAACCTTCATCATAAAATCATACATTTCTTTACTCAACCATTTATCACCAATCGGATTATCAGATTTTGATAAAACAGCATCCCATATCGTAAACACTTTAAATTTTGGCATCATTCCTAATACATAATTTTTGGCATCTTCACCCATAAAACCCTTACTAATAGAATCAAGTTTCCAAAAAAACGTTCTATATTTTCGAGCAATATTCCTAACCTCATTTAGTTCGTTTTCCATCTCCTCATTAGATATAAGACAGTCACTATATTCAAAAGGGCGTCCATAATGTTTTAATTCCCAATTAATATAACACATCATTGTTTTTTGATATCCTCCATGAATTACTTTGTTTACAAATTCATAATAGGTATAGTTCAAGTTTTTTGCCAACTTGTAAGCAATCAATAAAGGGTCCTTTGGGTCAGTAACAGTTATATCTGATTTTGCATAAGAACTCCCTTTACCTAATAAGGTATCATAACTAGTTTTACCTGTTGGCGTATCTTGTTCATTAAGAATATCATATATTCTTTTTAATTGGGTTTCCTTTATTTTATATTTTTTGGGCATATTACAATAAATACTTTATACGTGACACTTCTTCTGTGAGAGAGTCGTCATCCATAGGAAAATAACATGATGCTTTAAAGTCACCAATAACTGAAAGTCTCTCAGTGAAAAATCTATTAATTATTCCGGCAAATATTAATTCAAATTCAAACACATCCTTTTCTGAATCTTTTAAGGAATTATAATATTTTTCATAGGTAATCTTTTTTTTCTTACCAGCTGGCTCCCTAATAAAATATGATTCTGTGGGCCATAAATAACCTTCAATCTCAACATAGTCACCACTACTAAGTGACATATTAGTTGGGGTAATAACCAAATGATATTCCATAGGATATTGTTTATCTAATTCATAATTAGGACCAAAGTATTTTGTCCCATCCAATTCATACGCTTTATTTAATTGAATCAGACCTAACTCATTAACGTATTTAGAAAATAACCTATCTTTGACAACATAACCATCTGTTCCAAATTTGGAAAAATCAATAAAGGTATCAAGCAATCCAACATCCACATGTCCCAACTTATTCCATAGTTTGGATACTATAGGGTATACATCATCAATGGTCAAGTAATCCATATTACCATAAATATAAAATTTTCCCAAAATTTTTAAATGAAAAAACCCCCTCCGTTTTGGGAAGGGGGTCTTGTTTTAGAAATAACTTTCTTTATTAGTTCATAGATATCGGAGTACCTTTTATTTTACTAGCAATACAGTTAAAAAACTCTAGATAATCATCATAATCTTTATCTAAAGCAAATATTTCAGATGCACATTTTTGCATAATACTCCAATCCTTAGGGTCGAATGGGTCTGGTATTCTATTCTGAGACATAAATGTCATTGCTGCCGCAAGACAATTTGGAATTCTAGTTAGGTCATCTTTGTCAAAGAATTGCATAGCACATTTCATGACAGCAGTTTTAATCTCAGGGTCTGTATCCATGAATGAGTTAGGTTGTTCGTTGACAAATTTTTCATCTATACTTCTAATAGTTGCTCCAGCACTAGGTGATGTAATTTTATCCCTTCTAATATATGAATAACATGTTGAGGTACAACAACCAATAATACCATCTATTTCTGTACATTCTTTTTTAGTACCGTCAGCATAATGTGAATAATAAATGTCTTTAGATTTACACCATTTTTGGAAATCTCTAACACTTTCATAACCCGAACCTAAAATATCAATTTCTCGTGGCATTTCATGCTTACAAGGTTTAACTGTTTTTTTAGGTGTTGTAGGTTTTGTAGGTGTTTCAGGTACTGGTGTTTCACACGGACCCTCATTAGTATTGATGGTAATCTTGGTGTGGTTTAACATACGATTTACATATTCGTAGTCTCTGATTTTGTGACAACGTCCTTCTTGAGCGTCCTCCTCAACTTGGTCAATAAATTGTGATGGGGTCATCTTAACTCCATTGAAATAAATAAACAAATTTCGAGTACCTTTACCTAAGTTTGTTTTACGTAAACTTTCAGGTCCTTTGGCATATTTGTCATCTTCCAATTGGTGTTGTAATTCATCGGCCAATTTTTTATTTAGTGGTTCATCTAGGAAGTCCTCAATTCCAGGGTCACCTCCTTGTCTGTATCTGTGATAATTAACTTCAATTTCACTTGATTCTTTTAGAAAAGAATACATTCCAGCAATTTGATTTTTCTCCTCTTCTGATATAATTAATCTACGTCCCATAGTTTTTATTTTATAAATATGTTTTACTTGTTAAATAACACTTCAATTCGTTTGTTTATTTCCTCATCACTCAATCCCATTTTAGATAATTGAGATTTGACTGTACCAATCAGGTTTTGAAGTTCTTTACGTTCATCTTCCATTTTGGCGTCATCGTATTGTTTTCTCAATTCTTCCGCCTTTGACTTATCCATTTTAAGAAGTTCTTCAGGTTTAGTATTACGAAGAATGGACACAACATAATTTTGATAATCCTCCAATTTATCAGGATAATATTTGTTATAAAAATCTTTGGTATATTTCCATGATTCTCCACGGTTCATATTGTCCTTAACCCACGCAACCTTGGATATCAAATCCCAATCTCCTGATTTTAGAATCTCGTCCGTATCCAACCACCCTGTTTCAGGATTATAATATCCACCTTCAGCAAATGCTTTTAGGACATCACGCATCTTATTGTCATACTCTTCTTTTGCTTGTTTTGCCGCTTCTTTTTTACTTTTATAAGTTTCATCAACAAAACCATACATCTTTTCAATGTGGTTTTTTTCTTCTTCGGATATAATTAATCTTTGTCCCATTTCAATATATATCTTTATATTATGTAAGCTTGTATATAATTTCTTGAGTTAATTCCTCAGTTGTTTTTCTTTTACCTAAATCATTTAGAATGGAAATATATTGTTTCCCTTCATAATATTTTCGTATGTTATCTATTGATTGTTGGATATGGGATGTATCCATATTTTTTTCGGCAGCAATCAACTTTTTGTCCCCCATTTTAGTTGCCCTATCAATCCTACTTTGTTTTAAGAAGTTAAGATATGGCTCATCATCATTAGGATTTTTTGGAACACCTAAAATAAATAAATTTGGTAGATTGGTTAATAAATCAAAACTCTCTTCAGTTCCTGCACCAATATCTAACACTACTTTTGAATTACCATATTTTTGTAATAATTTATTTAAGACACATCTTTTGTAAGCATCGTTTGAAGAACCATAATTACGTCCATCAGCCGTCCTTATTATTTTCACCTCAACACCCGGTTCATTCTTACATAAATTTTCATATTCTTTACTTCCCTGTCTTTCATCAACATCAATATATTCAATACCTAATGTTTCAGCAACCGATTTCGCAGTGGTGGATTTACCCGCACCTGCAGTTCCGATAAACACAATCGGTTTATTTACATATGATTTTTCTTCTTCAGTAAGAAGTCCCATCATTTCTCTAATCCTTGATATGTTTTCTTGTAGGTTCATTAAGTAAATTAATTATATCTTTAACAATATCTGTTTTATCTCTTCTATTGCCATCATTATTATAAACACTAATAATATGTTTTGCAATTTCTTTATTTTTTATTTCTTCTTCTTTTGACTGTGGAATAAATTTGTTCCAATCTTTTTCCATATCCAATCCACCCCATCCTTTCATTTCTTCAGTATCAGGTAAATCTTCCTTATCAAACTTTCCACCTTCACCTTTTTTCATCCTTTCCAACTTATCTATAAGTTCAAGCTCTTTTTCTTTTGAGTGTTTGTGTTTTCCACTTCTTAATCCTTGTATGATTTGGTCCATAAATCCACTCCATCTTTCTTCATTACCTTTCCTTAATAACTCATTAGATTTTTCTGAATCTTCAGATGGTAACAATAAAAATATATTCGGGTAGTTAATTAATAATTCTTTTACACCTTTATTGTAAACGTGTCCCCCACCAAAATCTAATATTGAAGGTTTTTCATATTTATCAAATTTTGGTGATAAAACAAATTTAACCAGCTCAAGTTCTTTCCCATTACCATATCCAAATTTTTCTTGTAGCTCGTCAAGTTTTACATACTCAATTCCAAGTTGTTTTGATAATTCTTCGGCGACTGTTGATTTTCCAACTGTTGGTGGACCAATTAAAATAATTCTATTGATTCCTTTATAATTAGATTTTTCTTCTTCTTCTAAAAGAAGTCCCATCACTTCTCTAATCCTTAATATGTTTTCTTGTAGGTTCATACAAATAAATATTTTAACTTAGTTAGAATAATCAGTGTTTTTTAGGTTGAACCGCAGCTAACCCCATTCCAGTATATACCATTTCACGAGCATAAAGTCCCCTCGTATAAGTGTTTTGTGTTGCACTAGGATTTGCTACATCACCATACCAGTTATTAAACAAGTAATTAGCGGCATCAACACTTAAATCATCCTGACTATCTTTTAGAAGAGCACTGCTATTTAATTGACCTTCACCATCTTCACACAACAGTGTA
>Ga0070745_1001911_pt1 | contig 11372 bp, 20 predicted proteins | sample VirMetDEL_Mar_4_FD_77438 | JGI IMG/M metagenome (GOLD analysis project Ga0070745, IMG submission 77438) | Aqueous microbial communities from the Delaware River and Bay under freshwater to marine salinity gradient to study organic matter... | ecosystem: Environmental > Aquatic > Marine > Coastal ...
AGCTGGTCGTAGCCAAGCTGCGGGACAGCAATGAAGCGACATTCAAGAAGCTGGTGAGCGATGGCGGTCGGCTGTTTCTGAAGCCGCTGAACCCAAGCTACCCAATCGAAGCGGTCGACGAGAGCTGTCGGATCGTTGGGGTCGTCGTGCAGGCACTGCAGAAGTTTTACTGATGCCCTCCGCCCTTGGAAAGCCGTCGACCTCATGGCGAGAGCAGAGCTTCTGGAGCAAGGCGTGGACCTATGCCCTCCTGGCGCTCATGGTGGTTTTCACAACCGAAGCTGGGATTTGGCCGGACGGCAGTTCATCCCATCGCAAGCGCGTCTTCAGCCCTGGCTTCGTTGTGGTCTGCACCATCGTGGCGGTGGTTGAGCTGATAGCGCTGAATCACTTCTACGGTGCGGGCGGATGAGTTGAAGGCGGTAAGGATTGTGCGGGGGGAAGCTGAGTTGCCTCCATTCTGAAGCCAAAGGTTCTGGAGGGGGAAGCAACTCAGGTTAGCTAGTGCTCTTGTCTTAATGAGGGCGGCCACAGCCCACATATTGCAAGCAAAATATACATTCTGCTTGCAGAATGCCGTAATGCAAGCTTAAATACATCCTAGCATCGCCAACTAGGAGTTCCCGTTATGCCAGAAAAAATCGATAAGGAAGACAAGAAAACCGCTGAAAAGCCTTCTGGGAAAGCTGTGGGTGGGAAAGCGAGAGCGGCCTCGCTAACCCCAGCACGTAGAACTGAGATAGCCAAGAATGCCGCCAAGGCGAAGGCAGAGATCAGAAATCTCCCAAAGGCAACACATGGCTCAACGGAGCATCCGCTCAAGATCGGCGATACAGAAATCCCCTGCTATGTCCTAGAGGACGGTACCCGCGTTTTATCCCAGCGAGGTCTCTTTACAGGCCTGGGAATGAGCCGAGGAAGCAGGACGGGGAGTGGTGGTGACCGAATGCTGTCTTTTCTTGAGTCAAAAGGCGTAAACCCCTTTGTTTCTGAGGGGTTGCTGGCGGCGATCACAACCCCTATTCGCTTCCTATCAGGAACTAACGGAAGCGTTGTAACTTTTGGTTATCCCGCAACTGTCTTGGCAGATATCTGCGAGGCGGTGTTGTCAGCGAGAAAAGCAGAAACGCTAAACTATCAACAAACGCACATTGCTCAGCAGTGTGAAGTACTGGTTCGTGGATTCGCTCGAGTCGGCATTATTGCCCTCGTCGACGAAGCCACTGGATATCAGAAAGATCGAGCCAAGGATGCGCTGGCGCAGATCCTTGAAGCGTTTGTTGCAAAGGAACTCCAGCCGTATGTGAAGACCTTCCCCTCAGAATTTTATGAGTATATTTTCAAGCTCCGCGGGCTTGATTATCCACCAAAAAATGCAAATTATAGGCCGCAATATTTTGGCGTTCTTACAAACGATATAGTTTATAAGCGTCTCGCACCCGGGTTGCTGGCTGAGCTGAAAAAGGAGAGCAGCAAAGATGCAAAAAAAGGGCACCTCCACAGACGACTCACGGTTGACACTGGGCACCCAAAACTGAGAGAGCATCTGGCCTCAGCGGTAACTATCATGAAGCTAAGCAAAGATTATGAAGACTTCATCGATAAACTGAATCTGATCCACCCGCGTTACGGGAATACGATCCCCATGGATCTTGAGGAGGGAGATAAATAAAGTAGTGGAATAATGGCTTCGCTCTCCACTCTCTCATACGTCACAAATCTAGGCCCGGCCCTGCGCCGGGCTTCTTGTCTCTGCCCTTCCCTGCTCCACCAATGGTGGCTGTACGTCACGAATGGTAAAGTGCCTGATCTGCTCAATGGATTAGGTTTTTGATATGGATAATGGAAACCCAGCAGCTGCATTCCTGCTCTTGGCGATCAGCTTCGTCATCTATTTTTTTCCAACGTTTATTGCCTCCTACCGCAAGCACGTCAATGGAACCTCCATCTTTCTGGTGAATCTGTTCCTAGGCTGGACGTTTCTGGGCTGGGTGGTCGCCTTAGTGTGGGCATCGTCGGCAAACACGGAAAAGTCAGCAGAAAAAAGCACCCCTGCTCCGGCCCTATCAGATGATCGCGCCTGCCCTTACTGCGCCGAGACAATCAAGAATGCTGCCATCAAGTGCAAGCACTGCGGTGCCGATGTTGAGCCTGTTAAGTCGCCCCGCCTGAAGCAAGGCTGGGTAGCGTCTACCGCCTGCCGCGACAAGGAAGAACAGGAGCGCACCATGGACGCCATAGCGATGGCAGGACTCCCTGTTGTGTCGATGATCGGCCTTGCTGTAGGTGCCGGCCCCTACGAGACCAAGGATGAAGCGAAACGGGCACTGGCCGCCCTGCGAGACGGTCCGCGCCTATTTAGTGAGATCGTCTACAGGGACTCGGTCAGCGGCAAGTACGCCCCCATTACAGACTGACACCTCAAGGTCGCCAGAGCCCGCCCAGAGCGGGCTTTTTCATGCCCCTTGCAAAGCACCTGCGCGAATTATTTACACGTCCCGAAATGGCATTTCAATTCCTCCTTGCCATTATGTGGCGGCACAAATACTGTATATACATACAGTTATGGTAAGGAATGCCACATGTCTCGCCCTGCTTTTTCTACCTCGCAAATGACCTCTTCCTACGAAGCCACAGGTCGGCGCCTGCAAGCGCTGATTGCCGCGCCAGGCGTTCAAAAGGTGCAGGCGGTGACGGTGGCGAGGCTGGATCACGAAAGCCCTGAGGACTGGAAACGACTGCTTGATGAGATCAGTGAAACCGCCGGTGTCCGGATTGAGCACTTGGAAGGTGGCGCAGTCAGGATCGGTTGGCGCGAGTACTTCGATGCGTAAATGAGCCCGCCACTGAGCGGGCTTTTTATCGCCTCCTATAAAAATTATGGGAATACCCATTGACGATAAATATGGGATTACCTATATTTGCATTCATCGAGACGCCACAGCGAATCGCCACAGCGAATCGCCAGAGCCAAAAGCTCGCCGCTCTTTAGCGACACCCCTTGCCGGATCACCACCGGCCCAGATTCAAAGGCAGCGATGAACCGGCCTTAACGGTTCAGAGGGTTGGCAACTGACCCGGGCGTGCAGCGTAAAGCGCCAAGAACAGTTATCCAGCGGGAGAACAAGCCGAAAGGCCCGCGGCTGGACGAACATTTGATTCAAGCCGGTGACCGACGCCAGTAGCGGGTCACGGCCAGCTCCAAAAGATTTGAATTAGCGATCCCGATAGCCTCGGCTGGGAACGCCGGACCTCATGCACCCTGCCCCACTCAATCGGGCATTCAGAGCTGTAGCGTGCATGTTGTAAGGACCTGTGATCCACGGCGAACAGATGCTGTTTGACGCCGTGAGGAGGAAGCTCGCCGCCCACCCCGGCCAGCCCTGCAATCAGCAGCGGGCAACGGGCCACACCGCTGACGCAACGAACCCAGGCCGTCGCCAGTAGCGGGCCTGGGTGTTTTACCGGGCTTCAAACAGCGAGATTACTGACGCAGGTAAGCAAACATGTGCTGTACATAATCGGCTTTCCCGAGAGGTACACCGTTATGGCGCAAGATGTTGTAAGCCGTAACCAGGTGAAAGTAGAACTGTGGAGTAGCCCAGTTCACAGCGTATTCGCTGCCGGTCATATCGAAGGCCATGCCATTTGGTAACTCAATAGCGATTTGACGCTCAGCCCCTTCCTCTATTTGAGCGCGGTCCGCTGAATCAAGAACAGCCAAAGTGCGTTCGATTAGCTCCTTCGCTGCCGCCAAGTTTTCCGGAGGAGTGAGCGAGCCAACCGGCCGCTGTGTAAGTCGCTGCACCGCCTCCTGGGCTTGAGTGCAAGCGTACTGAATTTGCCGGGCCAGATCGTGCATATCAGGTGCTAGTCGAGCGCCAAGCAGAATTTGCGGGTCATAACCGCGCTCCAAAGCGGCGGCCTCGCCCTTAGACAAAAGAGCCGATAACGCTCGCAGCATTTGCGCGAAACAGGGGATGGTAACTGAGTACACCGACATATCTTTTCCCTAAGTAGTCATTCATAGCGGGCAAAAGGATCAGCCTTTCTCCCGAACAGCGGCTTGAATCCTAGCAGACTGTTGACCTTCTTCTGCCAACCCTCCCGCAGCCGCCCTTCCCCCGCCTCTATTACGTCAGCACTCCTCCCCCGCGCCCATCGGCAACCAGCGGGAGGCATGAGTGTTGAGCGAATACAGGTGAACCAAATCCACGGAGTCATTTATGAGCGAGCAACGAAAGCCATATCCACGGTCGGCGGACAACGCCGACCAAATGAATCTGCCCGAAGGCAAGACTTGCGGCGACTGCGTGCATTGCCGCCGCTGCACGCTGATGTTCGGCCACATCCCTGCTGATGAGGCTTGCGACTGGAGCCCATCACGCTTTCGTGAAGCTGTGCCCAACGCCGCATCCGCCTAACCCCAAACACTGGAGGTCGCCATGAGCGATTGGATCAAGGTTGAGGATCTGCCAGACGCCAAGCCGGGCGCCTCATACCTGATGATTTTGGATGGCGTTGAGCAACCTTGCGTCGAGGTCACCAGGCCGAACGACTGCAAGCGCTGGTTTTACGGCGAGCAAAACGGCGCCTACCCAATCGACGAGATTGAGCTTTTCAAGCCGATCCCCACCGAATAACGACCCCTGGAGGCAAACATGAACGCAGCATTGAAGATATGCCAGGAGCGTTACGACGCTCAGTTGCCTCCAGAGATCAGCGAGGTGGACCCGGAACAGGAGTGGCTGGAGCACTCAGCCGAGCAGTTGGTGTGCGGGATAGACATCAAGTGGAAGCGCCGCCACGGCCAGCCGCAGGTGGTGACGTTCAACCGGTTCTGCACTTACCTGCAAGGCCACCTGAACCAACGCCAGATTGACGGCTTGGACGAGCGCGACTCTCTTGCCCGGCTGTTCTTGTCGTCGATCCTTGGCAGCCAGGCAGATTCACGCGGCCACGCCGCTGACTTGATCGGCCAGCCTCGACCCATCGAAGCCGCCGAGAAGATCGCCGAGGATCTGCTCAGGCCCTACGCCGCCGACGCAGTAGCAGCGGAATGGGAAGAGGCAGAAGACGACGTGGATGCCGGCCTATGAGCCCGCACGTCGCGATAACCACCGCCCTGCTAGCGCTTGAGCATCCGGACACGACAGACCTTGCTGAATCGCTGACTGAGAGGCTGATTGTCCGCCATTTCACTACCGGCGCCATCAACGCCGAAGAGTTCCACCACTACAGCGCCTGGCTGCTGAAGACCAGCCGGCAGCGCAAGGAGGCAGCATGACCACCGCACCGGTTAAATCGCTGATCGACGAGCAGCTCGACGACATTGAGCGCCGTACCGCGATTTTGGGCTTCGGCCTTCCCTTCAACGAGCTCATCGGCCGTAAGCGTGATGACCTGGTGCGGGATCTGCCGCAGCGCCTGGCGCCAACCATGATGGGCGGTCGCATCGCGGTGAGGATTCGGCCTTGACTCCCCACCAGCGCACCAGGCGCATGCTGATCTGGCGCGGCTCTTTCTCTGCCCTCGCCCTCTGCACCTTCCTGATGTTGCTCGGCGCCCTAGCTGATCGAATCACTCAATAACCAACACCTTCAATCGCTGCGAGCATCGCGGCAGGGAGTCACCGTGTCCGCACAACAGCAAGTAATCACCATCGACGACATCAGCGCCGACAACGCGCCGGCCATTTACGTTGCCGGTGGCCTGGGCCAGTTCTTCGAGGCGGTGAAGGCCGAAGTAACAGGCGAGGTACCTGACCTCAAGACCGCCAAGGGCCGAGCCCGCATCGCCAGCCTGGCAGCAACCGTCAGCAAATCGAAGACGGCCGTCGAGAAGCCGGGCCGCGACTACCTGAAACGCCTCAAGGAAATGCCGAAGGTCGTCGAGGCCGAGTTGCGCGAGTTCGTCACCAAGATGGACAGCCTGCGCGATGCCACCCGACAGCCCCTGACCGACTGGGAGGCCGCCGAGCAGGCTCGAAAAGATAAGCACGTTGACGGAATCCAGGCTATCAAGGATCTGGCCGTTTTCGAAGCGACCCCGACCGCCGCTCAGGTCGCCGACATCATCGCCCAGCTTGAACTGGTCGAAATCAGCGACACATGGGAAGAGTTCCTGGCCGAAGCCGCACAGGTAAAAGACCAGACACTCGCCAAGCTGCGCGCCTTGCTGGCCGAGCGCACCCAGTACGAGGCCGAGCAAGCCGAGCTGATCAGGCTGCGGGCCGAGGCAGAAGCGCAGGCTCAGCGCGAGCGTGACGCCCAGATCGTCCGAGAAGCAGAAGAGCGTGCCCGCCGTGAAGCCGAGCAGCGCGCACAGGCCGAACGTGATGCTGCAGCCAAACGCGAAGCCGAAGCAAAAGCTGCCGCTGATCGCCGGGAGCTGGAGTTGAAACTTGCCGCCGAGCAATCGGAGCGCGCCGCCGCCCAGGCTGCCCGGGAAAAGATCGAGGCCGAACAGCGGGCAGCTCAGCAAAAGATCGACGACGAGCGCAGGCACCAGCAGGTGCTGGAGCAAGCAGAGGCCGACCGAGCTGGCGCTGTCCGGCTTGCCGAACAAGAACGTATTGACTCGGAACGTCGCCAAGCTGAAGCCGCAGAGCGGGCCAGGCTGGCAGAGATTGCCCGGGCAAATGCCGCTGCCGACGAAATCAATCGCCAGGCCGTTGCCCGTGAAGCCGACAAAGCGCACAAGGCAAAGATCAACCGTGCTGCGCTGGACGCATTTATCGCCGGAGGCATGACCGAGGAGTGCGCCAAACAGGCGATCACACTGATCGCCCAGCGCAAGATCCCAGCAATCGCCATCACCTACTGAGGTCGTCATGAACGAGATCATCCAAATGCCGGCGCGCGAGAGTGCCGGCCTCACCGCCGCCGAGGTTCACCGCTTCTCGGCCGTGGAGATTCGCCAGCGCGTTAACCTGGTGCAAGAAGTGATGCACGGCATCATGAAGCGCGAGACGCACTACGGCACCATCCCAGGAACCCAAAAGCCAACGCTGTATAAGCCCGGTGCTGAGGTGCTTTGTGTGACCTTCAGGGTTGCGCAGGAATACCGCATCGAAGACCTGTCGGGCCCAGGCGTAGCGCGCTACCGGGTCACCTGCGTCGGACGCCATCAAATGACTGGCGTCGCTCTCGGCGAAGGCGTAGGCGAATGCTCGTCCAGCGAGGAGAAGTACAAGTGGCGCGGCGTCATCTGCAAAGCGGAATTGGACGCCACCCCAGAGAACCTACGCCGGAAGAAGTATTACAAGAACGGCAACACCGCCGATCAGATCCGTACCGAGCCGGCAGACCTGGCCAACACCATCTTAAAGATGGCCTGCAAACGAGCCATGATCGCCATGACGCTCAACGTCACCGCAGCATCGGACATCTTCACGCAGGACATCGAAGACCTTCCCGAGGAGCTGCGGCCACAGGAGCAAGCGCAGGCGCAAAGCCAAAAGGCGGCTCCAGTCCCTCATGACCCCGCGCTGTCCGCTCACTGGATTGCCCAGGCCGAAGCAGCAACCGCGCCCGACGCACTGACAGACGTTTGGAAGGCCGGTGTAGCGGTCATCAATGACGCCAAGGACACAACAGCCTACGACCTGTTCAAGGCGGCGGTGGTGGCGTGCGGAGTGAAACTCAAGGCCGTCGAAGAAGACAAGCCGGAACGCGAAGCTGCCGGAGACCAGCAGCCTGCCACCCCAGCCGACGAAGAAGTTGAATTTGAGGAGATCCCAGAATGATCATCGTGAATTGCGCGCAGGGCTCTGAAGAGTGGCACCAGGAACGGGCAGGCGTTATCACCGCCAGCATGTTTGGCGATGCACGGGCGAAGCTCAAGTCAGGACCGAACAAGGGCGAGCCAACCGCCAAGGCTCAGGATTACGCCTTCCGCCTGGCTGTAGAGCGAATCAGCGGCAAGCCGCTGGATGGTGGTTTTGAGACCTGGCAGATGCGCCGAGGGCATGAACTGGAACCCCAGGCCCGCATGGAGCATGAAGCTCAAACTGGTTTGATTGTCACCCAGGTCGGACTGGTAAAAACCGACGACGGCGCATTTGGCGCCAGTGCAGATGGGTTCATCGGCGAAGATGGCGGCTCGGAGTACAAGTGCTTCCTCGCCCCTGAAAAACTTCGGTCGTTCCACATCGACAATGACGCCAGCGAGATCATGGACCAAGTCCAGGGGTGCATGTGGATCACCGGCCGCAAGTGGTGGCACATCGGGATGTACTGCCCAGCCCTTGAATCGGTCGGGCGCCAGTTGTGGTGGCAGGAATTCAAGCGCGACGACAACTACATCGACAAGCTTGAAGAGGAGCTTTGGGAGTTCAAGCTGCTGGTGGACGGATATGAGGAGAAACTGCGGAGTAAAGCAGCATGACCTACGTCAGCAACCACCTCAGCTTGGTCGAGCAGCACCGCCAGGACGCTTACTCGATATCGGAGCGCACGGCGGAGTTCTTGGCCGCTGGCGGGACAGTCGCGCAGTTGCCAAGCCCGCCACGCAAACCGCTGCCACCGCCCCGCTCCACCAAGATCGATCCCGAAACCGTCCTCAAGCGCCGCAAGCCGCCCATCACCCGGGCCGAGCGTAACGCGCTGCGCAAACTTGCGGAGGCCCTATGAGCAAGAAGCGAAAGCCGCATAACCTCCAGGTGCGCATCGCCCGGTCGTGCCGCTCACTGCTGGCCTCCAATCACGTCGCCGTGGTGAACATCGACCCCAGCGGTCGCCAGGGCATGATCAATTACAAGTCGCTCAAGAACATCGCGCCCGGGAAGATTGGCCAGGCCGTCTGCGGCATTCCCCACCGGTGGACGATCTACCTCAGCGCGCTTTGCATCGACGCCCGCGGCGACCGGTACAGCAAGTCGGTGGAGGTGGCACCTGATGGTGTCTACCTCTCCGACCACCTGGAAGACGTGATCGAGCATTGCTACAAGAAGCTGCGCGACGAGGCCAATCAAAGCCAGATGGTCGCTTCCGGCTGGATCGCCATTCCTGAAGCGATGTCTCTGGACGAGGAACACGCCGCGCGGATCTTCGAAGCGGTCGGCGCCTGGCACCAGGAGAAGGTCGCAGCGTGAAGCGAATCCACAAACAGGTCAGCGCGAGACGCCGACTAACCTGGCTCGCACTGCCGGCCAGCAGAATCTATCCCATCCCGGAGAAACAGCCATGTCCACCGCAACCGATACAGCCGAGTTTCTTGAAGAACTCAACGGCGGCGCCTTTGCCAGCCAAATCGGCCACGCCCTTTCCGAAGTAGCCGCCGGTGTTGTTGACCACGGCAAGGCCGGCAAGCTGGTCATTACCCTGGACTTCAGTCAGATCGGCGAATCCAGCCAGGTGAAGATCAAGCACAAGCTCGACTACAAGGTGCCGACCAAGCGCGGTACCCGCAGCGAGAACACCAGCCTGGACACGCCGATGCACGTTGGCTCCGGCGGAAAGATCACCCTCTTCGCTGAAAAGCACGATCAGCTCTTCACCCGCGAAGAAGCGCCAATCAAGCCCCGTACCTGATCAATCCCGCCTCACCCTCCCTTCCGCAACCCAAGGAAATAACCGATGTCACTTACCAAAGATGCAATTCAGCTCATCACCGATACCGCGCTGGAAGCCACCGGCAAAAAGCTGGAAACGCTGGTCCCTACCGTGGTATTGCCGGAAAGCGCAAAGGTCATCGATCTTGAGCGTTTCCAGGCTGGCCGCAGCCGCTTCCGTGGCACATACAGCACCCACTCACTGGCTGATTTCGGCGCTTACGTCGTTGAACGCGCAGTGCCTGGCGCCCGCGGCTTCATTAATCAGGACGAAATGAGCTGCGGCCTGCTGTTCAACCTCGGCACTGCCGCAGAACCTGGCCACGCCGACGACCGCGCCATCCTTCGCCTGAAGGCAACAGCCGGCTACACCGCCGCCCAGGCAATCGGTGGTCGCGGTATCAGTCAGAAGGATTTGAGCGATTGGATCGAGGACTGGCACCAGTATCTCACGCCGGTTGACGAAGCTGGCAATGCAATCCCGGTGGCCAAAGCTATCGCCGCGGTTCGCACTATCACCATCAAGGCGACCAGCGAATCGGAAACCACGGTCGGCGAAACCAGCGCCAGCCGAAGCGCAATGGATCAGATCGAAGCGCGCAGCAAAGAAACCCTGCCCGTGTCGTTGCAATTTCGCACGGTGCCGTTCGAAGGCCTGACCGAACAACAGATCACCCTGCGCCTCTCGGTCATCACCAGCGGCTCCCAGCCGGTACTGAAACTGCGTTGGGTTGGCGAAGAGGTCCAACGCGAAGACATCGCGCAAGAGTTCAAAGCCGTGCTTCAGGAAAAAATCGGTTTGGCTGCCGTTTTGTCGCTGGGCGCGTTCGATCCGAAGTAGCAAGAAGGGCCGATCTGCAGCAGGTCGGCCCTCCTTAGCTAAGAGCTAAATAAGATTTCTATAGTGAGTGAAGTTTTCGGTTTCAAGCCCCCTGGCCAATGCTGCCAAATGCAGGTCTAAATCTTGAGTAAGAATTAGACCTGACACCTTCTTGAGCTCCAGAATACCGGCATCAGTTAAGCCTAGGTTCATGAATTCAGGGCAGGAAATCACATCACTGCTAGCAATAAACTGCTCATCGCAAATATGTGCAATTTGAGCGAGTTTTGACCTAATCAAAGATTTATGCGGCTCCGAACATTGCCATAGAAGATTACTAGCTTCCGTCAACACGTTAGGTGTTAACACGATATTCGCGCCTTCGATCAATATTTCGAGTACTTCAAAATCATCGGCCGTAAATTTATTGGTTCTTTTGTGTTCGGAAACGAAATCTTTATCGTAATAACCCACAACAAGTAGCATTAAAAGATTAGTGTCGATCAGAACACGCGGCTTCATTTGGTAGCGAGCAGCCGGTCTTTTACCGACAACACCTCGCCGCTGCCATCAACCTTTACAACTTTATACTTTCGCTCGGTTCTGAAAGCCTCACCCAGCATCCCCCCCAAACCCACTGATGATTTTTCAAGCTTCCTATCGAAACCTACGGTTATTAACCAGTTACCGGCGGTGTCCTTATCAACCTCTTCAAACATTACATTGGAGATTGATTGTTCGTCGAAGAGCTCAGTTACCGCACCGACTGCTGATCGGGATGCTTCGCGAATCGAAAGTGACATTTTGAAATTCCTTGCGCAATTTTAGTCGCTAAAGCCTAAGCGAATTCTGTACTCAACTCAAAACCCCCATACCAATACCCCATATCAACGAATCACGCCAGCCGGCCATTGAAGGCTGAGACTCAGCGCTTGTCGTGAGCGTCGGACGGCCAGGCACTGAAGAAAAATATGATCCCCGGAGTCATCACGCTGACCC
>Ga0070745_1001913_pt1 | contig 11368 bp, 14 predicted proteins | sample VirMetDEL_Mar_4_FD_77438 | JGI IMG/M metagenome (GOLD analysis project Ga0070745, IMG submission 77438) | Aqueous microbial communities from the Delaware River and Bay under freshwater to marine salinity gradient to study organic matter... | ecosystem: Environmental > Aquatic > Marine > Coastal ...
GGTTTCACATCCAGGATTAGTATATAACTCATCATTAGATACTATTTTTGTTGCCGGATTATCCGGTAGTTCAGCACCGACATATGAAGTATTATTATATAGTTTTTCAGGGTCTAACTATAGTTCATCAGGAGTTACTTCTCCAATAGGTAAAAATGGTGCTGGTGGTGTATTCCTAATAACTCACAATACAGAACCTTATACATATCTAACTTTAGTTACAGGAGGAACGCCGACAAACTATTTTATAAACAAACTAAATAGTAATGGAAATATAGAATATACAAAAACATATCCAAATAATTACACAGTATACAGTACAACATTTATAAACTCATCATCTGACTATATTGGTGTCTCTTACATACCATCTAGTTTTGGTAATAACGTACCGTTTGACTTACTAAACGCAAGTGATTTATCGGTTGCTCAAAGTTTTACATATCCCTTATTTCAATTAGGTACTACAGGTAGTTTTACACCAATCGCTAATACAAGTTATGATAAGGGTACTAATAGATTATATTTTACACAACAACCAGGAGATGCCTCAGGTAACTTTTTAAACTATTTTGGTTATATAAATTTATCAAACAATACCACCGTAACTGGTGGCTCATTGACTTACAATGTGTCAAGCGTATCAAATATAAAGGCAATACCTTCAACTACAAAGTTATATTATGTTGGTATAGAGTATGTAACACCATATTCTGGAGCCTTTAGTGCAACAACAATTGGTTACACTGATTTTAGCGATTCATCAAACCATGTTGTTCATAAAGAAATTATATCACCACCAGTAAGTTCATTTCCATACACAACCGACTGGAAAAACCCAAGATTATTCTATAACGAAACAACTGGTTACTTGTATGCTCAAATAGAATATTCTATCTATATTATTAATCCTTTCGATAATACAGTAATCGATAACTTCTCTTTCCTAAGACCGGGTGAAACCAGACATTATTTGGGCGCAATGACTGTTGGTCAGTCTAATAATACTTTATGGTTAGGTGGTATTACTGTCCCATCAGGAGTAGCTAAAAACAGTATTGACAAATACGACATTACTTAATTCTCGTAAAAGATTACTTGAACACCACTTTCTTCAAACATCTGAAGACTTCTTTTTGCATGTTCATCCCAATGTTCCCTATTTTTTGTAGTGTCTTCTACCTTACAATATATTGTTCTGACACCTGAAGATATTATTCCACGAGCACAGTCACTACAAGGAATACCACAGGTCAGGTACATTGTAGTATCTCGAAGACTAACACCAATACGAGCTGCATTGTAGATAGCATTTCTTTCGGCGTGTTCAAACCAGTAGTATTTTTCAGGTCTTACCTGACGTTCTTCTACATCATCATCAATACCACGAGGAAACGAGTTGTATCCTGTGGATACTATCTCATTGTCTTTACCAACAATCACCGCACCTATCTGTGTTCTTTTATCTTTAGATTTTAACTTAACTGCTTCAGCTATGTTCAAAAAATATTCATTCCATATCATATCAAATAATCTTCAATAAAATTTTGAAAAAGTTTATTGGGTTTTTTCTCCAACCATCCTGTAATAATATATTTTACCTCATTAGGACCTGGTGAATTACCCCTATGTTTGTGAGTCCAAAGAGCTGGTGCTATAATAAGTTTACCCTCTTCAGGTTTTATTTTTTCTTGATTGAACATGAATTCTGTGTGTCCACCTTCAATACTGTTTAGATAATATATAAAAAATAGTTCTCTGTCTGATGTCTCACCCCCTTCATTTTCATAGTGCCACGCATAATATCCTTCATTATCAATATAACGTTGCATTTGTAGGTGTGGTCTATGATTACCTGTTATACCAAAAAAACTATGTGCCGTTGAGACTAATGATTCCGTTGATGAAAAGTCACCTGTCATAATCATATAGGGATTATGTTTAATATAATCCACAACATTATGTAAAAGATTCTCCATCATATAATCATAAACATATCTCCAATTAGGGTTATCAATATGTTGATGTATCATAAAGTCTGTTGATGCTTTTATATTTTTCTTCACACCACCACTGGTAATACCCTCTATTAAATCGGTCTCACCCTCAAACCACTCGATTATCTTTTTACATAAATCAGGTGGTAATTGATTATGGTATTCTCTTATCAAACTATCTTTCATACTAAAAATGTTCTACGTAATGTAATTTAAAATCATAGTTATTATTCATTCTCAAAACAGGGTACTGAAAATCAAATAACTCACTTTTATCAAAATATGTTATAATTTCACAACCGTATTTTTGACGTAATGTTGATACTCTATTTTCTAATTTCACAATATCGGGTACCTTTCCAAGTTTACTATCAAAAGTTGCAATAAGTAACACTTCAGAGTTTTTCAAGTTATTATCAAATCTACCAACCATTTCATGTTCATTCCAAAACTCAATTCTCCAATTACCAAACTCATTTGGATATCCACCCCAACTAAAAGGATGGATATCCATTTCCCCAATGTATCTATTATCACAGAACCACTTGACCCTATATGATGTATCACCAATTAGACTGACTTTAGCCATTGGTCCGAAAACACAATTTGCGCTGTTATTTTCGTTTATATTGTAAATCATTGCGATACTTTAGATATGTTGTTCACTTTATTAATTGTGACTACTGAGTTTGCCCAATTTGATACCAATGGGTTGTGAGTTATCACAAAGATTTTTTCAAAATACTCTTTTATCTTCACAAAGAATTCACCAACCATCTCTAAGTTTTCATTTGAGATTTTACCAAACACCTCGTCGAATACAATAATATTTGGTTTAGGTAACGAACAAACTTTACTCAATACAGCTCTCAAAGCCAGTGATGCAATTGTTCTTTCATAACCTGAACCTGATACCATCAATTTTTCAATACCAGTACCATTGTCAATCATCCAAAATTCAACTTCATTCTTATCTGATATTCTAATCTCAAGTCTGAAGTACGAACTATCTTGTAGTAGTCTTTGGAGTTCTGAGTTTATCAACGGCATCATTGTCTTCATGATTATTTTTGAAATACCATTCTTACCAAACACCTCCAAATATATTTTATAGATTCGTTCTCTTTCCATTTCTTTTTGAATGGTTTGAATGATATCCAAGTTTTTCTGAATATTGTTCTGATGAGTTTGAATCTGATTGATATTCACACCTTTTTCTCTTTCAAGTTTGGTGTTTTCATCAATGAGTTCTTGTAACTTAATAGATGCTTTGATAATCAATTCTTCGGTTTTTTTATTCTCAGTAATTTTCTCTTGTACTGAAATGTATCTACTTTGTTTATCTTTCAAGTTATCAATCTTCAATTCAATAGTTTCATACTCAGCTTCATACTTCTCCTTGATGATTTTATTTTTCTCATAGATATCAAAATCTTTCTTCAGTGTAACGAATGATTTTTCTTTGTTTTCAGCATCGGATAATTTTGACCCCAACTGTTGTGACTCACTCTTTAGATTTCCTAACTCATTTAGTTTAGACTGAGTAATCGCAGCATTCATAAGTTCAATACCACAATGTTCACATTTCATTCCACCTGAAACTGTTTGTGATAATTTTTCCAAATCATCCACTTTGATATCGACCATACTCTTTTGTTTATACAAATCGTTCATCTCTTCTTTGATTTTATCATGCTCATCTTCATGATAATACTTTGAAGGTTCAACAATCTGAATTTGGTCAATATTCAATTTTACACCAGTTTTTTTGGTTTCGAGTTGAATGATTTCTAAAGACAAATTTTCAGGATTTAGAATTGCCAACTCATGGTCAATGTCAGTATGTTTTTTTTCAACTAAACTATCTCTATATTCCTGACCTTTTGTAATTCTTTTTGCCAACTCGACTATTTGAGTGTCAATTTCAGTGTTACGAAGATTTAGTTCATTGATAGATGTTGTGATGGTTTCATTCTTCTGTTTTAGTTCTTCACTAGAATAAACGTTTGACATCATTGTTTTACTGAACTCAGAAAACAATTCCTTACCCGTCTCTTCTTTTTTCTTTAGAAACTCTAAACCTAAGAACTTAGAAAGGACTTGTCCTCGAGCAGTTGGTTTAGATTCAATAAGGTCTTCCAAGTTAGATGCAGTTGTAAGAATAGTCATCAAGAAATCTTCTTGTTCACCAATTGAGGTTTTGATAAACTTTTCAGTTTCTCGTCTTTGTTCACCAGTGAAATTCATTAGTTGACCATCAGCCAACTTCTTGAAGAAGTCCAACTCGGTCTTCACATTCCACTCACCATCTTTCTTTAGTTTTCTCTCAAGATTTCTAACAATAATATAATCCTCACCATCAATCGTAATTTCACCTCTAACAGATACCTTATCTTTATCTGTAAACCTATTAAAGATTTCCTCAGCCTTAGATGACTTAGTAGTTGTATTGAAGAACAAGAATAACAATAGGTCAACACTTAATACTGTTTTACCCCCAAAGTTTGGAGGGTCTGACTCAACGACAGTTATACCATCACACTTTGTAAAATCCAAAACTTGATTCTCACCATAAGACAAGAAATTACTAAACTCAATTTTCTTTATATACCATTTTTTAAATGACGTTGTCTCTTGAGCTTCAGCAATCATTCGGTTCTCAACCAAACCATCAATACCAAGAACATCATCAATATATGGGTCATATCCTTTACCTGTGAGATATGACTTCAAAAGTTCCGTCTGATAATTTTTGTCCATAATATTGAGGGATACGTCCACAGTCTGTAGTGTACCCTCTTCAACATTCTTAACCTTTGTGATAACATTTACGTTTTGTGACAAATACTTCTTTTGAAAGTATTGTTTCACACTTTTGATTCTTTCTTGCGTGAAATTCTCAGGTACGTCTTCCCATACGACCTGAATGTAAGGATTTTCTAATGTAGTTGTGTCTATACTCATAGTTTTATAGTTATAATTCGGTGGTTGATTAAACAGATTCCAACCCTGACTCCTCACTGGTTTCATTTTCCGTCTGCCCACTGAATTTTTCTTTATGTTCATTTACCAACTCCTCAAGTTGTCGTTTCATCGCCTCTTGGTACAACTTACTATAGGTTTTGTGTAAACCTTTCAATTTGTCATTTCGAGCCGCAACTCTTTTTCTGTGTTCTTTTTTATTTTTACCCATAATTTAATTTATTACTATTTATAGATATGAGAGAAAGACTTTCTTCATTTTTGAACAATAAATTCGTTAAACTTCTATTTTCATTATCTATAATGCTGTCCGCCATACCTTCAATTATACAAGATTTTCAGTCACCAGTCAACTCTGGTTATACTCATTATGGAATGATGTTAGTAGGAGTTCTTTATTTCTTAGAGAGTATACTATGGACACTAGACTTATGGAAAAAATAGACACAATAAAAGATGAAATCTTTTTATTGGAGGAGACTATATTTGATAACGCCGACGCGTTAGACCCTAAAAAACTTTATACAATAAAAAAGAAGTTAATAAAACTTAAGATAAAGTATTCAGATAATTCTGATATAAGTAACCTATTTGATATTTTTGAAAACTTAGAATCAACCTATGAGAGAATGCAAGACGAAAAAATGAATAAGCGCCTTAACATTCTCACCATATGGTCAACTCTGTTCCTCCCCCTTTCTTTTTATACAGGTCTTTGGGGTATGAATTTTACAGACATTCCATTCTTGAATGACAAGTATGGTTTTTGGATTTTTGTAACATTCACGATTGTAACCTGTGGTGGTCTTTGGTTTTATTTCAAAAAGAAGAACTGGGTTTGATTATTTCTCGTAGTGTTCCACAAGTGTGTTCCAACTCCAAACCGCTCCTGATGCCAACAAACCATCAAAAAACCAACTATACCAAATTGGTGTTTCAAATATAATATTTGTTGGTGAATAAAAAACCAACCCCAAGAAGAATCCAACCCAAGTTGATGTACACATAATACAACTCAACAATTCAGTTAGAAACTTACCAATTGAATTGAATGGTGCGAATTCTGATTCACCCCACATTCTAATTAATTCTCTAGGTCCTTCAAACAGTGCACTATACACTAAAATGTTTGATAAACCGTAGGCTAAAATAACCCATACTAAAAATGATAATATACTCATAATTTTTTATCTAAATTTGAACCTCTTAGGTACACAGCTCCAATATTCTCATTATGTTTTTGAACTTCGAGTAGTGACTTCTGTAAGTTATCAATTAATTTATTTTTGTCAATAATTTCTTGTCTTTGTTTTTGTACTGTTTCTTGTAAAGCTTTTAGCTTTGTGTCATCAACTGTTGTCTTTTCTATAACAGTTGGTGGTTTGTTTTCCAATTCATCTATCTTTCGTATATAATCGGATATTTGCGTATCATACCGTGATACTTCTTGTTGGAAAATATTTTCCATTTCTTCAATCTTAGTGGAAAATTTTTGCTTCTCATCTTCTAACTTGGCAACTTTTCCGCCAAGTTCTTTTACTTGTTCATCATCAGTTATGTAAATTTCTTTTTCAACAACTTTTTCAATAGGAATCTCCTTTATAACCTCTTTGACAACTACCCTATCTACTGGAACTTCCTTGATGACCTCCACCACTTTCTCAACAACTCTATCTACAGGTACTTCTTTGATTATTTCTTTTTCAATTTCAATATATTCAATAGATGGAACCTCAACAATCTTTTCAATCTCTTTGTAAACTATCTTTTCAACTTCTTTTTCAATAACTTTTGGTTGTCCCTTATCATCTAACAAACCATACTTTTCAAGATTATACCCTCTTGAATAGCATTGTTTCATAAACCCTCCTACATCCTCAATATTATTGAGTTTACAGAAAGTACTTATGTCTTTTACCTCAGAAGAGGTGACATTAATTATTGACAAGTTTTTCTTTTCCTGTGACAAGGTCTTCAAAAGATTTAATTCTAAAAGATAAGAATGGTTTTGGATTAACCAAATCTACAAACTCATATTCATTTTTTTCAACATCATAAATACCATAACCATGTTTACCAACTGTTTCACCAAAGTTTTGTTGAATTGTGGAGCCAACCATATAAGCCTTTTTATTACCTGGTATATCAAACACCTGTCGTTTGTGAATATCACCACATAAAACTAAGTCACATCCATCAAAACGACTTGAATCAAATCCATCTTCAAACTTATAACCAATGTCCGTTGAAAGTCCAACAACAGGTCCATGAAACAAACCTATCTTGATATTATCACTTTCAGGTATTTCTGGTGGTACATTGTGGTCCATCAACGAATACACAACCCAATCAATATTTTCATCAGAGTATACACCTCTATTTTTATAATAAGAAATATTATTATTTCTCAATGAATCAATAATCGGTGTAAGTGCATCCAATCGTTCAGTATTATTCTCCAAGAAGTCGTGGTTACCAATGATAAGAACCGTCTTTGAAATCTTTGAACACTCGGTTAAAATCCAAGCAACAAACTCAATCAACTCAGGAGTCATTTGATTCTTTGAATGAACCAAATCACCTGTAAAAACAATCCTATCAGGTTGTAATTCTTTGAATTGTTCCAACATATTACGCAATATATCCTTATACAAAGAATGGTCTTTGAATAATCGGATATGTAAATCTGAAAAATGTACTAATTTCTTAATCATAATAATTTTGGTGTGTGTTTTTTTATTCGTTCCAAACTCTGTTTATGATATTCCTCACTCAACTCACAACCAATAAAACTTCTACCAGTCTCAATTGCCGCCACACACATACTACCACTACCTGAGAAGATATCCAATACCGTATCATCGGGATTTGAATATGCCGAAACCATTCTTTGTAATACAAACTGTGGTTTTACAGTTGGGTGAAATTTACTTTCTTTAGCCTCGAGTGATGTTGTAGCTAAATTACCCTCCCAAATGTTTGTTGGTAATACCATCATCTTGTCTTCAGGAAATGGTTGACCAGTACGAACGTTCATTTCCATCTTACGTTTCACTCTAACTTTAGGGTCTTCTCCATTGAAGAGAAAAGACTTTCCCTTACTGTAGTTCCAAGTCGCCTCGAACTTATAAGGGAAGTTAGTCTTTTCTCGTCCCCCCCAATTGTAACTCCACAAAATAGGATTCTGTGAGTGGAATCCATCAATCTTATTGAGAACCTCTAGTTTTAGTCGTAGAAACAAGTCATTTTTCATAGTTCCCCAAACTGTAAACATACGACCAGGCTTCAGAACACGATAACACTCCGTTATCCATTCCTTACACCACTCGAGGTATTTTTCTTCAGACTCGAATGTATCCCATCCATCACCACCATCATAACCAATGTTATAAGGTGGGTCGACATTGATGTAGTCAATAGAGTCATCATCAATGGTTTTCAGGAAATTCAAACAATCTGAGTTCTCAATACGATAAGACATTTGTAGCAATTAGTTGGTTTAATGGTTTCATGTACGCAGGAATCTTATCCTTAGTAACGCTAATCCAAGAGGTTTCTTCAGCATCACCACCACCGTGTTGACCGTTACCCTCAATCATAATGAACTGTTGAGCTTCCTCTTTTGTACAATAGAAAAGCTGAACATAGTCGGGGTGAATAAACTGAAATACGATGATATCGTACTCTTGTTCACGAATCTGTTGAAACTTGAAACTGTTTGTTACCCCCCAAATGGTTGATGTCTTTACCTCGGCTCGAATTTCCAAGTCTTTGATGTACAAATCATAATCAGAAAGTCTGACTGATTTATCCACCAACTTCTTAGTACGAGCTTCTTTTGAGGTATAGACTTCCATCCCCATCTTTTGGAAATGGTCTCCAACCATTAGCTCACCAACTCGTCCTTTACGTTTAGAGGACAAGTTACGGTACCATTCAAATTCAGAGCCACGATAGATGTCCTCCTCGATTTGACGTTTTACCTTTGATAGTTCTTGCGAATAATTCATGTGACAAATATACGAAAAAAAAATTAGAATAACAAAAATTCTTCATTAACATGTTTACAATCCGCACATCTGTAGGTTGGGAACGGTACAATTGTGTCTTGTGGTTCACCTGTTAGTAGTTTTGATACTTTCTTAATTGCGGTTACTTCTTCAAAATACATGCCATCACATTTTTCACAAACAACTGTTGGTTGGTCTCGAAGACTAATTTTAGGTAGATTATCGTTATTCATATTGTTTTATCATTTGTTTCATCACATCTTTTATGTTTTCCTTGAATGTGTCAATGAATTCAGGGTCGACATTATTCACATTACTTAAACTATTACTAATACCACTAAAGTCTATACTTTTTAGAGTTTTTACAGTGTCAGTTAATAACTTTTTAGAGTTCCTAACTCGTTCAAGTTGTAATCCGTGATGTCGAATCATATCTCCAATCTGATAGAACATTTCAAAGATACTACCACTAATCAACATTGTTTTTTGAACATCTAAAATTCTGTCTTTTTCATCATAAATGTCAATTCTACCGGCAAAGGGTCCTTCATAACTACGGATGTAAAACGCCAATTTAGAATTACCAATCTGCTCAGCAATCGACTTGTTTTTAATGTTCAAATAATAGAGAAATCCGTCTTTCATGTAAGACTTAAACGTGTGCGGGTTATTTCTCGATGCTGTACACCATTTAGTATTGTAACCATACTTCAATGAACCCTGATGGGAGATTGGTCTAAGAAGAATCAAATCATCATTTTCAGACAATACCTCAATATGATTTTCTCTGATAAACATTTTGTCATCCCTAACCATCTTTGCATGATAAACTATTTCAGACAATTGGTTGAAATCATCTTTATATGATAAAATATCTTTATTCTCAATGTACGGTAATAACAATTCAAATTCTTGGATTGTGTTGATGATGTCTTTGGTTGTTTTTACAAGACTGTTGTTGGGGTTGTGTCTGTTACACCAGAATCTGCACATAATACCCAAATACTTCTTAGTCTTTGTTTTATCTCCATTATTGAATTTTTCGAAAGTCTGTTTGGTAATCAAATTACTTTCCACGTATCTAACGCGCATGTCATCTACTTTACTCATAATCAATTAAAATTTTTCTAACATAAGTTTAAGTTCAGCCTCCATGTCTTTACATTGGATTACTTTATAAGTTGTGTTTTTCTCATTAATCCAAATAAGATAGCAATTCCCAATCTTTAGGTTGGTATTCTTTTCAATGATGTGTTTATACAATCCCAACTGTAGTGAGTATGTGTTCAACTCACAAACTTCTAAATGTGAAATTGGTTCATTGTATTTCTCACCAAAATTGTTTGATGTCTTAATTTCCTTGTTGGTCTTATAGTCCCAAATCTCCAACATTCCTGACTTTTGATTGTAAAATAGACAGTCTACCATACCAGCAATACCATAGTCCTCATCACCAACAACCAATTCCATTTTTACAGGAATAAGATTCTCTGACGCATCAGCCCAAAAACTCTTGAAAATCTTTTCACACTTATCGTACGCTTCTTTGATAATATCAACACCAAATCTACGAATTGACTGAGATGGGTCGTAAGGGAAGAATTTATTATTCCACCAATTCTCTGCCATGTTGTGAACCGCGGTACCCTTAATCGTTGAAACGTCTCGTTTCATATCCCAATCCGCAATTACTTCTTCAACAACTAATCCTCTCTTAGCTGCATATGTTTCAGCCATTCCTTGAGTATCAAACTTTGGTTTGAACTTGCTAATGAATGTAGTTGCCGAAGTGAGTTCTCTCCCATCAATATAATACTTGTGGGGTTCATCGAAGTATTTTATCTTGTTAAACTTCGACAGTTCTAAAAAATCAAACTTCATCTTACAAAGATAGTAAAAAAAAATTAGACTACCAAATTATTTTATCAAATCAACGTAATAATCATCAATCTTACCCTGTAAGTCACAGATATCCTTATCTTTAGGTAAGTGAACTATTTTTACTTTGTGAAGTAATCTACCACCATTTAGTATGTTGAATATCTTCTTCGCGTTAGTCCATGCATCCCCATCCAAAGCAATAATAACACCATTCAATGCATTATCATATACCTTCTCCATTAGTTTATTAGACATGTGTTTTCCTAACATTGGAATTGCGTTATCTAAGAAAAACGCATCAAATACTCCTTCAACCAAATACACAGGTTTGAACCAATCTATTTTATTTTCATTGAAGATGATTTCATCTTTTGGTACTGCTGGGTTTTTATATTTTATTTTATTTGGTAACCAACTTCTACCTAAAAAATAATTTAGTTTACCATTCTCATCATAGGATGGTACAATGATTCTATTCCCATATTCACCACTACCACA
>Ga0070745_1001918_pt1 | contig 11352 bp, 22 predicted proteins | sample VirMetDEL_Mar_4_FD_77438 | JGI IMG/M metagenome (GOLD analysis project Ga0070745, IMG submission 77438) | Aqueous microbial communities from the Delaware River and Bay under freshwater to marine salinity gradient to study organic matter... | ecosystem: Environmental > Aquatic > Marine > Coastal ...
GCAATAGTTTGTTTTGTAGAAATAAAACGTTGAACTATTGCAGTTAATTTAACAAGATGGTCGTCATTTTTAACTGCGATATCTAAATATTCTTTAATCAACGGAACTACAATTGTAGCATCAGATGTAGTTTTGATTAGTGGCTGTAACTGAGATATAAGTTGATTGATCTGTCGATCTTTCTTTTTAGAATTATGATATACGTCAGACATCAGGTCAGAAAATGATACCCCTTTAAATAATTCTTCCGTATTTTCCATGAAACCGTCCTTTAAAATAAATATTAGAACGGCAGAATCATGAAATTATTAGTTTCATATTCTTTGAATTTGTCTTGATATATTTGTTTTAATACTTTTACAACTCTAGTAATGTTGTTAGTTTCTAAACCAGTACGTTCTCTTATAAAGATATAAAGAGCCTTTTTATTGAATTGCTCAATATTTTCTCGATTTTCAAATAAGTGTAATACAGAGTCAGCAACATGGATATCAGCTGAATTTGAAAATATGTGATTTAGATTATCGTAACAATAATCTACATATGCATTCATGAAATACTCAATTGTTTCAGACATTTCATCATTATGCATTTCTATCAACACGTTGCGTTCTTCATCAACATTGAGTGGTTGTAGATCACTTTTAAGTTTTGCATAACCTTTTTGATTCTCAGCAATTAAATAGTTAAATGCAGTTCTTGTATAATATGAATATGCTTTCCCAGCATTTGGATTAAACTTACTTAGACGTTCTGTAAGATATGTTACTAGATCTGTCTGAAGGTCTTGAAATGATGAATCAATATAATCCGGCTTCATCTTGTTGATTAAATTTTCTGCCATTTTCATTAGTGCAGGAAATAAAAATCTTCTATATATGCGTTCCCGAAGCACAGGCTCTGGCTCAGAAAGATTATATGCAGTGACTGCAAGTTCTGTTATCTGTGTCCAATATCTATTACTCTTCTTCTTTTTGCGGCCCATTTGCTTCCTCATATAAATCGTCTATAACTTGTTTTAATAAAGCAAATGTTGTTCCAGCTTCGTCGTCTGATTCAAATGCTCCTTTAGAATCTATGCGTTGCATTTCGTCATATGATTGACGCACTCTATCTAACAACATTGCGTATGTAAATTCTAATTGTTCTAAATATTCTCTGTCGTCAGCAACTACTCCTGCTAGGATGTAAGCACGATACCCAAAATATCCAGCAGCAAAGCCAAATATTGTCATTATAATTGAAAATACAATTGTCATATTATTCTCCAAATGAACTAAAGATATCAGCAATACCCTTTCCTGACTCAGGATTATTTTCAGCTAAATTCTTTACAGCTGTTGTTTTAGTTGCTTTAGCTTTTGGGGCTGACACTTTAGGTGTTTCGTTTTGTGAATTTCTCCATGTTTCATATTCAATTTGAGCTGCCATATGATCTGCATGATGAAGAATTAACGGTAAATTTGTTTTTAATTTTGCTTTAGCTGTCCTTGCAACGAAGTATGGTTTGTTACCATCATCATACATACCATCGTGAATTTTGATAGCTTGATATTCATTCCAAGACATATCAACACCGTATTGATGAAGCAAAAAGATTGATAAATCAGGAACCATCGTGAAAGGAATATTTTCGTTATGCTTATACATCCTTCCCATATTCTTTCGATGCCAATCAGATGTTTCAACTTGGTATACTTCATTACCTTCGCCCGGAAATCCTGCTTTGCCTAAATCATGATGCATTGCTGCAAACATCAATTCTTCGAAAGTATAACCAGACATATCAGCACCAGCGCCTTTCCACATATTATATTGTAACTCTGCACAACGCATTACATTTAAAACGTGTGCAACATAGCCACCGGCAAATGCATTATGATAATGAGCAACAGAAGATGCCGGCATAAGTGCCATTCTGTTTTCATACTCGTCATACATTTTGTTGAGCGAGTCTTTTCTTGTAGGAAATAATTCGTTTACTCTAGAACGATATGTTTCCCAATTTTGCTTGATTGTCTCTGCGGATAGATTCATTCGTAACTGTTTTTATTTATAATATAATGAAAAAAAGTTATCTAACAAAGATAACACTTCTTTCTTTTTCACCCATTTCTGAAATTTCTTGTAAAGAATATCCTTCAGTATATAAATGTGTACACTCCCAGCACATTACTGATTTTGCTGAAGAATCAACACGTTCTACTTTGTTTGAACATAATTTACATTTCATGGTAACATAACCATCTGATCGTAACTTCTTTTTTGCCATAACTTATGATATAATTTTAGGTCTATTTGTTTTTTTCTTTTCTTGATATAATTCTTCCCGTTCAGCTTGTTTTTGAAGCCATTCAATATCGTCGACTTCAAATTCTTCTGCTGCTAACGTGTCATCCAAACCATCATTAAGAGTTGAATCCCAATCATCATACAATCCATCTTTTACATCTTGTTCGGTCATATCTGTTTTTTTATTTGCAATTTGTGCTGCAATTAGTAAGGTTACTGCTAACGGATCAAACACAAAAATAAAAATAAGAATGAACCAATTCACAACCTGATTCATTGGTTGATTAGTTAATTCAGCTACATATCGCAACGGGCCTAATTCTGCAGCAACATCGTTATTTGATTCTATATCTAATACTTGCAAATCCAAACTAGTAATTGAATCAGTTAATGATTCTATTTTTAAATTTACTGTATTTCTTTGTTGTTTAGAATCATCAAGTTGTCTTTCTAAAACTTTACGAGTAGAGGACGATGTTGTTGTTATAATTTCACCAGTTTCTTTATCACGATATTGAATTACATTGTTAGATAAACCTTTAGATAATTCTGATATTGATTCACTTAATTGTTTCTTTTCTGCAGAATATTCATCTAGTTGCGTTTGAAATCTTTCACGCTTCAACTCAATTACATCTACTTGTTTGTCTAATACTGTAAGCTGATCTGCTGTTGTTTGATATGCTGATACTAAAAATCCATATATACCTATAGATGTAATAAACATCAACACAAATACTGCAGTAACAAGATAGGTCTTTAATAAAAGTCCTATGCGTTTCCAATATCGATGAAGATATGATGCAGTAATAAGTTTAGATACTTCTAAAGTACCAGCCATTATGACAACAGCTAATGCCTGAGCTGAAAATAGTTTGCTTAATCCGAATACACTGTAATAGGCAGCACTGCCGGCTAATGCAAATGCTGAAGCGTATACAATGTATGGAAAAACATTTTTCACTATTCTCTATCTAAATAATACTTTGCTGATTCTAATTTTCTATAAGCAGCAGTTAAATTTGTTAGTATTGCATTTTTGTCTGCATGACCTGCTGCAATAGACTTTCCTGCACTTTTAATAATTTCCATAGCGTCTACCATGTCATCAGAAATTTTTGCTTTAAAACGATAATGTGCCATAACTTTCCTTTTGTATAAATATTAATCTTGTAAAATCTGTGGTGTTTCGTACAACCCAATTTGCAACAATGACTGTTCTTTTGCTTTAGCTTCAACCTCGATGTCTAAATCATCAACATCATAAGTATTAGGTAATTCTAAGATATAATCACTATGTGCCTGTTCTTTGATCTTGCTGAATTCTTTGTATAACTTTTCAAATGTCGGCCATTCTTCTAATTTGTCAAATGGAATATTGTGTTGTTCACAAACCAATTCTAACTTCTTTTGGTATTCTTTGCGACGAGATTCAGAATAATGGGTACATTGGGTAACGCCATGAACCTCGTATGTTTCTCGAGCCATATAGAAAGCTTCTTCTTCAGACAAATCACCGGTATTGAATTTGTGATGCCAATAATCAAAAGTAACCGGAGTGCCTGTCTGCTTATGTACCATTTCATAAAGATCTCGTACAGAATACATTGAAGCCTTGTCATCATTCTCTACAACTAAGCGAGCTTTAAGGCGATCTGACAAGCGATCAAAATTACGAAGCCATCTGGCAATCGTATTAGGCTTATCGCCATAAGTAGCACCTATATGAATATTGATAAGGTTATCAGGAGTAGCATCATCATAACCTAACAAATCAAACATCTCTGAATGTCGTTCGAGACTAACAATTGTATTGTCTACTACAACCGGATCTGGAGAACCTAAGATGTTGAACGGACCTGGATGTGTAGTGAGTCGATGTCCATGTTCACGAGCATAATCGCCCGCTTCACGAAGTATGTCTGCAATAAGATCAATTTCGGGTAAATCTTCTAGTTTATAATGATTCCAACGAGGAAATATCTCAGAGCCAATTCGAAACAATCGAATGCCTCTCTCTTCATTCCACTGAAGTATAGGAAGCAAATCCATTGCATTTTCTAAAGATATATCAGAAGCAAGTTGCAAACCACCTTCTTCAAATTTTCGTTGAATCATCGTACGACCCGTACGAATCTTTTGCTTGCCCAACTCCATGTTGATGCAACAATACCCATATCTAACCATAATGTTTCTTTTATATAATATAAGAACATGTTTTCAATAAACCAAATATTTATAATAATAATTACAGGGCGTATATGATAAAACTAAAATCATTATTACACGAACAAACAACGTTGTTTAAACGAGGCATGAAAGACCCGCAGGTTGGAACTAAAACCGGGCCTATTGCAAAAATACAACAAAAATTAATTGATGCTGGAATGATGTCTAAGATTCCGGATACAAGTTATGGTATCTATGGTCCTAAAACAGCAGCTGCTGTGAAGAAATTTCAAGAAAAACAATTTCCTAACAACCCAAAAGAATGGGATGGTGCAGTCGGCGCTAAAACAACTGCAGAATTAGATAAACTATCTACATCATCTGATAATACTAATTATAAAATTGATTATTCTTTTGGCAGTAATATACCTGGTATGTCTACATATGTTGCAGGCGCAGATCGTGACGAAATTGAACGTAAAATGAGTACAATTGATCATGAGTTATCAGGGAAAATAATAAATATTATAAATTCATACAGCGATAAAGAAAATTTTCTACTTGTAAGAGGAACAACACCACAGAGATTAGAATGGTATAAAAAAGGAAAGTTATTTAAAACATTTAGTGCTTCATGTGGTGCTAAAGGTTTTGGTACTGGAGAACAACAAACTACAGCCGGGCCTTTAAGTGTATCTCAAAAATTCGGCGAAGGACAGCCAATTGGCACTGTATTTGCTGGAAGGAAGCCCGTAATAGAAAATGGAAAAGTAAAAGTTGTACAACAATGTCCCGGAAAACTGGAGATGGAAGGTTTAATTGATTTATTAAAACGAAAAGTGTATTCTGTATTCAATATACCAAATGAAGAAAAACAAGTTACTAGCGGTCATTGTGAAGCATTAGTATTGACACGAGGTTTAGTTATTGATAATAAAAGATCAATATACATCCATGGTACAAACAAAGAATTATCATTAGGAGAAGCTAGATCCCATGGTTGTGTCCGTGTTTCAAACAATGATGTTATTGACTTATTTAATAATATACCTATAGGTACTGATGTTTATGTATTCCCAAATTAATTAAGTACAAATACTTTTATTGATCCTCGTTCTCGAGATAATCGAATAATCATATTATTATCATACACTGATGTAGCAAAACATCCATGAGATCTTCCTAAATAACCATTAGTGTTTAAAAACTCTTGTTCTGCATATTCAGCTGAGTGGAAAACGATATTACGGCTACGTGCATTATTATTAGTAGAATCCAACCCATCAACCCGCATACTATATCCATGTTTTCCATGATATGTTTCAGCTGTTTTATATAAACCTATGCTAGTTTTATGCGATCCATTTTGATTTGAAAAACTTGTAGCAACTAATTTCCCACTATTTATGCCATGAGACACATATGTATTTAATAATACAGAATCGCCTTCTAGTATCCATAATCTTTTTTGGGTTGATGGCATTGAGTAATCTATATACATAATTCGTTCATTTCCATATTGTTGTTGAATATGTAAAATTTTACTTGGTATTGTTTTATCAAACTGACATTTAAATGTAGTAGTGATATTAAATAAAATGAATAATATTATAAATAAGCTGTATTTCATCTCTTTTAATTTATACTATAATATAAGAAAAAAAGATATAGAATCCAAAAAAAATATGTATATATTTATTAATATAATTATGTAAGATAAAAAATTATGATAAAGTTAAAATTACTATTAGCAGAACAAACTCCGGAGTCGGTAATGGATAGAAGATTTGGCATTACCTCAAAAAATGATGAGTTATTAAATCAAAAGACTACAGAGATAAAAAATTTAAACTCTAAATATCCTTGCATAAATGAATCGTTTAGATTACCGTTAGATATTTTATTACAAAGAGGGTATGATAAAAACATATTAAAACTATCTTTAGGTATTATAGGTAGGGAGAGTAGTTTTGCGTCTGGTACTAGATATTCTATAATAAACCCGGCTAAGGAATTGTTAAGTTGGTTAAGTTTTGATACTTCATTTGGCCCTGGACAAATGAAAAGTTCTACCGCCAAAGAGTTAGGGTTAGATTTTGATTATATCACATCTAACTTAGGTGCGTTAGATGGAGTTTACCAATACCTAAATAAATCAACAAAAAAAGCTGTAATAGAAGGATATAGTAATTCCCCATCCAGTTTAGGTAATAATGGGACTGGAAATGCTATATATGATATTGCTATAGCGTCATATAATATTGGTCAAAAAAATATAACAAAATGGTGTCAATCAACAGATCCAGACAGATTAAAGCAAGGATTAAAAGATAAATGTCCTGAAGTCGACCCGAATAATAGTAAAGTAATCAAAAATTATATACCTAATATTACAACTAAAAGATGGGATGGTGTTGAAACATCGACTCGTGGGTATATTGAAGAAGTTGCCGGTTATTATAAAAGTTATAAATGTTTTTAATCGAAGTTCTTGTAAATATTTAAACTGTTTTTACATTCACGAACTAACCATTATGTAAACTTTCTAAGAAAATCTTTTTGTTTTTGTACTGCCTCGTCTAGTTTAGAATAGCTTTTTCTTCTTCTAGTTGTAGTTCCCTTACTGTTTGCTGTATTGCTAGACTTATCATCATTTTTTGTGCGGTGCTTGGTGGCTCTTTTAGGCTGTAATACCTCATTGTTAGTTGCCTTAACATTTCTTCCCCGAACTTTATCTTTGCTTGACTGAGTTCTTTTTGTCCTTGTGCTGTCTTGAGATACTGTTCTAGACTCAAATCTTCTTCGAATTTCATCTTGTCCGAATTCTTGTGTCTGTTCGTAGAAGATGTGTCCTGCGGTACCAGATCGCCATGTTTTAATTTGAACGCCGCACGGATAGCGATACTTTTTTCCTTGAACCATGTACGTAGTCGTTCCACTGCTGTGATAAATTCGTATAACATGCCCATATTCTTTTTGTCCTAACCAATCAAAATAAACATAATCGCCGACTTTGTAAAGTTCTCGTTTAAATTTATTTTGAATTGAAGTTGGTATTTTTTGTTTCGCCATCCCATTGAATTTTATAAATACGTTCAATTAACTCAACCAACGGACTATCAGAGTAAATTGTACCATTAATTGTTTCTATACACGTACTACTGCCATTTGCAGTATCATGTAGTTCTACAATATGAGCAATATTCACATAATGCGTTACGCTAGCCTTTGTAGATACACGTAAAAAATTATTCTGCATCTTGTTGTGGTATTTCTTGCTCGCCCATTTTCTTCATGAAGTCCATGAATTGGATGAAACGTTCTCTACCAAAGCGTTTGTACATCTTTAAAAATTGATTGTTAGCTTTTTGTCGTTTTTTATAATCTTCACGACTTTCATCCTCATAACGTGCTGCATGAAAAAATGAATCATCAAATACACTTTTAACTTCGGTTTTGTTTTCTGTGTTTGCCATAACTATAACTTTTATATAATATAAGATAAAAAATGGGAAGATCCAATCAAGAATCTTCCCATGGTGTGAATTCTATAATTTCTGCTTCTTCTATTTCTGATACAAACCAAAAGTAACCATCTTTTCTAAGTACTGTATCAGACCCCGTAACTTCTTTCCACGCTTCTAAAATAGGACTATAAGATTCGCGGATTTTTCTTTTTACTTGATATAACTTGTTTTGAAACTCAACTATAGGATAACAGAGCATAGGAAGGTCTTTTACTGCGTTTACTTAATTTTTAATAGTTTTGGTGCTCTAGACTCAGCAAACGGAACTTCCACTGTAAGAAGCCCTTTATCCATGGTAGCTGAAGCCTTATGTAAGTCTAAGTCAGAAGAAATTTTCCAAGCCAAGTCAAAAGACCTACGTGCTATGCCTCGATGAATATAAATTTCATCATCCTGTTTAGCATCAGGCTTGTATGCTACTCGAAGTGTTTCTCCTTCTGTAGTAATAATAACATCCGTTTTTTCTAAGCCTACTGCGGCTATTTCAAAACGAACGCCTTCTGTTGTTCTAACGATGTCTACTGGATAACCTATTTTACTTTCACGAACTGAAGTATAAGGTCGTTGATCGAAGAAATTTTTGAATACTAAATCTAAATCATTTAGCATTCGCTCATTAATTACTGTCATAATTAAACCTCCTGTGTTTATGCGGTTGCATTAGCTAACCGTTGTTGTTAATAAAAAAGACCTTCCGTGTCTCTTATATAAATATGTTAATTCCAACAAAGCGGATCTACTTGACTCACAATACGAAATACTCTAAGATATTTTGTAATTTTATCCTGCTTAAACATTTTTTCTGTATCTTCATCTCTTAACAGAATAAAACCATTTTCTATGAAACGATTTCTGATGATACGCAATGCTTTCAAACTATTAGACTCAATCAAAATATTTTGATCGTCTATCATCACATCAACTTGATGATTGCCTCCTACTTCAAATTCTTCAATATTAGGAGAATCTTCAGGAATAAATTCAGCATCTTCTAACTCACTGAAAAAATCTCTTAAATTTAAATTAGGATTTTGCTTTTTTGCTCGTTCTAAATCATACAATTCAAACAAATAATGAACTCGTTCACTCGGCGGTAACCCGATGACATATTCGAGCTCCGCATTCGGCACATGTATATTTTCAAAAAGATTCATACAATACGGTTGTTTTGAATTATATTTTGATATACCGTCCACGCAAGATACAATGGATCATCTGTTGATTTCAACATTTTAGTTTGCATAAAATATGTTTTTAAACTTGCAAATAATTCTTCATTTGAATTACTTTTGTTTATCATATTTTGTATTTCTAATATGTCGTCGTCTGTCAGCATATCACTTTATTATAAATATAATCCTAGCTGATATCCTTTCGGGATGATTTCAGCTGCCGTTTCTAAAGTTTCAGCAACTTTTCGTATTTCTAACTGCGACAACACAAAGTCTTTATCCATGATCGAAACTTCAAATTTTCGACTTTTATCTTTTCTGTATGAATACAATGTATCCAAAACATTGAATAACTTGGTAGCTTCAGATATTACATTTTTAAACTTCATTGGAATTTTCGCATTTCCAACATACAATGTTCCAACTTTTGTATTCATTGGATCATTTTTAAATTGAGATTCGTGAATGTTTTGAGTTACGAAATCTGTATTTGCCCATGTTTTGCCGTATCTTTTAATTAATTTTTCTGGGATACCCCATGGGTGATTAACACTTCCTGCCATTTTTTTAGTATTTATAAATTGTTACTGTATAGATTGAATTTGAATAATTGTGTTTTACGGTTACTAATTGGTATTTTTCAATCAGCATATCCAATATAAGACCAGGATGCACATAGAAATGCCCATCATGTATTTCGTTGTTGATAGGAGATAATAAGTTGAAAGATACTGCAGTAGACGCAGAGTTATACATCTTATCAACGGCATCCAACAAATAATTAAGATCTTCATCTTCTCGTTCGTGTCGTCTTTGAAAGAAAAATGCATTTGCAACTACCCAACTTTTTTGAGGTAGTTCATTCATATCATCAAAATTGCGATTATCTAAACTAACACCCCATTTTTCTGCAGCTGCGTCTACCAGCAACGGACTTTGTTCAAACCCGTAATAACTAGGTTCTACACCATAAAAGTCTTTGATAAATCCGTAAAGATCGGCTCGCCCTGCGCCTACATCTGTAATAGTATCTAATGTAGGACTATATCCGAATAATAAATTTAAAAATAAATTCATTTGTTCTGAAGTAGATTCAAATCCAACTGCTTTAGGTGAATTTTTCATGAACTCTGGATCTGCAGGTGGTAATGCGTCTGCTTTAAGTGTTTTTTCATCCATTTGACCAGAAATAATGGATAATATTTTTTCTTGTAATTTATCTAGCATAATGTATACGTTTTGCTATTCGTTCTTTATTTTGATTCTTAGCTGTTTGGCTCCACATCTTTTTTAACGGATGAGTACGATTAATATGCTGCTCATGCTTAGCAACAGTAACTGCCTGTTCCCATGCAGCTTCTTCTGTGTCTGAATTAGTTAATAAAAATATGTCATTGAGATTAATGTCGTTCCACACAATGTGCCAACCCATATCATTAACTGCATAAGCGCCAGGATACCTTTTTCGTACCCTGCGCTGCAGTTTTTCAATGTTTGATAATTTCAAATTTGCCATGTTAGAAACTTCTAGGGCCTGATGATGTTTCATTGTATGCAGGAATCAACCATTGTTCTACCATATATGTATAGTCTGGTAGTGTTGATTCAATTTCACCAGTTGAAACCAATCGCTTAGTTAGATTATCATCTATATAAGCCTGTTTAGATACTGCACCTCTTGGAACTGCAGCAATGATCGATCTTGTTTCAAGCAAAACATCATAAAGTGTCTTTTTATTGGCATTGGACTTGCCAACAATCATTGCAACCTGATAACGGTCTTTATTGAATACAATTACTGTATCTCCTTCTGTGTATCCAGTCATTAGTCAATGATTTTTACGATCTTACTCTGATTAACTCCTTTTACTTCAAAATCGAAGCTGTAACCTTCGAAGTCTTTTACTACCTTTGCTTCTGCTTCCGTCACTGACATTGCATCAATCAGATAGGTTTCGGTTACTTTCTTTTCTTTTTGTCCTTTTGGGGTGTCAACGACATCAACCCATTGTACTCGTGCTGTGTAATACGCCATAACTTTAATTTAATTTATTTTACTTATTATACTGATTATTTATTGAGATTCCAACCACTATTTAAAGGTTTGTGTTGCAGCTACTCTAAACGCATATTCTGTTTCTGCAAATACTTCTACTCCAAAGCCAAAGTATTGTCCGGCCTTCATGCCGTCA
>Ga0070745_1001925_pt1 | contig 11332 bp, 18 predicted proteins | sample VirMetDEL_Mar_4_FD_77438 | JGI IMG/M metagenome (GOLD analysis project Ga0070745, IMG submission 77438) | Aqueous microbial communities from the Delaware River and Bay under freshwater to marine salinity gradient to study organic matter... | ecosystem: Environmental > Aquatic > Marine > Coastal ...
GCCCCTGGCTTCCGCCTTGACCTCCTTCCATTCTTCAGTCATACCAGTGCATCTCGCGAGCTAGTATGCCAAAGCAAGAAAAAAGGGCTCAAAGAGCCCTGCGTGCGGTTATGGGACAGGCTAAGGCCAGTAGCGGCCTACCTTTGTTGTCGAGGAACACGGTGCCAAGCGGAATGGCGAAAGAGATGTCGATGATCATGTGAAGGCAGCCTCGTAAACACTGGGAAGTTGCTCCTCGAAGATGTCCTTGACGGCTTGAGCGATCAGGCGGTGCTCCAGTTGTGTCTCGATACCTGCGCGGATCTGGATGTAGTGGATCCAGCTGCGGATGCTGCCACTCATGTAGAGCCTTGTGGGCGTCCCGAGGGGTAGGATGGACCTGGCACACTCCTTGGCCACTCCCTTGGCTAGCAGGTGCTCGTAGAGGTCAATGGCGCTGTTATAGTGCGTCAGGATCTGCTTCTCAGACAGAGCGACAAACTCGGGGTCAAGATCGTCGTGGCTGGCCTGCTTGTTCTTCAAGTCCTGAGACCGCAGGTGGGGAACACCAAAGGCTCCGAGTTGGTCGACAGAGCTGTAGCGCTGGCTGAACTCCTGGAAGCTGAAAGAGCGGTGACGGAGCACCTGAGCAGCGATTGCGCGGGTGGTATTGATCTCCACCTGCATGCTGGCCATCTCGAAAGGTGACCAGTGCTTATGCTTGATCAGGTACTTGATCAGCCGAGGTGATGTCTCGGTGTTCGCCTGGTTGGACGGGTTGGACACCCGTGCCATATAGACGATCTGCTTCTCCGCATCAGGGGTGATGGAGACAAGGCTGGCGTTGTGGACTTCGCGGTTCAAAAGAGGTCCTCCTCGGTGGCGGGCTCTTCCATCTTACCATACGGCTGGTACCAGCTGGGGTAGGACAGCTTGCGCACCAGGGGCTCGCGGTTGGGCCATTCACCGCTCTCGGAGCACTTCCTGTAAAGCCTCAGGGCCGCTTCACACTTGGCAATACCCTCGGCCATCATCTCCTCGTCAACCTCGAACAGGTCAACGGTGAAGGGTGCCTTGCGCTCCACGGCAGCAAATACAAAGCCAAAGGGCTTGCCGAATGCGACCTCAGCAGCCTTGGCATAGTATGCAGCTTGGAAGTCGTAACCAAGCCCGATCACTTTCTTGGTGAAGATCTCGGGTTCGATGCTATCAGTAGTCTTGAGGTCAAGCACCAGACCATTTTCGTAGTCAACGCGGTCCAGGCGTGCCTTACACTCGACACCCTCCCACTCCCAGTACACCGACACCTCATTGTGCTTGATGTAGTTATCCTGGCTGGGGTCAAAATAGGCAAGGCGCCGCAGTGACTCATCCATCCCTAGGACACTGTTCCAGGGGTCGTCTTTACCGCCCACGGACAGGACCTTCTTGCGGCCTACACTGGCCTTCCACTCCTTGCCTTCCTTGGTGGTTAGTTTGATTCCGTCAGGTTTCTTAACATACTGCGCCTCAAAGGCCTCTTTACCGTCAAGGGTAAGGCAGTGCAGGGCTGTCCCCATCTCCATTGCGGGCGTGGGGATCAACTTATTCTTCAGGGCTGCCTGGTAGTGGGCAGGGCTCTGTAGAATCTTCTTCAGGGACGACTGGTTAACACCTTCCGCACGGCGATAATCGAACTCAGATTGGTTGTAAGCTACTTCCACGTCCATTGAGCATTTACCTACCATTATACCGCATAAATCTTAATGACCCATTTTGAATCAGCCTTCTTGGCTTTGGTCCACTTCACTTCGAGCTGAGGAATAATTGAAACTCGGTCATCGACCCACAGCACTTTGTTCACGCTGTCAAACAGGGCGCCGATGATGTTGTCGCCGTCAGCTCGGCCTTCGCCCTGAACCTCGATCTCGACACGGATGGGTCCCTCCAGCGGCGGCCAGGGCCACTGCTCCTGTACCTGTCGCAGCATTTCTTTCTGCTTCTTCTTGTACTCTGCGGGCATAAAAGTACCCCTGCTCGTTACCCTAGGACGGGCCTTGGAGAACAGGGGCATCTCAATCGTTAGTGTAGTGATCAGTTCCAAGGATGAAGGCCCCCGCAATGATTGCAATGGCCAAGTTTACCGACAGGAACACAATCGTGCTAACGTCAGGGACTGGGATGGTCACCTCCCACTGGAAAGTGACCCGTCCTGGAACCTCTATTGTTGGTCGCACTTCTTCAGCAGCATGCGAGCTGCTTCAAGCGGAGTCTTAGCGAGGTCCCAGAAGGGGCCTTCGTTGACACCAACATAGCCAGACCGCTTAAGCCTGGACTCAGCCTGCTCCATGATCAGCATGTTCTCGACGCCAACCAGGATCAGCGGGCGTGGTTCCATGTGGTTGACCTGCAGGAGCTGGACCACCGTCAGGATCTCCAGAAGCGTCCCCCAGCCGCCAGGAAGGGCGATGAAAGCGTCACAAGTAGCAAACTCCTCTAAACGGGTAAAGAAGTTCTTGTGGTGGTGATCCTCTTGGACGTGCTCGTTGGTCTCGGCCTCGAATGGCAGGAAGATGCTGTAGCCGAGGGAGCAGACACCCTCAGCACAGACCTTCTTGGCACCCAGGTTGGCGGCCTCCATGAGCCCAGGACCGCCACCAGTAGCGACAGTCCAGCCATTCCTCACCAGCAGCTCGGCGGCTTCGGTGGTCTGGCGGTAGATGGGCTGGATGGACTTGGGTCGTGCAGACCCGAACATTGCGACCTTTTTCATTACTCGCACCGTCCAAGGTCATTCAGGATACAGCTGGAGCCGTCCTTCTTGACACCGAAGATGATGCCACGACGCTCAAAGGTGCTGACGATCTCGTCCTCCTCGAACTGGTCCAGGTCTTTGCGTGACAAGATGGAGAAGATCTCCTCTTCGCTCAGCTCAACAGGACCAAGGGAGGGGTCCCACATGTACTCATCATCGGAGTCCCAGTAGGGCAGATGGCTGTCGTCAACGTCGGCCTGGGGGATGGTGATGCCGTACTCGTAAAGGGGCACAGAGCCGTTTGCAGCCTCGTATGCTGCATCCTGCAGAACGTCCTGATAAGACACGTTGTAGGAGCTTCTAGCGCCCTCTAGGGCGTCAATCTCGCGGTTGATGTACCACATGGCCTTCTTCAGGTCCTCTGCAGTCTTGCTCGGGTCCTTGCGACCAGCGCGACTAATGTATTTAACTGCGTTACCAAGGCGGTAGCTAAGCTGCCAGTCCTCGATGACGTCGATCGTCTCGTACTTGCGCCCTTCGGCGTAGTGAGACGGGTTGTTGATGGGATCGTGGGTCATTTGCTGGATTCCTCCTTGATGTTGCGGTTGTCCCTGCAGACAACTGTTTTTTGCTCACGCTTGAGGTGGACTGTCACTCCATCCTTCGTCCATTGTACCACTGTTCCTGCTTTCCACCCGCCTCCGCAATAAACCTTAACAGGTGTTTTCTTGCGCATTGAACGCATTGGCAGGGGCTCTTGTTGCATCCACTCGGCGGCCTTGACCGCAGATGGCTTGAACTTGAGCGTGCCGTCTTTAAGCTGTCTCATTTGTCTTGCAGGATAATACAGTTGTCACAGTCACGCCACAGGGCAATGGCTTTCTCCCAACTGAGACCACGGACTTGTTCCTTCGACTTCTTATTGAAGACGCGGAATGTACCGCCCTTGTGGTCCATATCGTAGCCGTTGGTGTTGAAGTCGTTCTCCATATCACGGCGGCGGCGTTCTTGGCGCTTCTTGTTCGGTTTCATCGCTCTTTCAAATCCTCCAATAAGTTTCCAGTCTAGTCGCGCAAGCGGCGAGGTGAGCACCCAGAGGTGTATCATGCCAGCCGCATGCTATGATTTTCCTTGATTCTGGGTGACGGAATCGGGATATGTAGGGCTTCCCCCACTTGCTTTTGTTTAACGAAACCCACTTGAGCTTAACTTCTCCGTAGGTTCTGCGGTTCCTGTTTTGTTGATCCCTGCTTCTCCATTCACAGTTCTCAGGCGAGTAGCCAAGACTGTTGTCGATTCGATCGAGGGTGAACCCATCAGGTCTTTCTCCCATGTCTTCCAAGAAGTTTTGGAAACCATAGCTCCTACGAGTGCCTGGGACGCGAGACGACTCCAGCCACCGAGAGCAGACAGTAATGCCACGGCCCCCGTAGTTGCTGTACGCGGGATCCTGTTCATTGAGACACCTAGCCTTCATGCTTTGCCAGGTTGGTTGTAAGGGGTGAGTCACTGCTCCTCCATGCTCATGATCAGATGCTTGGGTAGGCTGCCATCGATACCAGCGACAGCTTTGATAATGGTCGGTAAGTGGCGCTTGTTCTCGCCAGCTTCCAGAACCCAGAGGTCAGCCCTTGAGCTATAGCGAAGTATTCCCTGGGCCGTCATCTCGCCCAATACTTCATCAACGAGCCATTCCAGGCGGGTACGATCGTCGTCCAGGTCCTCGCTCCAGCCGCTGTAGAGCTCTGCATGGGCGCAGATGGGTGTCAGGGCTCCAACGACCTCATGGGCCCGTACAGCACCACGATAGAGGAGGATTGCCCAGACGAAGGGTTTGACATCTGCTGTGGTCAGCCTTGGCGTCTCATCCATTAGCAGGCCGAGGGTACCTGGGGCTAGCTCAGCTTCCTCAATACTAAAAGACATAAAAAAGGAGAGGTGGGGTACCTCTCCAGTGTATCAGATCAGAAGGCGTCGCCGCCACCAGTGTTACGTTCCTTGTACGGCTGATTTACTCGGGCGTCTTTGACGTCGAGATAGGTTTTGCCGTTGTACTCACGTTGCACTAGTTGGCCAGTGACTGAGACGAAGTCGCCTCGCTCAAGGCGTTCGGGCAGAAACTCAGCAGCCTTGCCGCCAACCTGCACCTTGTAGAATTGTCCTGGCTTGTCGTCTCCCTTGTAATAGAAATACTCGGTGTCACGGACAGAGAACTCAGCGATGGTGTAGTCATTGCCGAGAGTCTTAAGGGTCACAGGTGAGTCGCCCTGCTTGCAGACGACGGTTCCTGAGAGTGTGACTTGTGCCATGGGTGGGGTCCCTTATTTACCCTCCCATTATACCAGCTGAGCCTGGATGCGCTCGATGGCGTCCTCCATCACCTTGCGGGGAGAACCCTTGAGGCCAGCCTTCTGGAAAGCCTTGGTCTTCTCGCCGATTTCTGCGTACAGCAGCACAAAGTCCTGAACGCGGGGCTCGATCTGAGCCTTGGCCATCAGGTCACGAACCTCCATCAGCTCATTGTCGTAGCGATCGCCAGTGTTGGTGGTGTCAGGCTGGGCAATGGTATCAGCAAGACATCCACCGTCACCGTCTTTGCCGTCATACTGCTTGTCAAGGGAGGCGCAGGGTGCTAGGGCATAGGCGGCAATGTGAACGAGGTTGGTGTTTTTGGGGCAGCTCTTGGTGCCAGAGAAGGTGCCGTGCTTCTTGTAGTGGTACACCTCACGCACCAGGTTCTCTGGGGTGTAGATCTGCTGCTCACACTTGGTCAGGTAGCGGCCAAGCTTCTGTTTGATCCAGGGCACAGCAATCGTAGAAAGACGGGTGCCTTTAGCGGCGTCGTAGCGGCTAATAGCATGGCGGAGACCCTCGAAGCCAACCTGGAGCAGGTCAGCGGTACGCTCGGTGTTCCAGCGGAAGCGGCGCTTGTCGCAGTACAGCTTGACAGTGGTATAGACGAGCTTGAGATTACCCTCGGCGATCTTATTGATCAACTGCTCGCGCTCCTTGCGGCTTTCGGTCTTGCTCAGCTTGGCCAGTAGTTCGGTTGTCTCTACCTTGTCGATGGCGCGACGGCCTGCGTTGTTGATCCAGATGGTGATGGAGTCCATAGTGTGCTTGGTGGTATGCCGAAATTGTAGCGACTAAAAAGGGGCCTGTCAAGCGACAGACCCAAAGATGAGTATTCTTACTCAAGTTCAACGTGTGTTCCTCGGAAAAACACGGCTAACGAATCAGCCGCGTTCCAGGCGATGTCACCACTCTTCGTCCTCTTTGGGGGCAAACTTGGCGTTGAGGGCTTCGACCTCGTTTGCGGTTTTCTTGCCGACGGTCGCAATACCTTTGGCGAAATCACCATTGATGATCCCGATGAGGCCGTCGATGGCGTGGGTGGTGAAACCTTTCTCGAGAGCTGCTTCGCGAAAGCTGGCCTCAGTAGCCTCCTCCTGGGGCGCAGCAGCTGGTGCAGCCTTTGGGGCAGACACGGGGGCAGGGTCAGGAGCAGAGTCGCCCTGGTAGCCGCTCTCCATGGGCATCTTGGCCCACAGCTCATAGGCCAGACCGAAGTGCATTGCAGCGGCCATGCACATGCCGCGACGCTGGGTGTCGGTCACGTCACGGGCGGTAATCTTCTCGAAGGTGATCGCATTGTTGCGATGGTCCATCACAGCCTGAGGCAGTGCAGGCGTCACAGCACCAGTCTCCATGTTCTGGAAGCGGATTAGCAGATAAGCGCCAACAGGAGCCTTGTGGAGCAAGCTGCCGTCCTCTGCAGGCACGTAGTCGACCAGCCAGCCAGGCGCATGCTGGCGGAGCAGGTTCATGGTGCGGGACCAATTGATGTACGCAGCGCTAAACTTGCCAGAACCGATCTTCTCGACGAGGTCCTTGGAAGCAACACCAGCGAGATTGGGCAGGGTCATAAGTAATCCAGTGGGGACCCTTTCAATATATCACATAAGTCGTTTCTGTCGCTTCTTCCTGCGCATACGTGCGTCGATGACCCTGCGACTCTCCAGCGGGTTCTCTTCGGCGTAGAGCCCCTTGAAGCCAAGCAGGTACCAGCGAGGCCACAGCTTCAGCGGCTTGAGTAGCTTCCAAAAGTATTCCTCGCGGTCAGGATCATGCATGATCATCCTGCCGATCGCCCTTCCACCCTCCTCGTACGCAGCCCTGAGGTCTGGATCGGTTTTGTACCCATTCGGAACTCCTTTCATGTTCTATTGTGTTCTATGTGTTAAATATATATAGAGGGGTGATACACACGGTATCAGTTTCCGATACGCCTTGTATCGGTAAATGTGACACGTTGTATCGGTTGGACTGATACACCTCGTATCGGTTCGGGTATATTATTCCCATCCACCCACTCGACTATGCAGATCGTGTACGACGTTCCTGAGGGCCAATACACCCAGGTCCCGAACAGCTTAATTGCCTGCCCGCACCTGACCCCAGCACACAAGGTCACTTGGATGCAGTTGGCCAGCGTTTGCCGTAACGGGCAGTCCCACGTCACCCATAATTCAATCGCCAAGGTTGCCAAGGCCTTGGGTCTGGACTACACCAACTTCCGCACTGCGGTCAATCGATTGGCTAAGGCTGGCGGTATCGTCAAGGAGCAGGGCGACTGGCGTCTGACCGTTCCTTCGGATGAAGCTCCCGAGCCCACCATTCAGGACGAAGTACAAGAGGCCCCTAACCGCAAGCACAGCCTGACGCAGAAGGAAGCCTGGGAGCTGATTAAGGAAGGTTGGAACAAAGACAAGCCCGAGGCGTGGCTTCGTCTTGATGGCCCCTTCAACCTGCCCGTCTACATAGCTTTCGAGACGCAGGCCAAGCGACTGAACATCGAGCGCGAGGACTACGGTAAATTCACGGCCCAGGTCTGCCGTGGCGCAACTGCTGATCCCTGGTGGTCCAAGCAGAGCATGAAGGCCAGCAGCGTCTTTGGCTTTTCTAAAGTGGCCGACAAGAAGTTCGAGAACGTTGAGAAGCTTTACAAAGCTGGCGCAGCTGTCGAGTCGAAGATAGACTACGCTTGCGACGCTGATATCCTCGCCAGGTATCATGAGAAGGGTCGCACGGATCTCGTCAAGGTTATCCGCCTTGAGGCTGAGGACCGACACGAAGCTGACACCCACCTCAACTCCATCTCTGATGAAGAATACGACGCAACCGCTGCCTATATCTATTTCAAGCCAGGTGTAGACTGCCCTGTCCACTGGTCTGCCCGTAATCGCCCCTCTACCCGCTACTTGTTCGCCTGATGAATCTCCCCACCTACATCCAGAAAGCCGTAGACCTTGACCTCCTGCAGGTCGAAGAAGGTAAAGTCACTGGCTGCAACAAGGAAGCCGTAGAGACGGTGCTTGGTACTGCCCGCATCATTGAGAAGCTACAGCCAGCCACCACAGCCCAAGTCGAAGACACCACCGACCAGGAAGCGATCGTCATCTGTCGCATCCTCAACGCACCCAGCGGCTTAGCTCGTGAGCTGTGGTCCCAGCTGCGGGTGGCCTTTGGCGTAGCCCATGACCAGTCCGTACCGCTCAACCTGTGGTCGACTCCCGAGTTTAAGGCTGTCGGCAATGAGATCGACCGCACGTACCTCGGCGAGCGTAACACCCAGCTCATCAGCCGCGAGGCATTGATCAGCGGCTACGAGCTACTCAACGAGGGCTCCCGTACCGTATCCCTGCTGGACTTCAACACGACCGTTGGCACGCTAGGCACCCCTGAGGCAATGAAGGCCTACGGCGATGAAGAATCGGAGTGGGCCGTGGCCCTGGACCTCCTCCGCCAGGCTCGCGTCAAGGCTATCTACCACGAGACCCTGGAGTCTGTCGACAGGATCAAGAAGGCCGACACCAAGCTGGAGAAAACCATCGAGTTCCAACAGCAGCGCCTGATGGAATGTCTGGGCATGCTTCGTGGGTCAGTTGGCCAGCAGGGTAATGCTAAGGGAGCAGGCGACACCCTATTTGGCGTCAACGGCAAGCGTGGCCTGATCGACAGCATCCTTGAGGCCCGCGAGCAGGTTCAGCCAGTGTCGACTGGTATTGAAGCCATGGACCTGGACATGGAAGGCGGTGTTTATCCTCCTGGCTCTGATTTCTGCGGTGGGCGCCTCTTCACCCTGGCAGCACGCACTGGTGTTGGTAAAACCATCCTTGGTGCTAACGCTGCAGTCAGGTTGGCCTCTGGTGGACTGACCGTAGGCTTCGTCTCAGCTGAGCTTGATGAGAACGAGATAAATACCCGCCTCTGGGCCTGTGCTACCCGCGTCTTCAACGACAACCACAACTGGGTGAGCGTTGGCGACATCAAGCAGCCAGACCTTCGGAAAAACGAGATTGCTACCCGTGTTCAGAATGCTCTAGGTGGCCTTCAGGCAGCTAACGGCGAGATCCTCGTCGAGGCACCTTGGGGAGCTGACGTGGATGCTGTCATCAACAGCCTGCGGTCGATGAAGGCTAAGCATCCTGAGCTTCGTGCCGCCGTAATCGATCACTTCCACTGCTTGGCTCGGCACCGTGGAGCGCCTTCCAGCGAGGCGGCCATGATGGAAGAGCGGGCTTACAAGCTAATGACCTGCGCCAAGGAGTTGGGTATCGACCTGATCGTACTGGCCCAGATGAACCGTGTTGGCATGGACGTCATGAGCGCCAAGGCTGCTCCTGGCTTGGACCAGATCCGAGGCACTGACGCGCTGGCCCACGTTAGCCATGCAGTGTGGATCGTCAGAAAGGCAGCTGGCAATGACGACCAGCCAAATGTCGACCGTGACCTGGAGTTCTGGCATGCCAAGGTTCGTGGCCGTCAGGCTTATTGGTCTGGCTCAGGCATGAAGTCCACCAAGAGCTTCGTCGACATGTCCACCCTAACGATGGATTATCCCCACAGCTGCGTCAAAACTGACAATACGCTCAGTCAGGCAAACCTCGGACGGTAAACTGTAGAGGAATGTAGTAGAAACATGAAGAACATCGCTTTCCAGATCTTCACCCGCTTGACCTATGGGCTGATTTGGTTTAGTGACAGATTCTTCGCAGTCCCCGTAGCGGCAATGCTCTGGCTCCAGCAGGCAGCCAGGGTTTCTGTCGCAACTGCGGGGTATTGGCTTATGAAGAAGATTGACGAGCCACGCTGCAAGATGATCGAGGCGGAGGCTGAGACGGATCCCGAAGAGTTGAGCCGTCAGGGAATGGAACTCAAGCTGATGGAGTCCTCTTACAAGGTGCGGGATCACGCCAAGGAGACTGGCGATTGGACCGATCACCACACCGAAGCCATCGAGGCAATCGGCAACGCCCTGCTGCTAGACATCGGTTGGGACGAGCGTGCAGTGGAGCAGCACATGAGGAGCGTGGTCGAATCGATCGATGGCCTCACCATGGACAGCTGGTTCGAGGACGAGGATTGACCTGGTATAATGTTGGAGAGCCTGGTTAGTGGGTTCGGTGGGTGCAGAAGGCTCGGGGTTCACGCCTCGGGCCTTTTGTTTTACTTAGATCTCACCACGAGCCAAGGCGTCTACAATACCCTGGTGCCTGATGAATAGGCCGACCGTGGCACCGTGAGTGAAGATCGGGCGGCAGTAGTAGCGCACCTCGCCGTTCTCAGGGTTGATGTGCATCGTTGGGGGTAGCGCTGTTCCAGTGGAACGCAGCTGCCCATTCGACCACATGTAGCCTGGTAGGTAGCTTAGTACAGCCTGGGTCTTATTCGGGTCAAAAGCCATTTGCCTGGTATAATCGACTTAGAGTACCAGAAAAATGCCGCTACCAGCAAACCCACTGCCAATAGAGTTGATAGGAGCGCTGCTGGAACTGTGCCCAGATACAGCATCAGGCTTAGCCTGGAAGGAAGCTCCCCCATTCAAGCCTCAATTGAAAGGCAAACCAGCTGGATGCAAGCATCACTCTGGCTATTGGGACGTGATGCTGAAAGGGGTAGCCTATCGCTCGCACAGAATTGTGTGGTACCTTTCTCGCGGCTTTGATCCAGGGGATCAGGAGGTCGACCATATAGACAGGAACAAGAGCAATAACACCCCTGAGAACCTAAGGCTAGCCAGCAGGAGCCTGCAGACACAAAACAGGGATAAGTGGAAAAGCTCTTCTAGTGCTTTTAAGGGAGTTGCTTGGAACAAGGCGAGAAGGAAGTGGTCTGCGGCTTGCTGCCTCAGAAGAGAAGACGGTTCACTGACTCGCCCCAAGTACCTCGGCCTGTTCGAGCACGAAAAAGAGGCCTGGGCCGAAGTGCTCAAGCATAGGCCTGAGTGGGCCTAGCTGAGGTCCATGTACCAGCCATCCGAGTCTCCAACGATGTTCCACCGCCTCATAAGGTTTTTCTTGCTGTAGCGGATGAATCTGCCATCTGTCGGACCAGTTGAGATGTAGCCCCCTCCGATCAGGTCAAGGTCACCAAATGGGTCGTGGCAGATGAACTCGGTTTTGTTGTGGCCTACCAGGCAGATCCAGTGGCCGCCGCCAGTTGGGTGATCTATAGAACCCTTATGCAAAATGCCGATCGGCACGGGGATTCCGTCGTCGAGCAGCCTTTCAAGGTCTTCCCGACTGCCGTCCATGCGGAAGTTGGCACTATAGCCAA